>OLPW01000532.1_pt1 | contig 45129 bp, 46 predicted proteins | sample 1672161 | NCBI WGS metagenome assembly OLPW01 (sample SAMEA3136654, study PRJEB25190) | human gut metagenome
GTGTTAGGCACGCCGCCAGCGTTCATCCTGAGCCAGGATCAAACTCTCTATAAATAGTATCTTAACTGCTTAAGCAGATAAAATCTTTTATAAAAGCTTTCCAGCTCTCAAAAGAATCAATGATTAAAGTCATTGCTGACTTGAACCCTTTTCTGGTGCTTATTTAGCATAAGCTTTTTTCTTACATTGTTCAATTTTCAAGGTACACTCTGTTGTTGCCTCTCGGCGACAGCTTGTTTACTATAACACAGAGTTGCGAGCTTGTCAAGAACTTTTTTCTTCTTCCCAGAAGTTTTTTGTTTTCACTCGCTCACCTCTCGGCGACAGCTTGGTTAATATACCACCTATTTCGGCCAAAGTCAACACTTTTTTTCACTTTTTTCAGACTTTTTTTCGCGATCTAAATATTGTGATTTTTTCAGGGAATAATACACAACATGTATGATTATTTAGAAACAAGTCCGGGTGAACGCCCGACGCCCAATACCGCATGGCAGGGCTATGAACTGAATATTTCTTCTCTGGAAAGCATCTTTTCCGACTGCGCCGATTTCGAGCGGCGTGACATTTATTTCGGCCTCGACAAAAAAGCCTGCGTCAATCTCTGCTGGATCGACGGGCTGACCGACGGCGGCAGCATATCCGGCGACATTATCCGACCGCTGACTGATCTGCTTCGCTCTTCGAGGTCGGACTTCCCCGATGGCTGCCTCGGCATGGTGATGCACGGCCTTGCGTACAGTGCAAACGCGAAGCGGCGCGACAGCATCGGCGACGTTGTCTCCGATCTTGCGCTCGGCTACTGCGCTGTTCTGATCCCCGACGAGGGCGCAGTGTGCTTCGAAGTAAAAAGCCAGAACGTCCGCAGTATCTCTGAGCCGAGTCTTGAAAAATCGGTCAAGGGCGGCAAGGACTCCTTTGTCGAGACGCTGCGCACAAACACCGCGCTCGTCCGCCGCCGCATCCGCGACCCGCGGCTGAAGTCCGTCAAGACCGAGCTTGGGCGCAAATCGCACACGCAGATCGAAGTGATGTACCTCGACGGCGTGGTCGATCCGGAGCTGCCGATGGAGGTCTTGCGGCGGCTGAACATGATCGACATCGACAGTGTGCTCGCCACGGGCATCATCGAGGAATCGCTCATGGACTGCCCTCGCTCGCCATTACCGCAGCTGATACACACGGAGCGCCCCGACCGCTTCGCCATGTACATGGCCGACGGGCGCGTCGGGATACTCATCGACGGCATTCCGATCGCCCTCGTGGTTCCGGCAAGCTTCGCGGAGTTCATGAAGGTCACAAGCGACAGCAGTATGCACTTCACATTTTCAAGCATGCTGTCCGTCATGCGCTACCTCGCGCTGATTGTTAGTGTCTATGTTCCGGCAATATATGTCGCCGTTGCGATGTACCATCAGGAGATGATACCGACGCGGCTGCTGCTGTCGATAATCAGCGCAAAGCAGGACGTGCCGTTCTCGACGGGGATTGAGGTCATCGGTATGCTCGTCGCGCTGGAGCTTTTGCAGGAGGCCGGACTGCGGCTGCCAAATCCTATCGGCGACACGGTGTCGATAATCGGCGCACTCATCGTCGGACAATCGGCGGTCGAGGCCAAGGTAGCGTCACCGATCGCAATAATCGTCGTCGCGGTGTCGGCCATCGCGTGCTACACGCTGCCAAGCCAGGATCTCGGCGCGGCAGTGCGGCTGATACGCTTCGCGCTGCTCATCGGCGCGGTCGCGGCGGGGCTGTTCGGCATTGGGCTGCTGTCGTGCCTGATGCTGCTGTCCATGGCCGACATGGACAGCTTCGGCCGCAACTACACCTCCCCCGTCACCGACGGGCGGCCTCACGGCATACTGCGGACGCTGCTGCGCATTCCGAAAACCGCCGACAAATTCCGCGACGCAGAGCTTCGCCCGCGCGACAGGAGGAGACAGTCTTGAAGCGTGCGATAATGTACTTGCTCTGCCTTGCCGCGCTGCCGTGGCTCGGCGGATGCAATTCCATATATTCAAATTACCGCGAAATAGAAAACCTGCTCGTCGTGCGCTCGGTCGGCTTCGACCGCGAGGACGGCGGCACGCGCTTTTCCCTCGCGTCCTCCGCAAACGACGACGGCGAGCCGATACGCATGACCACAAAGGGCGGCTCCATCACCGACGCCATGGAGCGCATAAGAAACTACTCGTCGCAGGAGGATATATTTTATCCCCACGTCGAGCACATTCTGCTTGGCGAGGACGCGGCGCGCGTGAGCATAGAGGATTACCTCGCGTTTTTCTGCCGTTCACCGGAACTGCGCATCGACATCCCGCTGTATATCGTCAAGGGCGGCACGGCGGAACAGGCCGTGCTGGAAACCGGCAGCGACTCCCGCTGTATCTCTGAGATATTGCAGACCGAGCAGGAGCGCCTCGCCGTCAGCGGCGACAGCAATGTGTTTTCGACCTCGGATATCTACGTCTCGATGGCCCGCAGCGGTGCCGCGCTCATCTGCGCTATAAAATGCGCGCCGTCCGCCGAAGCAGCAGAGGACGACACGCAGATGCTCACCGTGATCGCCGACGGCTACGCGATAATAAAGGACGGCAGGCTCTGCGGTTATATCGAACCGGAACTTTCTCCCGCCGTCTGGATGCTCACCGGCGACATGGGGATATCCGACTTGACCGTGGACGGCTCCGGCGGGGACGCCGTCACCTTGCAGCTGAACCACTGCCGGAGCGGCATCACTCCGCGCTGGGACGGGGATGCGCTTGTCGGCTTCGACGTTGATATAGAGCTGAGCGCGTCGGTCAACGAGAGCGGCCGCCCTCTCCCGCTGTCCGATCCGGAGCAGGAGCGCGTGCTCTGCGAAGCGCTGAACGCACGCGTAACGGAGCTTGTGAATGGTGTGCTGCGCACATCGCAGGAGCTGGGCGCGGATTTTCTGAATCTGAACTACGCGGCGGAGCTTGATTCGCCGAAAAAATACGCCGCGCTTGGCGGCGGCTTTATTACGCTGTTCCCGAAGCTTGAGATAAACGTCAGCGTGTCCAGCCGCATCAGCCATACGAACAACATCAGCAACGGATGAGGTGAGCCCATGCAGACAAGCTACAAATTCAACCGCAATCAGCTCATCGCGCTGTGCTCGGTGACACTGCTCGTGCCGGCGCTACGCCTTGTTCCGTCGCTCACGGCGAGTCTCGGCGGGCGCGCGGCATGGCTCTCCGTTCCCGCGGCGGCGCTGCCGCTGCTGGGATATGTGTGGTTCCTCAGCCGCTTCATGTCGCACCGTAAAAGCGGCGAGGGCATGGCAGAGCTGACGCTGCGCTGTCTCGGCAGCGGTGCAGGAGGCGCGGCGCTGCTCGCGCTGTCGCTGTGGATGCTCCTGTACGCCGGATTCATCCTGCGTTCCGGCGCGGAGCGCATGGTAACGATGATATACCCCGACAGTTCTCCCGTCGTGTTCTCGGTTCTAACCGGACTTATCTCGATAATCGCCGCGCTCGGCTCTTCCCGCTCGCTCGTGCGTTTTGCGAAGCTCGTGCAGCCGGTCGTTCTCGGCACGCTCGGCCTGTTCTTGCTGTTCGCGCTGACGTCGATAGACTACAAAAATCTCCTGCCCGTGACAACAGGAGACGCTCTGCCCGTGCTCGCGGCCTCGCTGCCGGTCATAGACGCCGTGGGCGTTGTGCTGTGCTTCTCATGCTTTCTCGAAGGCAGCTGCGAATACCAGCCGCGCCGCTTCCGCAGCTACGCGCTGTGGCTCATCCCCATGCTCGTCATATTCCTGCTGCTGAACGTCGCGGTCATCGGCCGCTTCGGCGCAGAGCTGACGTCGCTGCTGACCTTCCCGTTTTTCACGATTGTGCGGAACTTCGTATTCTTCAACGCGCTGGAGCGGCTTGAGGCGCTGATAGTGTCCCTATGGCTGTTTCCGGATTTTTTGCTGGTCTCGGCGCTGCTGTATTCCGCGCAGCACTGTCTGCGCTGTCTCCTCGGCGAGAAGCCGGAGTTCCGCGGCGAGAGCCGCTTCGACCTCAGCCGCGGGCGCTGGGTCATCCCGCTCTGCGGCGCGCTCAGCATCACGGCGGCGATCCTTATCGCGCCGGACGCGTCGTCCATGACGCAGTGGTCGGAGCGGACGATCCCGATAATAAACCTCGCCGTCAGCTTCGGCTTCGTCCCGATAATATATATAATAGGAAAACTGCGCAGAAAAATATAAAACCCTCAGGTCAGCATTTGCTGTCCTGAGGGTTTGTTTCCGTCACATGGCGGAGATTATTCTGTCTATCTCGCGCGCGATCTCAACGAAGTCCTCGGCGGTTTTGCCCTTGGTGGTCTCCGCCGCGGTACCGATGCGGACGCCGCTGGTCTGCACGGGGCTGCGCTTTTCGTTCGGCACGCAGTTTTTGTTCAGCGTGATGCCGTGCCGGTCAAGCTCGTCCTGAACCGCCTTGCCCGTCAGCTCCGGATGCGTGCGCGACAGGTCGAGCAGGAACAGGTGATTGTCCGTGCCGCCGGTAACGACGTCGTAGCCCAGCCGCACGAACTCATCGCACATGGCCTTGCAGTTCTTCACAACGTCGAATATATACTTCCTGTACTCCTCGGTACAGGCCTCCTCCGCGGCGATGGCCTTGGCGGCCACGACATGCTGGAGCGCGCCGCCCTGCATTCCCGGAAAGACGGAACCGTCCACCTGCTTTGCAAGCTCCTGCGTACAGAATATCATGCCGCCGCGCGGCCCGCGCAGGGTCTTATGCGTGGTGGTGGTGATGATATCGGCGAGGCCGAACGGGGTCGGGTGCGCACCGACGGCGATGAGCCCCGCGATGTGCGCCATGTCCACCATGAAATAGGGACGCCCTATCTCCCAGCCGTCATAGCCCTGCTTGCGCCTGACCTCTTCCGCAGTATCGCAGATTATTTTATATATCCTGTCGAAGTCGATAATGCGGGAATATGCGCTCGCTCCGGCCAGCACCAGTGCGGGGCGGCAGCTGCGTATCTTCTCCGCGATATCGTCATAGTTCAGGAAGCCGTTTTCATCAACGTCGTAGAACGCAGTCTTGAAGAGCCTGCCGCTGAAATTGACCGACGAGCCGTGCGTAAGGTGGCCGCCGTTATTGAGGTTCATCGCAAGGATGGTGTCCCCGGGCTTGATGACGCTCAAATACGCGGCCATGTTCGCCTGCGAGCCGCTGTGCGGCTGGACGTTCACATGGTAATCGGTGCTGAACACCTCGCGCCATTTATGGCAGCAGTACTCCTCTATCTGGTCAACATACTCGCAGCCGCCATAGTAGCGGCCCTTTCTGCCGTTATCCTCGCGCTGAGCGGGGTAACCTTCGCTGTACTTATTCGTAAGGCATGAGCCGAGCGCGCGGAGCACGTTATCGCTGACAAAATTTTCGCTGGCGATAAGCTCTATATTCTTCGCCTGCCGCTCCTTTTCCTTTTCTATGAGCTGAAAAACTATGGATTCTATGTCTGTTACCCCCTAAACGCTATTCCGTAAGATACTGTGTTACTTTATATAGTCGGCTATGCCGAAGCCCGTAAAGGCGTCGGTATACACTATCTCGATGCCGTCATTGCAGGCGTCCAGCTTCTCGCCGTACTCCTGATTTGCGGCGAGGGCGCGCGCGGTGAGCGGAGTGCCGGAGTCGGAGGTCTTGAGAACGGTGTCGATGGTCAGAGGCAGGCGCATGATGATATGATAGCCGTAGCGGCTCTCGACAGGCTCGGACACCTGATAATCCTCAAGCGCGTTCACCGTGTCCTCAAACTCGGTGACCATGGTGCCGGGAGTGAAGATATAACCGTCGGGATAGGCTTCCTTGCCGGTATCCTCGCAGTATTCGTCCTTTATCTCCGCGAAGCGCTCCTGCAGCTTCGCGGTATCGGTGATGCCCGCAAGCTCCGCCGCGAACTTATCCGCAAGCGCCTTCTTCTCGGCAATGGTATCGTCGTCAAGCGCCTCGCCGGTGCTGGGGTCTACGGTCATGAACAGGATGTGCGTGGCATTCATGTATCCGCTGTCCTTCAGATAGGCCTCCGCCTTCTCGTCGCTCAGCTTCTCGCCATTCTCTCCGTAAAGCTTGGCAAAGCAGTTCTGGTAGAGGTAGTTTATCTCGTTCATGTCGTCATACACCTTTATCGGCAGATAATAGGTGCTCTTCAGGAACTCCGCGAACTCCTCGTCGCTGACCTCTTCGCCGCAGAGGTTCACCATGTCGGTCTTGCGCTGCTCCTCGATGGCCTTCAGATTATCCTCGGTGAGGGTGACGTCGTTCTCCGCGGAGAACTTCTTTATGCTGTGGATCTGGCGGATATTCTCCTCGGCCAGCTGCACGACGTAGTCCTTAAAGCTGATGCCGGTGTCGTCCGCCGCATCGTCCCAGGTGACGTTCATGCCGTATGCGGACATGTTCGCCGCCATCTGGTTGATGTAGTTGTTCACCTGCACGCCGGAGTAGTAGAGCCAGTAGAAATACTCCTCCCACGTGACATCCTCGCCGTCCATGGTCATAACGACCTCGTCGGCGTCATGGCTTGCGTACAGCGCTTCAAAGTCAAGCTGAGGCACGGAGGCGGTCTCCGTCTCGGTATCGTCCACGCTCTCGCTCGGCTCGACGGACGGCTCGGGGCTGGTTTCCGGTTCCGCCGCGTTGTTCGCGCCGCAGCCGGTGTAGGTTATAGCCGCGCCGAAAACGAGGCATATGATTATTAAAATGGATACAAATTTTTTCATCTTTTGATTTCCTTTCGGGTAGAATAAAAACCGCTATTATTGAATATATCACCTCGCGCACGCATAGGCAAGCAAAAAGCCGAATATTTACCGTTTATTCTTATTCGGCCTTCTCCGCGCCCCATTCGCGCACAAAGGCGCGCGCCTCGTCAATGACCCGACCCTTGGCCTTTATCCGCAGGCTGACGCAGGGCTTCGATCCGGCCTCTACGCGCAGCCGCCCCTTGTATTCCGGCCGTGCGTACAGCGCCGACAGCTTCTCCATGTCGAAGTCGCGCAGGGTGAATTTCAGATAACCCTGCTTCTGCGAAATGTCCGTGACTCCTGCCTTGCCCGCCTCGCCGCGCAGCAGCGCGACGTGGATGAGCGCGTTCACGCCCGGAGGCGGATCGCCGAAGCGGTCTATCAGCTCGTCGGTCAGGTCGTCCGCCTCTTCCTCGGTGCGGATGAGCGCGATGCGCCGGTAGATGTCCATGCGCTGCTCCTGCGAGGGTATATACCGATCCGGTATATTCGCCGCAACGGCAAGGTCTGCCGAGCATTCCGCCCGCGCCGGAACCTCGATCCCGCGCGCCTCCAGCACCGCTTCGCTGAGAAGCTTCATATACATATCGTAGCCGACGTCGATCATATGCCCCGACTGCTCCGCGCCGAGCAGATTGCCCGCGCCGCGTATCTCAAGGTCGCGCATCGCTATCTTGAAGCCGGAGCCGAAGGCCGCGAAGTCGCGGATGGCGTTGAGCCTCTTCTCGGCGACCTCGGTCAGTACCTTGTCGCGCCTGAAGGTAAGATACGCCGAGGCGCGCCGCGTCGAGCGGCCCACGCGGCCGCGTATCTGATGCAGCTGCGCAAGGCCAAGGTGATCCGCATCTTCGATTATCAGGGTGTTGACATTCGGGATATCTATGCCCGTCTCGATGATGGTCGTGCAGACAAGCACCTGAATCTGCCCGTTTGCGACGTTTTCCATCACGTTTGCGAGCATGTTTTTGTCCATCTGCCCGTGTGCCACGCCGACGGTCACATCCTCCAGCAGGTCGGATATTTTCTTTGCCGTGCGTTCGATGTCGTCTATGCGGTTATGAAGGTAGTACACCTGACCGCCGCGCTGAAGCTCGCGGCGTATCGCGTCGGCGATGATGTTCCAGTCGTGCTCCATCACGAAGGTCTGCACCGGCAGTCTGTCCTCCGGCGGCTCCTCAAGCGTGGACATATCGCGTATGCCGGACATGGCCATGTTCAGCGTGCGCGGGATCGGCGTCGCGGAGAGGGTCAGCACGTCCACTCCCCTTGCAAGCTCCTTGATGTGCTCCTTGTGCGTCACGCCGAAGCGCTGCTCCTCGTCCACGACCAGCAGGCCGAGATCCTTGAACTTCACATCCTTGCTGAGCAGTCTGTGCGTGCCGATAACAAGGTCGCACTTTCCGGTCGCAAGGTCTGAGAGCACCTTTGACGCCTGATTACCGGTTTTGAACCGGCTCATTACCGCAATATTTACCGGAAAACCGAAAAATCTTTGCAGCGCAGTCTGATAATGCTGCTGCGCGAGCACCGTCGTCGGCACAAGTATCGCGGCCTGCTTGCCGCTGAGCACGCACTTCATCACCGCGCGCAGCGCGACTTCCGTCTTGCCGAAGCCCACGTCGCCGCAGAGCAGTCTGTCCATCGGCACGGACGCCTCCATGTCGCGCTTTATCTCCGCTATCGAGCGGAGCTGATCGTCGGTCTCCGTGTAGCCGAAGTTGTCCTCAAACTCGCGCTGCCACTCGCTGTCCGGCGAGAAGGCATAGCCCGGCAGGCGCTGCCGCTCGGCGTAGAGCGCGATGAGCTTCTTCGCCATGTCCTTGGCCGCGCTCTTGGCGCGCGCGCGGGTCTTCGCCCATTCCGTGCCGCCCATCTTCGAGAGCTTGATGGGCTTCTCCTCGCCCGCTCCCGTGTATTTCGACACCATGTCAAGCTGCGTCGCAGGGACATACAGGCTGTCCGTTCCGGCGTAGCTTATTTTTATATAGTCTTTTTCAAGTCCGTCCACCTGCATCTTGACGATGCCGGCAAAGCGGCCGATGCCGTGGTTCTCGTGCACGACATAGTCGCCCACCGAGAGGTCGGCGCAGGATTCGATCTTCTGCCGTCCCGGCGGGAGCTTCTTCTCGGACTTTTTTCGGGTCTTGTTGCGTATCAGCTGCGCATCGGTAAGCACCGCGAGCCTTATCCCGGGGTATTCCATGCCCGCGGAGATTGAGCCAATGCATATCGCGCAGCTCCCCGGCTCCGGCAGCTTTTTAAGCTCCTGATATATCAGCGCCTTGATATCCTTGCCGCCGAAGAATTCCTGCAGTACCTTGGCACGCCGCTCGTCCGCCGCAAGAACCACCACGCGGTAGTCCTGCTTGAGATACAGCGCCACGTCGTCCGCCGCCGCCTGCGCGCTGCCCGCGTAGGACGGCAGCTGCTTTGCGGGGATGCTGGTTATCGTCCGCGGCGGCAGGGGGCTGCGCCCTACTGTGAAGGCCTCGGCCATGTATACCGGAAAATCCTCCAACCGCTTTATCAGCGCTTCCCAGCTCAGATAGAACGCGTCCGGCGACATGGCAAGCACGCCGCGCCGCGTCAGCTCGCGGATGTCCTCGGCAAGCTGCTTTGTATAATCCCGCGCCCGCTCGCCGCAGCGGCCGGGCTGGTCAAAAATTATCAACGCGTCCTCGGGGATGTAATCCGCGGCGCTCGCCATCGGGTATATAACGGGCAGGTACCTGTCCGCATCCGATATCAGCGCCGCGCCGCGGAGCCTGTCCGCATCGGCGCGCAGAGTCGCGCAGAGTGCGGCCGCGTTCTCGCTCGTGCGGCGGCGGCCGTATTTCTCCGCAAAGCTCTCTATCTCGCGGCAGAGCGCGTCGCGCCCGCCGGCGGTCATCTCCGGCAGAGTCTCCGCCGCCGGAAGTATCACGCATCTTTCAAGCGGTTCCGTGCGGCGCTGGCTCGCCACGTCGAAATGACCCATGGAGTCCACATCGTCGCCCCAGAACTCTATTCGCACCGGCTCATGCTCCGACGGGGAGAAAAAGTCCAGTATTCCCCCGCGCCGCGCGAACTGGCCTGCGCCCTCGACCTGCTCCGTGCGCGTATAGCCGCAGCGCAGCAGCGCCGCCTCCACGTCCTCTATTGGATAGGAGCCGCCCGCGTCTATCTCAAATGCCGCGCGGCGCAGCGTCTCCGGCGGGATCGTGCGCTGAAGCAGCCCCGGTATCGACGCGACTGTGACTGCGCTCCGTCCCTCAGCGAGCGTGAACAGCGCGGCGAGCCGCTTCTGCTCCGCCTGACGCGAGGCGGCCTCGGTCGAATAGAATGTGAAATCGCGCATACCGAGGCATGTGACCTCCTCGCCCAGCATGGAGCGCAGGTCGTTTGCGAAATTCTCCGCCGTCGTGTCATCCGGACAGAGCACAAACAGCGGCGCGCCGGTTTTAAGGCGCAGTCCGGCAGCGAGGTTTGCCCGATGCACCGCCGAAAGGCCGGAAACGAGCGCAGGAAGCCCTCCGCTCTCCAGCAGACCAGGGAGGGCGGCGGCTTCCTTGTTTTCAAAAATCTGATTTACAAGAAGTTTCATATATAATTATATTTTCCGTATCCGGAGGATATGACTTTGCGCTCTTATTCCTCCGGCTTCCTTACCGGACGGATATCTATCATTTTGTCCATTGCAAAGGGATTGAGCACACGAGTATAAAAATCGCGGATTATCCGGTGCTCGACCGGCTCGATCTCAAAGGTTCCCTTGATAGGCTTGACCATCAGCTCCACGGGCGCGCCGCCGATGCGATAATCGCTGTCGACAACGACGTAGCCGAAGCGCGCGAAGAACTTGCGCAGTCCCTTTATCATGCTGCCGTCCTCATCCTCGAAGGACGTAAGCTCCGCGATAATGCCCTGCCGGTCGGCGTAGCGCTTGTTTATCAGGCGCATCGCCGCAATGCCGACGCCTTTGCCGCGGTACCACGGCAGCACCGCCATGTACTTGAGCAGCACATAGCCGTACAGATTTTTGGTCAGCACGAGCGCGTACGCAACCTCAAGGCTGGATTCCTCGTCATACACGACCAGCAGCTCCGCGCTGCCGTTCAGGAGCGCGCGGTGAAGACTGAGCTTGGAGATTATTTCCTCCTTCGCAAAATCCATCTCCAGAAGGCTGTAATACCTCTCAAGATCCTTATGTCCGCATTTTCTCAGATTCAGCATGACTCTTCCCCTTTCTCTATCTGCTGTGCGCGGCACAGCGCGGCGTACTCGCCGTTTTTAGCCATCAGCTCGCTGTGGCTGCCCATCTCAATGATATGCTCGCCCTCGACAACGGCTATAACGTCCGCGTTTTTCACGGTGGAGAGCCGGTGGGCGATTATTATCGTTGTCCTGCCCTCGCTCAGCTCGTCAAGCGACGCCTGAATGCGCTGCTCGGTCACGGTGTCGAGCGCTGAGGTCGCCTCGTCGAGAATAAGTATCTTCGGGTTTTTCAGGAATACGCGCGCGATGGATATTCTCTGCTTCTGTCCGCCGGAGAGCATCACGCCGCGCTCTCCGATATAGCTGTCGTAGCCGTCGGGCATCTCCATTATCTCGGAGTGTATCTGCGCCCTGACCGCGGCCTCGACGATCTCCTCGTCGGTCGCGTCCGGACGGCCGTAGCGGATGTTCTCGCGTATCGTACCGGCGAACATGAATACATCCTGCTGAATGACGCCGATATTGCGGCGGAGACTTGCCTGCGTCACATGGCGCACGTCGATGCCGTCCACCGTTACGCTGCCTTCGCACACGTCGTAGAATCTCGGCAGCAGCTGGCACAGCGTCGTCTTTCCGCCTCCGGACGGGCCGACGACCGCAAGGCACTGCCCCGCCGCGATGTGCAGGTCAACGTCGCTGAGAACGGGTATGCCGTTGCCGTAATTAAAGCTGACGTGGTTATAATCTATTTTACCCTCAACTGCTCCAAGCTCCATGGCGTCCGGCGCGTCTTTTATCGTCGGCTCCGTGCGCATGACCTCAAGGAAGCGCGCGAAACCTGCCGTTCCCTGCATGTAAAGCTCCGCAAACTGCGTCAGCTTCCGCACCGGAGACACAAAGGTAGAGACATAGAGCGAGAAGGTGATAAGGTCGATGTAATTCATCTTATTCTGCATGATGAGCAGGCCGCCGACCGCGATGACGACTACCTGCACGATGCCGGTGGTAAACTCCATGCCGCTGTTGAACAGCCCCATCGACTTGTAATATTCGACCTTCGACCCGCGGAACATTTCGTTTGCGCGGTCGAACTTATCGCTCTCCTGATCCTCGTTCGCAAAGGCTTTCGCGGTGCGGATGCCGGAGATGCTGCTCTCGATGGCGGAATATATCTCCGCCGTCTTGCGCTTGACCTCGATGTTGGCTTCCTTCATCTTGATGCGCTGCTTTATCGTGAACCACGCGCAGAGCGGCAGTGCCAGCGTGATGACAAGCGCGAGCTGCCACTGCATCGCAAACATCACCGCTAGCGCGCCAACTATCGTCAGCGTGCATATCACGATGTTTTCCGGCCCGTGGTGCGCAAGCTCCGTTATCTCGAAAAGGTCGCTCGTGATGCGGCTCATAAGAACGCCGGTGCGGTTATGGTCATAGTAGCTGAACGACAGGCTCTGCATGTGCGTGAACACGTCGCGCCGCATATCGGACTCGACGAGCACGCCCATCTTGTGCCCTATGACCGTTATCACATAATACAGCCCCGCTTTCAGCACATATGCCAGCACCATCACGGCCATTACCGTGAAGAAAGTGGCGTAGAGCTTATTCGGGAGCATGACCTTCATGGAGTACCGCGAGACATAGGGAAAGATGAGGTCTATGAGCGCTACAAGGAGCGCGCAGAGCATATCTATCCCGAACAGCTTTTTATGCCCCGCGATGTATGACATGAAGATACTGAAAGGTTTCGCGTTATAGTTTTTCTTGTTCATCTCTGTTTCCGTTTTATTCTGCAAATTTGTCCCGCTCGGCGACGGCCAGCGCGTCACAGCGGTTGTTATGAACATTTTCCGCATGACCCTTGACCCAGTGATAATGGATCTCATGCTTTTCGGTCAATTCGAGCAAAGTTTTCCACAAATCGCTGTTAAGTGCGGGCTTTTTATCGGACTTTACCCAGCCCTTGCTGCGCCACGACACCGCCCAGCCCTTGCTCAGCGCGTCGATGACGTATTTTGAGTCTGAGTACAGCTCGACTATGCACGGCTCCTTCAGCGCCTGAAGTGCGGATATCACGCCCATAAGCTCCATGCGGTTGTTCGTCGTCTGCTTTTCGCCGCCCGACAGTTCCTTCTCCACGCCGTTATAGCTGAGTATCGCTCCCCAGCCCCCCGGCCCCGGATTGCCGCTGCAAGCGCCGTCAGTATAAATTATGACTGTTTTCATTTGGTATAGTTATTCCTGTATTTTTTGAGCAGGTAGTTATATTCGCTGCGCTCGATAATCCCGTTTTTCAAAAATCCGTTGAGCTGTGCTATGTACTTGTCGCCGTTATCAGGCGTATAGGCATTCTTCTCATGCGTGAAGCTTATCTTCGGCACATGCCGCCCCGGAGCGACGACTACGGAATTTTTCGGCGCCGCACTCTGCGGCACAGCGTCCGCCGGCTTATTCGATCCGAATCCGCCGCGCTCTGCGGACGCGCCTGCCTTCTTCGCCGCCTTGGCAAGAGCCACGGCTATTACTATGAACACAGCTACCGCTACGAGTATGACAAACGCCGAATCGTCCATAATATCCGAAAAAGAGGACAAAAGCGCAAATACTACTGCTATGGTACCCCATACGGACAAATCTTTCTTATTCTTGTCCTTTTTATTCATTTAATGTCCTCCTTTTGTTTTTTCCGGCAGTCCGTCTCAGCGCCGATCCGCAGACCGCGCTGAGAGATTACTGTCGATTTTGAATTATTCGCCGTCCGTTTCGGCTTCGGTCTCTTCCGCGGCTTCTTCCTCGCGGTCGGTCTTTTCGATGCAGATAACGCGGCTGCCATCCATGATGCGCATAATACGCACGCCCTGAGTGGCGCGGCTGAGCAGCGAGATATTCGCCGCCGACATTCTGATTATCGTGCCGTCGTCGGTGATGACGAGTATATCATCCTCATCGTTTACGACCAGAACATCCGCTATCTTGCCGGTCTTATCGGTGACGTTGTAGTTCTTTATGCCGAGTCCGCCGCGGCCATGGACGGAGTATTCCTCGACCGGGGTACGCTTGCCGTAGCCCTTCTCGGTTATTGTCAGCAGCGCCGAGCCTGCGCTGGTGCTGCCCGCGCCAATGACATAGTCGTCCCCGCGCAGCTTTATGCCGCGTACGCCGACGGCGGTTCTGCCCATGGGGCGCGCATCCTGCTCGTTGAAGCAGACGGACATACCGTCGTGCGTTGCGATGAGGATGTTCTCGTCGCCGCCGGTCTGGATGACGGAGATAAGCTCGTCGCCCTCGTCAAGATTCAACGCTCTTATGCCGTTTGCGCGGATGTTCTTCAGCGCGGCCTGGCTCATGCGCTTGACGGTGCCGTTGCGCGTGACAAAGACAAGGTAGCTGTCCTCATCCAGTCCGCGGCCGCCGATCATTGCGGCGATTTTCTCCTGATTCTCGGCGCTGTTGTCCATCTGGATTATATTCACCAGATTCGTGCCGCGCGCGGTGCGGCCGGCCTCAGGAATATTATAGCCCTTCTTGATATATACGCGGCCGGCCTTGGTGAAGAACAGAATATTATCGTGCGTGGACGCAGTGAACACGGTCTCCACGAAGTCCTCGTCCTTCGTCGCCATCGCGCGGACGCCCTTGCCGCCGCGCCCCTGGGCGCGGTACTCACTGACGGGCAGGCGCTTGATATAGCCGCCGTGGGTCAGCGTAAAGACGCACTGCTCCTCTTCGATAAGATCCTCCATGTCGATCTCATCGACAACGTCCTGTATCTCGGTGCGGCGCTTGTCGCCGTACTTATCGCGCAGCGCGATAAGCTCATCTTTCAGAACGCCCTTGATAAGCTCGGGGTCGGCAAGCAGGCTCTTGAGATAAGTGATCTTCTCTTCAAGCTCCTTGTACTCAAGCTCCAGCTTCTCGCGGTTGAGTCCCTGAAGCGAGATAAGGCGCATATCACATATCGCCTGCGCCTGAACGTCGCTCAGGCCGAAGCGCTTCATCAAATTCTGCTTCGCGTCGTCGTAGCTGGTGCGGATGATGTGGATGACCTCGTCGATATTGTCCTGCGCGATGAGCAGGCCTTCCAACAGATGAGCGCGCTCCTCGGCCTTGCGCAGATCGTAGCGCGTGCGGCGGACGATGATGTCCTCCTGGAAGGTCAGGTACTCGTCGATAATGTGGCGCAGGGACAATATCTTCGGCTGACGCTGATTATTTACGAGCGCCAGCATATTTATCGAGAAGCTGGACTGCAGCGCAGTCTGCGCGAACAGCCGGTTCAGCACGACCTGCGGGTTTGCGTCGCGCTTGAGCTCAATGACCATGCGCATACCGTTGCGGTCGCTCTCGTCGCGCAGGTCGGAAATGCCCTCAAGGCGCTTTTCGCGCACCTGATCTGCGATATTCTTGATGAGCTGGCGCTTATTGACCTGATACGGCAGCTCGTTGACGATTATTCTGGTTCTGCGGTCGCGCCCGAACTCCTCAAACTCCGTGCGCGCGCGGACAATGACCCTGCCGCGGCCGGTGGCGTATGCCTGACGTATGCCGCTGCGCCCCATGATGATGCCCCTGGTCGGGAAATCAGGGCCTTTGATGTGCTGCATAAGGTCGGGCAGCGTCGCTTCCGGATTATCCAGCACGCAGACGCAGGCGTTTATGACCTCGGTGAGGTTGTGCGGCGGGATATTCGTCGCCATGCCGACGGCGATACCGCTGGAGCCGTTGACCAGCAGGTTCGGGAATCGGGAGGGCAGGACGCGCGGCTCCTTGCGGCTCTCGTCAAAGTTCGGATCCCAGTCGACGGTCTCTTTGTCGATGTCGCGCAGCATCTCGTTGGATATTTTTGATAGTCTCGCCTCGGTATAACGGTATGCGGCAGGGGGGTCGCCGTCCACGGAACCGAAGTTGCCGTGGCCGTCAACGAGCATATATCTCATCGAGAAGTCCTGCGCCAGACGCACCATTGCGTCGTAAACCGACGCGTCGCCGTGCGGATGGTAACGCCCCAGCACATCGCCGACGCAGGTCGCGGACTTTTTGAAGGGCTTGTCGCTGGTGAGATTGTCCTCATACATCGCATACAGAATGCGGCGGTGCACGGGCTTGAGTCCGTCGCGCACGTCGGGCAGCGCTCTGCCGACGATGACGGACATGGCATAATCTCTGTAGCTGTCCTCCATTTCGCCAACCAGCTCAGATTCGGTTATGACCTGATTCGGGAAGGCTATATCTTCGGGTTTATAATCTCTCTTATGTGCCATTTGAAGCTAACTCCTCAAATATCCAGATTGACAACGTATTTTGCGTTGGCCTCTATCCATTCCTTGCGCGGCTCTACGTTTTCGCCCATGAGGACGGTAAATATCTCGTCGGCCTTCACGGCGTCGCCCAGCGTGATGCGGCGAAGCGAGCGCTTCTCCGGATCCATGGTCGTCTCCCACAGCTCGTGCGGGTCCATCTCGCCCAGACCTTTGAAGCGGTTGATGTCTATCTTCACGTTCGGGTTATCGCCGCGCATCTCGGCGGATATTCTGTCGCGCTCCTCGTCGGAATACGCGACGCGCTGGGTCTTGCCGCGGGTCAGCTTATAAAGCGGCGGCACAGCGGAATACACATAGCCGTTTTCGATGAGCGGGCGCATGTATCTGAAGAAGAAGGTTAGAAGCAGGGTTCTGATATGGCTGCCGTCGACATCAGCATCGGCCATAATGATTATCTTATGGTAGCGGAGCTTTTCGATATTGAACTCATCCCCGATGCCGGCGCCGAGCGCGACTATCATTGGATAGAGCTTGTCGTTGCCGTAGATTTTATCGGCGCGCGCCTTCTCGACATTCAGCATCTTGCCCCACATGGCGAGGATAGCCTGGAAGCGGCTGTCTCTGCCCTGGATCGCGGAGCCCGCAGCGGAGTCGCCCTCGACAATGTATATCTCGCAGAGGGACGGGTCGCGCTCGTTGCAGTCCTGAAGTTTGTCAGGCATCTGGCCGGACTCAAGTCCGGTCTTGCGGCGGACGGATTCCTTGGCCTTGCGGGCTGCCTCGCGGGCACGGTTTGCCATCATGGCCTTTTCAAGTATCGTCTTTGCGGTCGCTGGGTGCTCCTCAAAATAGGTCGAGAGCTGGTCGTTGACTATGCCGTCGACCAGAGTCCTGATATACGCGTTGCCGAGCTTCTGCTTGGTCTGACCCTCGAACTGCGCCTCCGGAAGCTTGACGGAGATGACCGCGGTGATGCCCTCGCGGACGTCCTCGCCGGAGACCTTATCGTCGCCCTTTATGGCATTGGTCTTCACGCCGTAGGCGTTTATGACACGGGTGAGCGCGGTTTTGAAGCCGGTCTCATGCATACCGCCCTCAGGAGTATGGATGTCGTTTGCAAAGGAGATGAGATTCTCGGCATAGCTGTCGTTATACTGCAGGGCGATCTCGGCTATCGCGTCGCCCTTGGTGCCGCTGAGGTATATGACCTCCTCGTGCAGCGGATTTTTATGGCGGTTGAGGTAATTTACAAACTCGCGGATGCCGCCCTCATAGCACATCGAGTCGCTCTCGCCGTCCTCGGTGCGCTTATCGGCTATCTCGATATGCACGCCGCCGTTCAGGAATGCCTGCTCGCGCAGTCTGGTGTGCAGCGTCTCATAGTCATATACGGTCGTATCAAAAAGGTCGGGGTCGGGCTTGAAGGTGACGACGGTGCCGTGCTTATCGGTATCGCCGATTATCTTCATCTCCTGCGTTATCCCGCCGCGGGCAAACTTCATCTCATAGATTTTGCCCTCTTTGTGAACCTGAACTTCGAGCCACTCGGACAGGGCGTTGACGACGGAAGCGCCAACGCCGTGCAAGCCGCCGGATACCTTATAGCCTCCGCCGCCGAACTTGCCGCCGGCGTGCAGCACGGTATAGACGACCTCGAGCGCGGGTCTGCCGGTCTGTGCCTGTATATCTACTGGTATACCGCGGCCGTTATCGGTAACGGTAATGGTGTCGCCTGGGTTGATGGTGACGGTTATATGATTGCAGAAGCCGGCAAGCGCCTCGTCGATTGCGTTGTCAACTATCTCATAAACCAGATGATGCAGTCCGGACGCAGAGGTCGAGCCGATATACATGCCGGGGCGTTTGCGCACGGCTTCAAGTCCTTCGAGAACCTGAATTTGCGAAGCGTCATATTCGTTCATTTTATTTTCTATATTGTCTGCCATTTGGTGCCTCCGAGTAATATTATTATGCGTTTACCGCGCCCGCCTCTGCGCGGCGCAGCAGGGTCGCCGCAGCCATCTGGCTGAGATACACGGCGGTTTTTTCTCCAGAGCTGTACACTACAAAGGATTTTGGAATGTCCTCCGCGGCGTTTATCACATGACCCGCCTTTTCGGACATGGTCAGATATTTTCTTGTAATATGGGATTGAGAGGTTATATCAAGGTCAAAGATGCCGATTATTCCGGCGGTATCAATAACCGTGCCCTTGCCGAGATGCAGATACATCAGTGAATTCTCCCGTTTTCAACGAACAGCACCTTGCCTCCGGTGCGGCTCGATATCTCCTCGTCCTCGCAGCAGGTGATGAGCGTCTGCCCGCCGCCGATGCGGTTGAGGACAAATTTCTGCCGCTTCTCGTCAAGCTCCGAAAGCACATCGTCCAGCAGGAGTATCGGATATTCGCCGGTCTCGGCGAGGAATATCTCCCGCTCTGCAAGCTTCATCGAGAGTGCGGCGGTGCGCGTCTGCCCCTGAGAGGCAAAGCTGCGAGCCGGTCTGCCGTTTATGAATATCTCAAGATCATCCTTATGCGCGCCCGTGAGGCACTGTCCGCTGTCAAGCTCCGCGCGGCGGTGCGCCTCCTGGTGCTCGCAGATATCGTAATATATCTCCTTAGCGCTGCTGTAGACATTTTTCACGGTACTCACTGTTTTGTATTTAATTTCCAGTTTTTCGCCGCTGCCGGAAAATTCCGAGTGGATAGGCCTCGCCGCTTCGTCAAGCCGTGCGGCGAAGGCCGCGCGGAAGCGTATCAGCTGCGCGGAGGCCCGGCACATCGCGTCTGAAAATTCGTCCAGCGCATCAAGCAGGCTGGGCTTTTCATGCCAGTCCTTCAGAATACGCGATTTATTCTCGTAGAGCTTATTGAAGTCCGACAAGAGCTCCGCGTAGCGCGGCCTGATCTGGCTTATCGCGTTATCAAGCAGCCTGCGGCGCACTGCGGCGCCCTCCTTGATGAGGTTCAGATCATCAGGGCAGAACAGCACCGCGTTTATCACTTCCGACAGCTCCGCCGCGGATTTTCTCACACCGTTGACCGTTATCTTTTTTGCCGTGCCGGGCTGCATGATTATTCTTATTGTCTGGTCGCGGTCATGACTCGTGACCTCGGCAAGTATCTCCGCCGCGGAATACCCGAATCCGGTCAGCTCGCGGTCAAACCTCGTGCGGAAGCTGCGGCCGCAGGAGAGCATATACACGGCTTCCAGAAGATTTGTCTTTCCCTGCGCGTTGCGGCCGGAAATTACGTTTGTCCCGCCGGAAAACTCAGCCGTGTCCCATTCGTAATTTCTGAAGCCGTTGAGCGCGATCTTGTTGACCTTCATTCCGCCGCTATCTCGAATGCAAAGCGGTCAAATTCCACCTTGTCGCCCTGGCGGAGCTTCTTGCCGCGCATGGTGCAGACCTCTCCGTTGACCTTCACAAGGCCATCCGCTATGACGTTCTTTGCTTCCCCGCCGGTACCGACCGCAGCGGCGTACTTCAAAAGTGCGTCAAGCTTGATAAATTCTGTATTTATAAGTATTTTTTCCATTTTTATCTCTTTTCAAAAGTGAATCATGCACCCGCGTGGAGACGCACGGGGAGTATCATATAGGTAAAGTTCTCGCTGCCGTCCGCCGCTTTCACAATGCATGGGGAGGAAGCCGTATTCAGGCAAATTTTAAGCTTATCGGTTCCGGAGGCCTTGAAAGCGTCCATAAGATAGCGATCATTGAAGCCTATCTCAAGCCCATCGCCGCTGCCCTCGCAGGTGCAGACGTCCTCGGCCTTGCCGATGGGCGTGGCGCAGGTGCATTCTATGGAGCCGTCGCCGAAGATCATGCGGATTGGGCTGCTGTTCTTCTCGCTTACGATCAGCGCGACGCGGTCTATGGTGGACATCATCTCGCTGCGCTCGACCTCGATCTCAATGCGGAAGTTATCGGGAATGGATTTGCGGTAATTGAGGAACTCTCCCTCAAGGCGGCGGGTAATAACGACGGTCTCGCCTATCGTGAAGGATATATGCTTCGAGCCGACCGAGATGGACACGACGTCGTCGCTGTCGGCGCAGATACGCTCGATATCTGCAAGCGCGGAGCCGGGGACGACGAAGCTGCAGTTTTCCATCTTCGCGCTCTCGAGCTTCTCGCAGCGCTTCGCAAGGCGGTATCCGTCAACGGAGACAAGCGTGAGCGTGTCATCCTCGACCTCGAACAGCGTGCCGGTGTATATCGGGCGGACGTCACTGTCGGAGACAGCAAAGATGGTCTGGTTTATCATGCTCTTGAGTATCTTCTGCGGGAGGGAGATGTTGTTCAGGCTGTCTACCGCGGGCATCTCGGGGTAGTCGTCGGCGCTGATGCCCATGAAGTTGAATTCGCTCTTGCCGCACTTGACGTTTACGTTATTGTTCGCGTCAGAGCTGATGGTGACTATGCCGTCCGGCAGTCTGCGGATCATCTCGCCGAAGAAGCGCGCGCCGACGACAATGCTGCCCTGCTCGGCGATGTCGGCCGCGATATTTGTGTATATGCCCTTTTTCAAGTCGTAGCCCGTGACGCGCAGGTCGATCCCTGCCTGAAGCAGCAAACCCTCAAGCGCCGGAATCGGGCTTTTGGAAGCAGTTGCTCTGGAGGCGATGGTGCAGGCGGACTGAAGAATATATTTTTCGCATGAGATTTTCATTTCGTTTCCTCCGATAAAAATTTTTCTGTAAGGAATAAATAAAGGATAATATTATTGTTGTAGTTGTTATAGGCAAAATTTTTGTGGAAAAGCCGCTGAAAGCCTTGATAATAAAGAAAAATCGCTGTTGAAAAAATTGTTTCTAATTCCGGAGTTTTTAACACTGCCTGTTGACTGAAATTTTCTCAACACGCGATCTTTAAACTTTCAACAGGCAAAATGTTAAAAGCCGCGGCCCTGGATCAGACCGAATTGATGTTCGATGTGATGTCTCTTACCGTGGCCGCCATGTTCGCGTCCGTTACCAGCAGATCCTCCACCTTGCGGATTGAGCTTAGCACAGTTGCGTGATTTCGTCCCTCATACTGAGCACCGATATCCTTGAGCGACAGGTTCGTCAGCGAGCGCATGAGATACATGGATACCTGACGCGCTATCGCCGTGTTCTTAGAGCGGTTCTGGCCGCGCAGATCGTCTTCGTTCAGCGAGTAGTAGCGCGCCGTCTCGCGGATGATGCAGTCCGGTGTCGGAATATACGTCCCTATGCGGATGACGTCCTTTATGGCGCGTTTCACGGAGTCTATTGTTATAACGTCATTGAGGATCTCTTTATACGCTGTGAGGCGTTTTATGACGCCCTCAAGCTGTCTGATGTTCGCCGTAATATTAGACGCGATGTACTCTACGGCGTCGTCAGAGAGCAGCAGACCGAGCTGTGCGGCCTTGTTTCTGATTATCGCCATGCGCGTCTCAAAATCAGGCGGCTGAATATCCGCCATCAGGCCGCCCTCAAAGCGGGTGTGCAGACGGTCGTCCAGCAGAGACATCTCCATCGGCGGCCGGTCGGAGGGCAGAACTATCTGGTGTCCGGCCTCGTAGATGTTATTGAAAGTATGGAAGAACTCGTTCTGCGTCTGCTGTTTGCCGGCGATGAACTGGATATCGTCAACGAGGAACAGATCGACGTTTCTGTACTTGGTTCGGAATTCCTCTGCGGTGCCGTCCTTGATAGCCTTGACGAGCTGTATCGTGAACTCATCGCCCTTTACGTATGCAATCTTCTTCGACGGATCGCGGTCGTGTATGGCCTGGCCTATCGACAGGAGAAGGTGCGTCTTTCCGAGGCCAGAATTGCCGTAGATGAAGAGGGGATTATACGCCTTGCCCGGATTCTCCGCCACGGCGATGGCCGCTGCATGCGCAAACTTATTGGAGTTGCCGACGATGAAGCGGTCAAAGGTGTATCCGGCCATTTCGGGAAGGGAGTTGTCGTCCTTCTTCTTGTTCACGTATTCGTTTATTTCGTCTCCGGCGAGTATGAGCAGATCAAAATCACAGGAGAAAAGGTCAGACAGAGCGGCTTTTATCGTGTCCCCGAAGCGGGAGTTTATAATGCTGCGCTTGAAGTCCGTTGTGGTGTGCAGGACGAGACGGCAATCGTCAATCTCCACCGGCTCGCAGTCCGAAAACCATGTGGTTATGGCCGTCGGCGTGAGCTGAGATGATAAAATTCTTATTATTTCCTGCCAGATATCGTTGAGAGAGTTCATAATTACATACCTCGCCGATGATATATCTATTAACTTATTTATTATATCAAAAATCATGCTGCCTTGCAAGATATAAATATAATATAGAAGAGAATAAAAGGCACAGCCAAAACGCTGTGCCTTTTGCGGTATGTATTTATTTTTTCTTCAGCTCTTCGAGAATCTCGGTCAGAAGCTCTTCGGTGGTAGGCTTGGGGTCTGCCTCCGCTTCCTCCTCTTTCTGCTTTTCGGTCAGGCTGCGCGCGGTGTTGAACGCCTTGATTATGAAAAACACCACGATCGCTATGAGCAGAAAGTCTATGACCGTTCCGATGAAATTGCCGAAGCCGATGGTGATCGCCTCACGCACCACCTCGCCGTCTACGATCTCGGCGGGGCGGACAAGGAGATTCAGCGCGCTCATGTCGCGCGTGCCGCATATCCAGCTTATAAACGGCATGAGCAGGTCGTTTACAAGAGAGGTCGTGATTTTGCCGAAGGCCGTTGCGATAACGACGCCGACGGCCATATCGAGGACGTTGCCGCGGCTGATAAAGGCTTTGAATTCTTCAAATAGCTTCTTCATGCATTTATTTCCTGTAAAATATTTACTTTTTTATTTTTCGGGCACCAGAACCTTGATGCCGCCCATGTACGGCCACAGGACTTCGGGGATAGTCACGCTGCCGTCGGCCTGAAGGTGGTTTTCAAGGAATGCGATGAGCATGCGCGGCGGCGCGACGACGGTGTTGTTGAGGGTGTGCGGCAGATACATCTTGCCGTCGGCGCCCTTGACGCGCACCTTCAGGCGGCGAGCCTGCGCGTCACCGAGATTGGAGCAGGAGCAGACCTCGAAATATTTCTTCTGTCGGGGAGACCACGCTTCAATGTCGCAGGACTTGACCTTGAGGTCGGCCAGATCGCCGGAGCAGCACTCCAGCTGGCGCACGGGTATCTCCATGCTGCGGAACAGCTCGACGGAGTAGCGCCACATCTTCTCGTACCAGTCCATGGAGTCCTCGGGCTTGCAGACGACGATCATCTCCTGCTTCTCAAACTGATGGATACGGTATACGCCGCGCTCTTCAATGCCGTGCGCGCCCTTCTCCTTGCGGAAGCAGGGGGAGTAGCTGGTGAGAGTCTGCGGGAGCTTATCCTCGGGGATTATCTGGTCGATGAACTTGCCTATCATTGAGTGCTCGGAGGTGCCGATGAGGTAGAGGTCTTCGCCCTCAATTTTGTACATCATGGCGTCCATATCGGTCTGGCTCATGACGCCCTCGACGACGTTGCCATGTATCATGAAGGGCGGGATACAGTAGATAAAGCCCTTATTTATCATGAAATCGCGCGCGTATGCCAGAACCGCGGAGTGCAGGCGGGCAATATTGCCCATGAGGTAATAGAAACCGTTGCCGGAGACGCGGCCTGCAGCGTCCATATCGACGCCATTGAAGCGCTCCATTATCTCGGTGTGGTAGGGAATATCAAAATCGGGGACTATCGGTTCGCCGAAGCGCTGTACTTCGACGTTGCAGCTGTCGTCAGGGCCGATGGGAACGCTGGGGTCGATGATATTCGGAATATTCAACATGATCTCATGGATGCGTGCGGCGTACTGCTCCTCCAGTGCCTCAAGCTCTGCGAGACGGTCGGCATTTGCTTTGACCTGAGCCTTTATCTTCTCGGCCTCTTCGAGCTTTGAGGGGTCTTTCTTGGCCTGACCCATGAGCATGCCAATCTGCTTAGAGAGGGTATTTCTGCTCGCGCGCAGGTCGCTTGCTTCGGTTATTGCGGCGCGGTTCTTCGCGTCAAGCTCCAGCACCTCATCGACGAGGGGCAGCTTTGCGTCCTGAAATTTCTTCTTGATATTCTCACGAACGGCGTCGGGATTGTCTCTTACAAACTTTATGTCCAGCATTTTTCTTCTCCTGTTTTTATAGTTTAAGTAATTTTTCTATCAGCGCTTCCCTGTCGTCCGCGCCGTAAAATTCAATTTCTATTTTGCCGTTTCTCTTTCCGTCTATCAGCTTAACCTTGCGTCCGAGCTTTTTTGAAAGCTCGTTTGATATCTCGGCCGCGTAGTCAACGCTTATTTCGCCGCTTTCTTCCGGTGCCTGACGCGGTTCTCTGGCAATTCTGGCGGCAAGCTGCTCAGCTTTTCTGACGGAATAGTTCTTTTTTATGATCTCGTTTGCCGCGGCAAGCTGCTTTGACGGCTCGGAGACCGAGAGTATCGCGCGTGCGTGCCCCGCGGAAAGCTTGCCTTTCTCAACCATTTCCATGACCGGCGGCGTCAGCATGAGCAGGCGCATCGCGTTTGTGACGGCGGGACGCGAACGTCCGACGCTGCGAGCGGCGTCCTCCTGCGTCAGGCCGTATTCTTCGATAAGCAGCTTATAGCCCTTTGCTTCCTCAATCGGGTTCAAGTCCTCGCGCTGAAGATTTTCTACCAGCGCAAGCTCGGCTGTTCTGCGGTCGTCGGCTTCAATGACCCGCACCGGAACCTCGGTCAGCCCCGCGAGGCGTGATGCGCGCCAGCGGCGCTCTCCTGCGATTATCTGATAATATCCGCTGTCGAGCTTTCTAACTGTGATGGGCTGGATAAGTCCGTATTGGCGTATTGAGTCGGCCAGCGCCTCCAGCGCCTCCTGATCAAAGTATTCGCGCGGCTGCTCGCTGCGCGGCTCGACCTTTGATATCGGCAGTGTCAACTGTTCGGCTTCGTCGTCGAATTCGTCAGCGCCGAAGAGAACGCCAAGACCTGTGCCAAGCCCTTTCTTTTCTTTTGCTGCCATGTCCCCTCCTAATTCTTCGAGGCGCTTCTCGCGTCAAACTCCTCGGCGAGAGCCATGTACGCCTTGCTGCCTTTATTGTATTTTTCATATATCACGCCGGGTATTCCGTGGCTCGGCGCCTCGGAAAGCCTTATGCTGCGTGGGATGACTGTGTCATAGACCTTGTCGCCGAGATATTTTCTCAGCTCGTTTGCGACCTGTGCCGTGAGATTCATACGTGCGTCGTACATGGTGAGAATGATGCCCTCAATCTCAAGCCGTTTATTCAGCCGCTTTTTGCACATCTTGATACTGGTCATCAGATCCGCAATACCCTCGAGCGCGTAGTATTCGCACTGCATCGGAATAAGTACGCTATCAGCCGCGACGAGTGCGTTGATGGTCAGTAGTTCGAGTGACGGCGGACAGTCTATGAAAATATAGTCATAATCCGTGAACAGCGTCATCAGCGCGTTTTTCAGGACAAATTCTCTTTTATCCGTGCCGATAAGCTCGACAGAAGCGGCGGCAAGCTCCTTGCCGGTCGGTATCACGTCGCTATAGTCGGTGTGGCGGATGCAGTCCACGGCCGCTGTCTCGTTTATCAGTATATCATAGGTGTTCGGACGGCTTGCTTTCGGCACGCCCATGCCTGAGCTGGCGTTGCCCTGAGGGTCGCAGTCGACGAGGAGCACGCTTCTCCCCATTGCGTGGAGCGCAGCGCAGAGATTGACGCAGCTTGTGGTTTTGCCCACGCCGCCCTTCTGGTTAGCCACTGCTATTATCTTTGCCAAGTTCTCACCCCTTTTTCATTTCAGCATTATATCAGCAGCGGCGTCATATTGCAATGTTTCACATGAAACATTTTTGAGTTTTTCATATGTTTCATGTGAAACGTTGTAAGGCGTACGCGCCTTGTTTCACGTGAAACATCAGCCGACCAGCATGTCAATGTCAGCGACGGTTATATCCCTGTGCAGCGCGAGATTAATGCCGTAGGCGATGAGCCGGCCGGCTCGGCGCACGTCGGAGTCAATATTGCGCGGGGTCACGAACATACCGGCAACAGCGTCGCCCCCGCCGAGAGCGGACGCGTCGATGACCGTCGGCACGCCAATAGCCGCGACGGGGATACCAAGCGTATCGTGGTTCAGCGGCTCTCGGTCGTTGCCGACGCCGGAACCGGGCGCGATTCCGCTGTCACAGACCTGCACCGTGCGGCAGAGGCGCGACGGGTCAGCACCCGCCAATGCGTCGATCACGATAAGGCAGTCGGGCTTCAGTTCGCGCACGAGAGTGCGTATCTGCGCCGCGCTCTCCATGCCGGTCGTGCCGAGAACGCCGGTGCGGCAGAGCGCAGTTGAGCAGAAGCTCTCAAAGCCGGGGAGCGGCATCAGGTGGCGCGTGACCAGAGTGTAGGCCGCGGCGAGATTCCCGAGTGCGTCAGGGGTGATGTCCGGATTTCCGAGAGCGGCAATGAATGCGGAGCCGACGCTGTTGGGCAGGCAGCGCCGCAGCAGCTCCGAGACTGCTTCCGCCGCTCCGGCGAAATTCTCTCCGCCTCTGTCCATGAACGACGGCAGCTCAAGCGTGAAGTATTTGCCGACCGGTTTATTGAGCTGCTGCGCGCCGATGTCGTCGAGAATTTCTACAGCCGTGACGCCGAAGCCGTGCAGAGTCTCCTCGTGCGCCTCAACGCCTTGCAGCGCGGTCATTTCTCCGGCGTCGCCCTGCGCGATGCGCCGCGCTTCGCTCGCAAGATCGGTTCTTACATTTATTGACATATAATACCTCCGTGCAATCAATATCTTGTGTATTTTTCCCTGCCGCGGAGCAATAAATAACAAGAGAAAAAAATATTTGCTTTTTTCTAAAAAACACTTGATTTTCAATAACTTCTTTGCTATAATCTTTTAACGCGAGTCCATGGTGACTCAATTTTATAGGAGGAGGTGGCGATCGAAACATGGCCAACATTAAATCTTCTGCCAAGAGGGACGAGAAGTCCAAGGAGCTCAGAGCAAAGAACCGCGCTGAGAAGACCGAGCTCAAGACCATGATTAAAAAGTTTGACGCAGCCGTTGCCGATGGCAACCGCGATGCAGCCGTCAGTGCCTATAAAGTTGCCGTTAAGACTGTTGACCGCGCGGCCGGTAAGGGTCTGCTGCATAAGAATAATGCGGCGCACAAAAAGTCCGCGATGGATCTCAAGCTCAACGCTATGGAGTAAAGCATTAAACGCAAATTAAGACACAGCTTATGCTGTGTCTTTTTTATTGTGTAATATTAAGTTGACGAAAAGCGCGGCGGGAAATATAATCGGAATATAAACGGTTTGGAGTATCGATATGAAGAAGATCAAGCCGCTAGCTGTAATCAGCTCTGTTATAATAGTTATTGGAATAATCTTTATTGCGAGGTTCAATTCGATATTCAGCCTGTCTGAGGGTGAAATAAAAATATACGACGAACCATATGCACCGGCCGCGGATGTGAGCAAACTCGCCGTGGCCGACGATACAATTGCCGTTTTCTATGAGGATGCGGGCTACGCCGGATTTTATTCGCTGGACGGGTCTTTCGTGTTCGGAGTACGCGTAGATTCCGCGAGCAGCGGAAGCGGAAATATCGGGTTTGTGGACGGATGCTGGATTATATATTCAAAAAACAATAATTTCTACATATTTGACGGTAAAAACCTTATAGATGAATTTCATGTGTCCATAAATGAAAATTCAGAACGTGGAACGTTGCTGCTTGAGAAAATGGGCGGACGAACGCTTAAATGCGAATATCTCGGAGAGATATATAGTGTGGAAGCATCATCGAAAATTGTGAAGAACGGGACCGGCGGCGAAATGCTGATTGCGGAGCTGTCGCAAAACAAAACAGCTCAAGTATTCTTCTGGACTGTTTTTGCAGTATGCATCATAGGTGCAGCACTGACAATTATAAAAGAAAGAAAAAATGTTGAAAACTTTTGATAATATCCGCTGTAATTATGAAAAATCAGCGGATAAAGCGGTCTGTATTCAACCTGAGACGTAAAAATGTTAAAAAAGGAGAAAGCAGTATGACAAGGCTGATGCTTATAATAAATCCCGCGGCGGGGCGCGGCGGCTTCAGAAACGGGCTGGGCGACGCACTCAATCTGCTCGACAAAGGCGGCTGCCGTACAACACTGTTTTTCACCTCCGGCCGCGGCGACGCGACGGAGTTTGCGGCGAAATACGGCGCGGATTTTGACATAGTCGGCTGCGTCGGCGGGGACGGGACGCTCAGCGAAGTTCTGGCCGGACTGATGCGGCTTGAGAATCCGCCGAAGGTCGGCTATATCCCGATGGGCACGGCAAACGACGTCGCCACGACGCTCGGCCTGCCGAAGAACGATACCGTCAGCGCCGCGCGGCGCATTCTCAACGGCGAGCCGCACCCATTCGACGTGGGCGGCTTTGATTACGACAAGTACTTCGCGTACATAGCGGCCTTCGGCGCGTTCACCGAGGTCAGCTACGCGACGCCGCAGAACCAGAAAAAGCTGCTGGGGCATCTGGCCTACGTCCTTCAGGGCATGGCCGCGCTGCCGAAGCTGGAGAGCTACAACACCCGAGTCGAGTACGACGATGGCGTATTCGAGGGGCGGCTCGTGTACGGCAGCATGTCGAATTCAACTTCGGTCGCGGGCATAGTCCGACTGCCCGAGGAGATGGTCTGCCTCGGCGACGGCGAGTCAGAGCTGGTGCTGGTGAAGGATCCGGGCAGCGTGGTCGGCTTCGGCGAGATCGTAGACAGCGTGCTGAGCCAGCGCTTTGACAGCGATAAGCTGCTGATCCTGCACACGAAAAAGGCAAAATTCACGTTTGAAAAGCCCGTTGCGTGGACGCGCGACGGCGAGGCCGGCGGCGAATACAGCGAGATCGAGCTGCGCAATTATAAAGCGCCTGTCGAGATGATATTCTGACGGGACGGAGATACACATGAAACAACGGGGCTCTCTGCTCAAGGACATGAGCATATTGTTATTCTTTTCGGCGCTGGTGCGGGCGTTTTTTGCATTCACTTGCCTGAACTTCTTCGCCTCGGCGATGAACCTGCGCCTGTTTGACGGCGCGCATATATGGCTGTACCGCGGCGCGGTAATCGCGGCGATACTCGGCGGCGTGCTGGAGCTGGTCGCAGGGTTCATGGGAGCGCTGTACTGCGAGGAGCCGCTGCTGGCGCACAGGTGCATCGCATGGGGTGCAGCGGCGCTGATACTCGGTCTGGCGGCGAACGTCATGCAGATCATCGTCGGCTACGGCGCGAGCGCTTATGTATGGCTGAGCGGCGTTGCCGTACCGGCAGTGTACATTCTCGGCGCGATAAGGCTCAAACGAACGGTAAAACAGTAAAAACAGCTATGGGAATTTCCCATAGCTGTTTTTTATAAATATCGTGATTACTCTTCGAGCACTTCGCCGCCGGTGACTTTCTTCTCAAATTTTGCCATGAGGATCGGGGAGAAAATACCGATGACGCTCAGGACGATGAGAACCCAGCTTACCGGAGACGCGAACAGGCAGCCGAGGTCGCCGCCGCTGACTCGCAGCGCGCCGCGCAGGCCTTTTTCACTTATCGGGCCGAGTATCAGCGCCAGAACAACCGCCGCCGTGTTCAGGTCAAATTTACGCATCAGATAACCTAGTACGCCAAATATGAGCATGACGACGACGTCGCTGAGGTTTTTGTGGATGGCATAGGAGCCGACGAAGCACAGCACCGTGACGCAGGGGATAAGGATAGCGTCGGACAGGCGGGAGATCTGCGCGAAGCCGCGGCAGCCGAGCATACCGATGGCGAGCATGAAGAACTGGACGAGCACGAAGCCCGCGAAGAAGGTGTAGGTCATCGCGGCGTGCTTGGTGAAGAGTTCGGGTCCCGGAGCCAGTCCCTGAATGACCAGACCGCCCATCAGAACCGCGGTGACGGATTCGCCGGGGATACCGAGGGTCAGCATCGGGATCAGGGAGCCGCCGGTGACGGCGTTGTTCGCGGCCTCGGAGCCGCAGACGCCTTCAATCGCGCCGTGGCCGAAGTCTTCCTTATGCTTGGAGAACTGCTTGGCGTTGTTGTAGCCCATGAAGCAGGCGATAGACGCGCCGGCACCGGGCAGGATGCCGATGATGTTGCCGATGATCCAGGAGCGGATAACGGTCGGCCAGAGCATCTTTTTCTCGGCCTTCGTGAGGGCGATTTTGTCGGAGAATTTCTTTGCCTTCTCGCGCTCAACGATCTTTTTCTCGGCGAGAATGAAGACCTGAGACATCGAGAACAGACCGATCAGCGCACAGGTGACGTTGATGCCTTCTGCGAGGAACGCCTGACCGAACATGAAGCGCTGAGTACCGTCGATGGGGTCAAGGCCGATGCAGGAGACCAGCAGGCCGAGCGCGCCGGACATCAGTCCCTTTACGATGCTCTTGCTGGAGACACCGGCGATGATGGTCAGGCCGAAGATGCCGAGCCAGAACTTTTCGGCGGACATGAACTTCAGCGCGAGCTGCGCCAGTGCGGGAGCGAAGAAGTACAGGGAGATGCAGCTGAGCAGGCCGCCCCAGAAGGAGCTCCAGCAGGCCGTGGCCAGCGCCTTACCTGCTTGTCCGTTCAGCGTCATCTGATAGCCCTCGATAGCCGTCGCCGCGGAGGCGGGGGTGCCGGGGGTGTGGATAAGTATCGCGGAGATGGAGCCGCCGAAGATAGCGCCGCAGTAGATGGCGCCGAGGACAATAAGTCCGGTGTCGGTCGGCATGGTGAAGGTCAGCGGCAGCATCAGCGCGACGCCCATTGCCGCCGAAAGGCCGGGCAGGCAGCCGATGACGATACCGAGCGTAACGCCGCCGACCATTGCCAGCAGGTTGAGCCATGTCAGAGCGTGGATAAAGCCCTGACCCATTTGCTGTAAGGTTTCAAGCATGATTTATACCCTCCTTAAAACAGCAGCCCGGAGGGCAGCTTGACGCCGAGGAACTTCACAAATGCGAAGTAGATCAGCAGATTCATTACCAGAACGGAGATAAACGCCGGAACTATATGTACCTTGAGATACAGCAGCGACGCAAACATGAATATGATAGTCGCGGAGAAAAAGCCGAGGTACTTTATCATCAGGAAGTACACGAGCGTCAGGACTATCGAGACGATGAACTGCACCGGCTTGAAGCCCGCGAATACCTCATCCGCGCCGCTCTCCACGCCGAATTTGCGCGCATTGATTATCATCTGAACAAGATAGAGCGTTGTAAGGGCGAAGAGCAGGGCGATGGTAAACATCGGGTAGGTCTTGCTCTCCTCCGTCAGCTTATAGCTGTAAGCGTAGAAGAACGCGCACACGGCGTACATGAACACGACAACGCCTATATCGGTTTTCTTCATTTTCAAGGGACGATCCCTCCTATAAATCTTTAATCGCTTGTGCAGGAGAGCTCATCTGAACTCCCCTGCACGGAACATGGACAACTCAATGTCCGGCAGTTTTGAAGCGAACCTCAAAACAGAAGATTTTATTCGTACCAGAAGCCGGTGGACAGACCCTCGGTAAAGGCCTGCTGCTCTTCAATCAGAGCTGCGGTAGCTTCTGCATCCTTATAATCGGTGACGAATTCGGAAGCTGCTGCGAGGTAGTCGGGGTCTTCCATGGTCTGCTTGAACGCGTTCTCGTAGAACTTGATGACCTCTTCGCTCACGCCCGCGGGAGCAACGATGCAGCGGGAGGAGCCGAGCCACTTGTCATAGAAGCCCTTTTCGCCCAGAGTCGGGACGTCGGGGTACTCCGGCAGACGCTCTTCTGCGAAGACAGCCAGAACCTTGACGTCGGCGCGGCCGGCGATGTCGGCGGCCTTTACGACGCACCAGTCAGCCTCGCCGCCGAGCAGGGAGACGAGCTCATCGTTGGTGTTGCCCTGGGGCAGGTCGGTGTACTTGAAGCCGGCGGAGTTGGCGAAAGCCTGAGCGCCGATGTGGTTGGAAGCCTGAGCGCCGTTGGTGGAAGCGACGGTGTTGTTCTCCTTCGCGTATGCGACAAGACCGTCGATGTCTTCGAAGCGGGTCTCGTCAGCGCGGACGATAACGAGAGAAGTCTCGGTGACATGGTTGCAGATCGCGGCAAAGTCGGCAGTGGTGTAGGTGCCGAGACCCTTGACGATGGAGCTGTTGAAGTTGGGCAGGTTCATGAAGCCGATGGTCATGCCGTCGGGATCGGCCGCTGCGAGCTGGGACCAGCCGAGGGAGCCGGAGCCGCCGTCATATGACGTCGGTTTCCGGCATATACTTTCCGGAAGACAGGGGGGGAAGCTATGAGAATATTAAAATACGGCAGCATCGGGCCGTCAGTGCAGCTTCTGCAGCTGGGGCTGAACCGCGCGGGCTATGGGCCGCTGGAGACGGACGGAATATTCGGCACCGCGACGATGCAGGCCGTCACGCGGTTTCAGCAGGCAAACGGACTTCAGACGGACGGGATCGTCGGCAGCCGGACGCACCGCGCGCTGCTGCCGTGGTACACGGGCTATATCCTGCACACCGCGCGCTCCGGCGACACGCTTGAGAGCATCGCCGCGATGCACTCTGCGTCGCCCGCGGCGATCGCGCTCGCAAATCCCGGCGTGCAGACGCCGCAGCCGGGGACTCAGCTTGTCGTGCCCTTGCCGTTCGACGTCGTGCCGACGGATATAAGATACAGCGCCGCGCTGGTGGGATACTGCGTGCGCGGCCTTGCGGTGCGGTATCCGTTCATAGCGACGGGAGAGATCGGCCGCAGCGTCATGGGCAGGCCACTGTGGAGCCTGAAGCTCGGCCGCGGCGATAATCGCGTATTATATAACGCCTCGCATCACGCAAACGAGTGGCTGACGACGCCGGTTCTGCTGAAATTTGCCGAGCAGCTGGCCGCGGCCTACGCAAACGCCGGTGAAATTTTCGGCCGCAGCGCGGCGGAGATACTGAGCTATGCTTCCATATATATTATCCCCGCCGTGAATCCGGACGGCATCGACCTCGTCACCGGAGAGCTGGCGCAGGGCGAGTATTTCAATTATGCGCGGAGCATCGCGCTCAGGTACCCGCAGTTTCCGTTCCCGTCGGGCTGGAAAGCGAATATCCGCGGCGTTGACCTGAACCTCCAGTACCCCGCCGGATGGGAAAACGCAAAGGCGATAAAGTTTGCGCAGGGCGTCACGTCTCCGGCACCGGCGGACTATGTCGGCTCCGCGCCGCTCACGGCTCCGGAGAGCCGCGCGATGTACGACTACACGCTCGCGCTCGACCCGTCGCTCGCGCTGTCGTATCACAGTCAGGGGCGCGTGATATACTGGCGCTTCCTGGACTATGAACCCGCGAATTCCCGCGCGATAGCGGAGCTTTTCGCTTCGGTCTCCGGTTATGCCGTCGAGGAGACGCCGTACGCATCGGGCTTTGCGGGATATAAGGACTGGTTCATTCAGGACTATGACCGGCCTGGCTATACGATAGAAGTGGGCGAGGGCGTGAACCCGCTGCCCCTCGGCGATTTTCCCGCGATATACCGCGACAATGTCGGGATACTCACCTACGGCGCGCTCGTCACATAAAAATTAAAATTTTTAAACTACTGTACACAGGGAAAATTTCCTGCTATAATGTTTTATACTTTTCCGATAAAGAGGAGGTCGTTCTCTTTGACTGTCATCCGCTACATTCTCGTCATCCTGCTCAGCTATGTTCTGGGCTGCTCAAACATGGCGCTGTACCTGTCCAAACTGCGCGGCGTTGACATGCGCAAGGGAGGCTCAGGAAATCTCGGCGCGTCGAACGCAATGATACTCATGGGCTGGAAGGCCGGCATCATCGTCGCCGTGCACGATATCGGCAAGGCGGTCGTTGCGGTCGTGCTGGCGAAGCACTTCTGCCCCGGCCTGCCGCTCATCGGCGCCGCGGCGGGCGTCGCCTGCGTGCTGGGGCACATGTTCCCGTTCTATCTGCGCTTCCGCGGCGGAAAGGGGCTTGCGTCCTATCTCGGCATGACCATCGCGCTCAACTGGAAATTCGCGCTCATAGTGCTCGCCGTCGTGGCGATCGTGACGCTCATCACGGACTATATTGTCGTCGGCACCGTGACCACCGTTATCCTCGTGCCGACCTATTTTGGCATCACGGCGGGGAGTGTGCTGCTCGCGTCCATCCTTTGCGTGGCGACGGTCGCGATAATCATAAAGCATAAGGAGAATTACGTCCGCATCTTCAACGGCACCGAAATCGGCCTGCGCCGCGCCAACCGCGGCGACGACAGAGTGAAATAGCCCCGCATAAAAGTATAAAAAAGGACTGTATCTTGCGATACAGTCCTTTTTGCGTATTTAAAATCAGAAATCGGCGTTGCCGGTGGTGCGCGGATGCAGCTCCACGTCGCGGATGTTGCTGACGCCGGTGAGGTACATTACCATGCGCTCGAAGCCGAGGCCGAAGCCCGCATGACGGCAGCTGCCGTAACGGCGCAGGTCGATATACCACCAGTAGTCCTCTTCCTTCAGGCCAAGCTCCTTCATGCGCGCAAGCAGCACGTCGAGCCGCTCCTCGCGCTGGCTGCCGCCGATGATCTCGCCGACGCCGGGGACAAGGCAGTCCGCCGCCGCGACGGTCTTGCCGTCGTCGTTCAGGCGCATGTAGAACGCCTTGATGTCGCGCGGGTAGTCGGTGACGAAGATGGGCTTCTTGAAGACCTGCTCGGTGAGGTAGCGCTCATGCTCGGTCTGGAGGTCGATGCCCCACTCGACGGGGTAGTCGAACTTGTGGCCGCTCTTCTTGAGAATGTCAACGGCCTCGGTGTAGCTCACGCGGCCGAAGTCGTTGGAGACGACGTTGTGCAGGCGCTCAAGCAGTCCCTTGTCGACAAAGGAGTTGAAGAACTCCATCTCCTGCGGGCAGCGCTCCATCGTGCGGTTGATGATGTATTTCACCATCGCCTCGGCGGTGTCCATGTAGTCGTTGAGGTCGGCAAAGGCCATTTCCGGCTCTATCATCCAGAACTCGGCGGCATGGCGCTGAGTGTAGGATACCTCGGCGCGGAAGGTCGGGCCGAAGGTGTACACGTCGCCGAAGGCCATGGCGAAGTTCTCGGCGTTGAGCTGGCCGGAGACGGTAAGGCTCGTGGGCTTGCCGAAGAAATCCTTGCTGTCATCTACCGTGCCGTCCTCCTTGAGGGGGAGGTTGTTGAGGTCAAGCGTCGTCACGCGGAACATCTCGCCCGCGCCCTCACAGTCGGAGCCGGTGATGATCGGGGTGTTGACGTATACGAAGCCGCGGCTCTGGAAGAATTCATGGACGGCCTGCGCCGCAACGCTCCTGACGCGGAAGGTTGCGGAGAAGAGGTTGGTTCTGGGGCGCAGATGCTGGATCGTGCGCAGGAACTCAACGCTGTGGCGCTTTTTCTGGAGGGGGTAGTCGGGGGTCGATGTGCCCTCGACGGTTATCGCATCCGCCTTCAGCTCAAAGGGCTGCTTTGCTTTCGGAGTCAGCACAAGCGTACCATCAACTATCAGCGCCGCGCCGACATTCTGCTTTGCGATCTCATCGTAATTATTGAGAGAGCCTCTCTCAAACACGACCTGCAGCGACTTGAAGCAGCTGCCGTCATTAAGCTCGATGAATCCAAAGTTTTTCAGGTCGCGGACGGTTCTGACCCAGCCGCAGACTCTGATCTTCTGCCCATCAAAAGCGGAAGCGTCGGCAAATATACCGGCAATTTTCTGATGCTTCATAATGGCACCTTTCCTTTCTTTGTGCCGGGCGGCACTCATAATTGTGAATAATATACGGCATGTGCCGTATTTTATTATTATAAACAGTCCTTGCGGCTTTTGCAATATTTTTATAAACTTTTTGCGTGTACGCTTATGTTGTCCGCCGTTTGTGTTGCGCAGCGGAACGCTTTGCTATATAATTACAAGTACTTTATCTGATAAGGAGAAGTGATCTGCATGAAAAAGAAAAGCTGGGTTTCTCTTATCATATCCGCCGCGGTGCTGACGGCACTGCTGGTTCTGGGCTTCGGCAGCGGGGTGTTTCAGCCGGAAGCGCTGTCGGTACAGGGCAGGCAGGGAGCGGAGACTCTTCTGCGCCTGCTGACAATGGCGGCAGCGGTACTGCTTGTGGAAAAGCTCGCAGTCGCCATACTCGGACTGCTGCATCCCGCGGGCAGCAGAGCACGCAGTCTGATTACGCTCAGCATGAGCATACTTCGCTATGCCGCGGCGCTTGTGATACTCTGCTGGGGCTTGACGATACTCGGAGTAAATATAATGGCGGTCGTCGCAAGCGTCGGCGTTCTGGCGCTGATAGTGGGCTTCAGCGCGGAAAGTCTCATTGCGGATATGGTGACGGGGCTGTTCATGCTGTTTGAGAATCAATACAATGTCGGGGACATAGTCGAGGTTGGCGGCTTCCGGGGCACCGTTACGAGTATTGGGCTGCGCACAACCTGCATCACGGACTCAAGCGACAATATAAAAATCGTGAACAATTCGGACATGCGGAATATTCTGAACCGCTCCGAGCGCAGCTCAAAGGCGGTTGCGGATATTGGAATACCGTATGATACGGATATCGAGAAGCTGGAGACGAAGCTGCCTGCGCTGTTGGAGAAAATCTTTGAAGCGAACCGCGAGCGTATGAACGCCGTGCCGGTGTATCTCGGAGTGCAGGAGCTTGGCGAATCGGCGGTTGTCCTGCGTTTCTGCGTAGACGTTACGGAGAAGAACATCTACGCGGCACAGCGCAGTCTGAACAGGGATCTGCTTCTCGGCCTGCGCGGCCTTGGGATAGAGTGCCCGTTCCCGCAGCTTGACGTACATAGTAAATGAGCCGCATGAAAAGAAGACAATCCGGCGAGTTTTCGCCGCTTCCTCCTGAGTCCGCGCCGCTGCCGGACGAATTTAACCGGGGCTGCGCCGATAATACCGCCGCGGCGGGGAAAAAGCGGAAGAAATGGGCATACTATGCAGCGGCTTTCGCGCTGCTTGTATGCATACTTGCGCTTGGCGAGGTGAAGCCCGAAGCGAAACCGCAGCTGCCGGAGTCGCCGGCGGCAGAAACCGAAGTGCCCGTGACGGCATCCACCGCTCCCGGCAGCGCCATATATTTTGCGTATATCAACGGCTCATACTGCGTGGCCGACGCCGTAATAGCTGAGCCGCAGAGCGTAAGCGCGGTCAGGGTAGAGACGATAGACGCGCGGGACGGAGAGACGCTTGAAGAGTTCATTCTGACGCGGGAAGAGATAGACGCGGGACACTGGTCGTCTTCGTTCCTGTGGACACCGCAGGATTTTGCAGCCTATGAGAGCAGGTTCGGAGTGGGAGCGCTGCCAATCGTAGAGCTGCACATGAGCCTTGAGCGGGGCGAGGAGGTCGAAGAATACAGCGCGGATAAAAGCTGCGGTTTTGGCCCGGAGCTGCTCTATGACTTCGACGCTGAGAAGGGGCTATATGGAGTTCGGCTCACGGGCAGCGGCATAGAGAATGCGGAGCTTGTGTTTATCCTCAATGGAGCCGAACTGCCGGAGGACTGTGTCGCCGTGACGGACGGAACGGAGGAAATCACCGTTTCACGTTCCGGAGAAGAGCCGAGCGTGGAGCAGAGGGAATACCGCAAGTTTACCGCAAGTCTGCCCCAAGCGATGCAGGATGGTGACAGTCTATCATTTATACTCAGAATAGAGCTTGGAGGACATCAATTCGAGTACACAGAAAAAATACTATGATTTAAGAATTCTTATGTGGCGCAGATTTGCGCAGTGCGTTAAGATATGGAGCAGAAAGGAGATATAAACATGAAAAAGATTATCGCAATTTTGCTTTGCATATCGGCGCTCTTTGCGCTGGGCGCCTGCGGCAGACTGACGGAGGCCAAGAGTGAGTCGGTGAATCCTGAGGTGTACTTCACCGAGGATAAGAGCGGGACGTATACCGACTCCGTCGGCAACGTCTACAACTATTCATATAAGATCCCCGCGTTTTCCGGCGGAAGCGAGGACGCGGAGCGGATAAACAAGTATTTTGACGATGCGCTCCGCCCGATAGTCGAGGATGAGCTGGCCGCCATGGAGGACGAGCTGAGCCTGACGACCGGCGGGATAAAGTGCGAGGTGTTTGAAAGCGGCGACGTAACGTCCGTTCTCGTCTCGGTGTACTACCCGAACGACTATATACAGTATTACACCGCAAGCATGAACACGCGCGAAAACCGCGAGATGAACAATGCCGACATTGCCGCGGCCTACGGTATCGACGAGGTCGACCTGCCGGATAAGCTCCGCGAGGAGGCGAAGGCGGCGGTTGAGAAATACTATGCCGATTTTGGAGACATCTCAGGCGACGGCTTTGCCGACGTGACCGGCACGCGAGACGAAACGCTTGCCGTGATCGGCAGCGACGAATGGGAGCCGACTCTGTTCATAAACGGCGAGGGCAAGGTGTGCATGATAAGTGAGGTCATGTCCCCCGTCGGGAGATATAACCAGATATTCGTGCTGTAAAACTTAAAAACACGCAAAAGCAGGGACTGCAAGCGCAGTCCCTGTTTGATTTTATTCGGTTCTTCCGAGCAGCCAGTCAACACTGACGCCGAGAACGTCGGAGAGCGCCGCAAGCTCAATGTCCGTCACCGGACGCTTCTGCCCTTCGAGCAGCGACAGCGCGGGGATACTGATATCTATTCCGCGCGTTTGCAGTCGGGCGAGCAGCTCGACCTGCTTCATTCCGCGCATCTGCCGCGCCTCAGTCACCCTTGCGCCGACAAGGTTTTTGCTCCCAAGCTCCAATCTGCGCAGCTTCATGGCTCAGCCCAGATCGATGTCTATCGCAAACAGACCGCCCGCGCCGCCGGAGTACAGGTACAGGATATTGTCCGTGGACTTGAATTTCCCCTCGCGCGCAAGCTTTATCAGCCCCGCGAAGGCCTTGCCGGTGTATACCGGATCGAGGAACAGACCCTCGTTCGCGGCCATCATGCGTATCGCGGCGTTGCCCTCGGCGGAGGGGATCGCGTAGCCGGGGCCGCACATATCGACAAGGTGCACGTCCTCGACGGTCGGCACGAAATCAAGCTCCAGAAGCTTGGCAGTCTCCTGCATGATGTGCGTCGTGATAACGTCAAACGGGTCGCTGTCTACCATCAGGCCGATGGTCTGCGTCTCCGGCATAAACAGCTTCGCGCCCAGCGCGACTCCGGCGTGAGTGCCGCCGCTGCCCTCGGCGCAGCAGACATAGTCGAAGTGCAGCCCCGTGTCCGCGATCTCTTTCATGCAGTTGACGTAGCCCAGCGCGCCGATGGCGTTGGAGCCGCCGCAGGGAATCTTGTAGTACGGACGCCCCAGCTCCTGCCCGACGCGATCCATCTCGGCGTAGATGTCGTCGTAGCTGTCGGTGTCCATGAAGCGGACGTCGGTGTCCATGAGGTATTCGAGCAGCTGGTTGCCCTTGCGCTCGGTCACGCCGCGCTTTTTGAGGATCAGTATCGGCGTCATGCCCAGCTTTTTCGCGCAGGCCGCCGTGAGCATGGCGTGGTTAGACTGCGCGCCGCCGGTCGTGAAGATGATCTCCGCGCCCTGCCGCTTCGCGTCGGCCAGCAGGAATTCGAGCTTGCGCACCTTGTTGCCGCCGAGACCGATGCCGGTCAGGTCGTCGCGCTTTATATAGACGTTTGTGCCGAGAATGCGGCTGATGTTTTCAAGCTTCTGTATCGGCGTCGGCAGCACGGCCAACGGTATACGCGGAAAATCGTTCAAGCTTTTCATATCGAGTCTCCTTTTTACAAGTATGAAGTATGGCTTCGCCAAATAAAGCAGCGGAAAACCGCTGTGAAGAATTGCGCTCTTCACGCCCGAAGGGCATTTCACAAATCCCGCAGGGATTTATTTCGTTGAAAGAAGCCTCTTTTGTCTACCGGACAAAAGAGGCTTCTTTCTTGGTGCTCCAACGGGGATTCGAACAGCGCAGGAAAGCTAGTATTTTCAATGGGTTCAAGACTTGCGTGTCTGAAACGTGTCGGAATTTGAATCCACCGAAAAAAATTTTTGTCCAAAATAACAAACGAAGTTTTCAATTTTCTATACATCAAGTCGCACAGTTCTACTTCCAGACGAGGAAAGACGGAACCGCGAGGTTCGCCATCCCCAAAATTTCTAACTCTCTAACAGAATAGCTTCCGCGCGCCGTGTGGTTCAATACTATACGGCGCGTATCTTTTTTTGTCAAGTTTCCTGTAATGCTTCTAAAATTTGAAATGTATCAAGAATTTTGGTATAATTATAAGTGAAAAGAAAGAAAAATGGCGCGAAAACCGCAATTTTATGTATTTCTAAAGGCAAAACGCTACTTATTATTACAAGCGGGAAAGCCGCAATATTCGGAGGTATTACAGAGATGGCAAAAGAAGAAAAAGATAAGAGATTCTATAAAATTTATAGTCGGCAAGTTGCTAAAGCCCTCTATGAAAAGGGCTTTTCAATTTATAAGATAACGCCGAACCCGACGCTTGCGGGATGCAAAGTTTATTGGTTTTGGGTGGTAGATGGTTTTTTCGATGAATTCGCAAAATTCTGCCGCAATCCCGAAAAGATGAAAAAGCACAAGCGCGAGGTTAGCTAATGGAAAAGAGAATTTACACACGGCGTTTGGCGGCTTCCCTGTTCGCAGGTGGGTTCAAGCCTATAAGAACCGAACCGGACGCCCGCAAAGAATGGTATATGAATTGGTTCTTTGAGGATAGCGAGGAATTAGAAAACGCTATCGGAGAATATATGTTGCGCGCACAGTAAGTAAATAGTTCGTGCGCGGGACACAAAATTTTGTATTGTAGGTTAGATAAATCTACTTATAAAACGGAGAGGCGAAGAAAGAGGTAATTGGCTTTTCTAAGGGTTCTGTCCGCCCGCACCTCTCCGTAAAAATACATTACGGACAGAAGGACAAATATTATGGCTAATTTGAGACAAGCACCGAAACTTTATCATACAGGAAAAAAACATCAGGGTAATTTCTATCAGTTGCCGCAGGACTTGATGGACATAGTTTTCAATAAGCTCGACGGCAAGTGCGGGAACCAAATAAAACTAATGTGCGTGTTGTTAGGAACACAAGGAAACGGCACATTTGGAGTTAGTGAAAAGTGGATTTGTGAAAGAACCGGTATGGTTCAGCAAACCTATAATAAAGCGCGCAAAGCGCTGATTGACAGAGGGTGGCTCAAACAAGAAGATGGAAAATTGTTTGTGCTCATTTCTTTTATCTATGCGGAAGGCACAACATCAGATTGTGTCGAAAATGTTGAAAATAAAGACACAATATCAGAATATGAAGGCACAACATCAGAATATTCGGCACAATCTGAAATTGTGTCTGAGGCACAATATGACGTTGTGTATAATATAAAAGGAATAGAAAAAGATAACAAAAAAATAATAAATAGTTCTTTTTCAGCTAACGCTGAAAAAGAATTCGTTTCGGGAGAAAGTAAAATGGAAAAGGAAAATGTAGCCCCTGTTCAGACGGAAGGTGTAAAAAAGTGTAAAAAAGTTGGAGTGAGTGGGATGAATGATAATGTAAAGGAAAAGGATGTTTTTGAGGAATTTGATATTCCTGAGTTTGGAGGGAAAAGTGATTGGGAGTATTTCAAGAGTGTTTCAAGCCCTGTAAGTATGGGCGATGCGTTAGGCTTCTAAGAGAGCCGCCGCGCCGCGCCGCTAAGTAAGTCATTACATAAAGCCTTACTTATCGCTTTACTTACACGTGCGGCAACCGCCGCGAATTTTGAATTTTTGCTTGCCTTTTTTGTAGAGTAGGTTAGATTTCTCCACTTATTGGTGAAGGGTGAAAGCCCAAACTAATAATTACGGAGGATGAATGTATTGAACATTGGAAAGGCTGGCGAACAAGCGTTCGCGCACAAATTACGCGGCTCAAAATATCAGGTGGAGGACTTGACAGGCAATTCCGACTATTTCAACAAAGACATAGATTTTCTTGTCATAAATCCCGAAACAGGCAACCGCCGCGCGTATGAGGTAAAGAGCGACAGCCGCATAAGTCAGACAGGCAACCTGTTCATTGAAACGTGGAACCGAAATTCCCCTAAACAAAAGGGCTGGTATAAGTTCTGCGAGGCTGATTACATAGCTTACTTTGATTTTCAACAAAAGTTCTTCCATTGCTTTTCTTTGGCCGACTTGCGCGCGGTTGTAGATGCGAAAGAATGGCCGCGCAAAACGTGCGGGAACGATAGCCTTGGTTATCTTGTCCCGCTTGAAGAAATAAAAAAACAACCGTCTTATATGACGATGTGAAATAAACGGAGGTAGAACACGAATGTTTAGTGAGCAATTTTGGAATATGATAGGAATTTGTATAATTATCTATGCTACTGAAAATTTGATACTTTATGCAATCGACTTTGTAGGCGGCATAAAGGAAATTATAAAAAACCGAAAAGCCGCAAAGGGGGTAAAAACAAATGGCACTAAGCCCGAAACAACAAAAGGCGCTTGAACTCCTGACTTGCGGGCAGGGGCTAACCTACGGGGAGATAGCCCGCCAAGTTGGTTGTGATGTCTCCACTTTGCGCGAGTGGCGCAACGGCAAAGGGTTCCAAGAGTTCAAAGATGAGCTGAAAAGATTGAACGACATTAGATGGCAAGCTGCGGAGGACGCCGCGCGCCAAGGCGCTATAAATCTATGTAAGGACGGCAACCAAAAAATGATTGAGTTCGTATTGAAAAATGTGGGGTATAACCCGACGCAAAAGGTGGAGGCCGACGTGAGTTCCACTATCACGATAAACATAGGAGACGAAGGAGAAGATGCCACAGATTGAGTTGAACATAGCAAAATCTCAATTCACGCCTAAATTTTATCCCTATTTGCGCGACTACTCCCATAGATTTGAGGTTTGGTATGGCGGCGCGGGTTCGTCCAAGAGCTATACTATTGCTCAAAAAATTATTATTCGATGCTGCAGTGAAGAGATAAGAGTTTTAGTGTGTCGGCGCTATGGAAGCACGTTGAGAGAATCGTGTTTTGCACTGTTCAAGGAAATACTAAAAAAGTGGAAATTGACACCTTACATAAAAATAAAAGAAACGGATTTCTCAATTTCTTTCCCTAATGGTTCTCAAATAATTATGAAGGGGCTTGACGATGAAAACAAACTACTTTCTACGACTGACATAGGAACAGTTTGGATTGAGGAAGCATATGAAACTACAAGACATATGCTTGAGCAACTGAATTTGAGAATGAGAGGCCGAAATGAGAATCAGCAAATTATAATAAGCTACAATCCAATTTCGCAGAATCATTGGTTATATGATTTCGTCGAAGTCAATCCTCCCGCCAATATGCTGAAAATTCATTCCACTTTCAAAGACAATCCTTTTTTGTCGAAGGAATATATAGACGCAATGGAGGATATGAAACGACGCAACCCAGCGAAAGCTCGCGTCTATTACTATGGAGAATACGGTGTTGATAGCGAAGGACTTGTTATAAAGAATTGGCGCGAGGAACCTATTGACGCGCTTGAGCTTGCGGCTAGTGGCTTGGAACGCCGCGCCGGTATGGACTTGGGCTTCGTTGATAAGACAGCAATAATTGATTCTTTCTATGACAGGCAAAATCACATTATCTACATAACGAACGAGTTCTACAAAAGCGGCTGTCAGTTGAGCGAGATAGCCGCCGCACTAAAGCAAATGGAGCTGACGAAAACAAAGCTCTTTGTTGATAGTGCGGAACCGCGCTCAATTCAGTTTTTCAGAAACGAGGGCATAAACGCAGTTGCTTGCGCCAAGGGTAAAGACAGTGTAAAGGCCGGACTAATGTTCTTACAAGACAACTTACTAATTGTTTCACCGTCGTGTAAGAACTTTATAAACGAGCTGAAAAACTTCTCATACATAAAATCAAAACAAACCGGCGAATGGACAGACGACACCACGCACGAGTGGAGCCACGCAATAGACGCTTGCCGCTATGGATATAGCGATATTTATACAAACAAGAAACTCAAATCGTTTAGCAAAACGAGTTTGGGTTTGTGATTCAAGGGGTGAATTTTTACATTGGTTGAATATATCTATGACATAATTCGAGCCGTCGCAAATGAGCCTATTGTTGTCGGCGCGGAAATAGTTGATACAGAAGGAAATGACATTACAACCGGCTGCGCGCTGGTTCTGTTCGACAATGAGATGAAAGAAATAGGTTCTTTTGAGGGCGAGTATAAAGACAACTGGATTTTTACTATTCCCGCGCAGGAGTGCGGGCGCTATTGGTATCGTATTACACAAGATGATAATAGCTTGAGCTTCGCCCGCCCACTGTATGTAATGGAGGTTTGATTTATGATACAACTGAAAACAGCTAACGGAAAAGTAGATTTACAGGAAGATAAAAATAATATCACTCTGACGGCGTCTGTAAGCAAAGGCGCAGTGAATAGTGTCAATGGGCAGCAAGGCGACGTTGTTTTGGATATCCCCGCGAAAACAAGCCAACTTGAGAATGATAGCGACTTTCAGAATGAGGCCGAGGTAAAGCAGCTTATAGCGTCGAACGCCTTACCGAGTAATGGATATGCTTATGATGTTTTGGTTTGTGCGTCTATGAACAAGCCGAAAGGTGTTTGGGTAAATATAGACGCAGCGTTATCCCAATCATTAACTCTCAAACAATGGCAATATACAGAAAGTGCGGGTGAGGGTTCTTTAGCTCAGGCAAATGAATTTTATATCGCCATTGACGCTAACGGTAATGAGAGAACCTTTTTATATATCAAACTTCCCCCTAACACGGCACTATGAACTGCACCCCATTTGTTAGACAGTATGATATACTATCTAAGAAGTGGGGTGT
>OLPW01000542.1_pt1 | contig 44877 bp, 45 predicted proteins | sample 1672161 | NCBI WGS metagenome assembly OLPW01 (sample SAMEA3136654, study PRJEB25190) | human gut metagenome
ATTATTATAGTTTGGCTGTCCTCCAAAGTTTGGTGGCACATTATTATAGTTTGGCTGTCCTCCAAAGTTTGGTGGCACATTATTATAGTTTGGCGGTACATTATTATAATTCGGCTGTCCGCCAAAATTCGGCGGTGTATTATTTATATCCATATTAAGTAACCTCCCATTCCTTCCTGTAACGAAAAAAATCTATATCCATAGTTTCATGTTCCCCATTTTTTGTCAAGTGAATATTTATTAATATACTTATGCAGCAAAAACACCAGTTCTCCTGAAATCTTTACAAAATAAAAACTTCCGAACATGAGCCCCTGTTTTTCAATACAAGGTCATATCCAGAAGTTTTTCCTTTATATTCTCTTACTGATATTTTAATTTTTCATCTTCAAACTCTTCCAAACGCTGTCTGTATGCTTCCATAATAACGGATTCATACGCAAGAACCGGTTCTTTTATACCAAGTAATTGCATCAGATACTTTACAAACAACGGATTCATAATAAGAAATGGTCCAACTGTATATGTTGCAAAGAAATTCTTTCTCTTCAAACCTTCTTGTTTTATTCCCGGATGAAAACCATCCCCGCGAATCACATCATAGAAATAATCCTTTGAATTATCTCCATAAGAATGACTGAACTGCGCTTTAAAACCAACCAGCTTTATATCTTCATACTGTCCAAATACAAGAGAATGATATCTATGCATCATATCTCTCTTTGCATAGGTATTAAAAATACCAAGTCCTTCTATTCGACTTCCATCTTCATTCTCAATGTACTGTTCAACGATCTCGACTGCATTCCCGGTAAAGAGAAATACTGTTCCAGCCTCGATTTGCTCTTCCAGTTCTTTCTTATATGGTTTCAATGCCTGAATCGCCAATTCCTGCTGATTCTCTGTCATTGCTCCCATATATACAAGGTTTGCCCTGCCCTCTGTAAATGCCGGTTTATCATATAAGCCGGTATAAATAACTGTTGCCTCCGGCATACAGTCTTTTAAATAATTTACGTTCTGTAATTCACCGAAAAGATTGGCAAATTCTCCATATAGAACTTCTATTGTAATATCTGTTCCCATTTGTTATGCCTCTCTTTCCTTCAAATACTGTTTCAGATTATCCCGAAGTACAAGTGCTGTATCATTTTCATGAATATCATGAAGAATGTATACACTGTCTGTTCCATCCAGATTCAGGGATTTATATGCACCTGCTTCATCCGTTGTCTCTTTGATCTTTTCCTCCGGAACCCCGGCCATCATTAAACGGAGCTTATAATCTTTCGTCCGCAGACCACCTATTACGATGTTCGTAATATTCGGCTGATTTAAGAACTCAAAATCCGTATCAAAGATCCATGTCATATTTTCAGATGAATTTTTCCGGTCAAATATATCTTCCAGCAAAAGAATGACCTCTTTATTTCCCGGTTCCTTAGACACATAATCAAATACACAGGAACATGCAATTGGATTCTGTCCTTTTGCCATATTGGTCACTATCGTGATCCCATCCACTGTACTTCTGGAATATCTCGATTCCACAATATTAAGATTCTGGATCGCGTTCCGGATCTGCTCACCTGTCAAACCAAATTCACGAAGAGCGGTAACTGCAGTCAGCTCATTGTACAGATTAAATGTACTGTTGCTGATCATCGGATACTGTTCCCTGCTCTCATTATGTGTAACTGTTATTACTTTGTTCTCATAATCAACATCTGCCTTATAATCGCCTTCCGGTGACGTATATCCACAGAACTCACAGACAGCTTTTCCAATATGATGATACCGGACATAGTTATATTTTAATTTATGATGACACTTTGGACAGATCCGCATATCATTGATCAGATTAATACATTCCTCCCGGTCAGATGGAAGTCTGTTGATTGAAAAGTATGTTTTTTCATTTTCCGATCCAAGATTTGAACTAATCAGATCATCCGCATTTAAGATCAGATGTGATTCTTTTGGCATATTATTATTGATAAAGTTAAAAATAAACTCCGGGTTTGCATTTCTCTGAATGGAATCACGGAACAGGTTCGTACATACCGCATATGTTGGTTTTACGTATGGATAGATCAGCTTTGAACTTCTTTCATCGACTTCAAATACTGCATATTCTTTCTTTGCCTTTCCTGTCAGAGTACTTCCTGCGATCAATGAACTCGCTACTCCGGCATTCACATTAGAACCAGCACGGTTGTTCAAAACGTCATAGCCATTTGCCTCCAGAATATCTATGATCATATTACATACTGTTGTCTTGCCGTTGGTTCCTGTTACTGTTATGATCGTTTTCGGTTTATCTATACATCCCATGAAATCCGGACAAAGCTTGACTGCCAGCTTTCCCGGAAAATAACTTGCGTTCATCTTCAACATTCTCTGCATGGTTCTTGCCAGTTTGCCCATGAACAAAGCAAAAAAGAACCTTACATTCTTTTTATACATCTAGCTACCTCATTTCATATCTGTAAATTATCATTAGTATGTCCATTTAAGCCACATATAATATAACCACTTATTCAAAAATATGTCAATCAATTTGCCTTATTTATTCAGTTTATTTCGCCAACACCCTCTTTTACTTAAAAATGGCATCTGCCGGATCAGGCAGATGCCAACTTGTTTTTTCAATATCGAGGGTTTCTTTTATTCTTCCTCATTCACCTGAGAAAGCTTGGCTGCCTGATCTGCTGCGATCAGACTGTCGATAATCTCATTCAGATCACCGTTTAAGATCTGTTCCAGCTTATACAAGGTGAGTTTGATTCTGTGATCGGTTACACGACCTTCTGGGAAGTTATAAGTACGAATCTTCTCTGAACGATCTCCGGTTCCAATCTGGCTCTTACGGTCTGCAGCTTCTGCATCATGCTGCTTCTGAAGCTCCATATCATACAGCTTGGAACGGAGCAGCGCAAATGCCTTCGCCTTATTCTGAAGCTGGGACTTCTCGGTCTGGCTGTAAATCACGATACCGGTTGGTATATGTGTCAGACGAACGGCTGAATCTGTTGTATTGACACACTGACCACCGTTACCGGATGCTCGCATGACATCGATACGGATATCATTTTCATTGATCTCTACATCAACTTCCTCTGCTTCTGGCATAACTGCAACTGTTACAGTTGAGGTATGGATTCTTCCGCCAGACTCTGTCTTCGGGATTCTCTGTACGCGGTGAACTCCACTCTCATATTTCATCTTGGAATATGCACCATCACCTGTGATCATGAATACCGCTTCCTTGAAACCACCGATTCCATTCTCATTCACGCTCATCAGTTCTACTTTCCATTTGAACTGATCAACGTATTTCTGATACATTCTGTAGATCTCATATGCAAATAATGCGGCTTCATCTCCGCCTGCACCTGCACGGATCTCGACGATAACATTCTTGGAATCGTTCGGATCTTTTGGAAGAAGCAGAATCTTTAATTCATTTTCCGTCTTTTCTACTGTTGCCTTTGCTTCATTTAATTCTTCCTTCGCCATTTCACGAAGCTCTTCATCATTTTCTTCTTCAAGCATAAGCAGACTGTCTTCGATCGTCTGTTTTGCATCTTTATATTCTTTGTACTTTTCTACGATAGGAGTCAGTTCACTCTGCTCCTTCATTAATTTGCGGAATTTGTTCTGATCAGATACGATATCCGGATCTGTCAACTGGTTATTTAATGTATCAAGTCTGTCTACTAAATCTTCTAATTTATCAAACATAATAATCCTCCTGCAGCACATGCTCATTTCCTGTTCATGTGTCTGTTAATATATCCAGCCTTTTTTCAGGCTTTTCTTCCAATTACAACCCTGTCATTTTCTGCGAGGTCTTTCACTACGCGTACATCTTCAAAATGCTTATCTACAAGGAGCTGCTGCACATCATGTGCCTGATGATTACCAATTTCAAATAAAATATATCCTTTTTCATTTAAATAACTCTCCGCATTTTCTATAATTGCTCTGTAAAACTTCAATCCGTCCGCATCGCCGTCCAATGCCAGCCTCGGCTCATAATCCCGAACCTCCGGCATCAATCCGTCAATCACTTTGCTCTCTATATATGGTGGGTTAGACAAGATCATATCATATCTTTTATCTATCTTATCAAATAAATCTGATTTTATAACAGTATAATCAGATACTTCTAATCGTTTCGCATTTTTTGTCGTAAGTGCGATCGCGGAATCTGAGATATCACACAGATCTATATGAATATTCTGATTCATAAGTGCTACCGACAATCCGATGCACCCGGAACCACAGCACATATCCAGCACAGACATCTTATCAGAATGTATGTCCTGAATCAAGCGGTTTGCCTGTTCCACCAGAACTTCTGTGTCAAATCTTGGAATCAGTACATCCGGTGCAGTCTCAAAATCATACCCCATAAAGCACTGTATGCCTGTTATATATTGTAACGGAATACGTTTTGACCTTTTATCGATCAACGCTTCATAGGAAGAACGAATCGTTTCGGTAACATCTTCCTGCCGGTTCATAATATATGCCATCTTATCCTGCTTTGATACAAAGAGCCATAATAACTCTGCATCGATATCTGCATCCGGCACATTATGTTCGTTCAGTTTTTCTTTTCCTGCTGTTACAAGCTGATACTGAGTCATACGTCTATTTCCTTTTACATTCACTGGCATCATTTCAATTTCTTAATCTTCGATCTCTCCACGCTTCATAGCGTCCTGATAAGCACGCCAGTCGATCACCGCTTCTACCGAACGAATTGCCACCTCACACATCTCAAGATCCGGTTCCTTCGTCGTAAGACGCTGTACCCACATACCGGGTACACTTAATATATTCGCAAGCTTTGAGTCACTTCTGCCTGCAAACATGATAAATTCATACGAGATTCCCGCAATAATCGGAACCAGAAGTACACGCGACAGCAATCGCAGCCACATAGACTTCACATTTATAAACATAAATACAATAATGCTTATGATCATAACGACTACCAAAAAACTGGTTCCACAGCGTTTATGGTATCTGGAATGTTTCTTTACATTTTCCGGAGTCAGCGGATCGCCTGCTTCAAAACAGTTGATCGTCTTATGCTCTGCACCATGATACATAAATACACGTTTGATATCCTTCATCAATGATATTAATACTACATATGCAAGAAAGATCACCAACCGAAGCACACCTTCCGCTACCGCTATCAATGCATTGCTTTTTGTCACATGCTCAAGTAGTCCTGCAATAAATGCCGGAAGCAGCATGAATAATGCGATCGCAATGGCAAGTGATACAATAACGGTTCCGATCATCATCAGATCATCTCCTGTACTGCTTTCTTTTTTATTGTTTTTACTGCCGTTCTCACCTGAACCGCTTCCATTATTACTTTCTGTATCTGACAACCTGAAATCATCTTTATTTTCACTCTTTCCAGTCGGTTCTTCCTCTTCATAAAAATCGGCTGAATATGTCAGCGTTTTAACTCCAATTACCAGCGACTCAAAGAAATTAACCACTCCACGAAGAATCGGCAATTTCAGGATTTTATATTTTTCACCTATCGGTGTATAGCTTTCTACTTTAACTTCAATTTCCTGATCCGGCTTTCTGACTGCTACTGCGTACTGATCCTCGTATTTCATCATTACGCCTTCGATCACCGCCTGACCACCTATTCTGGCTCTTTTCAAATTCTATACCTCGTAAAATTGTTTCCTAAAACAAAAATAGGCTGAGATTAAAAGCTTTAACCTCAACCTATCATCCTTTTTATTAGTTTGACTGTGAAACACCGTACTTACGGTTGAACATATCAATTCTACCACGAGCCTTAGCTGCCTTCTGCTGGCCTGTATAGAATGAATGACACTTTGAGCAAATTTCTACATGAATTTCTTCTTTTGTAGAACCTGTAACAAATTCGTTTCCGCAGTTACATACAACCTTTGCCTGATAATAATTTGGATGTATTCCTTCTCTCATTTAATCTCACCTCTTTATTATATTATTGATATATGAGAATAGGCCATCAGCCTCACTTCTTCATAAAACACAGCTTTTGTATTCTAACATAAACCGGCATAGAAATGCAAGTGTTTTTTTATTTTCTTAGCAATGATTTTTTAACATAATAGATAAACTCTTTATTATTCTTGGTCCGAACGAATAATTTCAGTACATCCTCCAGCATATCCTCTGCCTTATTACCGGATAATATCTTGTGAAGTGCATATACAACTTCCTGTTCTTCCGGTGATAATAACAGATCATCCCGTCTGGTACTGGATTTTGCAATGTCGATTGCAGGGAAGATTCTCTTTTCTGCGAGCTTCCGGTCAAGCACCAGTTCCATATTACCGGTTCCTTTGAATTCCTCGAATACGACATCATCCATCTTGCTTCCTGTCTCAACCAGCGCTGTCGCAAGGATCGTAAGACTTCCACCCTCACGCATGTTCCGGGCAGCACCAAAGAATTTCTTCGGCATATGTAACGCCGCAGGATCAAGACCACCGGATAAGGTTCTTCCACTTGGTGGAACTGTAAGGTTGTACGCTCTTGCAAGTCTCGTAATACTGTCTAATAAGATCACGACATCTTTCTTCTGCTCTACCAGTCGTTTTGCACGCTCGATCACCATCTCAGATACACGCTTATGATGCTCTGGCAGCTCATCAAATGTCGAATAAATAACTTCTACATTGGGTCCCTCTATGGATTCCCTGATATCCGTTACTTCCTCCGGTCTTTCATCGATCAGAAGCACCAGCAAATGAATCTCACTGTATCTGGTACTGATACATTTTGCAATCTGTTTCAGCAAGGTTGTCTTACCTGTCTTTGGAGGGGAAACGATCATACCACGCTGTCCTTTACCGATCGGTGACAGCAGATCGATCATACGGATCGGAATCGGGCTGTCCTCCCCATCCATATTGATCCGTTCATTCGGGAAAATCGGCGTCAGATCTTCAAATGCTTTTCTTCCTGCAATGCTTGCAGGACTTTCTCCATTGACAGAAGCTACATATAATAATGCACCAAACTTCTCTCCCTGCGTCTTTACGCGGATATTTCCCATTATGATATCTCCGGTCTTAAGTCCAAATCTACGAATCTGCGCCGGTGATACATAGATATCCTGATCTCCCGGCAGATAATTGGCACTTCTTATAAATCCATAGCCTTCCGGCATTACTTCCAGGATTCCATGTGCCATCTTACCACTGTCAAGCTCCGGTCCATTTGGTTCCTGCTGAGCGGATGAGCCTTCCTGCCTGTTCTCAGGCTTCGTCTCCATTCTTACCTCTGCTTTTATCTCTGTATCTGCAGCCGTATTTTTTTCTTCTATAACAGATTTTTCAAATGCTGCTTTCTTTTCTGATACTACAGAACTTTCAACTGCTGCTTTTTTCTCTTCCATTGCAGCCTTTTCAAGAACTGCTTTTTCCATATTCATTTCCGGCTTTGTCATCTCGGTTGCAAGCGTTTTGTTCTCCTGAACATGGTCTTTTCTTCCGTTATTTACATTTGGTGTATTGTTTCCATGATAGGAATTGTTATTTCTGTTATTATTCCCCTGTGACCGATAGTCCTGTCTTTTTCCATTCCGGTTGGTCTGCCTTCCGGCAGTATTCCTATGCTGTCTTCTTCCGGATTCTCCTGATCTCTGGCCATTTTCTACCCGGTCCCTGTCCACTTTTTTTACAGCATCTTCTTCGGATCTCTCCGGCTGCTCTGTGTGTTTCGTTTTTTCAGTCTGTTCTACTTTTTCTGGCAGCTCTACTTTTTCTGGCAGCTCTGCCTTTTTCGGTTTCCGTGTTCTTTCTGTCTTTTTTATTTTTTCAGCATCTTTTTTCTGTGAATTCACGTCCTGATTTTCTTTCGCATGGTCTGCTTCATCACTGTAATTTTTTTCAAGGAATTCGATCAGAGCCGGCTTACGAAGTGCTGATACACCCTTTATCTTATGCTCCTTTACGAATTGCTTCAATTCCTCTAATGATGCATTTTTGAAATCCATCTTTTACTCCTTCCAATTTTATCCGTTTTATTTAATTCACACACATTCTTATTCTTGGGGATTATCCTAATGAATTCTTTTCGAAACAGGTATATCAACTGTATGACTTACCTGTGCATCCTGCTTATCAGATATCCGGATGCCACATGAGCGTTGTATTTAATAGCCTTAGTATAGCATAAAAAAAAGTTTTGTAAATCATTTTCTTTCACCGCAGCATTGCTTCATTGATTTTATGCTTTTCTTGTGATACATTTATTCTTACAAAACATACAAAGGATATTATTATGAATACTGAATCGATCGTCTTATACAAATTAATTATATTATACATGCTGGATCGTGTGGATTTCACACTGACCAATTCCCAGATTTCCGATTTTGTTCTGACAAAGGGATATACGAACTACTTCACGCTTCAGGAAGCCATTAATGGACTGATCGAGTGTGATTTTGTCTATGTCTCCATGATACGGTCTTCTTCCCATTATAAGATCACTGACAAGGGTGAAGAAGCCTTAAGCATGTTTGAAAACCGTATTCCATATGCTATTAAACAGGATATCCTGGACTATTTCGATAATCAGAAAATTAATCTGAAAAACGAATCTGAGATCTATGCCGATTATGCCTTAAATGATTATGGCGAATATGTCGTTACCTGTGTGATCAAGGATCGGAAAGAAACTCTGGTCGATCTGAAATTTAACGTACCAACAAAAACGCACGCCGTTGCTATCTGTGATAACTGGCGTGCGAAAAGTGCCGAAGTATATGACTATCTCGTCAATACTCTCTGGCTGTATTCTGATGATAAGGGCGAAAAACAGTCCTGATCATTTATTCTGATTCTGCGATCCGGTCTTCGATCAATTGCAGGATCTCTTCTTTTCCCTGCTTGGTCTGTGCCGAGAACGGAATTATGATCGTTCCCTCTACCGGCTGGATCTTCTGTCTGATGATCTTCAGATTCTTCTGGATCTGGCTTCTCTTGATCTTATCAAGCTTTGTTGCAATAATTACCGGTTCATATCCGTTTTTTACAATCCAGTCATACATGATGCAATCATTCTCTGATGGCTCATGACGGATATCAATCAACAAAAATACAAGCCGCAACTGTTTTGAGGTATGCAGATACCGTTCTACCATCTTACCCCATTTTGCACGGATCTCTACGGATACCTGTGCATAGCCATATCCCGGAAGATCGACAAAATACAGATCATGATTAATATTATAATAATTGATCGTCTGTGTCTTGCCCGGCTGTGATGATGTTCTTGCGAGCGACTTCCGGTTTAACAATCCATTGATCAAGGAGGATTTTCCTACATTTGACTTACCGGCAAATGCGATCTCTGGCATCTCTGTCTCTGGAAGTGTACTTGTAATTCCACATACTGTTTCAAGTTCAGCACTCTTAATTATCATTTCTTTTCTCCTTTTGCAAGTGCAAGACTAAGCACCTGTTCCATTGTTTTCACACAGGTAATATCCAGTCCGTCTGTAATCTCTGTACTGATATCATTAAGGTCTCTGCGGTTCATCTCAGGGATCAGCACCTTCTTAATACCGATCGTTTTTGCTGCCAGAAGCTTTTCTTTTAAACCACCGATAGGAAGTACGCTACCCCGCAGAGTGATCTCTCCTGTCATCGCAAGATCTCCTCTTACCGGCTTATTAAATATCGCAGAATAAATGGCTGTCGCCATCGTGATTCCCGCAGAAGGTCCATCCTTTGGAACTGCTCCTTCCGGAATATGGATGTGGATATCATGCTTTTCAAAATAATCTTCACCCAGTGTCTCTGATTCCTTCATCGTACGGATATACGATAAACCTGTAACAGCAGACTCCTTCATGACATCTCCTAATTTTCCGGTAAGCTGTATACTGCCATTTCCCGGCATGATATTTACTTCTATATTAAGTGTTACTCCACCTACCGCAGTCCATGCAAGACCTCGTACAGAGCCTACCTTATTGGTCAGATCATAGCTGTCATCCATGTACTTCTCTGTTCCGAGAAGCTGTGGTATCATGTCCTTTGTTACTTTTACTGTCTCCACCTGTTCTGTAAGGATCATTCTGCATGCTTTTCTGCATATCTTATCAATATTTCGCTCCAGATCACGCACACCAGCTTCTCTGGTGTAATGACGGATGATATATTTGATCGCTGATCCATTGATCTTGAACTGCTTCTTTGTCAGTCCGTTTCTCTCGATCGCCTTATTGACCAGATACAGCTTTGCAATGTTGAACTTCTCATTTTCCGTGTATCCGCTGATCTCGATCATCTCCATACGATCGGCTAACGGTCCCGGAATCAGGGATGCATCATTTGCTGTTGCGATAAATAATACCTTGCTCAGGTCGATCGGCACTTCAAAATAATGATCGTAAAATTTATTATTCTGTTCGCTGTCTAAAACCTCTAACAAAGCAGAGGATACATCTCCCTTGTAGTCGCTACTTACCTTGTCTATCTCATCAAGCAGTACCAGCGGATTCTCTGTCTTTGTCTTTGCGATCGACTGTGCGATCCTGCCCGGCATAGCACCGATATAGGTTCTTCTGTGTCCACGGATCTCTGCTTCATCCCGAACGCCGCCAAGTGACATACGGACATATTCTTTTCCTGTCGCGGTAGCGATCGATCTTGCGATCGATGTCTTACCGGTTCCCGGAGGTCCAACCAGACACAGGATCGGCATGTTGCCTTTTTCATTTAAGATATGAACCGCCAGATAATCTATGATCCGTTCCTTTACTTCTTCCAGACCATAATGATCCCGTTCCAGAATCTTAATTGCCTTTTCCAGATTATCATTCTCTTTTGAAGATTTGCCCCATGGATAGTCGAGCAAAGTCTCGATATAGTTTGTAAGGATACCGGATTCAGCAGCCATCGGCGGCAATGCACGAAGTCTGGATATCTCTTTCGTAAGCTTCTCTTTGACTTCCTCCGGAGCAGTCAGATTCTGTAAACGCTCCATATATTCATCTGCCGCTTTTTCTGTATTATCATCCTCGCCAAGCTCTTTCTTTATGACCTTCATCTGTTCCCGGAGAACATATTCTCTCTGATGCTTATTTACGCAGTCCTGTAATTTCTCCTGAATCTCCTGACGGATGGCTAAAATCTCCATCTCCTCATCCATCGTCTGAAGGATCTTCATTACACGTTCTTTTACATCGAGAGTTTCCAGTATCTCCTGCTTCTTCGTATATGGCGCAGGAATGAATTCTGTCACTCCATCGGCAAATTTTGCAAGGTCATCGATCGTAAGCAGTTTTTTATATAACAGCTTATTTGTTCCCATTCCATTTGCAAATGCTTGTCTGAGCTTATCCGTAAGCATACGGATCAATGTTTTTTCCTCTACTTCATCCAGATGGTTTGTTTCTTCTGTATCTATATATTCAAAGTCTGCATTATATGCTCCATCTTCCTTATAAAATGAAACGATCCTTGCACGTTTTTCTGCTTCGATCAGAATGCGGACTGTTTTGTTCGGCATTTTCAGATATTGTTTGATCTTTGCTGTAACACCGATCGGATAAAGATCAGGAACCTTGCTATTCTCCTTTACTTCCTTTGCCGTAACCAGCAGGATGCTGCAATCACCTTTCATCGCATTGGCAACTGCTTCACAGGATTCCTTGCTGATCACATCCAGATGTGAGGAAGTATCTGGCATTATAACAATATTGTTCAAAACGATCATCGGTCTGTTCCAGACGATATTATCCATACTTTTATCTCCTTTATATCAAAAAACCGGGATGCATAACATCCCGGCTTTCTGCTTAAGCTATTTCATCACTGTTTTTTACTGAACGCTTCTTCTTTATCTGCTTTTTCTCAGCCGGATTATCAGAATAAGTGATTTCTGGTTGTGCTCCATCCGTTATAACTTCTTTTGTGATCACGCATTTTGCAACTCTGTCATCTGATGGAATCTCATACATAAGATCAAGCGTTGCTTTCTCTATGATAGAACGAAGTCCTCTGGCTCCGGTCTTTCTCTCCATCGCTTCTTCTGCTATAGCGTAAAGCGCATCCTTATCAAATTCCAATTCCACGCCATCTAATTCAAATAATTTCTTATACTGCTTGCAGATCGCACTCTTTGTATCTGTCAGGATTCTTACAAGCGCATCCTTATTCAACAGATCAAGTGTAACTGTGATCGGCAGACGTCCGACAAATTCAGGGATCAGGCCATATTTTACAAAGTCCTGAGGAGTAACCTGCTTTAACAGTTCTCCGATATCCTGCTCTGTCTTATCAACAACCTCTGCATTGAAGCCGATGGCTTTCTTGCCGATTCTGTTGTCAATGATCTTCTCCAGACCATCAAATGCGCCACCGCAAATAAATAAAATATTTGATGTATCGATCTGTATAAATTCCTGATGTGGATGTTTTCTGCCACCCTGTGGTGGCACTGATGCAACCGTTCCCTCCACGATCTTTAACAGCGCCTGCTGTACACCTTCACCGGATACATCTCTGGTAATGGATACATTCTCACTCTTCTTCGTGATCTTATCGATCTCATCAATATAGATAATTCCATGCTCTGCACGTTCTACATCATAATCGGCCGCCTGAATCAGCTTCAGCAGAATATTCTCTACATCCTCACCAACATATCCGGCCTCTGTCAATGCAGTTGCATCGGCAATGGCAAACGGAACATTCAAGATCTTCGCAAGTGTCTGTGCCAGATATGTCTTACCGGAACCGGTTGGTCCGACCATAAGAATATTACTCTTCTGAAGCTCTACATCAAAATCCTTATCCGCCATGATACGCTTATAATGATTGTATACTGCAACGGATAAAACCTTCTTCGCTTCTTCCTGACCAATTACATACTGATCCAGAAATTCACGGATCTCCTTTGGTTTCAGTAAATTAATGGAATCTTCAGCACCTGTTTCTTCCAGCTCTTCGTCAACGATCTCTGCACATATCTGTACGCACTCATCACAAATGTAAGCGTTTGGTCCTGCTATAAGTTTTCTGACCTGATCCTGCGTCTTATTACAGAAGGAACATCTAAGTAGTTTTCTATCTTCACTACGATTTGCCATTCCAATACCTCTTTATACTATCTTTTTGCGATCACACTATCAATCAGACCATATGCACATGCTTCTTCTGCTGACATCCAGTTATCTCTCTCTGTATCAGCAGCGATGGTCTCATATGGCTTTCCGGTATTCTCGCTTAACATTCTATTTAATTTCTCTTTTGTCTTTAAAATATGCTTCGCAGCAATTTCAATCTCTGTAGCCTGACCCTGTGATCCGCCGGATGGCTGATGGATCATGATCTCGGCATTTGGAAGTGCAAATCTCTTACCTTTTGCACCACCTGCAAGCAGGAATGCACCCATACTTGCTGCCATTCCACAGCAGATTGTAGATACATCACATTTGATGTACTGCATTGTATCATAAATCCCAAGTCCTGCTGTTACAGAACCGCCCGGGCTGTTGATATACAATGAGATATCCTTGGATGGATCTTCGGACTCCAGGAACAGGAGCTGTGCGATCACTATACTTGCTGATGTATCATTTACTTCTTCTCCCAGAAAGATAATTCTGTCTTTCAGAAGTCTTGAATAAATATCATATGAACGTTCACCACGGCTGGTCTGTTCAATGACATAAGGTACTAAACTCATATTTACACCTCCAAAATATCGCAATCAGAAATTATGGATTAAACTTCCTTTGCGTTATCTACAACAACCTTAACTGCCTTTTTAACAGCAAGATCCTTTTTAATGCTATCCTTTTCTGCATCACCCATGAAGCCTTCGATATCTTCTACATTCATCTGATACTGTTTTGCCATAGCTTCCAGTTCTTCATGTACTTCATCGTCTGATACTTCAATGTTTTCAGCAGCAGCAATTGCTTCCAGAACAAGACGGGATTTGATTCTCTTCTCTGCGTCTGGTTTGATTCTCTCCATTAATGCTTCCTCTGTAATATTGCAGATCTGCATATACTGCTCAAGGTTGATTCCCTGATACTGAAGATTCTGAGCGAACTCATCTTTAATTCTTTCCTGTACATCTGCAACCTGTGCATCTGCAACGTCCATCTTAGCATTCTCGATTACTTTCTCGATCAGCTTGTTTTCTTTCTCGTTCTCAGCATCCTTCTGTTTCTTCTCAGCAGCCTTGCTCTTGATGTCTTCTTTGTATTCATCTAATGTCTCAAAATCTGAAACTTCACTTGCAAATTCATCATCTAACTCTGGTAATTCTACAGCCTTGATCTCTTTAATCTTGCATTTGAATACTGCTGGCTTACCTGCTAAATCTTCTGCCTGATAATCTTCTGGGAATGTAACATTTACTTCTACATCCTCATCGATGTTCTTGCCAACGAGCTGATCTTCAAATGTATCAATGAATGAATGGGAACCAAGAACGAGCTTGTAGTTCTCAGCCTTACCGCCTTCGAAAGGAACACCATCAACTGATCCTTCGAAATCAAGTGTAACTTCATCATCCATCTGTGCTGCTCTATCTGTTACAGGGTTATATCTTGAGTTCTCTTTCTGAACCTTTAAAAGCTCTGCCATAACTTCATCATCTGTTACTTCTACGTCAGCCTTTTCTACTTCGAGTCCCTTATAATCGCCAAGTTCAACTTCAGGCTTAACAGCTACTTCTGCTGTAAAGATGAAATCCTTGCCCTTTTCGATCTGAGTTACATCGATAACCGGTCTTGATACAACATCAACATCTGATGCACTTACTTCCTTTGGATAATACTCATTAATTAATGAATTAGCTGCCTCTTCATAAAATACTGCAGGTCCATACATCTTCTCAATAAATGCCTGTGGTACATGACCCTTTCTGAAACCAGGTACATTGAATTTACCTTTCTGCTTATTGTAGGCAGTTGTCATTGCCTTACCAAACTCCTCTGCCGGTACTGTAATTGTAAGTTTTGCCATACTGTGTTCCAGATTTTCTACTGCTAAACTCATTTTTTATTTCCTCCTTAAAATTATGCAAATGATGCCTTATGCCATCATCTTTTAATAATATATAAGGCATTATTTAGCATCCATTTATCATTTCGTTTTTATTGTGGGCATAAAAATACCCGCATCAATCATCCGATTATACCATATATACTGGATATATGTCCAGTCCATTTTCCATAATAACGCAGAAAAAGGTTATTGTCTTTTCGACAATAACCCCTTCCTGCTAAGCAAAAGCTAAAGATTTCTCTTATTTTACCGCTTATCTGCCTGACATCTGTTCTTCCTGTCTCTTGATCATCTGACGAACCATCTCGCCACCGATTGATCCGCTCTGAGCAGATGTTAAGTCACCATTGTAACCATCCTTGAGGTTTACACCAATTTCCTTAGCAACCTCCATTTTGAACTTGTTCATAGCGTCCTTAGCTTCCGGAACACTCATCTTGCTTGTTCCTGTTGAATTTGAACTTGCCATAATACATTTCCTCCAATACATTTATTTAAGACTTTATTGTCTTGATTCTATTATGTGTATTATAAGAAAAACTATTATGCCAATTTTTGTATTTTTACAGTTCACAGGCAAAATGTCAATCAATCATCAAATTAATATGTCATCGGTTCTTCTTCGCCATTCATAACTCTTAATGCACCCTGTGCAAGTGCAAGAAGTTCATCCTCACCAGGATATACTGTAAACGGAGCGATAAATCCGGCTCTCTTTTCCAGTTCTGCACATGTATGCTTGGAATATGCGATACCACCTGTTAAGATGATCTGATCTACTTTTCCGCAAAGTACGGTTGACATAGCACCGATATCCTTTGCTACCTGCTGATGGAATGCGTCTTGAACAAGCTTTGCATGCTCATCACCTTCCTGAACGAGTTTCTCGAGATCTCTTGCATCATTGCTGCCGATATATGCATTGAATCCACCGTTACCGACAAGTTTCTTTGTAACTTCCTGCTGTGTATATTTTCCTGAAAAGCACATCTTAACAAGATCACCTGATGGAACTCCACCTGCTCTCTCCGGTGAAAATGCACCTTCACCATCTAATGCATTATTAACATCAACGATACGTCCGTTTAAATGAGCACCAACAGATACACCGCCGCCCATGTGTACAACGATCAGGTTCAGATCTTCATATTTCTTGCCATGCTCTTTTGCATATCTCTTTGCAACTGCCTTCTGGTTTAATGCATGGAATACACTTCTTCTTGGAAGCTCAGGTACACCGGATAAACGGGAGGATGGCATCAGCTCATCTACAACAACCGGGTCTACAATGTAAGATGGAATTCCCAACTCATCGCCGATCTCTCTTGCAAGGATACCACCAAGATTGGATGCATGCTGACCCTGCTTACCGATCTTTAAGTCCTCTAATAATTCATCACTTACAGGATATGTACCACCTGGAATTGGCTTTAACATACCACCACGACCTACACATACATCTAATGTCTTGATGTCAAATTTTTTCTCTGCAAGAATGTCAAGGATAACTTTCTTTCTGAAGTCCTTCTGCTCAACGATAAGGTTGAAGCCCGCAAGTTCCTCTGTTGTGTGTCTTAATGTCTCTTCAAATAATAAATTCTCGTCTTCAAATACACCTATCTTTGTAGATGTTGAACCCGGATTGATGATCAAAATTTTGTATGACATATTCTTCCTCCAAAATTCTTATATATTTATTCCGTAACCATAACGGTCTGATTACTGCTCATTCTTGATTGCTTCTGCAACAACTGCTGCAAGAGCAATAGAGTTCATCTTCACTTCAAAGCTGTCTGATCTGGATGTCAGAATAACAGGTGCCTTTGTTCCTGTCAGGATACAACCATTCTTGCTTGCAGTTGTATGTGTCAGGCACTTGTATACGAGGTTTCCTGCGTGGATATCAGGGAATAAGAGGATATCTGCATCTCCGACGATCTTACGATCTTCTGCTCCCTTATGCTTAGCTGCTTCCGGATCGATGGCAAGGTCAAGTGATAATGGTCCGTCAACGATACATCCTGTGATCTCTCCATTCTCGTTCATCTTTGTAAGCTCTGCTGCATCTACAGTTACAGGCATCTTAGGATTTACAACCTCAACTGCCGCAAGTGGAGCAACCTTTGGGCATGGGATACCACATGCATGAACAACTTTTACTGTATTTTCAATAATCGCTTTCTTATCCTCAAGAGATGGATATGTCATGAATGCTACGTCTGAAAGATATAATAATCTGTCAACACCAGGAACCTCAAAAACTGCTACATGTGATAACGGCTTACCGGTTCTTAAACCTACTTCCTTATCCAGAACGCTCTTTAAGAAGTTCTTTGTATCAATGATACCCTTCATATACATATCTGCTTTATTATTATGTACCAGCTCTACAGCCTTATGTGCAGCCTGAATGCTGTCCGGTTCGTTTATGATCTCATACTCATCCAGATTCATATCAAGTTCAGCAGCGATCTTTCTGATCTCAGCTTCATCACCAACAAGGATCGCATCTGCAATACCTTTTTCCTTTGCTGCCTTAACGGCTTCCAGAACTGGCTTGTCCTGAGCACATGCTACAGATACTGTCTTCTTGCTGCATTTTGCAACTTTGGCTAATAAATCTTCAAAACTCTTACTCATTCGTTTACACCTCTCGCGATTTTATTCTTTTTCCATAATTATTATGGATTGCCGCACTCTCCCGGCAATCTTTATCTGTTATCGTATCACTTTGAAAAAAAAAGGTCAACCCTCTGGATAGTTCAGGCGGTCTTCACCTATATTATATAAAACCTCTTTCAAGAATTTCTCAGCCAGATAATTTGCCATGTTCAGATTCATGTCCTGATAATTTCCACATTCTCTCGGATTTGCACCCGGAATCGGATCATGATAATGGCGGATAAATTCAAACATTGAGATCATCAGATCCACAATATCCTCTGACTTATAATCACCTGCAAGGATCAGATAAAATCCGGTTCTGCATCCCATCGGTCCAAAATAGATTACTTTGTCCTTATAATCCTCATGATTTCTGAGATAAGTAGCTGCCAGATGCTCGATCGTATGGATCTCTGCTGTATTCATAACCGGTTCAAAATTTGGCTTTGTCATGCGGATATCAAAAGTCGTAAGGACTGCATCTCCAGCCTTATCCTTTCTGGATACATAGATTCCAGGATTTAATAATAAATGATTGATCTGAAAACTTTTTATCTTTTCCATAATTTTTCAACTGCCTCCTTTTAACATAACTTTACAAATTCTGTCATAAGTGCAACACTGTTATCGATCGCCATAGCCGCAAAAGATGGATAATCCATTTCTGCACTGTCATCTGCTTTATCTGAAATCGCACGGACAACCAGATATGGAATCTTGTTCAGACTTGCAACATGTCCGATCGATGCTCCCTCCATCTCTGCACAGGTTCCATCAAATGTCTCAACCAGCCATTTTTTCTTATCTTTACTTGATATGAACTGATCTCCACTGACTACACGTCCGGTAAAGATCTTGATGGAAAGTTCTGCCCGCTTTGCTGCAGTAAGAGCAAGCTCCAACATTTTTTCATCTGTCTTGAAAATATTTTCATCATCTTTTAAATCCGGGTTGATTCCCGGAGCATATCCAAGAGCAGAAACATCCATGTCATGCTCTAATGCATCCTTTGCCAGCACAATATCTCCGATGTTGATGTCTGCATTTAACGAGCCTGCAATTCCGGTATTTACAATTCCATCTACCGGAAACAAGTCGATCATTGCCTGTGTACACATTGCTGCATGAACCTTGCCTACACCACATTTTACCACAACCACTTCACGGTCACACAAAGTACCTCTGTAAAACTGCATACCTGCTTTTTCAATAATATGCACCTGTTTCATTTTTTCTTTTAACTTTGCAACTTCTTCGTCCATTGCTCCTATAATTCCTAGCATGTCTTCTTTCCTTTCTTACTGCATTTGTTTTTTTTATCCTGCTTATTCTTCACCAACCAGCTCAATCTGGCACATCTTCATCGTTTCAAGTGCAGCCGCCTTTGATTCCGGTGTCACGCCCGCCGTACATCTGACATCAACTGCCACACGTATCTCCGGATACAATGCCTTTATGATAAGCGCATTTGATACTACACAGATATCGGTACAAAGCCCGATCAGACAGACATCTTCAAATCCATACTGATTCCAGCCTGTGTATCCAAAGGATGGCTTATCTATGATCTTACAGCCATCTGCATATATTCCATCTGCAATCTCCCAGCCGGCTGTTCCTTTTATACAATGTTCCACTGGAAGATGCCTTCCCTCATTTGTCTGCATATAATTTGTTTCATGGGTATCTCTGGTATAGATCACCTCGTCTCCCCGGTTCTTATATTCCTGTATCAGATTTCTTACCGAATCCACGATTGCCTCTGCTTCTTTCGTACCAAGTGAACCATCAATAAAATCATTCTGCATATCAATTACGATCAGTGTCCTCTTCATTTTTTTCACCATAAGACCAGTTCAGGTCACCTTTCCATATATATTTCCATGCGATTACTTTCCGCCAGTCCGTTATAAAGGTCTGATCTGAAAATTTGATCACAAACTGCCGTTTCTTTGATACATATTCTCCGATCTGCCATTGATATATCCCGTTTTTTGTCTTCCAGACATAGATACATCTGGTACCATTATCCGGATAACCAAACTTCTTTACAAAATTAAAATCTGAAAAATCCAGTTGAAAATCAGTCGGATCTTCTTTTCTGGTATCATCCGTCTGATCTTTAACTCCATCCTCTTCCTGCTTATGAAATGCAAGATGCAATGCCTGTGCCACCCGTGACCAGAATCCCTGTTTTTCACTTTCATTCTTTTTCTTTTCCAGCACAGCTTCTCTCTCATGCACACGGTGCATACTCCACGAATATGTTTCAATATTTTCAATGGCATATTTTATCTTGGTATTGGATGTAAATTCACTCTGGATATGAAATCCTTTTTCAAATACACGATGCCCATCTTTCACATGATAATTATTATGCAGTAGTCTGACATTTCCCGGATGATCCAGAAAAACAATCTTCCAGGTATCTTCATTATGCCATACCGTCAATGTATCCCCATTTACTTTTGTTTTCATCTCACAGTCAACATACATATGTCTCAGCATGTCAACCGGTATCATCATGCGCTTAAATAAATTCTCATAATCCACTGTTTTTTCAGGATCCAATGCCCCGATATGAATATATGTTTCTATTGCACATCTCGGACATTGTTTCATCCACTTTGGATAATTGACCAGATATTTCAGATCGCTGTCCTTAATATTTCTCGCCAGGATACAGCATTTATCATGAATCACATTCTCATTTCTGGAACAGATATATTTGACGTTATCATCTGCCATGATCTTTCGTCTGAGTTTGGAATATTCTACATAATTTCTGTCATTTTCTGCTATACGCAGGTCATTATAATATGGCTTCTGGCTTGATCTCTGTTCTCTCGGTTTTCCAGAATTTCCCGTATAGTTGCCGTTTTTCCCATATGACTTTCGTCTGGAATTCGTCTCCCCATATACAGATCTGTTTTCCCTCTGACGGTAATTATTCCTATACTCTGCCAATTTTCTCTCTCACCACCTTTCCTATAGTTTTTTACTTTATAGGACATCTTATCCTATAAAGTAAAAAATCGAGCTTATTGTAACATTTTATTCAAACATCTACAATAAGCTCTTTAAAAAGGAAATATATAAAAAGGAACTATAAGAATAAATGAATATACCTATAATGCTGCTTTAATCTGCTTATAGATGCCCTCTGCGTCGAGTTCACACTTATGAAGCAGGTCTTTTGCCGGGCCGGATGTCCTGCTTTTGCAGAATGTACGGCTGATACGATTCCTTTACGAACCTCTACAGCAGTTTTCTGAAGTTCTAATTTATTCATTGTATTCTCCAACCTCTGATAAATCTAAATAACTTTTATTCGCCAAATACAGCCTTGTAATCTGCCTGGAACTTTGCAATACCCTGATCTGTTAACGGGTGCTTTGTCATCTGCTCGATTACCTTGTATGGTACAGTTGCAATATGTGCACCTGCAAGAGCACAGTCTGTAACGTGGATAGGATTTCTTACAGAGGCTGCGATGATCTCTGTATCTAAACCATAATTGTCAAATATTGTTACGATATCTTCGATCAGGTTGATACCTGTTGTGCTGATATCATCTAATCTTCCAAGGAACGGAGATACATAAGATGCACCTGCTCTTGCTGCAAGAAGCGCCTGATTTGCCGTAAAGATCAGAGTTACGTTTGTCTTGATTCCTTCTGCCGATAACACCTTGACTGCCTTTAAGCCTTCAACTGTCATAGGGATCTTAACAACCATATTTGGGTGGATCGCTGCGATCTCTCTTCCTTCTTTGATCATGCCTTCTGCATCTACAGTTGTTGCCTTTACTTCTCCACTAATAGGACCATCTACAATTGTTGTGATCTCTTTGATAACTTCATTAAAATCTCTGCCTTCTTTTGCGATCAGAGATGGGTTGGTTGTTACACCACAGATCACTCCCATGTCATTCGCTTTTCTGATGTCATCTACATTTGCTGTATCAATAAAAAATTTCATATTCCTTTACCTCGCTTTATTTTCTTTTTATTTACAGGCATGTCATTCATGCTTTGCTTTTGTATGCATACATGCAATTTCATGCTTTGTTTTCTCCTTTATCTGCTGTATCAGTCTGCCGACAATGCTGCCTCTACTTCTTCTCTCTTTGGAATTGACTGAACGGCTCCATTTCTGGTTACTGCTATAGAAGATGCCTTCGCACTCATTCTTAAGATATCCGGTATCTCCATGCCGCGGATCAGTCCTGCGAGGAAATATCCGGTAAAGGTATCTCCTGCTGCTGTCGTATCAACTGCTTTTACTGGAAAGATCGGCTGTTCATACTCACAGTCCTTGTCTGAATACCTTGCGCCATCTTTGCCAAGTGTCAGTACGATCTTTGCTTCCGGGAAACGCTTTCTCATGGAATCAAGTATATCATCCGGCTCTGTCAGCCCTGTGATCTGTGCACCCTCGATCTCATTTAACAGGAAGATGCTGATCTTTGAAAGATCACAAACTTCAATCTTTTCATTATATGGAGATGGATTAAGTGCGATCACAAGCTTTCTGTCATATGCCCGGTCAATGATATAATCCAGCTTATTAACTTCGTTCTGAAGTAACAGAATATCTCCGGCTTCAAAATGTTCTAATACTTCATCTATATATTCTTCTGTCAGACTCTGATTTGCTCCTCCAAAGAGCAGAATGCAGTTCTGTGCATTCTTGTCTACCTGAATGATCGTGTGTCCGGTCTTCTCATCGATCGTACGGATGAATTCATCATGCACACCATGTTCTCTGCATGCATCCAAGAATACCTGTCCGTCTTCTCCGATCATTCCGCCATGATAGATATCTACGCCTGCCTTTGCAAGTGCAATGGACTGATTAATTCCTTTCCCTCCGAGGAATACATTCATACCGTAGGTTGCCTGTGTCTCACCCGGTGCGATGATATGATCGACACTGTAGACATAATCAAGGTTCATGGAACCAATATTTAAAACTTTCATCATTCACCTCCAAAATCTGTATTTTTCTGTCGTTATTACTTATGCAGGAAATGCGACTCCTACTGTAAGGATAATATTTGGATATGGTGTAAATTCACCTGTCCGAATTGCAAATTTCACGTTCTTTGACATTTCCTTTAATGCCATATGAGAGATCATGGATTCTTCTGCCTCCGGAAGACTTTCTCTTATATATGTAAGGAGCGGCTGATTCTTCTCAACAATCTTTGCTTCCGCTGTGATACTTCCCGGATGGCTAAATGCAAGTGGATAGGTAAGCTTTGCTTTTCCCTTTGCGATTGAGATTGGCCATGGTCCACAGTGCTGAAGCAGCTCACCATTTGGATTGTCAGGATGACGGATCGTCCAGTCCGCAAAAAAGCTTCTTGACTCTCCCATACCTGCTGCCTCAACCATCAGTGAGGTGATCGCTCCGTGAATATCAGTCTCACATACAACCGGAATACCTTTATCATTTAACAGTGCGTTTACTGCACATGGCATAATTCCGATCTCGCTCTGTAAATCTCTCTGCTGTCAGTCCTCTGTACTTTACAGCATCCGGTGCTGAGAAAATACTTCTTCGTGTCGGTGCATAACCTATTTTAATCTTATCCATGTTATATCCTCCTTGTCCTTTTCTTATATTTCGTTTTGTCGTTTTTTGTCTGTTCGTTTGTTATGAGCTGATTATATGCCTCCGGCAACTTAATTAATAGTGTAAATTAAGTATAATTAACTTAATTATCAACTTAATTTAAAACTTAATATTGCTTTTATTTTCATTTTATGTATAATGAAAACATACCAAAAAGAACCGCATATTTTTTGAATTTTCGATTATATCTTGTGCAGTTTTTACAATACAGACAGAATGTATTATTACTTTCTTCTGAATGCAAGGTTTAACGACTATAATACAGCTTATGATAATTCAATTAATCGGGAACTTAATTCATATATGAAGGGAGTGTATTTCATGTCAATTACAGCTAAAGAACTTGCTAAAATACTTAATCTGTCTGAAGCCGCCGTATCCATGGCATTAAATGATAAGCCAGGTGTAAGCACGGAGACACGAAAGCGTGTATTGGAAACTGCACACAATTATGCTTATGATTTTACAAAGATCAAGAAACCATCGAAATCATCCGGAATAATCTATCTTCTTATATATAGGAAGCATGGAGCTGTTATTTCAAACAACTCTTTCTTCGATGTTCTGATTGAGAGCATTAATGAGAATTGCAGCGCAAATGGCTATCGCCTATATTCACACCACGTTTATGAATATGCTGCCGAAAGTGTCACCAACCAGTTAAACCACATCATCAAATCGGAATGTGACGGTGTTATCTTACTGGGTACAGAGATGTACAAAGAGGATTTCTTCCCATTTGTATATCTGACGCTTCCGATCGTGGTGGTCGATACCTACTTCAACAGCGTAAAGATGGACTGTGTCAATATTAATAATGTACAGGGCGCCCAGCAGGCAACTCATTTCCTGATTCAGCGCCGCCAGAAGATGCCGGGCTACCTACACTCTTCTTACAGCATCCATAATTTTGAAGAACGAGCCGACGGATATTATCAGGCACTTCGAATGGCAGGTTTTGCCGCATCAAAAGCTATCGTGCATCAGCTTCCGCCATATATGGATGGCGCACATGCAGAGATGCTCGCAATATTAGATAATAACGAACCGATTGCTGATTCTTATTTTGCAGATAATGATCTGATCGCCGCCGGTGCTATGAAAGCATTTAAAGAACGCGGTTATCGTATTCCGGAGGATATTGCCATCGTGGGCTTTGATAATGTACCGATGTGCACTTATCTGGAGCCAAATCTGACAACCGTTAATGTTCCTGTTAAATACATGGGAAAAATGGCAGTAGAACGACTGATTTCTGTTATTAACAGCAAACAGTATATGCCGATCAAAATTGAAGTTAACACTAATCTTATAAAGAGACGAAGTGTATAAGCCCTCCCCCCTCCTTTCCGGGCTGTGCACTTCGTCTCAGGCAGAACAAATAAATAAAGTTAAATCTTTCTCGCCTGTATATGGCATTTTCTAATCTTCTGATCTGTTCGATACATTCTTTCTTGTGATCTTTAATAGCGACAGGATTGTCTGGCTGATGACTTTTCGGTTGGCTTCGTCCATCTTCTTGATCGAGGTCAGAATCCTTCCGATATCCTTATGCCAGTTATTTTGCAGATCATCCGTGGTCTTCGCATCGCATTCATCCAGCAGGTCGAACAGGGAGTTTACGAACTGCCTGCGCTGGTCGTAGTCCATATTGTCGATCCATTCTTTTAAGGAAGCATTTAACACACGACATTCATCTGTGATCCCCTCCTCATGGATCAGGGATGGTCCAAAAACCTCCCAGCTATAAACATCATGCTGCATGAAGCCCTCCTGCATACTTCGGATCACGACATATTTCTCTCTGTGCTCAAGCAACATTCCCACTACGGAATTCTGTGGTATGTATGTGATCATCCGTGATAGCATTCGGTTGTAACCGGCAAGCTCTAACACATTTGGTTCAAATCCCGGACCATCCATACTGCATACCTTCAGAATCCTATCCTGCAGAGTACGTTCACAGGTTGCTGCTGCATAGATTGCAAGATTTCCGCCTTTGGAATGTCCACACAGCAGGAATGTTCCGGGTATCTGTTCTGCTGCCTGCCGCAAATACTCGACTGCTGTCCGCTGGGACGGAACCGGTGAAAGAAATGCCATATTACAATCCTCCCGCCAACCGACAACTGTTTTATCGGTTCCTCGATATACCACACAGCTTACATCGTCAAATATTTTTACTGTGATTGCTGAAAACTGTTTCTGTATCTCCTCATCCAACTGATTCACATAACCGCATAAGAGCAGATTGCCAAATCGTCGGCTTGCCCCCATTGCAGCAAGCAGCTTCAGATCATCTTCATAAATCACCTGTGTCATGCGCTCCGCATCTCCTAAGAAACGCTCTGCCGCCTCTGCTACCGTGACAGTATGATTAAAATCATCCGGCACAATCCCCTCAAACGGTATATATGAAAATCTTGAAAATACAACTGCATCCACCTCATTAAAAGCCGATGTCTCAAACGGCAGATCACCCCGCCATTCCAGATAGTCTAATATATTTGCCATATTCATACCCCCGGCTTATCTAAAAACCTTCTTTACGTCTCTGTCCTCTGAGTTCTCTCCGTTTCTCTCCTGCCAGCCATTCTGCTTGTTCACTTTCGTTCTCAAGTGTCAGCCCCGGAACCGGTCTTGGTTTGTCATTTTCATCGACAGCCACCAATGTCAGATACGCTCGATTGATCGAGCGCCGGATTCCTCTGTGATCCTCGATATAAGTATCCACACGGACATCCATCGAGGTATGTCCGACATAGGTAATACGACCTACTAATACGATCAGATCCTTCAGATAAGCACCTCGCATGAATTTCAGATTATCAACCGAGGCTGTGATCACATCTCCATTTGAATGACGAATCCCAACAAGACCTGCAACTTCATCAATCCATGCCATTAACTGTCCGCCAAATAATCGTCCGGCACCATTTAAATGCTCCGGCCGCACCTGAAAAACCTGCTCTACCATTGAATCACTGACTTTTTTCGTATTTCGCTCCATACACACCGTTCCCTTTCTGTATTTTCATCCTGTTTATAATTGGAGTATTCATCCGGTATTATTCCTGTTCTGCTCATTTTATCATAACAGACGCAAATACACAATCGGCAGCCGGTCTGTCCGACAATACCCTTTTATTCCGTCTATCCTGCAATGCTCTCTTGTCCGGTCTGTTAAACAATATGCTTTCTTCTGTCGCGTACATCCATACATATGCACAGTATAAAACATATAAATCCTGATATCGTGATAATAATTCCCGGTACAAACATAGGATATACAAAGGAAATCTCTGTATGCCTCTCATGCACAACAAGAAGATTCATCTGCTCGGAAATCTCCTGATCAGATGTAAATATGTCCTGTGCCGCAATCGACGTATTGACACCTGTTTCCTGATCAAAATCCGCATCAACATCGATCGATAGTCCATCTTCTTTATAAGCTATTGTGATTGGAACAAGTTCTCTGTCCGGAAGCTGTTCATTTGATATCCCGAGCACATCATTTAAGATGTCAACCAGTGCCGCATCCTTCCTGCTAACAGCTTCATACATCAGGTTCAGTCCGAGGAAATATACATTTGGCAGATCATCTTTCATACCTAAAAACGTCAGCTTCTGATCGCCCATCTGAAACGTTCCGATCTCGGTATCGGTTCCGGTTATATAAGCTGTACTAAAATCCCTGTCTTCCTCCGCAAAGTCATCACTTCGGATCTCACTGTTCTGATAAGAAAGAACCGGATACCGTTCATCAAAATGGATCTGCTGTGCAAATACACCGAGAAACATTTCCTGTTTATTACTCTTATTAGCCGGAACATGGGTACTGTCGATCACAACTCTGGTACCTGCTGCCGCCACGTCCGTAAGTATCGCTTCTGCCTTACTCTGATTCCTGTATTCAAATCCGGTTAAGAACAAAGTATCATACCGGCTCAGTTCTTCCACTGAATAATCCTCGATCATATCCGAGTTTCCTGCCACAAATGCCGGATAAAGCAGAGTCATTTCATTTGCATATTTTCCGATTGCAAGCCCATAGTATCCGGTGACCGTTCCAAAGTTCTCCGGTGTCTCACGTTTATAAGTATATGCAGTCGTCATTTCTTGCACCATAGAATAACCGCTGGCTGCCGCATCCTGCTCAATATCAGAGATTGTGATATCCTGCTTCTCAAGATCACTCTTCCGTATCAGAACCGTATCAGCCCCAAGCTCTACTGCCCGATCAAACAGAAAACGATAGTATTTTCGGTCAAGTGCTTCATTTAACAGAACAATATTATCTCCTGTCTCAGCACCCTGCCATGCCCAGCCATACGTGTACATCGTATGACTGCTGCCACTGATTCCATAAGATGGATAAGAACCATAAGAACTCTTATCGATAACAGCCGTCCGCTGGTCTGTCAGTTCCGTAAGCTGCTGCATCTCCATTTTTGTTTCATCTGATGTAGCAACGCTGTAAAAATCCAGATTCATACATGATATACTGTCTACACACAGAAGTGCAGCCAGAAGCACACAATATTTTTTCTTCAAGCGAACCCATTCCAGACATGCACTGAAGAAAAAACCATAGACCATCGGCGCAAACCGGGTCATCCAGAACAACTGGCTGAACGGAAGCTTTACCAGTATCCGGTATGCAGCAGGCGTTGTACAGGCAAGCATGATCAGTAAAAATACAAAACCGGCTTTCTTTCCGCCTCTTGCAAGCAGGATTCCGGCTATCGCGATCAGTACTGCTGCCAGTCCGAAATAAAAGCTGTCATTTCCTGCACTCAGACGTTTAAATGGATTTAATGACGTCGTAAGTGGATAGATCAAAGTTGACATAACACTTCCGTCTCCACTCTCCGACGTCACAAGCCCGCCTTTTAAAGAAGGAATCACCCATATACCCGCTGTCAGGATTCCACAGATCATATAGATAAGAGCAAATATTTTTCTTCTAGTATCCTTATTCCATATCTGATCGATCAGCAGATATAAAAATGCAGATACACCCATGATCGCGGTAACCATCAAATGCGTAAAACTCATCAATGTCATACAAACAAACAATCCGACAGCTGCACGATTATTCTTCTTTCTTACATAGAGCCATAAGAACCAGATCACATACGGTACAAGCATCGTCGTCACCATCTGCGGCAGATTTCCCGCTGTAAAATAAATCCTGATATGCTCCGGCATAAAGAACCAGAGCACTCCGAAGAAGGTTCCAAGCACTCTGCGGTTCTCATGGATCCCCCATAGAATCCACGGAAGTCCACCGACTACGAATATAACAAAGGCAATCAGCCTGTAAGCCAAAAGAAGATCACCACTTGTAAGAAACATCAGTCCCGCCATAATATAATAAGAGAGCGGTCCCCAATATCTGAAAAGCTGGATTCCGTTATACCAGTATGGGGAGAACAACGGAAAGACATTCCCTTTTTTCAGGCTCTCATACATTTCCTGCGACTTATAGAGATGTCCCCAGATATCACCACCGGACGGCTCATATCCTGATAGCACAAGATACAGTACAAGCCCTGCACCTGCAAGTAACAGGATACTTATACATATGCAGTTTTTCCGAATTCTCTTGTGACTGTCTGTCATATTTCTTACTCTCCAATATGTTTTATCTCATCTAAGATCAGGTCTGTAAGCGTCTGCACCGTCTGATTCTGCTCCATCTCCTGCTCATCCAGCATACTGATCACATATGTTCTTCCCGGTGTCTCACTCATCTCGATCATCAGGAAGATCCATCCCATTGCATTTAATATCTCCTGCAATTTTTCTTTAAAATACAGGCATACGTTTTCGATCGTTGGATTTAATATATCAAACGGCTTTATATCATTCAGATAATTATTCTGAAAAGGTTCCAGAAATTCCTCAACTGCCTTTTCAAGTATATGAAATGGTTCAAAATTCTCCTTTCCCTTCACCACATGCAGAACGATCTCCCAGGTATGCGGATGTACTTCGCCTAATTTTCCACCGATATAGATAGCATGCCTGGCATCCATATAGAATTTGAATTTATACTGTTGATATCTCATTCTGCTACACCTCCTCCTGCTTTCTGGTATAAGCATCGTACACATCCACTGGTTTTTTTACCCCAACATCGATTAAGTCATATCGTATCGAGCGATATGCATTCTCGGACTTTCGGATACAGTACCGGTAAATCTCATCCGCCCTGTCTTTTGCCTGTTGTTCGTCCAGCCTGTAAAGCAGAATAACAAAAAATCCTTTCTTCACCTCACCCATGATCTCGTTTTGGTGAAGTCTGGAACGGATTTTCCTCATAAAATGAAAAATCTCCTGTCTGCTGTAATAACGATCCATCATGTCCAGATGAATGAACATATAATGGATCGGTTTTAACGCCTCATCATCCGATTTCTGAAGCATGATACGAAGAAAATTATTATCATAGAATTCATGTGAGCTGTTATATTGATTCTGCACATAGATATTCTTTGCCATCTCGTCATCTAAAGCCTTTTCAAACCCCATATTCCCGGCATTGCTCGTCACCTTTTCGAGCTTCCGGTTACGTTTGTCCAGTTCTTTTTTCGTACCCTTCAGATTTTTCTCCGCCTTGTTCCAGGATTCCAACAATGCAATCAACAGACCGAGCAGAACAACACTTACAAGTCCTGTTGCAATTACAATATAATAGCCATGCTTTATTGTAAATGTCCGTTCCAGAATACTATCCGTATCAGACACCACACTGATCGTACATTCTTCCTGTCCGACCGTCCATCTGACTGTATCCACCACAACATCCTGCTCACGTATCATCTTCCAGAATTCTGTGATCTCTGCATATTTACCTAATGTATTCGTTGTATTCTCATTCTTTGCCCACAGCACTTCCGAATCTCTTGTATATACCAAGAACCTCTCTCCGGAGGAAACAGTCTGCTCCTGTAAAAAAGCAAGAACCTCCGCATCTTTTCCTGACTTCTGAACCGACTGAATGTTGTAGGCTAATAACTGTAGATAGTCCTCCTGATTATCCTCATACGCCTGTATCACTGCTTCCCGGTTCTGTAACAGCTCATAACAGATACAGCCCATAAATATCATGATAAACAGGATCGCGGTTACTGATATCGAGAAAGTTCTCCGATTCGGTGATGTATACAGTTTTTTGATCCATGATTGTTTTTTCTCTTTATTCACTGGTATTTACCTCATCTCTGATCTTCTCCAGCACCCGGTGTGCTCCTGCAAAATCATGCATCACGACCTGTTTAAAGTCATTCCATTCTTCATGCAGGTCTCTTGTCCGCCATGTTCTTGTTTTTCTGGTTGAATTAATAATTCCTGCAAACCGGAACCAGAATACAATAAAATTAAACAGCGGAAGTAAAAAAATCAGATACCATTTCCTTGCATAATATTTTCTCAAATACGGAAAATCCTTTAAAAACAGAATAATACAGATATACAACAGGAAGTTGGCCATACTGTATAAAAAGAATAAGAATACGAGCGATGTCACAATAAGCTTCATCGGATAATTGATAAATGCCAGACAGATAATCGCAAAATACCAGATCATCCGAGGGAACGCAAACGTGTGATCATACACAAGGATCCGCATGACGAAATCTTTAAAGAAACTCCTGCCAATGTTCATCTTATCCTTTCGGAACATATGAAGCACTTCCAGTTCACCGCTCTGCCACCGCTGCCTTTGAACATACAGTTTATTCAAGCTCTCGATCGGATCTACAAAAAAGATCGCATTCGGACAAAGTGCCACACGTTTCTTCATCTGAAACCGTACCTGAAAAGTTACATGCGTATCCTCGCACAGGGTATCCGTATTATATAACTGCGTCTTCATGATCGCAGATTTACGGAACGCCGAAAAAGCACCCGACAGAGTAAAGATACTGTTCAACTCCGACTGGAAATTACGGCCGGATAGAAATGCCTGACAATATTCACCAAACTCCATCTTCTGCAGTAACCGTAAAGCGCATCGATTCGTCTGATCGATCAACTCCGGATTCGTCAGTACTGTTCCGGTCAGGCTGTGGACTTCCTGTTCATTCTCAAACATTGTTACAATATTTCTGATAGCATCCGGTTCTAACATTCCATCACTGTCAATATGGATAATATATTTACCCTGGCAGTTAAACAATGCCAGATTAAGGGCTTTGGATTTTCCCTGCTTCGAATTCATCCAATTAATCGAAAGATTCGGGAAATCCTTCTGACATTTGCTGTATATCTCAAAGCTGTTATCCTGACTCATATTATTGACAAGCAGAACAAATATCTTATCCTTCGGGTAATTCGATTGATAGATCGACTGCACACAGGCATACAGGGTTTCAGCCGAATTATAGACCGGAACGATCAGAGATACCTCCGGATAATGGGATAACGGCTTATATTTCTTCTTCATGATCCTGCGTTTTAACAGGATGATAAAATTCCCGACCGTCGGAATCACTTCCATGATCAACGGAATGACGATCCATGCCACCCAGAAGATCACGGAAGACATAAGCATATTTTTAATTGCTGTCATAACGGAATGCACCTACCTTCTGTCTGACAATCTGTGGTTTCGTGAATACATAGAAATACAGGAATACTGTACATCCATAGAACAGGATTCTGGCAAATATCGTATGTGCAAAGAAATACATATCGATGCCCCATATATGAACTAACAGGCAGATAAAGAAGATTCGAAGTACATTTGCGAAGAAGATCGCCATCACTCCGATCATACTTACAACCACTCTCTCATATTTGTCATAAACCGGAAAGAACCAGAGCAGTGCAAGAAACGCCAGCATCTCGATCACACCGGAACACTCAAAATCAATATATAAGGACAGACTGGTTCCGCCATTCTGGATAAACAGAATCCCCTGCTGAAAATAAGAATCATAGAGATGCGTCAGCCCACCGATCACACCGGCAACAGCAGAGACAGCCTTTTGAAGCGGAACTACGACATACGGTTCTATCAGTATCAGACTGAAAATAAACAATCCCACACTTCCGCAGATATAATACCAGAAATTCAATTTTGCCCGATATAATACTGTTAATATATAGATCCAACCAAGAAGACAGACAAATACCAGCCAGTTCATCCTCTACCTTTTATCCTTTCTTTTCTTTGCAACATAGCCTGCTGCCAGTAACAGAGCGATCAACACACCTACGACCGGTCCTGTAGAAGATCCGGCAATCGACACACCCTGACCTCCGATATTCGGATTCTGGATCGTGATAGTTCCCATCTCATCCGCAGGAATACCTGTTAATTCTGCCAGACGTTTCAGACTGAGCGAGAATTCCACCTCATCTCCCGGCGTATTATCCTTATGTTCTGCATCATACACTGTATATGCTACTTTACTGTCACATTCATTATTATTTCCATATCCGATAAAAGCTTTCAAGTTAGTATGGATTCCTTCTGATCTCGGAGCCTGCGTACTCCAGTCGATATTTCCGTTCTTTTCCGGCTGGATCTGCATGGCAAATGTCTTGCCGTTGATCGTCAGATACCAGATCTGAAGCTGCATACCGGAGGTATATAATTCATTCATCTTAAAATGGCCATATAAGGTATCCCCGTCTAATGCAAGCTGACCATAATGATTACACTGTTTGTTATTACTGGAATATGTAATCTCCGTCTTCGGTCTTCCTTCCCAATCATCATAATATCCATCGATCTGGATATTGCCGCCTACATGGATTCCGCCTGTTGTTTCTGTTGTTGCCTCGTCCGTCATTTCTCCGGTAGTGCTTGCATTATTGTTATCCTCCGATGTAGTCTCAGGAATTGTTGCACTGCTGTCTTCTGATTCCGTACCGGATATCTCTGTTGTGCTCTCATCAGTACTGTCTGCAGTAGTATCTTCACTTACTGCTTCAGTAACACCCTGTTCCGTTGTCCTGGGAACTGTTGTATCATTTTTTTCAGTTTCAGTTGTATCTTCGGTCGTCAGAATTTCTTCCGTTGAGTCCTTCTCTGTAGCAGATGTAATTTCTTCCGTATTTTCTGTAGAAGCTTCTTCCGTAGTATTCTTTGTACCAATCGCAACTTCCGTGCTCTGCCCTTTATATGTTACCTTCAGCGTATCAAGATTAAAAGCCTCATAAGTATCAAGTGGAACCTGAATCTTCCATGTCATAAATTCATATCCGTAATATTGTTTTTTTCCGGTATTTGTAACCGTTCCGGAAGCCCCGCTGATTTCCGCACTCCAAGCATCCTTTACTGAAAATGAACTTCCGTCTCCATTATTTTCATTATTCAATATGATCGCATTCAATCGATCCAATGACACTCCGTCTGCCGACAAGTCAAAACGCTCATTCAGATATCCTGACCAGCTTCCATTATACCGAATACACAAATAATCATTATCCGTATATATATCTACTGTATTTCCATTATCTTCAAACGTTGCTGCCTGACTCCTCATTCCTGTCATTGGCATACAGGAAACAGCGATCAACAATACCGCTATCCCTACAGCTATTATTTTTTTACAGATTTTCTTATGTCTCATCATACATGCCTTCTTTCTGTCTGTTTTATGACATTCCACACAAAAAAGACCCATCTTATCCGAATGAGTCCCTATCTATTTTTTCTGGTCTAACATCTGTTTCTTATAGAACAAGATTGCCTCCAGATTTTCTCTGCTCCGTCTCTCATTAACCGTCGGTAACAAAATGCGATCACACACCTGATACACACCAAGTGGTGTATCCCCTATATCAAGCTGCATCAGCTCCGCATTCAATTCCGATAATTTTATCTTTAATTGTTCGTAAAAATAATCTCCGATTGCCTCTATACTTGCATTCCCGGCAAAACAGGAAAGTTCATTCAGATATAAGCCCTCATATCTGCCGAGAAAAATCTCTATCATTCTGTCAAGCCGTTTAAAATCCATATCTCGGCCAGAAAGATTACGAATATACAGTATCATCGTAAATGTATGACTGTGTGCCTGTTCTTTATTGCCATCAAAGCTATGGCTGGCGTTAAAATGATACTGACACTTATAATAATCAATCACATTATCACCTCAATCTTCTAGCCATTTGGGCATTATGCTACCTTTTCGACTGCTATTCTAGTATAGAAAACAAGCAAATTCAAGGAAGTACAGCATTTTTTCACATTTGGAGATAACGAATTTTTTCAGCTGTTTCAGTCATTTTGCACAATTTACGTGTGAAATCCATATTCTTATATTTCATCTATCAAAAATCTCAGATTATTTCTGAAAAGGTTCAACATTTTGCCTAAAACAAAACCATTATACAAGAGGTTTTTATTCGATCATTCAAAATTCAAAAAAATCACATTTTTTCCTTGTCTAATCGGCACAATAATATTAAGATAGAGATAATTTGTAAATAAAAATAAAAATGCAGGAGTTTATTATGAAGAAAGTTGTTAAATTTGGTGGAAGTTCCCTGGCAAGTGCAGAGCAGTTCAAGAAGGTCGGTAAAATCATCCATGCAGATGATAGCCGTGTATATGTTGTTCCTTCTGCTCCGGGAAAAAGATTTGATGGAGATACTAAGGTAACCGATATGTTACTTCATGCATATCAGACCGCCAGCGAAGGCAATGATGTTGACGAAGAATTAAAGGCGATCAAAGCAAGATATGATGAGATCATCACAGGTCTTGAGCTGAAGGATTTCAGTCTGGATGACGATTTTGCGGAGATCAAAAAGAACCTCGCCGAGAATCCTCAGAGCGATTATGCTGCATCCAGAGGTGAATACTTAAACGGTAAAGTCATGGCAGCTTACCTTGGTATTCCATTTATCGATTCGGCAGAAGTCATCTTCTTCAACGAAGAAGGAAATCTGAATGATTATAAGACATACAAGCGTCTGACCGAGCGTCTCGCTCAAAATGAACGCGCCGTTATCCCCGGCTTCTACGGAATGGGTAAAGATGGAAATGTTAAGACCTTCTCTCGTGGTGGTTCCGATGTAACAGGTTCTATCGTTGCAAGAGCCAGCCGTGCAGATGTATATGAGAACTGGACAGATGTATCCGGTTTCCTTGTAGCCGACCCAAGAATCGTTCCGGATCCAAAGCCGATCAAATATATCACATACCGCGAGCTTCGTGAGTTATCCTACATGGGCGCTTCCGTTCTCCACGAGGACGCTATCTTTCCTGTAAGAAGCTGTGGTATTCCTATCAATATCAAGAATACAAATGCACCGGAAGATGCAGGAACATGGATCGTTGAAAGTACCTGCCAGAAGCAGGATTATGTTGTAACAGGTATTGCCGGAAAGAAAGATTTCTGTACGATCTTCATTACAAAAGCAATGATGAATTCAGAGATCGGCTTCGGCCGTAAGGTTCTTCAGGCATTTGAAGAGAACAATATCTCCTTCGAGCATATGCCATCCGGCATTGATACTATGACCATCGTTGTTCATGCAGACGAATTCATCGATAAGGAACAGAGCGTTGTATCTGCTATCCATCGTCTGGCAGAACCGGATTCTGTTGAGATTGAATCCGGTCTTGCACTGATCGCGGTTGTAGGTCGTGGTATGAAGTCAGCCAGCGGTACAGCAGGTAAGCTTTTCACTGCTCTCGCAAACAAGGGCATCAATATCAAGATGATCGATCAGGGTTCTTCTGAGCTTAACATCATCATCGGTGTTGAAAACCGTGACTTCGAGACAGCAATCAAAGCAATCTACAGCACGTTTATTACAAAATAATATTTATTCAAAAACAATCACCAGAGCATTGTGTAAACACAGACTTTGGCATTATGAATCTCACTGATAAAACAACGCCTGTCATTGGTTATATTATATCAATCCAATGACAGGCGTTTATGTTCACTCAAAAATATCTTTATCAGACTACCATACATCATTATAGTTCTGATATGTAATTTTCTTAAACTTTCCTAATGATCTTATTTTTTTCTGATAAGCTTTTTTGTTGTCCTCTTACCATTTACATAATACTCGTTTATTGTTACCGGATCCATGCGTGTGCTATATTTCGCGACCTCTGTTCCACCCGACTTTGTCTTTTTGAAATATGTCTTTATATACACACCCATACGTCCGGTAAATTCATCTACAAATGCTTTATCAGACATTTTTGTTATACGTGTATATATTCCATGTTGATCACTCTATGTACTTTTACTTCTAAGTTTTCCTTTATAATAATATTTAAACTTTAAAGATTTACCATTTGTCTTATAAAAATATTTATCCAAACACTTCTTGTATGTTGCCTTTGCTTTTTAGTAAACTTAGATGCTGTCTCGCTTCCACTACATGGCAGTATGAGTGCAATGATCAATAATGCACATAATAATAAAATACTTCTTTTTCTTTCGTAAATGTCTCCCTCCAAATTATTGATATATAAATAATAATATATATTATTTATTATTTCAACCAACTCATTTTCATTTGACATTTACACAATAAAACATTTGCCCACGACTTTAAGAACAGTTATAAATTTTATCTCTTACTGTGCGTCCGGCTGGCACATCTTGATCCGCTCTGCCGTATCCTTGGTAATTGCAAGGCATCGTCCGTGTACCCGGACGATGACATTTCCGAAAAACGATGATACCACCTGAACCTCATCCCCCGTATCTAACGGACAATCTCCAAATAATGCTTTATCTGCATAGTTCCACGCGATCGTTGAACAAAATCCATCCGCTGCATTTGATAATGACATCATAATAACCACCCTTTCTTCTAACAAATATGTGTCAATCATCTGCTGATATATGCTTAGTATATCCCCGATTATATAAATTATACTTCCGCACTCCCTGTGCGAGTCAATGCTAATTATTGTTCAACAATCTAATCTTTCTTATCAGAAACTAACTATCTGGTCAACCATGCTTTAGAAACCTTTTTGTTCACAAGTTCTGCTATTTATATTTTGTGTGAACAGCTCTCAAGTTGATGGGAAAAAACTAGAACATTCACAACATTTCCATCAATATTAAATACAACCACATAATTCATCTGTGGCACAACCGCCTCTCTGTTATCAACATACATAACTCTTCTAATACATTATTCCTTGTCCGACAATTATAGAGCTATCTTTATATGAATATGGTTCATTCTCCTTTCGTTTAGTTTGCCCACTTCATTGCCCACCTAAAAAAATAAAGCCCTGAAAACTCAGTGTTTTCAAGGCTTTCTAGCAGGGGATGAGAGAATCGAACTCCCACCAAAGGTTTTGGAGACCTTTATTTCATTCCCATCACCCCCGCATAAATTCTAACTTTTTTGATGCTATATTATATTTTACCACACTTTTACCACACATTATGAAACCAACTTACCAAGCTGATTTATAAGTACTCGCTTATCTTCATCCGATGCTTTTATATAGTACTCATATGTGGTACTCACCTGTGAATGTCCCAATAGTTCTGAAACTTCTTTGATCTGCCCCTTGTCCTCGGCATCTTTCAGTACAGCTGTTGCAAATGAATGTCTGGTTGAATGCAATCCCATATGTTCTATACCAGCTTTTTTCAATATAGCTGAATAACACTTACAAAGCTGGGAATGAGTTACTATCTTTCCATTGCTTGTACATAAAAGATACCCTGTATTTGGGTTTAATGTCGTATCAATCAATCTTTGTATTGCCAACACTGCTCTGTCATTAAGCGGAATTATCCGATCGGATTTTTTTGTTTTCACATCACCGATTATATATTTGATTCCACCATTTTTTCTGTCCTTGGCATACACAACATTTCTATGTACATGTATATAACGATGCTCCAATGAAATGTCATTGATATTTAACCCTCTGAGTTCTCCAGACCGCATTCCAGTTACCATCAAAAGTACTAAGGCTTCACCATAACGATAATCACTCTTTCCACATTTATTTCTGTGTTCTGCTATACCGATCACTTTCCGCATATCTTCTGTAGATAAAACTCCCATGTCTTTTTCCTCATATTCAAGGTTAGACATATGTGGCATCTCTACAAGTTGCATGGGATTTCTTGCAATATTTCCTATTGTAGTCTCGTATCTAAAAAATTCACCTAATAGATTATAAATCTTCTTGATACTTGAAAAACTCAATCCCAGATTGCATTGTGATACAAGGTGTGACTGTATATCCTCTGATGTGATCTGTCCAATCTGCATTCTGCCAATTTTCTCACTTTTTATGTGATACTTAAACGTACTTTCTGCCCTGTCATATGTAGTTGCCTTAACTTTGAAATACTTAACATTTTCCAGATAATACTCCATAGCATCACACAATTTCCCAGTTCTGAAAATTGTTTTGCCTTTTTCAGCGTCTTGAATCGCTTGTTTTATTCTGGACTTAGCCTCTTTCTCAGTTCTTGCAGATCTATATAGCCTTTTCCCATCTATATAGACACTTGCCTCATAACTACAGGAACTTTTTTGTCTGACTTTTATATTTACCTTACGCATACAATCTCTCCTATATGCGTACTATAAATAAGACTTTATAATATTGTATCATTTCTTTAATCAATACACAACTTCCTTTCCTTCATGTTCCAGCATCCATCTGTTTATTAATTCTGGTGATGATATGTAGTCACGTCCAACTTTTACTACAGGTAGTAAACCATCTTTACATAATGCCAGTAACTTTGTTTTCCCAAATGGAAATATTTTCTCCAAATCTGTCAGTGTAAGTATATTTACATTATCCATCTTTATTCACCCTTTCTCATAGGAATACGCCTATTCGCAAACACACACCTCAGATCATCGAGAAAAATATTTTTATATATAATTTCTTTTGTATCTATTTTCACAACATTGTATCTTTTTTTCTGAATATATCTTGTCTGCTTGTAGCCTGTACATAGGTCTACCAGCTCTGCCCCATAATACTCACGCAAAATTGTAACTATGCGATTGTAGGTATAAGGTAGGTAATCATATTTACGCACAAATTGTTCATTTCCTGTAAGTTCTATATCGTATTTCTCCATAGCCTATTTACCCCCTTTTATTTTTTTGACTGGCACGAGATGAAATATTTCATCATCCTCATCATCCAATTCTAAAAATGGCATGATAGTTGATACATGTTCCTTCACATCCTCAACCGTTTTTACCTTATCTGGTATAAGATCATCCAGTAGATCATTTTTATATTCTACTTCCTGTGTGTATCGCATGGCTTTGTCATCCCACACAGAAACATTTATGGTTTCTCTATCCATACGGATATACGTTCCACATCGTCTTTTTAACTGAGTTATGGGTTCTGTTTCCTCTGAGAAAACATTTGAATAGAAAGTATTAATATCAAGGACTGTCGTTATAATCAGAAAATCACAGTTAAGATACTGATTCTTGTATCTACTTTTGACAGAAGAAGAAAAATGATTTTCCAAAGCCTTCAAAAGGTCACATAATTGAAAACATGATGGGCGCAAGTCATCTAGGATTACACAGGGTTGTTGTCTATATCCATCGAAAGGATCATTACTTCCAGAGCTGATAAAATATGCAAGCCCTTTTGATTCAGCTATTTTTCTGGCAAGTGTGCTTTTACCACATCCAGAAACTCCTGTGATAAATAGAACTTCTGTGTTTCTTTCCAGAGATGTTGATTCTAAATGAGCCTGTCGCACCTTGAATGCTTCATTGATCTCTTTTGCATATTTCACAAGTATAAGATTGTCAATCTCTAAAGTCTTGTTATATTCCCTTATACTCCCATCGAGTATACCATTAATAGCATCCATAAGTGGATTGGTGCTTTTACCATTTAGGTAATCAGCTACCAATTTTTCATAATCAAAGTTGGCAGTCACTTGATCAGCATCATACTGATGTTTTTCTGGGGCATTGGCATGGATCTGATATAACAAGGCATCCTCCCACTTACCATTGATTTTTGATATGAAATTTTCAGGAACTCCAAACCACTTACAAATAAACTCAGTTTTCTGAGGATTGTTTTGATGGAATCTTATCAACAGGTGTATATGAGCTGGTTTTAATGTTCCAGTCTTATGGTCTGGGTTCTTATTTTCGTCTGTAGCAGTGTAAACATCAGCATCATGGACGATATAAGAAAACTCTTTAATACACTTCTTGGATGCAAGAACGAGTTTCATTTTATCCAGATTGAATAACGTTGCACTATTTTTTTCTAACTGTGAAACTACCTCACATCTCTTTACATTCAAAAATATCACTCCTTTTTTTTTGCTACTAAGCTACCTCTTGGGGAGACAAGCCCCTCCCCAAGAGATAGCCTGTTTACATGGTTTTTATATGGTGTTCTACGGTGCTACCATTTATTTGCATATTCAAACATCTACTACATAACATCTGCTGACGCAGATGTTTTTGTAGATGTTAATAAATATGCATAACAAATGCACACCGATCACAGGTTTATCAAGGCTGTTGTCTGATTGCCTGTATTTCTTCTAATCCGCTGTCATTTATCGCATAAAATACATGCATCCGATCTCCAACTACTCTTACCGCACAAAAACCATCGGTAGGTAAAGTATAGATGCCGTTTTCATGAAAATGCATTGATAAAGCACTCTCACCAACAACCCGTAATTTTGACATTAAACGTTTTCTATCCATGTTGAGAATACAATCATAGACTCTAAACGTATAGCAGATCACATTATTTGATACATAATCAGCTCTCTCAAAATACCAGTTTTTGTAGATATTATCTAATCGTGAAAATAAAGTATTTACAATCTCATCACGTATCGTGAACCCGTTACTTCCAATAAGCACAGGATATGCCACCTTTGATTCCGTTTTGGTTGAAGCTACTATTTCATTTATGAACTTATCTACACACCTTTTTGCATCTTCTATTGTGCTTTTACACACAATTTTTACAATATAGATTGAACATATATAGATAATTATAGAAATTATCAAAAGTCCAAATAACATAAATATTAAATTATTCATTCTTTATTCCTCCATATTACTATTTTTCAAGCTTATGTAGGGCATTTTTATACTAACTTTTGCTTTACCATAAAATATATCATATGGTTTAACAACCGCCAGCTCTAATGGAAGTTCAACAATAACCAATTCTTCGGTATTTTCAAACTCCTCTATTGACATAATAGGTTTATTGCCCGGAACCTTAACTGTAAATGTTGCATATGTTTCTGTATCAACCAGATCATACCTTACATTTTCCACTATATCTGTTCTTTTTCCCTCTCTGTCAATCCTGTAGGATAGACTGATATTCCTTACTACAGCTAGTGGCGAAAGAATTTTTTCTGCCATAACAGTCACCAGATTAGCATCTATCACATTATTTGCAATTTGAGGTTTCATATCACTAAATCCTCCTTTCATAATTTTACTTGACTTGCAAGTGCTATTTTTTAATATGTCTATCAGCTGATATACATATCATACCTCAATGCATTTGATTTATCTTTACCCAAGTTTGTCCATTGACAAAGCAATTCTATTAAATCATGTCAAATTAAAACCAAGTCCAATTCCCTTCCCCATCCCATGCCTTAGGCTAGAAACCATGCTCAAACCCCTTCCCATCCCATACCTTAGGCTGGAAACCATGCTCAAACCCCTTCCCACCCCATACCTTTGACTAGAAACCATGCTCAAACCCCTTCCCATCCCATACCTTTGACTAGAAACCATGCTCAAACCCCTTCCCACCCCATACCTTTGACTAAGAAAGCACATTACAAACTAAAAACAAGCCAGAGAATTAAGAAACAGGGGAGATACAGCCAAGGTTGAAGGTATCCAATATAGAAACATACATAGTTGAACTAGGCAGAGGGCTTAATTTAGAAACCATGATTAAAAAATCAAGAAAGTTTCTATATATCCTGAGCAGTTATGCAAAGGAGGACATATGAAATTTTTAATTAATGAAAACTATTTTAAGTCCGAAGGGATCGGCGAAGAAATGTGCAAAATACTTACTGAGATAAGAAACGAAAAGGTAAATCCCAATAAATCAACGGGGATTTACTCTCAAACTGATTTTGCCGATATAATAGGATTTAGCCTTAAAACTATATATAGGTTGGAATCCAACATATCAAATGATTTTATATATAAATGTGTAGCCTTAGAAATGGTTTATGGTTGCTCGTTTTATGAGGTATATCAAAAAGCGATAGCGAGACTTAACAAGTAACTAAAAAACATATAAACATATAATTTAACTGCTCATAAAAAATACCCACATATACCTCATTGGTGTATGTGGGTTTATTCATCTTCATATCGAATTATTTCATTTATTTCGCAATGCAATAACTTACATAGCTGATTTATGGTATTTGTTGATACACTATTACCTTTTCTTATTGAATAATAGGTTGCCCTTGAAAATCCCATTTTCTCTAACTTATACGACGTTATTCCTTTTTCTTTCATAGTTTTAAAAAGTGGTTCATAGCTGATCAATGTAACTAACCTCTTGGTATTATTTTCTAAATTTTATTAGAAAATAATTACATTGACTATGCATGAATATCCGAGTATATTTTATTATGTAATAAATATTTTACAGGAGGGATAAAATGTGAATAACGATAGTAAAAAAAGGAAGTGTATCATTGTATCAATTTGTTTAGTAATTGTTTTAGCAATAATTTCTTGTGTATTTATCAAAAAAAATATTTCTAACGATAACAATTACAAAACCACAGAAAAAAATAAAGATACAGCGACTAAAACCGAAGTTGTTGATAAGACTACAGAGGTTGTTACAACTGAGAAATCTAAATCGAATAATAAGAAAGGTGGTAGTATCTCTGGTGGTGTCAAAGGGGATCATAACACTAAGGAGGGTACGTCAGAAGAGAAATCAGATGACAACGATACCAAGACACCAGGTACAACTGAATATACAGGTAGCACTGAAGAGCCTACAACTCAGAGACAGGCTGATAACGATGACGGAAGCACAAAGAAGCCACCTAAGAAGGATGAAGGCAAGAAAGATGATGGTGGAAAGAAAGATGATGGAAAGAAAGAGCCAGAAACAACACAGGCTCCAGTAACTCCTGAAAAGCCGGATAAGCCTGCTAAGCCAGATAAGCCTGCAAAGCATGTTCATACATGGAAAGAGTGTACAAAAGAGCACCCTGCTGTAACACATAAGGAGACAAAAAGTGTCAAGATTAAAGATGCTTGGGATGAGAAGGTAACTACTACAGAAGGTCACATTTTTTGTGGAGGATGCGGTATGGACTTTACTGCAGCAGGTTACACTCAAGAGGATGATTTTATCAGTGTACACACTAGATCTTGTCAAGGTGGCTGTTCATATTATGGTTATCCTGTTGAAGTGACAAAAACAGTGCACCATGACGCTGTTTATGAGGATCGAACAATAACAGTAACAGACAAGGAAGCTTGGATTGAATACTGGAAGGAATGCACAACCTGTGGTGCAATTAGTAAATAAGACAACAACTAAATAATATAAACCTTTATGAGAGTCAGTTATGTAAAAGTAACTGGCTCTTTTCATTGTATATAAGGGAAACTAAGCAAAGGAGGAGTCAAAAGTCATGTGAAAGAAAATAATTTTTAATTTAAGGTGATTTTTGAAAAAGAAGGAGGAACAAGAGAATGAAAAGAAATTGTAGTAAGATACTTTCTTTTGTATTAGCACTTTCTATGGTATTGAGTAATTGTCCTACAGCTCTATTAAGTGATCTATATAATATGTGACGTGTGGAAGTCTTATTTACAATACGCTTTATTCTCTATTTTAATCTATGCCAATAATTGCCACATATTTACCACACTTTTGCCACACTTTTTTTTGATTTCAAGCCCTTTGAAACACTGTGAAACAACTTTTTTCGCAAAACAAAAAATAGCCTAAAAGCCAGCATTTATGCGACTTCTAAGGCTATTCCTAATAGCAGGGGATGAGAGAATCGAACTCCCACCAAAGGTTTTGGAGACCCCTATCATACCATTTGACCAATCCCCTATACTGCTTAAGTGTCCTAAATTGGGACACTTAACAGGTAGATGAAATATTTACTTTTCATGTACCTTCAGAATTTCATACAGAAAGTCTTACGACTTCATTTTCTCCAATCTCTTCCGCTTATCTTTCGAACCTCTCAGGATAAGTCTTCGACCTATTAGTATCTGTCAGCTGAATGCGTTACCGCACTTACACCTCAGACCTATCAACCTCGTAGTCTTCAAGGGGTCTTATTTCTTTAAAGAATGGGATATCTAATCTTGAGGGGGGCTTCACGCTTAGATGCCTTCAGCGTTTATCCCTGCCGGACTTGGCTACTCTGCCATGCTGTTGGTCAACAACAGATACACCAGCGGTCCGTCCATCCCGGTCCTCTCGTACTAAGGACAGCTCCTCTCAAATATCCTACGCCCA
>OLPW01000558.1_pt1 | contig 44246 bp, 40 predicted proteins | sample 1672161 | NCBI WGS metagenome assembly OLPW01 (sample SAMEA3136654, study PRJEB25190) | human gut metagenome
AAAAGACCCGCTGTTTGGGCATGTTGACGGTTTTCAGATAGACCCTAAAATCTTTTTTAAAGATTTTAATTGGAGTTCACTATAAAGCCCTCTCAGTCACCTTCGGTGACAGCTCTCCCAGAGGGAGAGCCAAGGGGCTGCATACGTTGGCACGAGAAATGGAGCGCATCTGTACCGATACGCTCCATTTATTGTTTTACGGCCACCCATCAAAGGCGGGGCGTGGTCTTTTATCCGTTAAAAGTTTTCCTCAAGCAGCGCCCGGAACGCATCCCGGGAAAGCGGGTCCGTCACGGAAATGGAGTAGGCGTAGCTTCCGTCCGTCCAGATGGCCAGACTGTACGCGCCGTTGCCGCCCTTTAAGGTCACGGCGTTTCCGGAGATTTCCAGTGTTTCCTCCTGCGCGTACACATTGTAGTCGCCGGAATTGTCCTCCGTTCCGGGGGATTTGCGGTAGCACAGGCTGTCACTGCCGCCGAAATACTGGATTTCCGCCAGTTCGTCCCAATAGGACACATATTCCGTGCGCTCCACCGTAAAGGGAACGCCCGTCAGCTCGTTCATGGGAATCCCCGTTTTTTCGGTCAGCGCTTCCAGACTGTCCACGGTGTCGATCTGGGCGACCGCCATCATCCCCTGTTCCGGCGGGTCTGTCTGCTTCGGCTTCCAGACGTACCAGCAGCACACCACGATGGCAAGACAGGCCGCCAATGTAACCAGCCGCCGGGTCAGCTGACGCTTCTTCTGCTTTGCCTGTCCTGCTTCCACATTGCGGAGGACACGCTGCCGCATTTCCGGCGTCACTTCGATTTTATCCATGATCTGCTCATACTTCAAAGTCATAGCCCTCCTGCAAAATGGTTTTCAGCTTTTCCCTGCCCCGGCGAAGGTCGGAACGGACAGTGGACGGATTCCGCCCCAGAATCTTTGCGATTTCCTCCGTGGAATAGCCCTCGTAATAGTGCAGGTGGATCACCTCCCGGAACTGCACCGGCAATTCCTTCACCGCGTCCCAGACGAAGGACAGGTCTTCCCGCCCTTCCTCTGCCAGCTCGTCACTCAGCTCGTCGGAGGTTCGGAGGGCGTTGTACTCGATGCGGTTCTTGCTCAAGTTCGCCGCCACCCGCAGGAGCCACGCCTTTTTGTGCTCCTCGCTTTCAAAGTTGGGGGCGGCGGTCAGAAGCTTCAGAAGCGTGTCCTGCAAGACTTCCTCCGCGTCCGCCATGTTGTGGAGATAGCTGTAGGCGCAGCGCAGAATGGCGTTTCCGTAGGTATCCAGAGCATCCGCCGCCATCTGCCCCGCCCGGTCATCCGCCTTCGTCTGCTGCTTTTCCTGCGGGAGCAGGCGCAGAGCAAACGCGTACAGCCGCCCCAGAAGCCGCCACCACAAGGGCATGGGAATTGCTATTGCTTCCATTCCAAAGGTTCCTTCCTTCTAAAATTCAGGCCGTTTTTCAGGCCAGAGCTTCCACCCAGACGCTCAGCTGCTCGGCGCTCATACCGGCGTTGCACATTACGGCGTAGGAATAGGTGCCGTCCGTCCATGTCGCGGTGTAGATCAGGCCGTCGTTGCCCTTGCAGAGGACAGTGTGCCCGTCGATGGTCTGCTCCTCGGTAACATCGTAGGTGTTGTAGTCGCCGCTGATGTCGTCGCCGCCCACGCCCTTGCGGAAATACAGTTCGGAATCGTCGCCGTTGCTGAAGATCACCTGGGCGATTTCGTTTTCAATGGCCGCGATGTACCGCTCCGTGTAACCGTCCACCGACTCAGGCGCGGTGAAGGAGAAACCGGCAAGCTTGCCCGCTTCTTCCAGGCTGGTGCATTCCTGCCAGGGGTCGGGAATCTGGATGTTTTCGCCGTCTTCCGCAGGTCCCCAGGTCTTGGAGTCGCTTCCGGGAATGACCGTCCCGTCCGCAGTGTAGGAGGTATCACCCTTGTGGGTAGTGGGTGCGGGAGCATTTGCGTTTCCGCTGCATCCCACAATGGCCAGCGCCATCACCAAACTCAAAATAACAGCAATAAACTTTTCCATAATCAAAACATTCCTTTCTTTTTTCCGGCATTTCCACCGTTCTATCCTGTATACAGCCGGGCAAAGGAAAATGTTGCAGCCGTCAAAAAATTTTTGATAGCTTTTCCCCACAATCTGCGGTATCATGATATTTAAGGAAGTGAGAAACATGTACTTTGCATACGGGGAAACGGAAGTTTCCTATCTGCGCCGGAAGGACAAGCGACTCTGCGCGGTCATTGACCAAATCGGCCACATCGACCGCGCCGTAGATACCGACCTTTTTTCTTCCGTCATTCACCACATCATCGGCCAGCAGATCTCCACGAAGGCGCAGGCGACCATCTGGCAGCGGATGCAGGACGCGCTGGTGAAAGTGAACGCCGAGACCATTCTTGCGGCGGGCATCCCGAAGCTGCAGGCGCTGGGCATGACCTTCCGCAAGGCGGAGTACATCACGGATTTTGCCGAAAAAGTCCACACCGGCGCTTTTGATCTGGCCGCCGTGGAGCGGATGTCCGACGAGGACGCCATTGAAGCCCTGCGGGCGCTGAAAGGGATCGGCGTGTGGACTGCGGAGATGATTCTCCTGTTCTGTATGCAGCGCCCCGATATTTTCAGCTACGACGACCTTGCCATTCAGCGGGGCTTGCGGATGGTCTATCACCATCGGGAAATCGACCGGGCGCTGTTTGAAAAATACCGCCGCCGTTTCAGCCCCTATTGCAGCGTGGCAAGCCTGTACCTGTGGGCGGTGTCCGGTGGGGCGATCACGGAAATGAGGGACTACAAGCCCAAATCCAAATGATCTTCCGGGGTCGCAAACGCTTTTTCAAAGGCCGCCGCGTCGGCCTGGGACGTTTCCCAGCCGTATTTTTTCAAATCCACGCACCAGCAGTGACCGTTCCAGTATGTGGGAACGCCGTCCTCCGCCAGAAGCGTGCGCTGCAAATCGGAAATGAGAAAGTGCTGCGCCCCGCTCAGCTCGCCCCTGCCGTTGACCACCCGGAAGGCGGGGATATCCTCCCCGGCCAGATTCTCCCGCAGTCCGTAGCCCACCTGTCTGGAATTTCTGGGCTTGCCGCAGAGCATGGCGATCTGCCCGTAGGTCGCGACTTTCCCTCTGGGGATGCACAGGCAGACGAGCCGCATTTTTTCATAAAATGTCATGGTTTTCCCACCTTCGACTGTTGTCAGATTATTGTAGCACCGAACGGGGATTTGAACAACGGGAATTTATGCAAATCAAAAAAGGAGTGTTTTGTAATGAATAAAAAGGTACTGATCCTGTCCTCCAGCCCACGCAAGGGCGGCAATTCGGAGACGCTGGCCGCGGCCTTCGCCAATGGCGCACTGGAAGCCGGGAATCTGGTGGAAACCGTACATCTCCGGGAAAAGAACTACGGCTTCTGCCGGGGCTGTCTCGCCTGCCAGAAGCTGGGGCACTGCGTCATCAGGGACGATGCCGTGGCGGTAACCGCAAAAATGCACGACGCCGACGTGCTTGTGTTCGCCACGCCGGTGTATTATTACAGCGTCAGCGGCCAGCTCAAGACCATGCTGGATCGCGCCAACCCGCTGTACGACACGGACTATGCCTTCACCAAAGCCTACCTGCTGGCAGCGGCGGCGGAGGACGAACCGGAAACGGTGGATGGCACCCGGACGGCCGTGCAGGGCTGGGTGGACTGCTTCCCCCGCTGTGAGCTGGTGGACACGATCTTTGCGGGCGGCGTCAACGATGTCGGCGACATTGCCGGACATCCCGCGCTGGAAAAAGCCTATCAGGCCGGAAAATCCCTTTAATTCCGGCATTTTTACCCAGAGAAAAGGCTGCACTCCCCTGACGGGGAATGCGGCCTTTGAAATTTACTTGCGGTCAGAGAAGCAAAACCAGATTACCGGCCCTCGCGGATGGCAGCCTGCGCGGCGGCGAGACGGGCGATGGGCACACGGAAGGGGCTGCAGGAAACATAGTCCAGACCGATCCGGTGGCAGAACTCCACGCTCATGGGGTCGCCGCCGTGCTCGCCGCAGATGCCGCAGTGCAGCTCCGGACGAACCTTCTTGCCCTTCTCCACAGCCATCTGCATCAGGGCACCGACGCCGGTCTGATCCAGCTTGGCGAAGGGGTCGTTCTCGAAGATCTTGGCATCGTAGTAGGCGTCCAGGAACTTGCCTGCGTCGTCACGGCTGAAGCCGTAGGTCAGCTGGGTCAGGTCGTTGGTGCCGAAGCAGAAGAACTCCGCTTCCTTGGCGATCTCGTCGGCAGTCAGGCAGGCGCGGGGGATCTCGATCATGGTGCCGACCTCATAGTGCAGCTGGGCACCGGCCGCGGCGATCTCAGCGTCCGCCGCCTTGACCACCACGTCCTTGACGAACTTCAGCTCCTTGGCGTCGCCGGTCAGGGGGATCATGATTTCAGGCACCAGCGTCCAGTCGGGGTGACGACCCTTCACTGCCAGCGCCGCGCGGATGACGGCCTTGGTCTGCATGGCGGCGATTTCGGGGTAGGTGACCGCCAGACGGCAGCCGCGGTGACCCATCATGGGGTTGAACTCGTGCAGGGAAGCAATGATATCCTTGATCTGCTGAGCGGTCTTGCCCTGCGTCTTGGCCAGCTCGGCGATCTCTTCCTCGGTGTTGGGGACGAACTCGTGGAGCGGGGGGTCCAGGAACCGGATGGTCACGGGGTAGGACTCCATGGCCTCGTACAGCGCCTCGAAATCGGCCTGCTGCATGGGCAGGATCTTGGCCAGAGCGGCCTCCCGCTCCTCAACGGTGTCGGAGCAGATCATTTCACGGAAGGAGGCGATACGGCCTTCCTCGAAGAACATGTGCTCGGTACGGCACAGGCCGATGCCCTCGGCGCCCAGCTCTCTTGCCCGGATGGCGTCACGGGGGGTGTCGGCGTTGGTGCGGACATGCAGACGGCGGTACTTGTCAGCCCAGCCCATGATGCGGCTGAACTCACCGGCGATCTCCGCGTCACGGGTCTCGATGATGCCGTCATAGATGCAGCCGGTGGAGCCGTCCAGACTCAGCCAGTCGCCTTCGCGGTAGGTCTTGCCCGCCAGAACGAACTTCTTGTTTTCCTCGTCCATCTTGATCTCGGTGCAGCCGGAGACGCAGCAGCGGCCCATGCCGCGGGCAACGACGGCAGCGTGAGAGGTCATGCCGCCGCGGACGGTGAGGATGCCCTGGGCGGACATCATGCCCTCGATGTCCTCAGGAGAGGTCTCCAGACGAACCAGAACCACCTTTTCGCCCCGGTCAGCCCAGGCCTTGGCGTCCTCAGCGGTGAAGACGATGCGGCCGCAGGCGGCTCCGGGAGACGCGGCCAGCGCGCGGCCGACGGGCTGCGCGGCCTTCAGCGCCTTGGCGTCGAACTGGGGATGGAGCAGGGTGTCCAGGGTTCTCGGCTCGATCATGGCAACGGCCTGCTTCTCGTCGATCATACCCTCGTCCACCAGATCGCAGGCGATCTTCAGAGCGGCGGGGGCGGTACGCTTGCCGTTACGGGTCTGGAGCATATACAGCTTGCCGGCTTCCACGGTGAACTCCATGTCCTGCATGTCGTGGTAGTGGCTTTCCAGAATCTGGCAGACCTTGGTGAACTGGGCGAACGCCTCGGGGAACTTCTCCGCCATTTCGGAGATGGGCATGGGGGTACGGACGCCCGCCACCACGTCTTCGCCCTGGGCGTTGGTCAGGAATTCGCCGAACAGCTTCTTCTCGCCGGTGGCAGGATTCCGGGTGAAGGCAACGCCGGTGCCGCAATCGTCGCCCATGTTGCCGAAGGCCATGGACTGGACGTTGACGGCAGTGCCCCAGGAATAGGGGATGTCGTTTTCACGACGGTAAATGTTGGCGCGGGGGTTGTCCCAGGAGCGGAACACGGCCTTGATGGCACCCATCAGCTGCTCCTTGGGGTCGGTGGGGAAATCCACGCCCAGCTTGCTCTTATACTCGGCCTTGAACTGGGAAGCCAGCTCCTTCAGGTCGTTCGCATCCAGCTCCACGTCCTGGGTCACGCCCTTGCGCTCCTTCATCCGGTCGATGAGGGCTTCAAAATACTTCTTGCCCACTTCCATGACCACGTCGGAGTACATCTGGATGAACCGGCGGTAGCAGTCCCACGCCCAGCGGGGATTGCCGGACTTGGCGGCCATGACGTTCACCACGTCCTCGTTCAGGCCCAGATTCAGGATGGTGTCCATCATGCCGGGCATAGAGGCGCGGGCGCCGGAACGGACGGAAACCAGCAGCGGATTCTCGTGGTCGCCGAACTTCTTGCCGGTGATCTCCTCCAGCTTGTCCACGTAGGACATGATCTCGGCCTTGATATCGTCATTGATCTGACGACCGTCTTCATAATATTTGGTACAGGCTTCCGTGGAAATAGTAAACCCCTGGGGGACCGGCAGTCCAATGTTGGTCATTTCGGCCAAATTAGCGCCTTTTCCGCCCAGGAGTTCCCGCATTCCACCGTTTCCTTCGGTGAATAGGTATACATACTTGTGAGACATACTTCCATTACCCCTTTCAGTTCTTTGCGTGTGCCATTTTCAATTTTAATGTTGCATTTTTGAATCCTATTTTGTGTCGCTTACACAGTATAACACGCTCTTTCACAAAATGCAAACCTTTTTGCAATTTTTATGCAGAATTCCAAAAAAAGCCGCTTGGGAATATGCAGTTTGACAGCTTTCCTGCAACACATGGAGGTTTCGTGCCGCAGATGCAAAAAAAGGACACGCTTTCGCGTGTCCTTTGGACGTTTTTGGGTGGTCAAGCGCCGGGGGTGTAGGTGTATTGCAGCACCTCGCCGCTGCTGTCGTTGCAGACGATCTCGGCTGTACCCAGGCGGGTCAGATTCTCGTTTTTTGCCGCCGGGGTCTTTTTCAGGCTCCACAGCTGTGTCTGGTCAAAGTTCTCCGCGGCGGAGCCGTCGGCGGGGGTGATGGCGTAGTAGGCCACGGTGTAGGTCACTTCTTTGCTCAGGAAGGGCTTCTTCGCGTACTCGATGATGGCCACGCAGGGCTTGTTCTCCCGCGTCCGCCCGGAGATGATATCGTACATCTCCTGATTCTTCTCCACCACTTCCTCAGCGGAGTAGTTCTTCGTCAGGGAGTTGTTTTCATAGTAGTAGCCCAGATATCCCGCCACGCAGCCGCAGCCCAGCGCGAACAGCACCGCCAGTGTTACGATCTGCTTCTTATTGAATTTCAGGGCTTCCTTGGAGTGACCCACGCTGTAGGTCAGGCCGAGGCGGTTGGTGATGGGCAGCATCACGCCCAGAAACAGCGCCAGCAGTACGGACTCAATGGGGAACATGAAAATGTTCTTGATCATGCCGGGGACGACCATGGCGAGGGTGTACTGTTTGCCGTCCATGTAAAGGGCATAGTACCACATCATGATAGGGGTCTGGAGCAGCACATTGATGACCAGACTGACGGTAAACCGGCTGAGCATGACCCGGGTGGTGGTGACCTTTGCCCGGTACAGGAACAGGGCGAAAACCAGGGCGCCGCCGACTTCCGTCAGGATAAAGGGCAGGAAGTACATGCCCTCCGGACGGATGACGTAACCCAGCACGTCCGTGATGCAGGCGGCCAGCATGGCCATCACGGGGCCAAAGACCATAGCGCCCAGCGCATTGACAAAAAACGCGGTATTGATCTTCAGGAAGGGCGTAATGGGGATGGCGACCTGCTTCATAACCAGACGCAGGGCGATCATGAGCGCCGCGAACACCAGCATGTGGGTGTCCTTCAGCTCGGCGGCGGCGTCACGCCAGTAGGCTTTGGAAAACGGATGGGAATACAGGGTATTGCTCTTTTGTGATCTGGACATAAAAAGTCCTCCTTTCATGCAGCGATGATCCCATGCTCCCGCATTGACCCTACGGAATCGTGTATGCAAAAACTCCCCTTGCGGCTTTTTGCCGAAAGGGGAGATAGATTGCAGACACATATAACCCGTGGGGAAGGGCAACGCTTAAAGCCGCGACCATTCGCCCGACCGAGTATCGTTGCTACATAAAGGAGGTTATCCCATATGCAACAGCGGGTGCGGTGACCCCATCGTGGAACATTCCTTCGTCCGCCGGGCAAACTCCCCGTCCCGATGGCACTTAACGCGAGGTCTCCTACTCTGTTCGCAGACAAATATACACGAAAGGAGCGGAAAAGTAAATAGGTTTTTTACATTTTTTCGGGAATTTTTGCGGCTCATGGGGCGTCCGCTTTGGCCATAGCCGCCCGCATCAGCACCATCCGGTAAATCTCGCCATAGGACAGGCGCTCCACTTCCTGCGCCGCTACCAGCGGAACCTCTTTCAGCACCAGATCGCCGGACTTTACCGTGAGCGTCCCCAGACGCTGACCCCGGCTGACGGGAGCCGTGACGGTCGGCTCCAGCGTCACCTCGCTGGTAACGCCGCTTTTCTGCGCCTTGTCGATGAGCAGCGCCATGTCCGCCTCCGGTACCGCGCTGACCCCGGCGTCTTTCCCCAGCCGCACCGGGATCTGGTTGTCACAGTCGCTCAAATCCGGGCTGACCACCGCGAAATTGGCGAAGCCGTAGTCCAGCAGGGACTTGCAGGCGGCGTTCCGGGACTGGCTTGTCTCCGCCCCCATGACCACGGCGATCAGCTCCATGCCGTCCCGCATCGCCGACGCCGACAGGCAGTACCCCGCCCCGGAGGTAAAGCCGGTTTTCAGTCCCGTGGCGCCGGAGTAGAAGCGGATGAGCTTGTTGGTGTTGGACAGGCCGAAGGTGCCGCCCCGCACGGTGTCCATCCAGATGGTCGTGTAGTTTTTGATGAGGGGATGGTATTTCAGCAGCTGCCGGGACATGAGGGCGATGTCATAGGCGGAAGTCCGGTGGTTCACGGCGTCCGTCCCGTCGTCCAGACCGGTGCAGTTGACGAAGGTGGTGTCGTTCATCCCCAGCTCCTGCGCCCGCTGGTTCATCATGGCGACGAAGGCGCTTTCGCTGCCCGCGATATGCTCCGCCATGGCGCAGGCACAGTCGTTGGCCGAGGACACCGCGATGGACTTGAGCATGTCGGAAACGGACATGGTCTCCCCTGCCTTCAGGTAGATCTGGCTGCCTCCCTTGGCGGCGGCAGCTTCGGAAGCCGTCACCATATCTGTCAGGGCGATCTTCCCGGAATCCACCGCTTCCATAATCAGCAGCATGGTCATGACCTTGGTCACGCTGGCGGGGGCAAGGCGCTCATGGGAATTGGACTCATACAGAATGGTTCCGGTGGCAACATCCATCAGCACCGCGCTTTTCCCCGCCACATCCAGCTCCACCGCCGACGCCGGCAGCGCAATCCGGCACAGCGCCAGCACAAGCGCCGCGACACATATCATCCGCTTCATAGTCATCCCTCCAAACGATTCGTAGTACAACCTATGTCCGCGGGGGATGATTATGCCGGATTTCTTCACCGGTTTGTGCTGTTTCCCGGCCGGTATATAACATTTTGTTGTGCAGCCCCATATTACATTTTGTTTTGTATATACTTGATTTCAGGGGAGGTGTAGGCCATGTATGAACGCATTCGGAATCTGCGGGAGGATCACGACCTCAAGCAGGAGGACATCGCGCGGCTGCTTCACTGCACGCAGGCCTGCTATTCCAATTACGAGACCGGCAAGCGGGACATCCCAACGGAGGTGCTTCACACGCTGGCAGACTACTACCACGTCAGCATCGACTATCTGCTGGGGCGAACCGGCAGGAAAGAGCCGTACCCTAAATGATAACCGTCCCCGGCAGGCTTACCGCTGCCGGGGATTTTTTCACATATGGAGCTCCAGCGGCCGTGCCCTGCGGGATATTTTTCGTGTCCCGCCCGCCCACTGCACATTTTTTCGCCGCCGGAATACCATGGAATGAGCGGCAAAGCTCAAAATTCGATATCGGAGGTAACTTCTATGTGCAACAACAACGGTCTGTGCGGCTGCCTGAACAACAACTGGTGGTGGATCGTTATTCTGATCCTCCTGCTGTGCAACTGCGGCGGCTGGAACGGCTGCGAGAGCAACAATAACAACGGCTGCGGCTGCGGCTGCTAAACAGAGAACGGGCGCCCTCTCCGGGCGCCCATCCACATGCAAAACGAGGGAGCGGCAGAACCGCTCCCTCATTTTCAGGAAGATTACATATCGAAGGGTTCCATGCTGAGGACGGGGTGACCCACCTCGGACAGGAAGTTCAGCAGCTGCTCGGGGTCCTCGGTGCAGATGGTCTCATCGGCGATCATGTCGGTGAAGTTCTCTACGCCGTACATTTCCAGAGCGGTCTTGTCCAGACGCTCACGCATCTGATCCTTCAGGATCTTGGGCAGCCAGACGATACGGCCAGGGCCGCCTTCGGCAGCGATGAACTTGTGGGAAGCAATGAAGTGCTTGCCGTGACCCATGAAGCCGGGGGTCTGCACGCCGCCGCCGGTCATGGAGGCCATCTCGGAGAAGGTCATGCCCAGAGGCGTCATGCCCGCGTGCTCACGGCAGGTGATGACGACGCCCATGGTGACAGGCTCAACGCCGCAGATACACTCGAAGCAGCCGCAGGAGGTCATGGGATCCTGGAACAGGGAGTACAGGGTGACATGCTCCAGAGCGCCATGGCTGTACTTGTTGACGGCCTCGTCCACGCTGGCGTAGCGGCCCAGCTTCTCGTCGGTGCAGCCTTCCTTGAGGATGGGCTGGCAGGGACCGGCAGGGTCCAGCTCCTTGGTGGCCTTGGCGTCCAGCCAGGAAACGGCGCCGCACAGGCCCAGACGCTCGGGAGTGACGATGCACACGTGGCTGGGGGAGAAGGCCTGACACATGATGCAGGTGTAGTACTGATCCACGGACTCGTCGGTCATGGAGGCCAGACGGGCGTCACGCTTGTCAAACACTTCGTTGGCAGCGGCGCGGAGAGCGGCGTTCTTCTCGGGATTGACCACGATGGTGACCTGGCACTTGTCCACGACAGCCTCAAACTCGCTCTTGACCTTGGCGTACAGCACCTCGCCCAGATGCTTGAACTTGAAGCCGGCCTCAAAGTCGGCCTTGGAAATACGGATACGGATCATGTCGCGCTGACCGGTGTGCATAACGCCCTCGATGCAGTTGATCCAGGAGTGCATCTTACGCTCCATGACGGACTCGAAGTCGGGCTGCATGGCCTTGCCGGCGACTTCCACGGTGTAGCTCAGGGAGATCTTGGAGCCGACGGGGATCTCGTCGATCTCGGGGCCGTCCACAACGATCTTGTGATCCTCCACCTCGGAAGCGTCCCGGGTCTGCACCAGCTCGAAGCAGTCCACGCGGGAGCCGTCCACTTCCACCTGCATGTCGCCGCGGCGGATGATCTCGCCCTCGAAAGCGGTGGCGAAGGCCACGGGGATGTCGATGTTGGTGATCTTCAGCTTGATGTCGCGAGCCTCCAGAGAGGTGGCGTTCCACTTGGAAGTATCCAGCTGCTGGATCAGGGACTTGGGAACACGGAACATGTTCTCGGTCTCGTTGGAGATAACGGGGAAGCCAAGGCAGATAGCGCCGGCGCCGTAGGAGACGATCTCATCGGACAGGGGCTTGTAAGCGTTGACAAACGCCTTGACGCGGTCCATGGTGTACTTGGCCAGAGAGGCGAAGTCGCCGGGGGTCACGTTGCCGAAGATCAGCGCGGCACGGACGGCCACGGAGACGACGTGGATAACGGACTGCATTTCGTAGCCCAGAGGCACCACGCGGACGTTCTCGCCCAGCTTCATGCCGGCGTCGAAGCAGTGCTTGATGGAGTCGCCGGTGAGGGTGACCAGAATACCCTGCGCCTGGTAGGACTTGGCCAGAGCCACAGTCTCGGCGGGGTCTTCCGCGCCGCCGATGATAACGGCAACGCCGGGGATGTCGCCGGTGACCAGCGGCACGCCCAGATTACGGACGAAGGCGTCGGTCAGGTGGCCCATTTCCGGCTCGGCATAAGGCTCCGCGCCGTGCAGGTACTTCAGCGCTTCCAAAAACTCGGCGCACAGAGCGGATGCAATGCCGCTTTCAAAGGCGTCGTGGAGGCGGTTGTTGCGGGTCATCTTGGACTTGATGGTGTCCATGGCGGCCTTCATCTCACCCAGAGTGGTGATCTTCACGCCGGTGACGCCGTAGTAACAGGGCAGGCTGTAAGCGGTGCCGGGGAAAGATACAGGCTCGCTTTCGCCGTAAGCAGCGATGGCCTCATCAATGGCGGCTACAGTACGGGCGTAGTTGTAGTCGTTGCCGCCAAAAACTCTTTCAAAAAGTGTCACGGTATTTCCTCCTAATTTAAGATTCATCACGATCCAATATCGCTTTGATTTTCCGAATTTCTTCGATTGCCGCGGGACTGAAATCATAGGGGGATTTCCCCTGCCGGTCGGCGTCTATGATGTCAGGGTTGTAGTGGATGAAGCCCAGCAGGTCTTCCGCCGGAATGGCGGAGCGGATGAATTCCTCGTCGCCGTCGTCCCGGATCTTGTTTGCCACCACCCGAACGCGGGTAATGCCCAAGTCCTTTGCCAGACGCTTGACGTTGTGGTAGGTCTGCACCGATCTCGCGCCGGGCTCGATCACCACAATGAACTGATCCATGTTGGCTGCCGTTCCCCGTCCTAAGTGCTCCAGACCCGCTTCCATATCCATGATGACCACATCGTTCTTCCGATAGGTCAGCGCAGAGAGGATGGCCTTCAGCATCACGTGCTCGGGGCAGACGCAGCCGCTGCCGCCCACATCCACGGTACCCATGACCAGCAGCTTGACGCCGTTGATCTCTTTGGAGAAGGTGTCCGGGATATCCGCCACATAAGGGTTCAGCTTGAAGAACTTATTGGCGGCGTTGGCGCCGGTGCGCTCCTCCACCAGAGTGCGCATTTTGGAGATGGGGACGATGGCGTCCACTTCCTCCTGGCTCAGTCCAAGAGCCAGTCCCAGATTGGCGTCAGGGTCCACGTCGGCGGCCAGAACGGTACGTCCCTCGTCGGCGTAGAGCCGCGCCAGCGTGGAGGCCAGCGTGGTTTTTCCCACGCCGCCCTTGCCGGTAATCGCTAGTTTCATTGGAAAAAGACCTCGTAAGTAAAAGTTATCCCGAATTCAAATCGCTTTTTGTTCGGGTGACGCAGGCTCCTTAGATGCCCAGTGCAGCGCGCTTGGCCTCGATGCACTCGATCATCTTGTCGCCCAGCTTCTCAATGTCGGTTTCCACGACGAACTTGGCCTCGACCCAGTCCTTGACGCCGTGCTCGCCCTGAAGCAGCGCGGTGACTTCCTCGGAGCCCTTGGTGTAGGGGTCAACGCCCAGGAAGGTCTCGATGCCGGTCGCCACGACGTAGTTGCCGATGGAGACGGCCTTCTCGGACATCCATTCGGGAGCGCAGCCCACGACGGGAACCTGAGAAATGTGGATGCCCCAGTCCTTGGCGATATCGGAAGCCAGGATCATCATACGGGAAATATCCACGCAGGAGCCCATGTGCAGAACAGGCGGGATACCGGCCAGCTCGCAGACGCGCTTCAGGCCTGCGCCGCAGTAGTCCTTGGCCTTTTCGGGATCCATCAGACCGGCCTTGGCGGCAGCCTGGGCGGAGCAGCCGGAGACGATCAGGATGATGTCGTTTTCCAGCAGCTTCTTCATCAGCTCAATGTGAGCGGTGTCGGGACGAACCTTGGGGTTGTTGCAGCCGACCATGGCCACAGCGCCGCGCAGAACGCCGGAATGCACACACTCGATCAGAGGCTTGGTGGTGCCGAACTCGTCCACCTGAGAGTTGGCGACGCCGTCGAGAACCTTCTTGATGGCCTCCACAGAGTAGCCGACACGGGCATTCTGCTTCATGCTGGGGATGTTGACCAGCTCGGGCTTGCGGTTCTTGAAGTTGTCGATTGCCATCTTGACAATGGCCTTGGCGTTCTCACCGGCGGTCTCGGCATGGAACTGGATGAACTCGGAGTCGGGCATCCGGGCGATGGGAGAGGTGGTGATGAACTTGGTATGGAAGCACTTGCTCAGGGGGCCCAGAGCGGGGAAGATGCACTGCACGTCCACGACAATGGCCTCGCAGGCGCCGGTCAGAACCACGTTCTCCTGATTCAGGAAGTTACCGGCCATGGGGATGCCGTGACGCATGGTGACTTCGTTGGAGGTGCAGCACACACCGGAAACGGTGATGCCCTTGGCGCCCACGGACTTGGCATAAGCGATCATCTCGGGGTCGTTGGCATAGTAAACGACCATTTCGGACAGGCTGGGATCATGGCCGTGAACAACGATGTTGACATTGTCCTTCTCCATGACGCCGATGTTGGCGGTGGTGTCGATAGGCTTGGGGGTGCCGAACATAACGTCGGAGAACTCGGTGCCCATCATGGAGCCGCCCCAGCCGTCGGACAGACCGGCGCGCAGAGCCTGACGGATCAGAGCTTCGGGCAGAGAAGAGCAGCCCATGTGGGTCATGTGCAGCGCGGTGGAGACTTCCCGGTCGATGGCGCGGGGTTCGATACCGGCTTCATGCCACAGCTTCTGGGTGTACTCGGGGGCGCGCTTCAGGAAGCGCTGTACGCCGAAGGGCTTGCCGTACTCCAGCAGGCCGATCTCGGCCATTTCATGGGCCAGATCGTAGATGTCCTTACCTTCGGTCTCTACACCCCACTCCTTGGCGATGCGGATCAGCTTCTCAGGGTCCTTGACCTGATAGTTGCCGCCTTCCTTGGTCTGGTACAGGGTGTGCATGATCTCGCGGCCATGGTCGGAGTGCGTAGCAGAGCCGCCGGCGGTGAACCGCAGATAGTTACGGCCGACGATACCATGTACGTCGCAGCCGCAGATGCCCCGGGGGGCCTTCTTGGTGATGCGGCACGGGCCCATAGAGCAGATACGGCAGCAAGTGCCGGATTCGCCGAAGCCGCAATGGGGGGTCTGGTTCTTGACCCGCTGCTGCCAGGAGTCAGCGCCAACCTTGCTGCCGTTTTCCAGCAGAGAGTTGGTAGCTTGCTCCATCTCCTCAACAGTTGTCAAATAAGCCCAATCCTTCAAAGTGATTTCCTCCTAATCATTTGATTCTTTGAAAAGCCTGTGCGTACCCTACGATAGGTCATAGTGTATCGATACTATTGTACTCATTTAGCGTGCAGTTGTCAATCGTGCAATTTGACACATTTCACGTGTTTTTTTCATCCCCCAGGGGGGGATTTTTGCTATTTCCCTTAAAATTGTGGAGAAAAGGTGCTTTTTGGGAAATTATTCACAAAAATGTAAAAAATTTTTTGCTTGAAATCGACCGTCCATGGCAGAAAGCGGCGGGGAAGCGCCGCCGCTTCCCCGCCGGAATATCCGATTTTTTGCGCACTCATTGAATTGTCAGCTTGTGGCAGTGACCCTCGCCCAGGACACGCTCGACGCAGGTTTTGAAGCGATCGAACCTGTCGTTGGGGACAAAGGCGACCGCCGTACCGGCAAAGCCGCCGCCGTGGATACGGACAGCGCCCTCGCCCTCCAGCAGCTGCTGGCACAGTGCGATGGTGAACGCCATATCCTGCTTCTGGATGTAGCCCGCCGGGGTCACGTTCTGCAGCAGCGTCCATGACGCCATGCCGGAAGCGTTGACGAGGTGCAGGAACGCGTCAAAGTCGCCGTCCTTCAGCGCGCGCACCTGGGACTTCACCCGGCGGTTCTCGTTGAAGAAGTGGATAGCTCTGAGCACTGCCCGGTCGCCGGTGCCCTTGCGGACTTCAGCGATGTGCCTGTAGAACGCCGCCTCGTCCACATCGTGGAGGACTTCCTTACCGAAGAACGCCGCCACCGCCTTCATTTCCACGGGCATGGCCGCGTACTCGTCCGTCAGGTCGGCATGATCCGCACCGGAATCGATGGTACACAGGGTGTAGCCGCTGTGGGCGAAATCGTAGTCTACCTTTTCCACAATGGGGTTTTTCGGGTCGGCAAAATCAATGTACACCAGTCCGCCCACGCTGGAAGCCATCTGATCCATCAGGCCGGAGGGCTTGCCGTAGTAGACGTTTTCGGCGTACTGGCCGATCTGGGCAATTTCAATGGCGGAAACTTTGCCGCCCGCAAACAGGCCGTTCAGGATACGGCCAATCAGCACCTCAAAGGCCGCGGAGCTGGACAGACCGGAGCCGGGCAGGACGGTAGACCTGACCTTGGCTTCAAAGCCGCTCAGCTTGTACCCCCGCCGGGCAAACGCCGCCGCTACGCCGCGGATCAGCGCCGCCGTGGTGTTCTTCTCGGACTCTCTGGCATCCAGATCGTTCAGGTCGATCTCCACGGGCTTGTAGCCCTCGGAATCCACGCGGATGATGTTCGTGCCGGTCAGGGTGACCTCCGCCGTGGTCTCCATGTCAACTGCTGCCGCCAGCACACAGCCGTGCTGATGGTCGGTGTGGTTGCCGCCGATCTCCGTGCGGCCGGGGGCGGAAAAATGATAGGTGTCAGCCATTTTGAACCTCCGTCAAAAATCGTTTCAGGGCAGCTCTGCCCGATTCGGTACACTTGTAAACGCCCGCGCACTCCAGAACCCGGGCAAACACCTGACCGATCTCATACTGAATGATCGCCTCGGCGTTTTCGGCATTGAATTCCGGATGACGCGCCATGAACGCATCCGCCCAATCGGCGTGCTTGGAAAGCTCCTCGCTTACGTGCAGGTTTTCCCCATTCAGCAGGGCTTCCCGCAGATCGGCCATTTCCTTTTTCAGTCTGCCGGGAAGAACGGCCAGACCCATAACCTCGATCAGGCCGATGTTCTCTTTTTTGATGTGGTGGAGTTCCTCGTGGGGGTGGTACAGCCCCATGGGATGCTCCTTCGTCGTCAGGTTGTTCCGCAGGACCAGATCCAGCTCATACCGCCCCTCCCGCATACGGGCGATGGGGGTGATGGTATTGTGGGGCTCGCCGTCGGTCTCCGCGAAAACCGTCGCCGCCGGGTCGCTGTAGGTGCGCCATTTGGCAAGGATCTTGCCCGCCAGATCACAGAGGTGGTCTTTGTTCTGAGAATTCAGGCGAAGCACCGTCATGGGGTATCTCACCACGCAGCAGTCCACGTCGTCAAAGCCGGGAACCTCGAAGCCAAACTCCTTCTCCGCCTTTTCCATGGGGAAGGTGTGGTGGCCGCCCTGAAAATGTTCGTGGGACAATATGCTGCCGCCCACAATGGGCAGGTCCGCGTTCGACCCAAGGAAATAGTGGGGGAACTGCTCCACAAAGGAAAACAGCTTATCGAACACTCCCCGGTCAATGACCATGGGCGTGTGCCGGGCGTTCATGACGATGCAGTGTTCATTATAATAAACGTAGGGCGAATACTGGAAGCCCCAGAGCTGGCCGTTCACCATTACCGGCATGACCCGCAGATTCTGCCGCGCCGGGTGGGAAATGGTTCCCGCATAGCCCACGTTTTCGGGGCAGAGCAGACACTTGGGGTAACCGGACGCCTTTTTCAGCTTCGCCGCCGCGATGTCCCGGGGGTCTTTCTCGGGCTTGGACAGGTTGATGGAGATCTCCAGCTTCCCGTATTTGGTCTCCGCCGTCCAGCGCTCGTCCTTCGCGATGCGGTCGCGGCGGATGTAGTTGCAGTCCTGACTGAGGGTGTAGAAGTAGTCCGTCGCCGCCTTGGGGGACTGGGTATACCGCGACCGGAATTCCCGCACCACCTCCGACGGGCGGGGCGTCAGGAAGCCCATGAGCTTCGTGTCGAACAGGTCGCGTTCGGCGATGGTATCCGCGATCATCCCCTGCTGGGCGGCGTAATCGCACAGCAGATTCAGGCACTCCGGAAAATCAAAGCGCTGCTCCTGCTTTTCGTAACTCTCCAACCGCAGTTCAGAAAGAAGGGTATTCCGTGCGAACGTCTCGTCCAGCGGGTGGAGAAGGCCGCAGTTTTTCGCGTAATCCAGCAGCGCATCCAGCGCCGCCCAAACAGTTTCAGTCGTCATAGCCATGGGGATGCTCCTTGTGCCAGTTCCATGCGGAACCAATGATGGTCTCAATATCGTCATATTTCGGCTTCCAGCCAAGCACGGTCTTCGCCTTTTCGCTGGACGCCACCAGCTGCGCCGGGTCGCCCGCGCGGCGGGGGGCCATCTCGCACTTGATGGGCTTGCCCACGACCTTTTCCGCCGTGTCGATGATCTCCTTCACCGTGAAGCCCACGCCGTTGCCCAGATTGAAGACGTTGTTTTCCCCGCCGTTCATCAGGTACTCCGCCGCCAGAATGTGGGCGGAAGCAAGGTCAGTGACGTGGATGTAATCCCGGACGCAGGTGCCGTCCCGGGTGGGATAGTCGTCGCCGTAAATCGACACATGGTCCCGCCGTCCGTTGGGAACCTGCAAAATAATGGGGATCAGGTGGGTCTCCGGGTCATGCGCCTCGCCGATCTTACCGGACATATGCGCGCCGCAGGCGTTGAAGTAGCGCAGCGCCACAAACCGGATGCCGTGGGCAACGGACGCCCAGTAGAACATCCGCTCCATAGAGAGCTTCGTCTCGCCGTAGCAGTTCGTCGGGTGGGTGGGGTCGGTCTCCAGAATCGGCACATGCTCCGGCTCGCCGTAGGTCGCCGCCGTGGAGGAAAAGACGATGTACTTTACCCCATGCTCGATCATGGATTGCAGCATCGTCCGGGTGCCGCCCAGATTGTTATCGTAGTATTTCAGGGGATTGACCATACTCTCGCCCACCTGAGAATTCGCCGCGAAGTGGATGACCGCGTCGATCTTCTCGGAGGAAAACACATGGTCGCAGAATTCCTTACTGCGGATATCGCCCTGATAGAATCTGGCCTTCGGATGCACCGCCTTGCGAAAACCGGTTTCCAGATTATCGGCCACGACCACGTTGTAGCCGTTGTCAATGAGTTCATACACGGTGTGGCTGCCAATGTAGCCCGCGCCGCCAAGTACCAGAATCGTTTTCATTTATACCGCCTCTTTTCTCCACAATAGCGGCAGATGACCTTCATCTGCCGCTATTGTAATACATGGTTTACTTCTTGGCAAGATATTTCCGCATATCCAGCGAGCAGGCCGCCAGAATAATGCCGCCCTTGATGATGTACTGCATGGAGGGGTCGATGCCCAGCATGGACAGTGCCACGAAGATGATACGCAGCACGAACACGCCCAGCACAATGCCGCTGATCTTGCCGGTGCCGCCGACGAAGGAAACACCGCCGATGACGCAGGCCGCGATGGCGTCGCACTCGTAGTTAAGGCCCGCCGACTGGGTGATGGAGCTGATGCGGGCGCCCTCAATGAAGCCCGTAACGCCGTACATCGCACCGGCCAGGGTGTGGACCATTACGGTCGTCCAGAACACGTTGACGCCGGAGACCTTGGCAGCGTCGGCGTTGGAGCCGACGGCGAACATGTTCTTGCCGAAGGCGGTCTTGTTCCAGATGAACCACATCAGCGCCACAAAAATCACGGCGTACAGCACGTACCACGGAATGGAAATTTTCGCACCGGAGCCGGTGGTGAACTGGATCATGGGTGCGGAGACCACGCTCTTATACTCCTGAGACAGGCCGGAAACGGGCTGGCCGTTGTTGCCGTTGAGCATGAAGAAGATCAGGATCAGGCCGTAAGTAATGAGCTGGGTGGCCAGCGTCACGATGAAGGGGTGCAGGCTGAACTTGGCTACGAAGAAGCCGTTCACCATACCGATCAGCGCGCCGATGGCGACGACAATGAGAACCGTCAGCAGAATCCAACCCGGGGTAATGGCCGGGAGGTTGGAGAAAAGTTTCCGGGAGATGGTGCGATCCTGCAGCAGCGCGCCCGCGACAGCTGCGGTCAGGCCGACCACACGTCCGCCGGACAAGTCGGTACCGGTCAGGACGATACAGCCGGCGATGCCCAGCGCCATGGGCAATGACGCCGCCACAAGGGAAACGATGTTCGCGATGGAACCCGCGGACAGGAAGTTCTTATTCTTGATTGCCGTATAGACGATGAAGATCACCATCAGAATATACAGCGCGTTATTCAGAATGCCGTCCGACCAGAACCGGCGGCGATCCGCCTTGTCGAGTCTTTGGTATTCTTCACTCTTTCTCTGAAGCTGTTTGACTGGATTTGCCATACCGCTGCCTCCTTATACATACTTCGCCGCAAGACGCATGATGTCTTCCTGCGTTGCTGTCTTTGCATCGACTTCACCGGCCAGCCGTCCGCCGGACATGACGAGGATCCGGTCGCACACGCCCAGCAGCTCGGGCATTTCGGACGAAACCATGATGACCGTCTTGCCTTTGTTCGCCAGATCGAGGATCAGCTGGTAAATCTCGTATTTCGCGCCGACGTCGATGCCGCGTGTCGGCTCGTCAAGCAGCAGCACGTCCGGCTCGGTGAGCAGCCAGCGGCCGATGATGACCTTCTGCTGGTTGCCGCCGGACAGGCTGCGGATTTTCGTCTCCTGAGAGGGCGTCTTGGTGTGCATGGCGTCGATGGACCACTGAGTGTCCTTCTTCATGGACTTGTCGCTGAGGACAAAGCCCGCCCGCTTGTGCCTGTCCAGACTGGAAATGACGGAATTTTCCCGGATGTCCAGGATTCCGAAAATACCCGTCGCCCGGCGCTCCTCGGTGAGCAGGGCAAAGTTGTTCTTGATGGACTGCCGGGGATTCAGATTCTTGCACTCCTTGCCGTCCAGCAGAATGCGGCCGCTCTTGCGGGTGGCGACGCCGAACATGGTTTCCAGCGTCTCCGTCCGGCCGCTGCCGTCCAGACCCGCGAGACCCACGATCTCGCCCCGCCGTGCGGTGAAGGAAACGTCCCGCAGGTTATTGTACAGTCCCGTCAGGTGCTCCACTTCCAGATAGACCTCGCCGGGCTTATTCGTCTTCGGCGGGAACTGGTTGCCAAGCTCACGGCCGACCATGAGACGGATGATGTCGTTCATCTCCAGCTCGGATGCCGGACGGGTCGCCACCAGCTGGCCGTCGCGCATGACGGTGATCTCGTCGGAGATGCGCTTGATCTCCGCCATTTTATGGGAAATATAGATGATGCCCATGCCGCGGTCCCGGAGCATGTTGATGATCCTGAACAGATGCTCAACCTCTTCCTCGGTCAGCGAGGACGTGGGTTCATCAAATACGATGACTTTCGAGTGATAGGAGACGGCCTTTGCGATCTCCACCATTTGACGCTGGGAAACCGGCATCGTGCCCATGACCCGGTGGGGGTCGACGTCGATGCCGAGCTCTTCAAAAATCGCTTTTGTGTCCCGGAGCATTTTGTGTTCGTCCACAATAAAGCCCGCGATCTTGGGATAGCGCCCCAGCCACAGGTTGTCCATGACAGTCCGCTTGAGCGCCTGATTCAGCTCCTGGTGAACCATGGCGACACCGTTGTTCAGCGCCTCCTTGGAGCTGGTGAAATTGACCTCGCGGCCTTCCAGATAAATATGGCCGCTGTCCTTGCTGTAAATGCCGAACAGGCATTTCATCAGCGTGGATTTGCCGGCGCCGTTCTCGCCCATCAGCGCGTGTACGGTGCCCGCCTTGACTTCCAGGCTGACATGATCCAGCGCTTTTACGCCGGGAAAGGTTTTTGTGATATCCGTCATCCGGAGCAGTACGGTTTGCTCCACCTGGATTCCCCTCCTTTTTCGCTAGCATGCTTAGCTGTGAAGGGCAGCCGCCGACACAGCAGCGGCTGCCCTTTTTGGGTTTATAACTTACTTGGTGTAGGCAGCGTAGGCGACGAACAGCTTGTTGGCGATGCCGTCGGCGATGGAGTACATCTCGGCGTTGGTGCCGGCGGTGGCGGCGATGGCGTCAGCCATGGCGGTGCCTTCACCGGCGGCCTTGACGACGGAGGCGATGGCGACGGCCATGCCCTCGGCATCCTGCTTGACGGTACCGGTCATCTTGCCGGCAGCGATCAGTTCCTTGGCGGCGTCGGTAGCGTCAACGCCGAACACGGGGATGGTGGTCGCGCCCTCGGCGCCGGTGTTGTAGCCGGCAGCCTCCAGAGCGGAGATAGCGCCTTCAGCCATGTTGTCGTTGTTGCAGATGATCAGCTCGATCATGTTGCCGTTGGCCTCGTTGTACTGGGACAGGTTGGTGTTCATGTAGTCCAGAGCAGCCTGTGCGCTCCATGCGCCGCCCAGATCCACCTGATACTTGGAGGCGTTGGAAGCGTCGAAGTACTCCAGAGCGGGCTTGCCGGCAGCGGTCAGGACAGCGTCGGCATCCTCAACACCGAACTGGGTGCGGTAGATGGCCTCAACGTTGGCCTCGTCGCCCTTGAACATGGCATAGGAGATCTTGCCGTCGCCATTCAGGTCAACAGCATCCCAGTTGGCCAGCAGGTACTCGCCGACCATCTTGCCCTGCAGGTGACCGGCTTCGGGAGCGTCGGTGCCGATGAAGCAGATGTTGGCGTTGGCGTTCAGGACGGTGCCTTCCTCGCCGTCAGCCTCGATGGCACGGTTGAAGAAGATAACGGGGGTGCCGTTTGCCAGGGAGATGATCTCATTGGCAACGTCGGGGGAGCCGGAAGTGACCATGTTGACGACCAGCAGGTTGTAGCCGTCGGTAACGGCGGTCTGGATCTGCTCGTTCTGGGTGGTCTGGTTGTTGTTGCCATCGAAGTTCTGGTAGGTAACGCCCAGGCTGTCCAGCTGTGCGTCCAGAGCGGTGCGGACGCTGGAAATGTAGGTGTCGGCGAAAGTGTAGTAGAACACGCCGACCTTCAGCTCGGAAGCTTCGACCTGAGCCTCGGTCTCGTTCCCTGCGGGAGCAGGGGTGGTAGCGGCGGTAGTGCTGGGGGTGGTCTTGGAGCCGCAGGCGGCCATGGAGATCACCATGACAAGCGCGAGCAGCAGTGCAAGTGCCTTTTTCATTGCTTTTTTCCTCCATAAAATTCATTTTTCGGTTTCGCCGGGTTGGCTTCACCGTGACTATATTGTATCAGATACGGATTTTTTTCACAGTCATTTTTCCTCGCGGATTTTCTCAAAAAATTTTGCCGCCTCCAAAAAACGCACCGTATTTTTGTGCAAAAAGCCCTAAGAAACGGTAAAAATTGCAAGTACGCCGATCAACCGAAAGAAAACATGGCCTTCTGGCTCTCCATGGTAAACATATTTTCTTTGGTGACGATGGTGGTCGCGGTGTCGATGAGCGCCGTGGAATCGAATTTTTCCCCCTGCAAAACCTGCCACGCCTTTTCTACGCCCAGATACCCCATGGCGTAGGAATTCTGCACCACCAGAGCGGCCACCGCCCCCGTTTGCAGCAGCTCGATGCAGTTGACGTTGCTGTCGAAGGACACGGCGTGTACCTGACCCGTCAGCCCCAGGGAGTCCACCGCCTGAGCCACGCCCACGGCCAGCGGCTCGTTGAAGCCGATCAGCACGTTGATCTCCGGATGCTCCCGCAGCAGCTTCTCCGCCGCCAGACGGGCTTCCAGAGCATCGGTGGAAACATTGACGGCGTAAATGCCCTTGACCCGGCTGTCCCCAAGCAGCACCTCCCGGAAGCCCTGCTCCCGCTCCCGGCAGTTCTGGGTCTCGGCGTAGGCGTTGACAATGCCCACAACGATTTTTTCCTGCGCCGTTTTCAGCGCGGCCTCCCCGCTCATGCGCCCAGCCGCCACATTGTCCGTCCCGATGCGCACGGAAACGCCTTTGGAATCCACATCGCTGTCGATGACCACTACCCGGACGCCCGCGGCCACGGCTTCGTCGATGGCGGCGGCGTTTTCCGTGTAGCTGATGGCGGAGAAGACGATCGCGTCCGCCCCGTCGGCCACGGCCTGCCGGATGTAGTCGTTCTGTGCTTCAAAGTCCTCCTCCGTGTCCGGGGCAAGGATGGTCAACTGCACGTTATATTCGGATTTCGCGGCGTTTGCCCCGGAAAAAACCGCTTTCCAGAACTCCGTGGTGGAGGATTTGGCGATCAGATAGATATTGTACGACCCGCCGCTCTGATGCGTACCGGCGCAGCCGGAAAGGCACACCAGCAGCGCCAGAAAAATGGCGATCCATTTAATGCTTTTCATGCTCCACCTCCTCCCGTACCTTCGGCATACGCACCGTTACCTTCGTCCCCTCGTCCGGGACGCTTTCGATGGTGATGCCGTAGGCGTCGCCGAACCAGATCTTCAGCCGGTCGTTGACATTCTTGATGCCGATGCCGGACTTTCCGTCGGGCTTCCGGCGGAAAATTTCCTCGATCTGCTCCGGCTCCATGCCCACGCCGTTGTCCTCCACCGTGAAGAGAACATCCTCCTCCTCGGCGCGGACACGGATTTCAATATGTCCCTCGTCCACCAGACCGTTGACGCCGTGATAGATGGCGTTCTCGATGATGGGCTGGAGGGTGATCTTGTTGCACAGGTACTCCGTGCAGTCCTCCTGAACGTCAAAATGATAGGAAAACTGCTCCTTGTAGCGCACGCTCTGGATTTGCAGATAGCTCTGGGCGTGCTGCACCTCGCTGCGGATGGGGATCAGCTCGTGCCCCTTGCTGATGCTGATGCGGAACAGCCGCGCCAGGGCGTTGACCATCGCCACGGCCTCCGCGTTTTTTCCCCGCTCGCACATCCAGGAAATGGAATCCAGGGTATTATACAGGAAGTGGGGGTTGATCTGCGCCTGTAGGGCTTTCAGCTCCGTCTTGCGCAGGTTGACTTCCTCGCTGCGCACCGTGGCCATGAGCTTCTGGATTTTTTTGACCATGTGGTCAAAGGACGCCGACAGGTTCTCCACCTCCCGGACGCCGGTGACGGGTTCATAGGAAAAGCCCTCGCCGGACTTTTCAAAGCTCTGCATGGCGACGATCAGATCGTGAATGGGACTGGACAGCACCCGGGAAAGCATCAGGCTCAGCAGCACCGCCGCAGCCAGAATAAACAGTGCGCCGATGAAGGTAATGCGCATGATCTCCCGCAGGGCGTCGGTAATCAGCTCCTGAAACGAGCTGACGCCTACGACCCGCCAGATGCCGTTTTCCAGCGTCTGGACGGTGTAGATGGTGCTCCCCTCCACGTGCGTCCCGTCCGGGAGAGAGGCCGTCAGGTCGGTATTCTCGCTTTTCAGATCGGAATAGATGAGCTGCTGCTGGGGGTGGTAAACGAGGTTTCCCTCCGTGTCCTCAAGGAAGCAGTAGCCCCGCTGGCCGATGCCCACGCCGCTGATATAGGTGGAAATATTGGAGCAGCTCACGTCCACGGCGATGTACCGCTCCCCCTCCCGGGTAAGGGACGGGCGGATGATGGTCACGACCCATGGGTAGTCCTCCACAAAAATCGACATCACGTGGGGCGCGGAAATGAAGCCCGTTTCGTAAAGCTCCCGCTTGTCCGGGTCGAAGGAGAGGTTTTGCAGGATATCTTCCCGCAGACGGCGGCCAAGGCTGTAGCAGTTGCGCATTTCCCCCTCCGCGTCGTAGGTGGTGACGGCCACCACGTCGGCGCGGATTTCCAGAAATGCCTCGAACCGCGCCTCCCGTTCCTCCGCGGGCAGGTCTAAGTAGCCGGTCAGCAGCGTCACCGCGTCGTTCATGTCCTCCAAATATTCATTCATGGTGCTGCTGGCCTGTGCGATGGCCTGACGGCTGGTGGTCTCGGCGTTGCGCAGCAGCGTCTGACGGTAGGTCTGCATAAAGACCAGATTGGCGCACAGAAGCACGCTCACCGCAACCGCCGTGAGCGTGAGCGCCATGATGAGATTCATGCTGAGTCCCTTTTTCTTCATGCGTTGGCCTCTTTCTGCTCCTGACGCATCCGCGCCGGGGATTTTCCGTAGTATTTTTTGAAGCAGTAGCCGAAATAGCTCTGGTCGGCGTAGCCGCAGCGGCGGGACACCTCGGCAATGCGGCTGCTGCCGCTCCACAGCAGCTTCAGCGCCACGTCCATCCGCTTCTGAATCAGCAGGTTCATGAAGGTGTCGCCGTAGAATTTCTTGATGTTCGCACCCAGATAATTGGCGCTGATGTGCAGCCGCTCGCTGACGGATTGCAGCGACAACTCCTCGTCCATGTATTCCTTCTCGATGATCTTCAGCGCCCGGGCGCAGAGCATGGCCATGTCGTCCCAGCCCCCGGCGGCGTACAGTCCGCCGCCTCTGCGGGCGATTTTCAGGGCTTCCATGGCTTCTAAGTAAGCGGTGTGTCCATCGCCGAGAGACGCATACTCCTTGCTTAAGCCCGCCAGCACTTCGGCGCCCAAAGCGCGGCGGGTAGCCTGCCGCAGCTCGTCCAATGACGCATACAGCCGCCCGAACCCGTTGCAGGAGGCCAGCAGAAGCACCGCCCGGTCGCCGCTGGAAAATCCGCAGCAGGAAAACGCCCGGGAGAAAATCCGCTCCGCCATGGGAAGCAGTTCCGGGTGCGCCCCGTCGGGCAGGCTGAACGCCGCCACCACGATATGCTCGTCCCCCCGGATTTCCATTCCGGCGCTTCGCAGGGATTCCGCCGCGGCCGGCGGCTCCGGGCGGGCGTACTCGTCCAAAAGCATCGTGGCCGTGACCATCCGCAGCGCTTCCGCGCCGCCCTGAGGCCGGGTCAGGCTGGCAAGGCGTTTTTCGATTTTGTCGTGGATCTTCCGCAGTTCTTCCGTCAGCTCCGCCATGCTGATGGGCTTGAGAAGGTAGGCCACGATCTCGTCCTCGATCCCGGCCTTGGCGTACTCAAAAACGTCGTAGCCGCTTAGGAAAGCCACTTGCAGCAGCGGCTGGACGGCCTTCGCCTGTCTGGTGAGAGCCGTCCCGGAAATAAACGGCATCCGGATATCCGTCAGCAGGAAATCCGGCTGAAGCGCTTCCACCAGCTGCAGCGCGTCCAGCCCGTTCCCGGCGCGTCCCACAAGGCGGAAGCCCAAGGACTCCCAGTCGATCAGCTGGCAGACGGCGCCCAGCAGCTCCGGCTCATCGTCCGCCACCAGAACGGTCAACACCTGATGCTTTTCCATGCTCAGCCCTCCATTCGCATTGTTGATTTGATTATAAAAGATTTCCGGAAAAAACACAAGCCCGGAATGCAAAAATACAGCATTCCGGGCTTGTTTGCCTGATTACATGCCGACGTCCTTCCGGCTTACGGCGATCACTTCTATGTAGAAATTCATCATCACTTCATCCGACATGGGATTCAGCGCGTAGACGAAATTCGCGGGGTCGTTGGAGTATTCCGTGACGACATAGCTTCCGTTCCATTTCACCGAAGTGATGACATCCGCCTGATTGTAGCCGGGTTTTGCCCCGTGGCTGACCGACGTCACCAGAACATCCTGAGAAAAGTCCCATGTCTCATAATAGGGGATCCCCGGGCAGTACGCCGCCATAAAGGAACTCCATTCTTCCTCGGAGGCGATCATTTTCGTTCCGTAGCCGCAGAAGCGCTCATAGTTTTCCGTGTCATCCAGAGATACCGCCGTGAAGCCGCGGTAAATCATCCGGAAATCAATGGGAACGCCCTCGGTCTCCGGCGCGTTGACCGGCACCGGGTCTTCCGGTGCCGCCAGCGCTTCAACGGATACGCTGTCCTCCGTCTGCAAAACCGTTTCTTCCGGTGCCGTGGTCTCCGGCGTTTTCTGCCCGCCGCAGGCGGAAAGAAGCAGCAGCATCACCGCCAGCATAAGACAAATTTTCTTTTTCATTGTGTTCCCTTTCCGCTCTTACTGAGCTGCCGGATAGGTTTGCCACTCGGGCTTGCCCCTTGATTTGATTTTTGGTTATTTTACAAGTGCATCAATATTCGCTGTCGTGATCTTCTGCCACGGAATGGTCAGGGGTTCCTTATTGGTGAATATCCCCGCTTCCCATTTCTCGTAGTCCGCCCTGTTCATGAACCGCCGCTCTCCGTTTTCCGTTATCAGGTAGACATAGCCGTCATGCTCGGTGTCAATGTCATCCGGGTAGGGCGTTTCCGTATAGGAATCGTAGTCGGTGATATCCTTGCACCATGCGTCCACATAGAAGGCGTCTTTATAGCTATCCTCCGCTTCGTCATAATACGCAATGGCGTAAGGCCAGAGGACATCCCCCGCATACCCCTGACTGTGGGACGCCTCCACCTTGAGCATACCGGGATAATGGGTCACTCCCACATAACTGTAGGACTCAATCCGCACGCCGTCGGTTTGGGGGTCATAGCCATAGATGATCTCACACATTCCCACCGTGTAGGTGTTGGATACGGAAACCAGCAGTTCTTCCTCCCCGTCTCCGTCCACATCCGTAACGGCAAATTGTTCGTCTTCAATCGTACCCGGTTCCCACACTTCAATATTCCCCGAGTCGGGCAGTTCCGGCCAGCGCAGATCGTCACGGACAGTCCGGAGCGCCCGCTGGAACGCGCTGCGGGCAGCGTCGTTCCGGTCGGGGACGGTGGTTTCCGGCTGGGTGGGCTCTGCCGTTGTCTCCACGGGGATACGTTTCGACGGAGCGAAGTACTGTGCCATGGTGGGCTTCGGTGCGGTTGTCCTGCTGCAAGCGGAAAGAAGCAGCAGCATCACCGCCAGCATGAGACATAGTTTCTTTTTCATCGGTCTTCCCTTTCTTTAGTTCAGCACAATGGGCGCTTCCTTCACGACCTCTTCCGTCAGGCAGTCATGCTCCCGCATCCACTCCAGCGTATGCGCGGAGTCGGCAAAGACGGACAGGTACGCGCCGGTGGCATACACATCGTTCTCCCCCCAGAGGGATATTGTCAGGGACTTTGTCTTGTAATATTCCTCGTTGTACTTGTCGTAGTCCCAGAAATATCCCAGATGGTAAGCACTTCTCTGGGTCATGGTGCGCTCGTCGCAGTCGGCCTTGACGGCGGCCAGCAGAGACTCCACCAGCTCCGGCGTGATCTGGTGAGTCATGTCTCCGATGTTCATGGAGGTGATATCCTCCGGGTTAAAGCCATCCTGATAGCCGTACCGTGACTGCTTCCATACCTGTTCCCAGCGGCTTGCGTACTCTTTTACGATCTTGCCCTCGTCCAGATTTGCCCAGATGTTGTAGTTACGGGTCATGGTGCATCCGTTTTTCAGCTTATAATAAATGGTGATGTCATCTGTGGTCAGCATCGGCCCGTCGGCGTTGTAGCCGCCCTCGCCGTAGACGAAGCCGCCCTCCGGCATGACCGGGTGCTTTTCCTTTTCCTCCCGGTGCAGGATGTAGGCCAGAGGATAGTCGCCGTAGCTCTCGATGCGGTCTTCCAGCGCCATGGCGTGGAGGGTGGTGATCTGCCGGATGTCTTCCTCGTCGGTCAGCTCCAGGCCGTCAAAATTCAGAGTCACGGAGCTGACGTCCTCCACATCCGGAATGCGGTCTTCAATGCCCAGCACGTCAAAGCGGGTGGCCACCAGCGTCACGGCGACCATGGCGGTCAGAATCCCCAGCCCGATCCAGCTGCGCAGCTGGAACACCCGGGTGGTGCGCTTCAGAAGCATTTTTGCGCCGAACCAACCGGCGGCGCCGCCGCAGAACAGAAGAAGATACAGCATGGACATACCGGCGCCGATTTTGTACGCGAGGAAGGTTTCCACACCCATAACCACCAGCGTACCGACCCCCACAGCGCAGACCAGCTGAAACAGCGGCTGCAAAATGGGGAATGCAATGGCGTCCCCGGCGCATTCCAGATTCCGCTTCCGGTACAGCAGCAATCCCACGATGGCAAAGACGATGCCCACCGCCGCGTAGATCAGCAGGGACGTGAATTTCCCCTGATCGACGCTGAACGCCGCCACCATTTCGCTTTCCCGGCCGTAGAACCGCAGCGACAGCTGGTGGAAATCCTCCACCGCCACATAAGCGCCGCTGGTCATATCCGCCACGGGCGTCAGCAGGCTGACCCACCTGTCCGGCGTGACCACGCCGAAGAGCATGGGCGTGTAAAGGGTATTGATAATATAGTAGAGGATAAACGCGCCGCCGTTCAGCACCGCGTACACAACTGCCATGGCAAAGCGGTTACCGGTGCAGAACACGCTGAAAATCGCCGCGCCGAAGAAGGTGATGAATTGCAGGTTGGTGCCGACGTACCATAAAAGCGCGATCTGCCACGCGTTTTCCACAATGGTGGCGTTCAGCAGCGGCACGGACAGCAGTGCCATCACCGCCGTGGGAATCATGGAGAACAGCAGTCCGGAGACCACGTTGGTCAGAAACAGCGTCTCCCGGCGCATGGGCATGGCGTGCAGAGCGTTGCACATCCGGGAATTGTACAGGTCGCCGAACAGCAGCATGGCGACGAGCGGCGCAAAAAGCAGGTTCACCAGCCCCATGAGCTGAAGGTTCCCGGCTATCCGGGAGGCGAACCAGAACGTCCGGCCCATTTCCTCATTGATCTGGTACAGCATCATCATGCCCAGAATCAGGCACAGGGTGTACACCGCCATCACCGGGGCGAACCGGGTCAGGTTCTTTTTGAACACGGTCTTATTAAAGAAGGATGTCTTTGATTTCATAGTCCACGCCTCCCAGCTCGTAAATGAAGATTTCCTCCAGGGACAGGGGCAGCACGTCAAAATACGCGGGCTTGCACGCCGCCATTTTCGCGCCGACCTCCTCGGCCTCGCCCCGGACGATCAGGGTCTTTAAGCGTCCGGAAACGGTCGCGTTGAGAATGTCCAGCTCCTGAGGCGCGTCGCCCACCAGCTGCAATTTTACGGTGCTGCCCTGCATATCCGCAAGGCTCTTTTCCAGCAGCATTTTGCCCCGGTTCATGATGCCCACGTAGTCGCACACGTCCTCCAGCTCCCGCAGGTTGTGAGACGAGATCAGCACCGTGGTGCCGTGCCCCGCCACGTCGGAGAGGATAAGACCCATGACCTGCCGCCGCATCACCGGATCCAGGCCGTCCACCGGCTCGTCCAGGATCAGCGTCTTCGGGCGGGTGCAGACGGTCAGATGAAACGCCGCCTGCTTCTCTGCATACCCTTGGAAAACCGGCGGATGGGCGTCCGTTTGGGAAGCTGAAACACGTCGTACAGCTTGTCAAACAGGGCATCGTCAAAGGTGGGGTAAATGCCCCGGTAGAACTTGCGCATATCCTCCAGCGTCGCGGAGGGATAGTAGAAAATCTCGTCGGGGATATAGCCGATGGCCGCCTTCACGGCGGGATTTTCGTAGATCGGCTGACCGTCCATGGTGACGCTGCCGCTGTCCGGGCGGTAGACGCCGGTGAGGTGCCGGATGGCAGTGGACTTGCCCGCGCCGTTGGGGCCGACAAGGCCGTAGACCCGCCCGCTCGGGACGGTCAGAGTCAGATCGTCCAGCGCCTTAAAATTGCCGAAGGTCTTGGTCACATTCTTCATTTCAAGCATGTCTATGGTCTCCCTTCTCGATTCTGGCCACCAGCTCGCCGTGGCTCGCGCCCATGGTCAGCAGCGCCGCGGCGGCTTCGTCGAAGCTCAGCAGCAGCCGTTTTTTCTCCCGTTCTCTGATCTCTCCGTCGCCGCAGACGAAGCAGCCCTTTCCCGGCACCGTGGCAATCCACCCCTCCGCTTCCAGCCGCCGGTAAGCGCGCTGGATGGTATTGGGGTTAATGGCAAGCTGAGCGGCCAGATCCCGGACGCTGGGCAGCTTCTCCCCCGGACGCAGCACGCCGCCGGTGATCTGCTCCCGGAATCCGTCCACGATCTGCGCATAGATCGGCTGGGAGTCCCGGTAATCCAAGTGTACCATGGTATTCCTCCTTAACTGTATTAGTTGTACTAGTACGGTTAGGATAACGCAGGATACAGGATTTGTCAATACGAGGGGAGATTAAGAGTTTATTAAATAACGAGCCGTTCAGGGACAGCAAAACCCCGGCAGGCCAGACGGCCTGCCGGGGCGTGTACCTGAGGCGAAAATTTGTCAAGGATATTTTTGCTGACTGTCATGTATCTCCAGACATAGAAGCAGCACCTGCGGTTTCAAAAGAAGCACCTGTGCTCTGTCTGCCATACATCAGCGGTAATAGTATGCCGTAATGCTGTGATAGGTACAATCTGCTTTCGCAATGGGCTGCGGCCAATGCGGGTGGTGGATGCTGTCCGGATAGAATTGCGTTTCCAGACAGATACCGCTGCGGGGGCCGTAGAAAACGCCGTCCTTACCCGGGACATTCAGGTAATTTCCGCTGTACAGCTGAAGTCCGGGCCGGTCGGTGATGACCGTCAGCTTCCTTCCGGAAGCGGGATCGCTCAGAACGGCGGCTGGACTTCCGGCAAGAACAAAGTTGTGGTCGTAACCCCCGGGCGGCGTCGGTGGAGCGCTCAGAGACCTGCCCTCGGTAAAGTCCAGACAGGTGCCGGATACATCGGCAATTTCTCCTGTAGGGATACCGGTTTCATCGGCAGGGGTATACTGCGTGGCGTTCAACCAAAGGGTATGCACCATTGCCTGCTCCGGGTGCTGATGGCCCGACAGATTGAAATAGGCGTGGTTCGTTAAATTGAACACCGTGTCCTGATCGCAGATCATTTCGTAGGCGATTTCCAGAGCTTTGCCGGTCAGGGTATAAGTGACCGCAATTCGGGCATTGCCGGGAAAGCCCTGATCGCCGTCAGGGCTGAACAGCCGGAAGCGGATGCTGCTTTTGCTGTAATGGGTAACATCCCACAGACGGAGATTATAACGGTTCGGGCCGGAATGAATGTTATGCGGGCCAGAGGTGGGGGTAAGAGAATAAGTCGTGCCGTTCAGGGAATATTGCGCATCTTTGATCCGATTGGCATTGCGGCCAACGATTGCGCCCATCATGCCGGGGTTCTGAAAATATTCCTGCGCGGAATCGTATCCCAGCACGATATCGTCCTTCCGGCCCGCGGCATCCGGAACCAGCCAGCGGACAATGGCTGCCCCCAGATTTGTGAAGGCAGCCTGCGTATATTCATCCCCAATCCAATACAGGTCGGCCTGTCGGCCATCCGGGAGCCTTCCAAAGTTCTGCTTCATTGGGACACCTCCGGTGACAGATGAGAGATCAACGCTTTTTTCAGCAAAAGGCAGTTTACATAGGCGCTCAACGCAAAGCCAATCACCAGATAGACCCAGAACAAGAGCAGAAAGCCGTATGTCCAGCACAAGACCAGCGCCGCGGGAAGGACATTTATCACGCAGACCAGCAGCGTTCTGGGCAGCTGCTGCATGGACAGCGCGAAGGCAGTGAAAAGCTTGGCCTTGCACTTCCCGCCGGTGACAAGCAGAGGGAACAACCAGCTTCCGGTGCTGAGCAGAAGAAACAGCGTCAGAACCAGCAGACCGACTGCGGCCGGTTTACCGGCGTGGTTCCAGAACAGTCCCACGATGATTAAATCGGCCGCAGCGACAGCAACCGCGGTCAGCCAGAGAAGCCAGAATACCGTCGTCTGCTTGAAACGTTTTAGAAAAATCCGCACGAACAGCGTGTAAAGATGCCCTTCATCATGAAGCAGATCCAGAACCGTTCCGTACAGGGCAGTGGTTGCGGCGCCGATGGTGACGACGGGAATACAGCACAGTACATACAGAAGATTCAGAACCACCAGATCGGTCAGGGTACACAGAATATGGAAAATGCGGGATTCAATAAAACGGTTCATGACGGCTCCTTTTAACGGGACCCAATGGGGGAGCCGGAAGAATCCCGAAGCACCAGATTGGTTTTCAAGCGAACCTTCTGGGAAAGAATGATGGGATTCTCCAGCATCTGGATCAGCGTGGCGGCAGCAATGGCGCCCATTTCCTGACTGGGCTGAGAGACGGTGGAAAGAGACGGCGTCACATACTTGCTGGCCTCGATGTTGCCGAACCCAATGACGGCGAAGTCATCCGGGAGACGCAGACCGCCTTCCGTCAATGCCCGCATACAGCCTATAGCCAGCGGATCGGAGGCGCAGATGGCCGCCGTAGGCCGGTGCAGCATGTTCAGGATCGTTTTGCCCTGCTGGTAGCCGGAGAATTCGCTGAATTCACCGAAAAGGATATGGTCGTTTTCCAGAGGAAGGTTATGACGTTCCATGGCGATCTGGTATCCCAGCAAACGGTGCTTGGTGTTCTGGAAATTCTTATTGCCGCCGATGAAGGCGATATTCTGATGCCCCAGGGAGATGAGGTGCTCCGTGGCGTCCATGGTGGCGGCAGTATCGTCCACGTTCACACTGCTGGTATGGAGATCCTTGGCCTGACGGTTGATCAGCAGGCTGGGCAGCCCGGCTTCGCTGAGCAGAGGCACCAGCGTCCGTTCCTGCTCCTCGCTGGTGCCGATGATCAGGTATCCGTCCTTGGGCGAAGCGATCAATGACTGCGGGGACATGGTTTTTTCGTCAAAGATAATGGTGGTATTGGATACAGAACGGCTGGACAGAGCCTCTACGAAGCTGGTGATGATGGTGAACAGCGAGGGGTGCCCTGCCAGATCCGCTGCGGAATGGGCGGGCATAATGATCCCCACAGAGAACCGGCTGGACTCCTTCGCCGGGGTGATCGCCTTTTTATTCTGGAGAATCTGCTGAGCCGCAATGACCTTGGCGCGGGTGTTGGGGCTGACGGAAGCACCTGAATTCAGCACCCGGAATACTGTGCTGGGGGAAACACCGGCTGCCTTTGCAATCTCACGGATGGTAGCTGGCTTGGATTCCATAAAACCGCCTCACTTTTCAGAAAATGTCCTGTTTTTCTGTTCTATCAGAATGAAGCCATTGTATCAAAAGAATGATAAAGATGCAACAGCCACATTATAAATTTTATAATTTTTGGAAAATGAAACAAAAATCGTTCCATAAATAAAGTGAATATTACCAAAGGAAACTGTCAGTTTTCGTCAAATCTGGTAATTGCAAAACCGGATTATTTGTGATAGTATCAAACCAGCAGCAAATACAGCCGTGCAAATACGATACCGTGGGATTTGCGGTTACGGAATGAAAATGAAACAAAATTGAAGAATGGAATGAAACGATTTTGTTTCACAATTCTGCATTTACGGGTTTGCTGACTAAAAAACAGGAAGGATGCAAAACAATGAAAAAGATTCTCGCCATCGTACTGGCACTGGCCATGATTCTGTCTCTGGCCGCCTGCGGCTCCAAAGCTGAGGAAACCAAACCCGCCGAATCCGTCAAGACGACGGAAGCTGCCAAGACGGAAACCGTCAAGGAAGAAAAAGAACCCGTCACTTTGGAGTTCCTTTGCTGGGGCGCTGCCGAAGAAACCACTGCCGATGCTTTCAAGGCCATGCTGGACGGTTTCATGGAAAAGTATCCCTGGATCACCGTGGAAGTTACCGAGAGCAACTATGACGCCGTGAACACCTCCCTGCTGACCCGGATCGCGGCGCAGGATGCGCCTGACGTGGCGCAGGTTTCCAACCAGTGGGTGGCTACCTACTACGAAATGGGCGGCCTGCTGCCGCTGGACGAATACATGAGCGCCGAGACGCTGGCGGACTTCTACCCCGGCACCATGTCCGGCACGAATATCGACGGCCATCAGTATTCCGCGACCTGGATCACCCAGCCCTTTGCCCTGTACTGCAACTCCGACCTGCTGGCCGCGGCCGGCTATGATCACACCCCCACCACTTGGGATGAACTGATCGAAATGTCCTACGCCGTTGCCGCTCTGGGCAAGAACGCTGACGGCAATACGGTTTACGGCCGTACTCTGGGCACCAAGGTTCTGGCCAACGCCGGTTACATGTCCCTGATCGACGTCTGGGCCAACGGCGGCGACTACTACGCCGAGGACGGCACCATCGCTTACGGCGACGAGGCGACCGTGGCGGCTCTGACCGAGATGCAGAAGGAAATTCAGGAAGGCGTCATCGCCGCGGGCAACCAGATCGTTGACAACCGTACTCTGTTCGGCAACGGTCAGGTGGCGTTCCACATCGACGCTCCCTCCCAGCTGAAGAACTGGACCGAGGTCAATGTTACCACCTCTCTGATCCCCGGCTCCTACTCCTTCTCCTCCGACCATCACATCATTGCTTCCGCCAACACCGAGCACCCCGAGGAGTGCGCGCTGTTCATCGATTACATGACCGGTATCGAGGCGATGGAGAAGTACACCTCCTTCACCGACGTCATGCCCGGCCGTACCTCCGTGGAGGCTCTGGATTACTACAAGAACCTGAACGACAACATGAGCGTTTTCTATAAGGCCGCCGCTCAGTGCAAGGCTCTGCCCGTGAACAGCTCCAACTTCGTGGCTGCTATGGAACTGCTGGCCACCGCTGTTCAGCGCGTGACCATCGGTAATGAGGATCCCGCGACCGTAGCAGCAGAAACGCACGATCAGCTGGTTGAAATGTACAAGTAAGATTTTACAAAATCTTCTGTACGAGGCCCTTAAACAAACGGGGTGTGCGGTTTGTACACCCCGTTTTCTCACCACCCTCAGCAAAGGAGAGATCAAGTTGAAAAAACGTCAAAGCCCCAAAAATGGGATCGCCCTGACGGAACGGGCGAAGGACGTCCTGTTTGGGTACGGGCTGCTTCTGCCTACCTTTCTGGTATTTTCCATTGTCATTCTCTACCCAATTATAAGTGCGGTGATCCGCAGTTTCTGCGATTATACCTTTTTGACGGTAAATAAGCCCCTGAAGTGGAACGATTTTGCCAATTACAAGACCATTTTCAAAAACGGCTTCCTGACCCAGCTGTGGACGACCATGAAGTTCACGGTTGGCACAGTGGGAATCGAACTGGTGCTGGGCATGAGTATTGCCCTGCTTCTGAATACGAAGATCCGCGGACGCAATGCCCTCCGCTCTGTTTTTTTGATGCCATGGTGCATCCCCTCCATCGTCACGGCGCTGCTGTGGTCATGGCTGTTCCAGGCACAGTACGGTATTATCAACTACGTTCTGTACGGTCTCGGCCTGATTTCCAACCCCACCGCGGAATGGGTGCTGAACCCCTCCACGTCTCTGGGCGTGGTGACCATTGCGGTGGTCTGGAGACAGACCCCCTATATGCTCGTCATGATCCTTGCCGGTCTGCAATCCATCAATCATGATCTGGTGGAAGCGGCCTCCATTGACGGCGCCAACAGCTTCCGTGTGTTCTGGCATATCACGCTGCCGGGAATCCGGGTGGTGCTGGGCAATACGATCATCACCTGTATCATGGCGTCCTTCCAGCAGTTTACCATTATTTACAACATGACGGCCGGAGGCCCGCTGGGCAAAACCACCACACTGTCCATTGCAGCCTACAAGCAGGCGTTTACCCAGCTGGATCTGGGCGCCGGTTCCGCCATCGGCGTTATCTGGATGATGCTTCTGGGCGCGGCCATCGCCATCTATAACATGAAGACCAAACGCTTCGACGAACTGTAAGGAGGGTCGTTCATGGTTTCAAAAAATTCACTGGGGAAGAAGATACTGACCTATCTGGTCATTGTCATTGCGCTGGCGGCGTTTATCTTCCCGATCTACTGGATGTTCATTGCTTCGTTCAAGGAAAACAGCATCCTGATGCGGGTGCCGCCCCAGCTGTACCCTACATTCAAGACCATTGATAATTACATATCCATTATCACCAACACCAAATATCTGAATTACATCAAGAATTCCTTTGTGGTCGCATCCTTAACGGTGATCGTCGATCTGGCGCTGGCGATCTTTGCCGGATACTCCCTGTCCCGCTACCGCTATCCCGGCCGGAAGACGATCATGACGCTGACACTGTCCGCGCAGGTATTTCCCACGGTGGTCATCATCATTTCTCTGTACAGCCTTTTCTCAAAGCTGAAGCTGATGAATTCTTATCAGGGACTGATGCTGGCGGACGTTGCCATGTCCCTGCCGCTGTCCGTCTGGATGATGAAGTCCTTCTGCGATTCTGTACCCAAGTCTCTGGATGAAGCAGCCAGGGTAGACGGATGCAGCCGGTTCAAGACCATGACGCAGATCGTGATTCCGCTGATGAAGCCCGGTATGCTGGCGGTGGGCATTTATGCCTTCCTGCAATCCTGGGACGATTACATGATCGCGCTGGTGGTCATGAATAAAACGTCCATGAAGACGCTGCCTGTTGGCATCGCGGAAACTTTCCTGGGCGAATTTGGGTTCGACTATGCGGGCATGATGACCGTTTCCGTGGTGGCGTCCCTGCCGGTTCTGCTGCTGTTTCTGTTCTTTAACAAGTACATGGTGGCCGGCCTTACCGGCGGCGCGGTGAAGGAGTAGGGAAATATGGAACGAAAAACTGCTATCGTTACCGGCGCCGGTACGGGCATCGGTCAGGGCGTGGCAATCACGCTGGGGCAGAACGGCTACGATGTCGTGGTGCATTACAACAGCAGCGCGGAGGGGGCGGAGGAAGCCTGCCGCCAGATCCGTGACTGCGGCGGCAGGGCATGGCCGGTTCAGGCAGATCTGTCCGCCATGTCCGGCGTGCGGGAACTCTTTGCACAGGCCATGGAGAAACTGGGACATCTGGATTTGTATGTGAACAACTCCGGCATCACCCGGAAAAGCGATTTTCTGGAGACTACGGAAGATTTCTTCGACCGGATGGTGGACGTGGACTTAAAAAGCGCCTACTTCTGCGTTCAGGCGGCGGCCAGAGAGATGGTTTGCCGGGACACAAAAGGAAGCATCGTCATCATCACGTCCAACAACGGCATCCAGCAACGGCCGAATCTGTCCGTCTACGGCACATTAAAGGCGGGGCTTATCAAGCTGGGACGCCATGCGGCCATGGAGCTTGCCAAATATCAGATCCGTGTCAATACGATCGCTCCCGGCTGGACGGCAACGCCCAGAACGATGGAGCTGGACGAAACGACCACCTACAACACCATCCCGCTGAAGCGCTGGTGCAGACCGGAGGAGATCGGACACATGATCCTGTTTCTGGCATCGCCATGGGCGGCTTCCATCACCGGAAACTGCCTTGTGGCAGACGGCGGCGCGGTGCTTCAATCCGACCTTGCGGAAACCTACGGCTTATAGAAAGAGGAGGAATATCCCATGAAAAACAATACTTCCGAGGAATGGAAGCATCCGGGTAACCGGCAGGAGCTGCTGCGCAGCGCCCTGCTTCAGGCCATGGGCTACACCGATATCGATATCAGCAAGCCCATCATCGGCATTGTCAATACCTGGGCGGAGACAAACCCCGGCCACCTGCATTTCCGCCAGCTGTCCGAGGCGGTCAAGCGGGGCGTCTGGGCTGCGGGCGGCTTCCCGCTGGAGGTCAATACCCTGTCCATCTGCGAAGTCTTCTTTGACCTGTCCAGCCTGATCTACCGGAATCTTCTGTCCATTGAGACCGAAGAGCTGATGGCGCGGCACCCCTTTGACGGGATCGTCCTCATCGGCGGCTGCGACAAGAACATCCCCGCCCAGCTCATGGCGGCGGTGACGGTGGACAAGCCCACCATTTTCCTTCCCGGCGGCGCCATGCTCCCGGGCAATTACAAGGGAGAGACGCTGTGCTGCGGCACCGATACCTTCAAGCTGTACAACCGCTACATTTCCGGCGAGCTGACGTGGCAGGAAATGATGGACAGGGCTGGCTGTCTGTACGGCAGCGTCGGCGCCTGCCCCATTATGGGCACCGCCAACACCTGCCAGACGGTAGCGGAAGCGCTGGGCATGGCGCTGCCCGGCAGTGCTTCCAGTCTGGGTGTTTCCGCGGAAAAATCCCGGCAGGCGGAGCTCAGCGGCCGCCGGATCGTGGAAATGGTCAAAGAAAATCTTACCGTCAGCAAGATCATTACCCCGGACTCCGTCCGCAATGCCATCCGGGTGCTGATGGCCTGCGGCGGCTCCACCAATCTGCTGATTCATCTGAAGGCAATCATGGGCCGCGCCGGATTTGACATCGACCTGATGGAATTCGACGCCATCAGCAACGACACGCCCCTGCTGGTCAACGTCAAGCCCCACGGCACCAACCCGGTGGGCGCAGAATTCCACAATGCCGGCGGCGTTCCCGCGGTGATGAAGGAGCTGGAAGGGAAGCTGAATCTGGACTGCATGACCGTTACCGGAAAGACCGTTGGGGAGAACCTGAAAAAGGTGGACTATGCGTATGACCGCCGGGTGATTCGCTCCATTGACGACCCCATCTCCCCGGTGGGCGGCATGTGCATTCTGAAGGGCAATCTTGCGCCGAACGGTGCGGTCATCAAGCGCAGTGCTGCCACGGAGCGCCTGCTCCACCATCGCGGCAGGGCGAAGGTCTTTGACGATCTGTCCGTGGCGGAAAAGTGGCTGGCGGACGAGAATTCCGATGTGGATGAAAACACCGTTATCGTCCTTCGCGGCTACGGCCCCAAGGGCGCGCCCGGTATGCCGGAATTCGGCAATTATCTGCCCGTACCGCCTGCCCTGCACAAGAAGGGGATCGACGATTACCTGCGGGTGACGGATTCCCGGATGTCCGGCGGCTGCTTCGGCTCCATCATTCTCCATGTTTCTCCGGAGGCGGAGGAGGGTGGCCCTCTGGCTGCGGTCAGAGACGGGGACATCATCCACGTGGAAGCGGACGAGAACCTCATCGAGGTGGAGATCAGCGACGAGGAGATCGCCCGCCGCCTGAAAGACTTCAAGCCGAAAGGCCACCCGGATATCAAGCGTGGCTTTGTCCGTAATTTTATTGACCATGTTTTGCAGGCAGATCAGGGCTGTGACCTTGACTATCTGCGCTATGTTGAGGAGGGTTAACCATGGAACTGAAAGGTATTTGTCCGATTATTGCCACGCCCTTTACCAGAACCGGTGAAGTGGATTATGAAAGTCTGGAACGGGAAGTCAGCTTTATGGCGGATAATGGCTGCCACGGCGTGACCCTGTTCGGCATTGCCGGAGAGTATTACAAGCTCACCGACGCGGAATCCGAGCGAATGGTTCGGGTAGTGGTGGATACCTGTAAGAAAAAGGGCATTCCGTCCATCATCTCCGTGACCCAGCATGCCACTGAGGTTGCCGCCAAACGGGCAAAGTATTATCAGGACTGCGGCGCTGACAGCCTGATGCTGCTGCCCCCTTACTTCCTGAAGCCCGGCGCGGGAGCCATTTATGAGCACATGGAAACCGTGTGCAACGCGGTGGACATTCCCGTGGTGGTGCAGTATGCCCCGGAGCAGACCGGCGTAGCCATCGCCCCGGAGGTTATGGCAAACCTGAGAAACGACTGCAAAACGGAGCTGTACTACAAGATCGAGTGCAAGCCTGCGGGCGGATACATCTCCAATCTGCTGAGACTCACCGGCAACGACGTAAAGGTCTTCATCGGCAATGCCGGTTATCAGTTTATCGAATGCTTCGACCGGGGCGCGATCGGCGCCATGCCCGGCGGCTCCATGTTCGATCTGTACCTGCAAATTTACGATAAGTATGTTACCGGCGACCGGAAGGGAGCCATGCAGCTCCACGGCAGCGTGCTGCTGCCCTTCCTGAACCACATCCGCCAGAATGTGGAAATGATCATCACCTATGAAAAGCGCATTATGATGCGCCGGGGCATGATCGAAACGGACTACTGCCGCAAGCCCACATTTGCCACCGACCCGGTCTTTGACAGCATGTTCGATGAGTTTTACGAAATGACGCGGCCGTATCTGAAATAAGCCCTATGAAGATCAAGCTTTTGGGACAGGCCGGTGTCCAGATCGATCTGAAAGACGGGACGCGAATCCTGTTTGATCCTTATCTGACGGATACGCTCCATGAAACAAAGGGAGAGCGGTTCGCGAGACTGATCCCGCCGCCGGAGGATATTGCTGCGCTGAATCCGGATATTCTGGCCATTACCCATGACCATGGAGACCATCTGGACATGGCAACTCTGGAATATTGGCTGGATGGACAGCGCGCCTACCCGGTGCTGGGGCCTTATTCGGTATACAAGGCGATCACCGGCCGATGGCCTTCTAAGCACAATGCCATGGTTATGCGTCCGGGCGTGGAGGTAACGCTGGGGGAGGCACGGTTCTGCGCCGTGCCTGCATTCCATGAGACCTTGGAGGCAGTGGGGTATTTGCTGAAAGCGGAGGGGAAAACCGTCTATCTTTCCGGGGATACCCTGTATCACCGGGCGATTTCGGAGTTCCTGCGGGAAGAGTCCATTGATCTTGTGCTGCTGTGTATCAACGGCTTCGGCAACAACATGAATGCACGGGATGCCGCACGGCTGGCACAGGTATTACAGCCCAAGCTGGTGATACCGGTACATTGGGATATGTTTGCGCCTTTTGGCGCGAACCCGCAGGATTTTGTGTCCGCTTTGCAAAATGTTCAGGCAAAAATTCTGAATGCCTACGAAGCGTTGGAGCTTTAGAAGACAGCGTAGAGAAATAAGCATATTTTTACAGGAAAGGCGACCGCCCGCCTGCACGGGGCTTCATTGCCTGTGCCGACGAAAACGGTCGAATGGTTGATGAATATGAAAAATGTTACACAGCTTGTTCAGGAAACAAAGGTGGTTGCCATTGTTCGGGGACTGGACAGCGGCTATGAGCAACTGGCTCAGGCGCTGTATGACGGGGGAATTCGGGCTATCGAAGTGACCTTTAACCAGAAGGACCCTTCTACTTGGGTTCAGACGACAGGCGCTATCCACGCAATCCGGGAAACCATGGGAGAGAAGATGGCGGTAGGCGCGGGAACGGTCACCACCGTGGAGCTTGTCCAGCTGGCGTTTGATGCCGGTGCGGAATTTATCGTTTCCCCGGATACCAATGAAGCTGTGATCCGCAGAACCAAGAAACTGGGGATGGTTTCCATGCCCGGTGCTATGACGCCTACGGAAATCCGGCAGGCTTATGCCGCCGGTGCGGACTTTGTCAAAGTGTTCCCGGCGGGGACTCTGGGCAGCGACTATATCAAGGCTATCCGTGGCCCGCTGAACAATATTCCGCTGCTGGCCGTGGGCGGCGTCAGCGAGAAGAATGCCGGAGAATTCATGAAGGCCGGATGTGTCGGCGTGGGCGTCGGTGGCAATCTGGTGAACAAGGATTGGATCACGCAGGGACAGTGGGACAAGATCACCTTGCTGGCGAAAGAGCTTTGCGCCAGTGTGAATGTTTGACAGGAGGTCAGCCGGATGAAAAATGCGAAAAAAGTTGTCACCTTTGGTGAAATTATGATGCGCCTGAACCCCAGGGGGAACGAGCGGTTCCTCCAGGCGGAAAGCTTTGAAGTTTCCTACGCCGGAGGCGAAGCCAACGTGGCGGTGTCTCTTGCCAACTACGGCATGAAGGCTTCCTTCGTTACAAAGGTTCCCGCCCACGAGATCGGTCAATGCGCTCTGAATGCCCTGCGCAGGTACGGCGTCAGCACCGACGACTGCGCCAGAGGCGGCGCAAGGCTGGGATTGTATTTTGTGGAAAAGGGGGCTTCCCAGCGCCCTTCCAAGGTCATTTATGACCGTGCCGGGTCTGCCATTGCTCTGGCACAGCCGGAGGATTTTGACTGGGATGCCATTTTTGAGGGCGCTGACTGGTTCCACTGGACGGGAATTACCCCCGCTCTGGGCGGCAATCTGCCCGAGATCTGTCTGGCAGCCTGTCAGGCTGCCAAGGCGAAGGGCATCACAGTTTCCTGTGACCTGAACTTCCGGAAGAAGCTGTGGACCAGCGCGCAGGCGAATGAAGTGATGTCCCGGCTGATGCCTTATGTGGATGTTTGCATTGCCAATGAGGAGGACGCCAAGGACGTCTTCGGCATTGAGGCGGAGAATACGGACATTGATGCCGGAAAGATCGACCATCAGGGTTATATCTCCGTGGCGCGGCAGCTGTCGGAGCGGTTTGGATTCCGAAAAGTTGCCATCACCCTCCGGGGCAGCATTTCTGCCAGCGACAATGACTGGGCGGCTATGCTGTACGAAAACGGCGAAGCGGTCTTCTCTCCCACTTACCGCATCCATATTGTGGATCGTGTAGGCGGCGGCGACAGCTTTGGCGGCGGCCTGATCTACTCGCAGCTGGTCGGCAAGTCCAATCAGGACGCGATCAACTTTGCGGTGGCAGCATCCTGCCTGAAACATACCATTGAGCATGATTTCAACCTTGTCAGCGTGGCTGAGGTAGAGTCTCTGGCTGGCGGCAACGCCTCCGGCCGGGTTCAGAGATAACCGCCCGCCCAATTTCTGCCAGTGGCAGGGGAAATTACCCCCTCCTGTCACAGCCCCCTGGCGGAATTCTGTCAGGGGGCTTATGAATGTATCGATATACGGAAAGGAAGATTACAATGGCATATCAACACTGGTCCTATGACACCCTGCACCGGCTGTGCATGGAAGCGT
>OLPW01000561.1_pt1 | contig 44068 bp, 37 predicted proteins | sample 1672161 | NCBI WGS metagenome assembly OLPW01 (sample SAMEA3136654, study PRJEB25190) | human gut metagenome
GGCGGGGAACCCCGCCGCTGCCAGTGGTTTATTTTGGTTCACGGCAAAGCCCCGATTTCTTCGCCGGTAGGCCAACTTATGAAATGGGAATGTAGTCAAAGGTGTGGACTCGTTTCCCGTCGGCGCCAATCTCAGAACCCTTGTCGTAGGCCAGAGAATCCAGCGCAGAGACATCCAGAATTCCGTCGAAGGTTTCGTATGTAACTTCGCAGATGCGTTCTGCTTCCCATCTTGCATAGTTCTCCTGAGTGGGAACAACCCGAACCGCACTGCCGTCTTTCATGCAGATTTGATAAAGGCCGGGGGAAAGCATCTCCAGCTGCTTCCAACCGTCCCAGTCGTGATCCGACTGATAGACCGCACGGATGGTTTTCTGACCGACTTCCGCTTCCAATAGGGTCAGGCCGCTGTCGCCGATCTCCATGTTGGGGGTGAGGGTGACGGAGTTTTTCGTGCTGTCCGCGCCGGTCAGCGTCCAGTGCAGATCCCAGCTGCCGGATACCAGCGGCTCCTCCATGATGCCGCCCTTTTCAGCCCCAACGCCAATGCCGTTAAAGTGAATGGAAAATTCCTTGCCCCAATAGCGTTCACCGCTATCCCGGAATCGGATTTTCATCTGATACTCCAGACTTCCGTCATCGGCCACCCATTGGTAAATGGCGGACTGATATTTGTCGTTCCCGAATTCGACGGGCTGGCCGTTGGAGGCGTAGACCCATTCCCCGGCTTCATTGCGGGTGGTGCCGTCATAGAACCAGCCGGTCATGGAACTGTAGAATTCCGTGGAGTCGTCGATTGTCACATCGTCACGGTCCCAGAAAAGTTCGGGATTCCGACCCTCCGGCAGGGTAAAGCCCTCGACCCGGAAGAACAGATCGGCGCCGTAACTATCCACAATGGACTGCACCGCCGTAATGGTGATGCCCTGATCGGTGGCGCTGAGCACCTCGCCGGGGGCTACCTCCTTCTGCTTGTCCTCCAGCATCACGGACAGGCCGCTTTTCTCTGCCTGCTCCTTGACCTGCTGGGGCGGGTTGTAGGCCGTCTGGGCGCTTCTCGACCAGCGGGTGAACACCGCCGCGCCGGTGAGGGCGCCCACCACCAGCGTGGCCGCCAGAGCCAGCAGCAGGAGCTTTTTCCCGCTCCGGCGCTGGCGCGGGGCTTCGGCGGACATGAGAAGCGCCACCATGCGCTCCTTATCGTCTCCGGAAAAGTGAATGGCGTCCATGGAACGCCGCAGTTCCGATTTTACATTATGGGTCATACGATTTGGCTCCTTTCCTCTGTCAGCAGTGTGCGCAGCTTCCGCCGCCCGCGGGACAGGTACTGGGTGATGTTGGCTTCCGATTTGCCCATCACCTGGGCGATCTCCTTTGCGGAGTATTCTTCATAATAAAACAGATACAGGGATATCCGGTACTGCTCCGGCAGCCGCTTCAGCGCGTCTAAAACTTCCGTGTCCGGCACCGGCGGCGCGGCAACCGCCGCAGCCTCATCCAGCGCCACGGTGCGCCGGAAATGGGCGCTTTTCAGGTAGTCCTTGCAGGCGTTGATGGTGGTTCGGATGATCCATGCTTTTTCGTGGTCAATGCTGTCAAATGTACAATCGTTGGTGAGATATTTCAGAAAGACAGTCTGGCAGATATCCTCTGCGTCGCAGGTCTGTTTTAAGTAGCTATAGCTGATACGCAGGATCGTATCCGCGTAAAGGTCTACCAGCCGTCTGGCGTGAAATTCATCCATCAATGTGTCACCGTCCTTATGTCTTTTAGAGGCCTCTGACCATAATACGAATTGGCGGCGGGAATCCTGACAGCATTATATCACAAAAATGCGGAATGCCTCAAGACCGGCATTCCGCATTTCCGTTATGGATGCTGATACTTCCGTTTTGTGGCCATCCCGCCGCGGATGTGGCGCTCCCGTTTGTTTTCGTCCAGAATTTCCCGAACCTGAAGGTACAGCGCATAATTGTACTGCTTCAGCCGTTGGGTCAGGTCTTTATGCACCGTGGATTTGGAAATGCCGAGGTGCCGGGCTGCGGCCCGGACGGTGGCACCGGTTTCGATCACGTACACAGCCGCTTCACAGGCTCGCTTCTCAATGGTGTCTGTCATATGCTACCCCTCCGATGCTGTGTGCTACGCATCATCCATATGCGCCCAAAAGAATAAATATGCCGCTCCGGCAAAGCTTTCGCCGGACATTTACTGGACATTTATAAATTTTTGCGGTATACTAAGCAAAAAGGGGGTATTGAAAATGCAGATAGACAAAAAGCTGCTGCGCAGGCTGTTTCTTCTGGCGGCGGGGTGTCTCGTCTTTGCGTGGATTCTGCTGGATACGGAGCAGGCGAGCAGCGCGGCGAAGTCGCTGTGGAATCTGATATCGCCGTTTGTGGCGGGCGCGGTCATCGCCTTCGTGTTCAACGTGCCCATGCGCGCCATTGAGCGGCAGCTGGACGGCATTCACAAGCAGGGACTGCGAAGGGTATTGTCCATTGTGCTGACCATTGCGGCGCTGGCGCTGGTCATCATGTTCGTGGTGGAGATGCTGGCACCCCAGATTCAGGTGACGGTGGCCGCCCTGACGGAGCGGATTCCGACATTCATCGAGCAGACGTCGGCAAAGTTGATGCAGCTGATGGACGACAATCCGGACATGAAGGCGTGGATCATGGAGGTTGCCGATCTGGAAAGTCTGGAATGGACGAAAATATTGAAGGATTCCATGAGCTTTCTGGGCAACCAGATGTCCACGGTGATGGGCAGCGCGGTGAATGTGATTGGCAGCGTGACCAGCGGTATCGTGAATCTGGTGGTCAGCATCGCCTTTGCCATCTACTGTCTGGCGCGGAAGGAAATTCTGGCGCGGCAGGGGCGGAGAATCCTCTATTCCCTGATTCCGGAGAAAACCGGCGATGAGATTATCCGGATTCTGCGGCTGACCAACAGCACCTTCTCCAACTTCATTTCCGGGCAGTGTCTGGAAGCCTGCATTCTGGGCGGCCTGTTCGCCGTGACCATGGCGATTTTCCGGATGCCCTACATTCCGCTGGTCAGCGTCATCATCGCGGTGACGGCGCTGGTGCCGGTGGTGGGCGCGTTCGTGGGCTGCGTGCTGGGCGCGTTCTTCATTCTGGTGGATAACCCGCTGCAAGCATTGACTTTCGTGGCAATGTTCCTGATTTTGCAGCAGCTGGAAAACAACCTGATCTACCCCAGAGTAGTGGGCACCTCCATCGGCCTGCCCGGTATGTGGGTGCTGGTGGCGGTCACCATCGGCGGCGAGCTGATGGGCGTGTTCGGTATGCTGCTGATGATCCCGCTGGCGTCGGTGCTGTACACCCTGGCGCGGGAGTTTACGGACAAGCGCCTTGCCCAGCGGAACATCCCGGAGGAAAAGTTACAGGATCATCCGCCGGAGCTGCAATCCCGGTTCAAGCAGAACAGGGAGCGAAAAAAACGCCGCCGTTTGCAAAAAATGAAGGAGCAGTTTCTGAAAAACCAGAAGGAAAAGGAAGACAAGGATTCCCAATAAAAAATTCGGGAGGGGCAAAGCCCCTCCCGAAAACTATTTTACTTGATGATCCGGACTTTCAGAACGCCGTCGATCTGCTTCAGATGCTCTACAACATCCGCAGAGGGGTGGCGGTCAAGATCGAGCATGGTGTAGGCGTATTCACCCCGGCTCTTGTTCATCAGACCGTCAATGTTGATGTTTTCGCCTGCAATGGCGGCGGTGAACCGACCCAGAGAGTTGGGAATGTTCCGGTGCAGCAGGGTGATGCGCCCCTCGGCGCGGCAGATGCCCATGTCGCAGTTGGGATAGTTGACGGAATTTTTGATGTTGCCGTTTTCTAAGTAGTCCATCAGCTCCTGCACGGCCATTTTGGCGCAGTTGTCCTCGGATTCCTCCGTGGAAGCGCCCAGATGGGGGATGGCAATGCAGCCGGGCATATTGGCGGTCTTCCCGTTGGGGAAGTCGGTGACGTACCGGGCGACCTTGCCGGAGGCCAGGGCAGCCGCCATGGCGTCGTCGTCCACCAGCAGGTCACGGGCGAAGTTCAGGATGATGACGCCGTCCTTCATCTTGGCGATGGCCTCGGCGTTGATCATGCCCCGGGTGTCGTCCAGCAGGGGGGTGTGGAGGGAAATGACGTCGCACTTGGAATAGATTTCATCCCGGTCGTTGACCCGGACGATGTGGCTGTCCAAGTGCCACGCCGCCTCGATGGAGATGAAGGGGTCGCAGCCGTAGACGGTCATGCCCAAATTTCTGGCGGCGTTGGCCAGAGGGCCGCCCACTGCGCCAAGGCCGATGACGCCCAGATTCTTGTGGCGGATCTCATGACCGGCGAATTGGGACTTGCCCTTCTCCACCAGTTTGGCGATATCGGGATCGTCTTTGATGGTCTGCACCCAGTTGATGCCGCCCACCACGTCCCGGCTGCTCAGAAGCATACCGCACAGCGCCAGCTCCATCACGGAATTGGCGTTGGCGCCGGGGGTGTTGAACACCACGACGCCCGCTTCGGCGCAGTCGGACAGGGGAATGTTGTTGACGCCGGCACCGGCGCGGGCGACGGCCAGAAGGCTTTCCGGCAGAGCCACATTGTGCATGTCGGCAGAGCGCACCAGAACGCCGTCGGCCTGATTCCGGTCGTCCGTGATGGCGTAATTGTCCGTCAGAAGGGCGGTGCCCTTGGGGGAAATCTTATTTAAGCAGTGAATGTGATACATAACCTTCCTCTTTTCAGCGATTTTCCTTCTCAAAGCGTTCCATGAACTGCACCAGCTTGACGACGCCTTCCATGGGCATGGCGTTGTAGATGCTGGCGCGCATACCGCCGACGGTGCGGTGGCCTTTCAGGCTGACGAAGCCCGCGGCTTCTGCTGCTTTGACAAATTTTGCGTCCAGCTCCGCATTCCCGGTGACAAAGGGGACGTTCATGAGGGAACGGTCTTTTTTCACCACGGTGCCGTGAAAGAGCTGGCTGGCGTCCAGAAAATCGTAAAGGACTTTGGCCTTTGCCACGTTGCGCTCCCGGATGGCTTCCAGACCGCCCATGGACAGCAGCCACCGGAACACCTTGCCGCAGATGTAAATGCCGTAGGCGGGAGGCGTGTTGTACATGGAGCCGTTGTCCGCATGGGTCTTGTAGCGGAGCATGGTAGGGGTTCCGGGGAGCACGTCCTCGGTGATCAGGTCTTCCCGGATGACGGCAATGACCACACCGGCGGGGCCGATGTTCTTCTGCACGCCGCCGTAAAGCATCCCGTACTTGGTCACGTCTACCGGCTCGGACAGGAAGCAGGAGGAAACGTCGGAGACCAGGGGCTTACCCTTGGTGTTGGGCAACTGCCAGAATTTGGTGCCGTAGATGGTGTTGTTTTCGCAGATGTAGACATAGTCCGCGTTCTCGTCAATGGGCAGGTCAGAGCAGTCGGGGATATAGGAGAAGGTCTTGTCGGCGGAGGAGGCCACAGCGTTGGCGGTGCCGTACATTTTGGCCTCCTGCCATGCCTTTTTCGCCCACTGGCCGGTGATGATGTAATCGGCGACTTTGGTTTTCATCAGGTTCATCGGCACCATGGCGAACTGCTGGCTTGCGCCGCCCTGCATGAACAGGACTTTGTAATTGTCGGGGATTCCCATGAGGGTGCGAAGGTCAGCCTCCGCCTGATCGATGATGGCCTGATAGGTCTTGGAGCGGTGGCTCATTTCCATGACGGACATGCCGGTTCCCCGGTAATCCAGCATTTCAGCGGCGGCTTCCTGCAAAACGCTCTCCGGCAGGACCGCGGGGCCTGCGGAAAAATTATAGACTCTGGACATTGTTTCTTCCTCCCTTGATCTGTTGAACCGGCTTACTTGTTCAGCAGCCGCTCGATGAGCCTGTAGCCATTCGGCTCATAATTGCCGGTGGCTTCCGCTTCGGCTTCGGTGTATTTTTGGATGGATTTGCGCTGGCGGGTGCTGTCGTACAGCACGTAGGGTACCGGGTCGCCGGTGTGGGTACGCAGGCGGATGGGGGTGGGATGGTCGGGAAGCACCAGCATCCGGAAATCCTCTCCCGCGTCCTCCATGGCCTTCTTCACCGAGGCGATGAGTCGGCGGTCGAGATACTCGATGGACTGGATTTTCTCTTTCAGCAGTCCCTGATGACCCATTTCGTCCAGGGCTTCCACGTGGACGTAGACGAAATCGCAGCCGTCTTTGGTCAGAGCGTCGATGGCGGCCTGCGCCTTGCCCTCAAAATTCGTATCGATGGAGCCGGTGGCACCCGGAACCTGATAAACCTTCATCCCTGCGCCCACGGCAATGCCCTTGAGCAGGTCTACGGCGGACACCATAGCGCCCTTCAGGCCGGTTTTCTCAGTAAAGTTTTGCAGGGAGGGCTTTGTTCCCGCGCCCCAGAACCAGAGGGAATTGGCCTTGTTTTTGCCTTTGGCCGCCCGCTCCAGATTCAGGGGGTGAGTGTTCAGAATGTCAAAGCTCTTTTCCATCATGGAGCGCAGCTTGGGTTCCTGAGGAAGATAGGGACCGATGACGTGGGTCAGATGGTCGTGAGGCGGCTCCAGCTGGGGCATGGTGCCATTTTTCCAGATGGTGATGTGGCGGTAGCTGGTGCCGGTGTAGTACTGAAATTCGTCGCTGTTGAAGGCTTCCCGAATGGCGTCCATCAAAATGTCCGCGTCGGCGGTGGAGATTTCGCCGGAGCTGTGGTCAAGAATGGTCTTTTCGGCGTAGGGCTCTTCCTCGGTCAGGGTTACGATGTTGCAGCGCAGAACGATGTCCGTCGGCTCCATGGCGACGCCTACGCTCAGTGCTTCCAGAGGAGATCGTCCGGAGTAACAGACGGCGGGATCGTAGCCCAGAACGGACAGGTTGGCCACGTCGCTGCCGGGAGCCATCCCGGCGGGGACGTTCTGCACCATGCCCATTTCGCCCTTGGATGCCAGTTCATCCATTACGGGCGTTTCCGCGCAGGCAAGGGGTGTTTTTCCGCCCAGTGCGTCGATGGGTTCGTCGGCCATGCCGTCCCCCAGAATCACAATGTATTTCATAACCTCTCTCCTTTTATACAGCGTCCATGTTGTGGAGACAAATGTATATTATTTCTATGATACCATTGATCCCTTAAGAATACAATATGAAATAATGCCAGAAAATGTGAGGAAATTTTGAAGATTGGTGGACAAATTGTCACAGTGTGCAAATCGGGGGAAGTCGTTTTTTATTGAGGATGAATAAATATATGTGATAAAATATGCAAAATCCGAGCCTGAAACAGGCTCGGATGTGGGGAAAAGGGTCAGTTCAGATTCAGTTTTTTGTCCACAAGGAAGTACATCAGGAAATACCCGGCGACCGCAATGATGAGATTGACGAGCGCCAGAAGACCCAGCAGGCTGTTGGGACTTTCCGCAAGCTTTACCATGCTGACGCCGGTAAAGGTAAGATCGACGACGTGCAGGATGTAATAGAAGGCGACGGCGGCGAGAATCTTGTGCTTTTTGGCAACGAGGGAGCCGATGGTCACGGCAAGCATAATGAGAATCAGCTCATTGGAAAAAGCGACGATTGCGTTCACAAGGAGAAGCCCGAAGGCCTGAAGCACATCCGCCTGGGTGAACCGCGCCCAGAGTTCGGGAAACTCCTGCCAGAAAATTTCCATGCCTTTCCGGAGAATCTCAAAATCGGGGATGGCGCACAGCCCCATCAGGATCAAACCGACAGCGCCGACGGCAGCCACGGCGATCAGGTTGAGGGCACTGGTGACGAAGCTGGACAGCAGCACCTGATGGGTGGTGACGGGCAGGGTGAAGGTCAGATAGCCTTCATCGGTGAAGCGGCTGCGGTAGAAGCGGACGATCTGCACGATCAGCGCCGCCACACCGCAGACGACGAAGAACAGCACGGCCGCGGTAATGGCCAGCGTACACAAAACCTCCAGCCACTTCTTCGGGGCGCTCGCGCCCTCCAGATACCGGATGGCGAGGCCGCCCAAAAGCCCGGCGCCCACCAGACTCAGGCACAGAATGCCCAGCACGTTCCAAGTGGAACGGAATTCCATTTTCAGCAATTTGGCAAACATTTGAATACCTCCCGGAACAGTTCATCCAGCGACTTGCCGGTTTCCTCCCGCACGGCGTCCACGTTTCCGCCCTGCAAAATGCGGCCCTGGGACAGGAACAGATACTCGTCCAGTACCCGCTCCACGTCGGCGATCAGGTGGGTGGAGATCAGCACCGTGGCGCTGGGGTCGTAGTTTGTGATAATGGTGTTGAGGATGTAATCCCGTGCGGCGGGATCGACGCCGCCGATGGGTTCATCCAGCAGGTACAGCTTCGCACGGCGGGACATCACCAGAACCAGCTGAACCTTTTCCTGATTGCCCTTGGACAACGCCTTGAATTTGGCGCTCAGGGAGATGTTCAGCGCGGAGAGCATTTCCTCTGCCCGCGCCCGGTCAAAGTCCACGTAAAAATCCTGAAAGAAATCCAGCTGCTGCTCCACCCGAACCTGACGGCTGAAATAGGGGCGGTCAGGGAGATAGGAGACCACGGCCTTGGTGGCCGTCCCGATTTTATTGCCGCAAATGGTGATCTCGCCCGCCGTGGGGGTCAGCAGACCTGCGGCCAGCTTGATAAAGGTGGTCTTTCCGCTGCCGTTGGGGCCAAGAAGACCGACGATCTTTCCCTGAGGCAGGGTCAGATCCAGATTGTCCAGAGCCAGCGTGCTGTGATAGCGCATGGTAAGGCCGCTGGCGGTCAGAACAGTTTGTTCCATGTTATTCCTCCTTCTTCGTTTCCAGACCCAGCAAAAGCTGGGCCGCCTGTGTTGGCGTTACGCCGAACGTCATAAATTTCTCGGCACATTCCCGGGCGAGTTCCTCCAGCGTCTGCTCCCGCATGGCGACGAGAACGGCTTCGTCCTGCGTGACGCTGCGGCCGCTGGTGCCGCCGCTGACGAGAAGACCTTCCCGCTCCAGCTCCGTCAGGGCGCGCTGCATGGTGTTGGGGTTTACCTGCGCCTGAGCGGCCAGATCCCGGACGGAGGGGACTTTTCCTCCCGGGGGCAGCTCGCCTTTCAGGATCGCACCGCGGATCGCTGCCATGATCTGCTGATATACCGGACGGTCACCGGCAAATTTCCAGTTCATAGACACCTCCTGATTTGTACTACTGTATTAGTGCATTAATACAATAACACAGCGCCGGGGAATTGTCAAGCCCATTTTTCCAGAAAAATGAAAAAATAGCTCCCCGGCCAATGGGCGGGGAGCATCAGACAGTTAATACTGAACTCCAATTAAAATCTTTAAAAAAGATTTTAATTGGAGTTCAGTATCAGTCACCTGCGGTGCCAGCTCTCCGAGAGGGAGAGCCAAGGGGGGTGCGCATTTTGGATTGAAAAATGGAGCGTATCTGTGCCGATACGCCCCATTCATTGTTTTACAAACGCCTATCAAAAGCCGGGAAGCCGATGCTGCATTATTCTGCTGTTTTCAGATACCTTCGGAACACGATCAAGAAAGCGGCCAGCTGGACAATGAAGGTGATGACCCATGAGACAAGATAGGAAAGATACAGGCACTGTGGCGTGTGGTATTGGGGAATCTGGAAAATGGTGTAGATCCAGACGATGCGCAAGCCGCACACGCCGAGAATGGAGATCATCATGGGAACGAAGGACGCGCCGATGCCCCGAAGCGCGCCGGTGGTCACGTCCATCATGCCGAATGTGAAATAGGGCAGGCAGATGAAGGCCAGACGGGTCATGCCATAGGAGATGGCTTCCGGGGAGTCGGTGATGTAAATGGAGAGCAGCGAGGGGCCGAACACGTAGACCAGCGACCCAAGCACCAGTCCCACCACCGTAACGCACCCCAGACAGATCCACAGGGTCTGCCGCACCCGGTGGTACTGCTTCGCGCCGGCGTTCTGCCCGACAAAATTGACGGCGGACTGGTGGAACGCATTGAGACAGACATAGACGAAGCCCTCAAGGTTGCTTGCCGCCGCGTTGCCGGACATGAAAACATCACCGAAGGAGTTTACCGACGACTGGATCAGCACGTTGGAAATGGCGAACAGGGCGCTCTGGATGCCCGCAGGCAGTCCGATGCGGAGAATTTTCGCCAGCTGGGGCTTGTAAAAGCGCAGCTTGTTAAGGTATAGCTTGCAGGCGTCGGTTCTGCGCATCAGAGCGATGACCACCAGCACGGCGGAAACCGCCTGAGAAATGATGGTCGCCAGCGCCACACCGGCCACATTCATCTGGAACTGGATGACGAAAACCAGATTCAAAATCACGTTCAGGATGCCCGCGAACAGCAGGAAGACCAACGGGCTTTTGGTATCACCGGCGGCGCGGAGAATGGAGGCACAGAAATTGTACACCATGTTAAAGGTGACGCCGCAGAAGATGATCCGCATGTAAACGGTGGAGAGGGGCAGTACGGTATCAGGTGTCCCCATCATGATAAGAAACGTCTCGGAGTAGGTAAGGCCGGCGACCGTCAGGATCGCGCCGCTTAAGATGGCGGTGGGCAGCGCGGTATGCACAGTGCGGTGAACGACCTGATTTTCCCGGCCGCCAAGGCCGTGGGCGACGGCCACGCCCGCGCCTACGGACAGGCCGATGAAGAAATTGACCAGCAGACCGGTAATGGAACCGGTAGCGCCCACCGCGGCGACGGACACGCTGCCGCAGAACTGCCCCACCACCACGAGGTCCGCCGCGTTGAAAAGCAGCTGTAAAACGCTGGTCAGAATAATGGGAATGGTAAACCGGGTGATATTCGGAAACAGAGGCCCTTCCAGCATGTTTCTGTTCGTCTGGTTCAAATGAGCACCTTCTTTCTATCAGCAGAGATATTATAACGGCTTTTTGGAAAAGTGCAAGACGAGAAATTTGAAATCTGCCGAAAATCGACGGTTATTGGTGCTCACAGGATTCCTGATTGAAGGCGAGGGGATCGAAGGTGATGATGGTGTGGTAGGTTTTGCCCTCCCGGGCGCGAAGCGCTTCCTCAAGCTTATCCTGAATTTCCAGCTTTGTAAATTTCGTGTCCTGAGGCACGGCAATGTCAAAAATGAGGTTGGTATGTCCGCCGCCGGGCACCATGCGGAAATCGTGGGTTTTCAGCCGGGCGTCCATTTCGCTGAGCAAGTCGTCCACGAGAATGTGAAGCCGGGTCAGCTCCGGGTCGTCCGTTACCACGGGGTCGTAGTGAATGACCAGATGGATGTTGTGGCTTTTCAGACACTCCCGCTCCATGTCGTCGATCAGCTCGTGGCACTGCATGGGGTCTTCCTTGCAGTCCATTTCCACGTGGATGGTGGCAAAGCGCTGGCCGGGGCCGTAATCGTGAACCATCAGGTCGTGATATCCCAGAACCTTGGGCTGGGCGCTGATGTAGTCCACGATACGCGATTGAAGTTCGGGGGAGGCAGCTTCGCCAAGCAGGGGACTGATGGTCTCCTTCGCCAGCTTGGCACCGCTGTAGAGAATGAACAGCGACACGGCCAGACCCACGAAGCCGTCAATGGACAGCCCGGAAACGGCCTCGATGACGGCGGCCAGCAGGACGGCGGCGGTGGTGATGATGTCGTTGCGGCTGTCCTCGGAGGTTGCGAGCAAAGTGGTGGAGTTGATTTTCCTGCCCAGCGTCCGGTTGAACAGGCACAGCCACAGCTTGACGGCGATGGACAGCACCAGCACCGCCGCCAGCGGGGCGGAAAACACCACCGGCACCGGGGAGAGGATTTTCCCCACGGAGGTCTTTGCCAGCTCGAAGCCGATAATGACGATCATGGCGGAGACCACCAGACCGGACAGGTATTCAAACCGGGCGTGGCCGTAGGGGTGTTCCGCATCGGCGGGCTGTTCCGCCAGCTTGAAGCCAACCAGCGTCACAATGGAGCTGGCCGCGTCGGACAGGTTGTTCATGGCGTCAGCAGTGATGGAAACGGAGCCGGACAGGGTGCCGATAATGACTTTCCCGAGGAAAAGGAAGAAATTGCAGAGAATGCCCACGATCCCGGACAGAGTACCCACGGCGGCGCGCACTTTGGGGTCGCTGGTCTGGTCGGCGTTTTTAACAAAGAGACGCAGCAAAAAATGTGCCATAACCCGGCCTCCTATAGAAAGTCCATATATTTTACCATAGATTTCAGAAAAAAGAAAGGGCATTTTTTCTTTGAATCCAGCGAAAAACCTCCCGGATACCGTATTCCGGTATCCGGGAGAGGGAACGCAGACGATGTTACTTCACAAGCACCATATCCCGATTGATGGACGCCAGATTCTCCGCGCCGCACATGGCCATGGTGTCGCTCAGCTCCGCGCCGATCTTCTCAATGTAAAGCTTCACGCCTTCCTCGGCACCGCCGTAGACCATGGGAACGAAAGGCCGGCAGATGAGTACCGCGTCGGCGCCCAGTGCCAGCGCCTTGAATACGTCCACGCCGCTGCGGATGCCGCCGTCCACGAAGATTTTCACACCGCTGCCCTTCATGGCGTCCGCGATGTCCGCCAGAACTTCGGCAGTAGCGGCGCATTGATCCAGAACGCGGCCGCCGTGGTTGCTGACCACGATGGCAGAAGCCCCGGCCTCTTTGGCTTTCAGAGCGCCTGCCACGGTCATGATGCCCTTGACGATGAAGGGCTTTCCGACCATTCCGGCGATCTCGGCCAGCTGCTCCACGGTCTTGCTGCCCGCCGGGGGATTCATGTTTTTTAGGAAGGGCAGACCCGCCGCGTCAATGTCCATAGCCACGGCGAAGCAGCCGGATTCCCGGCAAAGGCCCAGCTTTTCCTGAATGGTCTCCAGGTTCCAGGGCTTCACCGTGGGGATGGCGGTGCCGCCGGAGGCGGCGATGGCCTTGCAGGCGACTTTCATGACCTCGCCGTTCAGCCCGTCGCCGGTGAAGGCGGCAATGCCATTGTCGGCACAGGCTTTCACGAGAATGTTGTTGTAAGCCATGTCGTCATATTTGTCGCTGTAGTGGACGGTGACCGCGCCCACGGGGCCTGCGAAGAAGGGATAGCGGAAGGTTTTGCCGAACAGGTTCAGAGAGGTGTCCGGCGTCACACAGGGGTGAATGGTGTTCATGTTAACGCGGATGTCCTGCCACTTTTCATAGTTGCGGATGGCGGTGTCGCCAACGCCCTTGGCACCGGGGCCGGGAATGTGGTTGCCGCAGGCTTTGCCATTGCAGACGGGGCAGGCCTTGCAGTTTTTGCTGAGAACCGCACGTGCGTTTTCAAGAACTTCCTGATAAGTCATGATGGTTTCCTCCCTGTTTTAGATTTTGAGATCAGTGAAAGGGGTCGAGATCAATATGCTCATCGATGCGGCACAGGAACTGCGCCAGCAGCTCGATACAGTTTTCGATGTCGTCCATGTGGCACACCTCGCAGGGGCAGTGCATGTACCGCAGGGGCAGGGACAGCAGCGCTGTGACCACGCCGGTGCCGGTGACGTGGAGGTTGTCCGCGTCGGTGTAGGTTCTGCCCATGTAGGACTCGATCTGGTAGGGGATGTTATGCTCCTTCGCCACGGCTTTCAGCAGGTCGTTGACCTTCCGGCTGCCGATGGAGCTGTTGCAGAGCACGCCGCCGCAGCCCAGCTTCACCTCGCCGGACTGCTTGGCATCCACGCCGGGATAATCGGAGGCAAAAGTGACGTCGGTGACGATGGCGACGTCGGGACGGATGGCAGAGCCGACCCAGTAGGAACCCCGGCCGGTGGTTTCTTCGCCCACGGTGGTGGCGGCGTAAACGCCTACGGAGCAGCCCATGGCCTTTGCCCGTTTCAGGGCTTCCAGAATGATGTAGGCGCAGCCCCGGTCGTCAATGCCCCGGGCGGAGAGGAAGCCGTTGATCATCTCCTGATGGTAGGTGTTCATGTGGACGGGGTCGCCCTCCTGCACATATTTCCGGGCGTCGGCGGCGTCCTTCGCGCCGATGTCGATGTACAGCTCGTCCGCTTTCAGGTCGGCCTTGTCCATGTCCTTGCTGCGGACGACCGCGCCGTAGACGGTCTGGGCGTAGCCATGGACGGCCACCTGATGGCCGGGGTAAACGCCGGGGAAAATGCCGCCGGACTTGGACACACGAAGCAGGCCGTCGGGCTGGATGTGGGTGACGATCAGACCGATCTCGTCAATGTGAGCAGCAAGCATCACCTTGAAGGGCGCGTCGGGGTTCAGCACGCAGACGACGTTGCCGGTATAATCTGTGATGATCTTGTCACAGTGGGGGGTCATCTCGGCGATGACCTTCTTTTGCAGCGGAATTTCGTGGCCGGAAACGGACATGCTGTCAAGCAGGGTGTAGAGGAATTCTTTGCTCATCTGTCTTTCTCCTTTTTTCTTTTACTATAGCACAAAAAATGCAATTTGCAAGGCAAAAGCACGGCTTTCGAGCCGTGCTTTTGGAATTAACCGTCGCTGAGAACGAAGTGGCAGAAGCGCAGAACCTCGTACCAGTCGTCGGAGTCGAAGCAGACGAATTTGTCATCTTTCAGGGTCGCACCGGGGTAGAAGCTCTTGGAGTAGGCCACATGGTGCTTGACGAAATCGATCTCCATGTGGAAATGCTCCGGCATGGGGACGACGCACTGCGCCGCCTTGGCGACCGCTTCCTTTGCCGCCGATTCGATGCGTTCCACCGCCTCGTCGGGGTGCAGGGAGGTGACACTGCCGCCCCGGCCCTCGTTCACGGGAACGGTGGTGATGGCAGGGATCAGGGTTTTGGCAAAGTCACACAGCGCCTTGTCGCCGGTGAGCAGCGCCACGGGAACGCCGTAATATCCGGCGGTGTAGGAATTGATGAGGAATTCACTGCACAGCGTGCCGTTGAGGAAAACGTGGTTGTTCCGGCCGTTCATGGTGTGGCTCAGGGGATTGCCGGGGCAGCCTGCCCAGGCGTGGTAGCCGGTGAAGAACACGGCGTCAAATTTCTCCTGATTCAGACCGCTCATCATGCTCAGGGGGTCGCCAGACCAGCTGCGGTTCATACGGATGCCCCGGGGAAGTCCGGCGGGGTCGATGTTCCGGGCGGAGTCGTGGGCATCCTTCACCAGAACCTCCGCCGCACCGGCGGAAAGGGCACCCTGACAGGCGGCGGCGACTTCGCGGGTCATCTGCTTCTGGGCGGGGCTGTAGTCAAAGGGGGTGGCGCGCTCCGTCTCCGGCCAGGAAACGATGCCGCAGGTGCCTTCCATATCGGCGCTTAAAAATACTTTCATTTATTTTCTCTCGCTTTCCTTATTAAATCAAAAGTAGGAGCCAACCTGAGTGATGGCGGCTTTCAGGTCTGCCCGGTAGTCGGGGTCATCGGGGTTCAGGGAATTGAAGGCGAAGCCGTTGTCCCCGCTGCGGCCGGTGCTGTGGCAGTAGCGGCCGTGACCTAAGTACATGGCGACATGGCCGGGGAAGAACAGCAGATCGCCGGGTTTCACATTTTCCAGAGAAATTTCGTGAATGGGAAAGTCCTCCATGATATGGGCGTCCCGGTAAATAAGAATGCCGCAGAGCATATAGGCCGTGGACACCAGACCGGAGCAGTCAATGCCCATGGGGGACTTGCCGCCCCAGCGGTAATGGGTGCCCTGATAGAGCATGGCGGCGTCCACCAGTGCCTGACGAAGGGTTTCCTCGTCCTGAGACAGGGGCGCGGTATAGTACTCTCCGAGGATGCTTTCCGGGACGAAGCCCGTTCGGCCATCCGCCAGACGCACCTGCTGCCAGCCCTTTTCCGGCTGACCCACCGGGGAGAGAATGCCGCCCCGGGGAAGGGTTGCCATAATCCAGCCCTGAACCTTGGGGGCGGAGAGAACGTCGCAAAAGTTCTTATTGCGGACAATTTTCTTGGGCAGCGCTGCCCAAGCGTCAGCGGCTTCGTTGCCGACGATCAGATCATCGGCGGAGACGATACCCTCATAGCGGTAATGGGTGCGGACGCGGTACCAGCCGGGGGCAGGTTCTTCCAGAATGTCCACTACCATGCCGTACAGCGCCTCGTCTTCCAGAGTGCTTTCCCGGGTGGGGGCGGCCAGCAGGGCGCAGATGGGGACGTTTACAATGGCTTTCATTTATTTCTCTCCCTTCATAGCGTCGTAGATCATCCGGGACAGCTGCCCGATGAGCCGGTTTTGCTGGGGCTGGCCGTCCAGCGCGGGGCCGTCCCAGGTGAAGATGCCCAGAAAATAGGGGCGGCCGTCCGTCAGGAAAATGCCCACGTCGTGGTTCAAGTGATCCAGCCCGCCGGGCTTGTGCAGCACGGTCACGGCGTCGGGGATGTATCGCTGGAGCGCATCGGTGCTGCGGCAGCGGGAAAGAAAGTCGAAGGCAACCTCCCGCAGGGGCTTATTCAGGATTTCCCCATGGTACAGCCGGGAAAATACCCGGTACAGGTCGGCGGGGGAGGTATAGTTGTTCCGCCCCTCGGCGATGGCCTGAAAGTCCAGCATTTTCCGCTGGAGGGAGGTCTGGGTCAGACCGATTGCCCGGCAATACTGATTGACGTGGTCGTAGCCCAGCAGGGAAATGACGGTGTTGGTGGCGGTATTGTCACTGGAAACGATCATCCAGTACAGCATTTCCCAGAGGGAAGCGCCGTCCTGCCGGTAGCCGGGTTCAAAAACCTCGGTGTCGCTGCGAAAATCCCCCGGGGCAATGGCAAGGGGCTGGCCAAGAGACAGCTTCCCGTCCATCACGTCCTGAAGAGCGCAGCACAGAATGGATACCTTGATGGTGGAGGCGGAGACCACGCGGGTGTTCTCCCGAATGGCGGCGATGGGGGTGCCGGTGGTCAAGTCCACGCAGTATAACGCGGTTTTGGCGGGAAACGCATCCATGACGGCATTCAGCCGGGAAGCCAGATCGTTCATGGTCACGCCTCCAATGTGATGCTGCCCGCGTCCGCGTTCAGACGGCACTTGCGGCCCATGGGCAGCGCCAGGGTGGTGGCGCAGTGGCCGCAGGCCAAGTCCATGACGGCGGGTTTTCCGGCGGGGACGATGAGCTGGGTGAAGATCTCGTCCAGCGTCAGGGTGCGCTCCGGCATTTCCGGCACGCAGTCCGTCCACGCGCCCAGAATGATGCCGGCGCAGTCCCGGAATTTCCCGGCATTGCGCAGCTGGGTGAGCATACTGTCCAGACGATAGGTCTTTTCCCCAATGTCCTCCAGAAACAGGATTTTGCCCTTGGTATCGACCTCCCAAGGCGTGCCGAGAGACGCCGCCAGCAGGGACAGATTGCCGCCGCAGAGAACGCCTTCCGCCTTACCCGGAACCAACGTGCGGATGCTCTGGCCTTCCGGATTGGAAAGTGCGCCGTTCAGACCGCCGAACAGGGCCTTTTTCAGATAGTCGAGTGTGTATGTATCCGGGTGCGGCTCGGTAGATGGCATGGTGCAGTGGAAGGTGGCGAGACCGCAGACCTGATTCAGAAACAGGTGCAGGGCGGTGACGTCGGAATAGCCGCCGAACCACTTGGGGTTTTTCCGGATAGCGTCCGCGTCCAGCAGGGGAAGAATGCGGTGGCCGCCGTAGCCGCCGCGGATGCACCACACGCCGTCAATGGTTTTGTCGGCAAAGGCGCGGTTGACGTCCTCCGCCCGCTGGGCGTCCGTTGCGGCCAGATAGCCGTCCCGGTTGGCAAAATAGCAGGAGGGGTACAGCACCGGCTCCATGCCCAGCCGACGGACGAGGTCAAGAGCGCCGGGCAGTTTTTCCTCCGGCACGGCGGAGGCGGGGGCGACCAGCGCCACCCTGGCGCCGGGGAAAAGGGGCTTGGGATCGATCATGGCAGGCACCTCGAAAAGAAATATGGCGCAAGCAGAACACGGGTACGTGCTCTGCTTGCAGAATGTCAAAACTGTTTGCGGTATTCTTCCAGCTCAGGCTCACTTGCCAGAACAAAGTGGCCGGGGACGATCTCGCACCAGTCCGGCTGGTTCGTCTCGCTGTAGTGATGGCAGCTGGGGTCATAGACAATGAGCTTTTTCTGCCGCTCCGCGATGGGGTCGGGCTGGGGAATGGCGGACAGCAGCGCGCGGGTGTAGGGGTGCAGGGGATGGGCGAACAGCTCCTCGCTCTCCGCCAGCTCCACGATCTTGCCCTTGTGAATGACGGCGATGCGGTCGCAGATAAAGCGAACCACCGAAAGGTCGTGGGCGATGAACAGATAGGTCAGATTCCGCTCCTTTTGGAGCTTGGACAGCAGGTTCAGAACCTGCGCCCGGATGGAAACGTCCAGCGCGGAGATCGGTTCGTCGGCAATGATGAAGTCCGGTTCCATGATCAGCGCCCGGGCAATGCCGATTCGCTGACGCTGGCCGCCGGAGAACTCATGGGGGAAGCGGCTGGCAAATTCCGGCAGCAGACCCACGTCAGACAGGGCGCTTGCCACCTTGGCCTGACGCTCGCTTTCGGACAGATGGTGTCCGCCAGCGTAAAGTCCTTCGCTGACAATATAATCCACCTTTGCCCGTTCGTTCAGTGAGGACATGGGGTCCTGAAAGATCATCTGGATACGCTGGGTGACCTCCCGGTCAAGAGCCTTGGAGATGCGCCCGTTGATCTGCTTGCCGTCAAAGAGGATTTTGCCGCCGGCAGTGGGGTGAATGCGGATGATGGCGCGGCCGATGGTGGTCTTTCCGGAGCCGGATTCGCCAACCAGACCGAAGGTCTCGCCCTGATAAATGTGGAAGGATACGTTATCCACCGCGGTAAAGGCGTGCCGCCGGGAGCCAAACCGGACGACAAGATCCTGAACCTCAATCAGCTTCTTTCTGTCTTCAGCCAACGCGGTTCACTCCCTTCTCCCGCAGGATGCGGACATGCTCCGGCGGCTCCACCTTGGGAGCGCGGGGGTCCATCAGCCATGTGCGGGCATAGTGGGTAGGCGTGACCTCGAAGAAGGGAGGACGCTCTACAAAGTCGATTTTCAGTGCTTTGGGGTTCCGGGGGGCAAAGGCGTCGCCCTTGACCTCGTGGAACAGATTGGGCGGCGTACCCTGAATGGAGTACAGCGGCTCGTCCTTGGTTCCCAGCTGGGGAAGGCTGGACAGCAGCGCCCAAGTGTAGGGATGGCGGGGGTCGTAGAACACCTCGTCACAGGTGCCAAGCTCCACGATGTCGCCCGCATACATGACGGCGATGCGGTCGGCCACGTTGGCCACCACGCCAAGGTCATGGGTGATATAGATGGTAGTGAGGTCATACTTTTTCTGCATGGCCTTGATCAGCTCCAGAATCTGTGCCTGAATGGTCACGTCCAGAGCGGTGGTCGGCTCGTCGCAGATGAGGATTTTCGGCCGGCAGGCGACGGCGATGGCGATGACCACCCGCTGGCGCATACCGCCGGAAAATTCGTGGGGATACTGCTTGTAGCGCCGCTCGGGGTCGTCAATGCCCACGTCGCTCAGCACTTCCAGCACGGCCTGGTAGGCATCCTTGCCTTTCAGACCCTGATGCAGCTCCACGGCCTCCTGAATCTGCTTGCCGATGGTTTTCAGGGGGTTCAGGGAGGTCATGGGGTCCTGAAACACCATGGCGATCTCCTTGCCCCGGATTTTCAGCCAGTCCTTGTCAGTCTGGAATTTGGTTAAGTCCATGCCGTTATAGAGGATGGAACCGCCGTCGATGTAGCCGTTGGCGTCCAGAAGACCCATGGCGCATTTGACGAATACGGACTTACCGGAGCCGGATTCACCCACGATGGCAAGGCTTTCGCCCTGATATACGTCCAGCGAAATGCCCCGGATGGCGTGAAGAATCTGACCGCGGAGGGTGAATTTCACGTTCAGATCTTTGACGGAGAGAACAACTTTTTTATCTTCCATTGTGATCTCTCCTTATCTGACGTGATTCTTGGGGTCGGCGGCGTCGGCGAAGGCGTTGCCGATGATGTAGAAGGAAACGGTGATGACCACCAGCACGGCTACGGGGAAGAACAGCTGGTAGCGCAGAGACGCCACGGTCATCAGCGAGCGTCCGGTCTGAATCAGATTGCCCAGAGACGGCGTGTCCACGGGAAGGCCGATGCCGATGTAGGTGACGAACACCTCATTGCCGATGGCGGAGGGAATGGCAAGCGCCATGCGCATGGTGATGACGGACACCATATAGGGCAGCAGGTTCTTGACGATGATACGCCCGGTGGAAATGCCCAGACACCGGGAGGCCAGATTGTAGTCCCGGTCGCGGATAATGATGATCTGGTTGCGGATGAACCGTGCCATGCCCAGCCAGCCCGTTAAGGACAGGGCGAAAATGATGGTGGAAACGCCGGGCTTTAAGACGTAGGAAATCAGAATCAGCAGCAGCGTCTGGGGAATGTTGTCCAGAACGTTATACAGCTCGGTAAAGAAGAAGTCCAGCTTGCGGACATAGCCCCACAGCACGCCCACGAGGATGCCCACCACGGCCTCCACAAAAGCGACAGAGAAGCCGATGAACAGGGAAGTGCGGGTGCCCGCCCAGATACGCGCCCAGAGATCCTGGCCGATAGAGTTTGTTCCGAACCAGAATTCTTTGCTGGGGGGAATATTGTTCAGAGGCAGACCCCACTGGTCGTTGTGAATGAGAATGGGATCCTTCTGACCGGGCAGGTACGGCTGAATAAAGGTGAACAGCAGCACCGCAACCATGACGAAAAGGAAAAAGACCGCGATCTTATTCTGGAAAAACGCCCGGAGGGTGGATTTCCAGTAGGAATAATCGGAATAGCCGCCCCGCTCCGCGTCCTCGGCGTTGAATTCGGCAAAGGAGAAGGCCTCCTCGTCGCTCATTTTCGGCGCGACATCCTCCTGAAGCTGCCGGGAGAGCTTGTCGCCCAGCGTGTCGGTGGCCTTGTCGCGCAGGGTGTGAAATCCAAGACGTTTCATCAGCGGGAACCCTCCTTCTTGGCAAAGCTGATCCGGGGATCGACGATTCCCATGAGAATGTCGCCGAAAAGCAGACCCAGAATGGAAATTACTGCGTAAATCAGCACCAGCGCCTGTACCAAGGTATTATCCTGACGCTTGATGGCCGTGACCAGCAGGCCGCCCATGCCGGGGACGGAGTACAGGGATTCCACATAGAGTGAACCCATCAGGGTAAACAGAATGGAGTTGGGGATGTACTGTACCAGCGGCACAAAGGCATTGCGGAACACGTGCCGGAAGGAGATTTTGCCGTTTGGCACGCCCTTCGCCCGGGCCAGACGGATATAGTCCTTGTTGGACTCGTCCACCATGTACCGCCGCAGCCACATGGCATAGTAGGCAATGTTGCCGATGGACAGGGAGATGACGGGCAGAATATAGCTCTTGGGATTGGCGGCGTCAAACAGCATGGGAAGCCCCAGCACGTCCTTGCCGACATAGGTCTGGGAACCGAGGAACTGGATCAGAATGTGATACACCGCCGAGGGCATGGCCTGCACCAGCACGATGAACACCGTGCCCAGCCGGTCGCCGATCTTGAAGCGGGTACGGGTGCTTCGCGCCATGATGACACCCAGAGGAAGACCCAGCGCCAGAGCAATGCACAGAGAAATCAGTCCCAGCTCCAGAGAGATGGGGATTTTCTCGGCAATGATCTCGGTAATGGCGACGCCCTTGCGGTAGACGTTGGATTCTCCCAAGTCCCCGTGGAGCACCTGCTTGTAAAAGCGCACCAGCTGGGTGGGCAGGGGAGCAGTCACGCCGAGAGCCTGAAGCTTGACCTGAATCTGGGTGGAGCTCATTTTATCGTAATTCTCGAAATACCCTTCCACGGGCATCAGCCGCAGCAGGGCAAAGAGGATCGTGATAATGATAAACATGGTGATGAGGGAGCGCAGAACGCGCTTGGTTATATATCTGGCCATATGATGTCCTCCTGGGGTTTTTCTCCCTTCATACGATTTCCCAATAAAATGGTAAAACCATTTTATTTATCCACTGATGTGGATGGCCGCCATAGGCGGCAGAAAATGTATGGACTTTCTTTTCTGCGGCTGCGCCGCTGGCCGTTTGGAAAACGGCATGCTAAAACGGTTTTTAACCGTTTTAACGAAACTGGCATCAGAGCCGATACCGCTGCTGCTTTCGCCGTAGCAGCACCGGTACAGGCTCCGAAAAATTGCCTGTGGAGCAATACCGTATATATGCGGCTTTGAGAGAAGCCCCCAAATGAGGGCTTCTCTCGTGATAAACTGCCAAAATGAAAACTTAAATCTTAACCGGCCTTCTTGGACTGCCACTCGGCGTAAGCGGCCTGATATTCCTCCATACCCATGGAGGAGCTGTACAGGTGCTGATCCTTGTAGCGCTGGTTGGCCAAGCCGAAGGAGGCGTACTGTCCTTCAAAGACGTTCAGATTGCACATCTGATAGCTGCGGTTGCTGATGGAGAAGGGGACGGCAAAGGCGTGATCCAGCAGGAACGCCTCGGCCTTGGCAAAGGCGGTATACCGGGCGTCCATGTCGTCGGTGATGGCCTTGGCGGCAGCTACCAGCTCGGTGTACTCGGCATACAGAGCCTGGGTTTCGGGGTCGGTGCTCTTGAAGATGAAGCTGTAGCTGGAATCCGTGGAGAAGGGATCGGTCCAGGTCTCGGGGTCGGCGTAGTCGGCGCCCCAGTTGCACTTCATGAAGGCGTAGTTGCCGGTGCGGCGGATAGCGCCAAGGAAACCGGTCTCAGGACCTGCCTGGATGATGATGTCCACATAGTCGGCGCCCAGAACGTTCTCGATCTGCTGCTCCACGACCTGACACTCCTGCGCCCAGTTGGCGGAGGTGGGGTTGTAGCACATGAGCATCTTGATGGGGAAGGTGGCTCCGGCGGCGGTCAGCTCCTCAATGGCGGTCGTCTTGTATTCCTCGGCAAGAGCCTCGTCGAAGTTGTCGCCATCGGTGTAGGCGGCCAGACCTTCGTAGTAGGTGTAGTCCTTGGAAGCGGAGGCAAAGGCGTTGGGGGTGATGGTGTTGTTCTTCAGGGACTCGGGGTCAATGCGGTCGCTGGTGGCCAGAGCGGGCATCCGGTTGAAGGCGTGGACGATGGACTTCCGGAAGTTCTCATTGTTCACGGCCAGCTTCCAGTTTTCGGGTTCGTACTCGGCGTCGAAGTTGGGGTCGAAGTTGAACAGATACCAGTAAGCGTAGGAGGTATCGGCACGGGAGGGATGGATCAGATCCTTGGTGTTGGGGTCAGCCATCATGGCGGACAGCAGGTCGGAGGAAATATCCGCCTGATCGACCTCGCCGGACTGATACATGGTGGTGGCGATGGAGGAGGCTTCGGCGTTGTAGGTCATCTGGATGGCATCCAGGAACACATTGTCCTTATCCCAGTAGGTGGGGTTCTTGGTCAGAACGCGCTGCTGCTGAGGCTCGTAGGTGGACAGGATGAACGCGCCGCAGTACAGCAGGGTGCTGTTGTCGGTGCCGAACTTGCTGCCGCACTCGGCAAGGAAGGGGCCGTACACGGGCATATAGGGGCCGAAGGAAACCATGGACAGGAAGTAGGGGCGGGAGGATTCCAGCGTGAACTCCAGGGTGTAGTCGTCCACAGCCTTGACGCCGATGTCGTCAATGGAAGCCTCGGGGACTTCTTCCAGAATTTCCTGCTCGCCGTCCTCGTTGGTGATGAACTTTACGGCGTTGCCATTTTCATCGGTGCCGTCGGTGGCATCGGGCAGAGCCATCTGATAGGCAGTCCAGTCATAGTAGGCATCGGCGCCCGCGATGACGCCGCTCATGGTATAGAAGGTGTCGGAGTCGTTGTTGGCATCACAGGCGTAGTGGGCGGAAGAAACCCAGTCATTGGCGGTGACGGGGGCAACAACCTTGCCGTCCTTATCGACCCAGTTCACACCCTCACGGATGTGGAAGGTCCAGACGGTAGCGTCCTCATTCTGCTCCCAGCTGGTAGCCAGAGCAGGCTCTACATTGCCGTAGGAGTCGTATTCCACCAGGCAATCCACCACGTTGGCGGCGATGTTCAGCTCGTTGGTCTGGCCGGTGATCAGATAGTTCAGCGTAGTGACTTCGGAAGCGTACAGCGTTCTGTAAACCGCGTTCTCGGTCACGGCAGCCGCAGTGGGGGTGGTGCCGGCTGCCGCTGTGCTGTCGGTGGTGCCGGATTTGCCGCCGCAGGCTGCCAGCGCGAAGACCATGGTCAGAGCCAGGGCGAAGGCGAGAAGTCGTTTCATGGTTTGCATAGTGATCATTCCTTTCTTGTTCTCTGCTTTGATAAGCGAGCCGGCCGAAAAGCAGCCGGTGGGCGACCCCCAAACGCTCTTTTTACCCGATGCTTCTTCCTTAACATCAGCGCGAAAACAGCGCCGGGAGACAGCCTATAAAATGGCGGACGCCATATTACAGGAGACGGTGGGAGTATTTGCCTCAAAATGAAAGTTCCAAAACTGGAAAATTCAAAATTTAAAAGAATGGTAATAGTTTATCACATTTTCCGCCTCAAGTAAAGTAGCAGATTTCATGATATGTCTCGATAAATTCGCGAATTTTTGTAACAGAAACATAAAAAAGTGTTCATACAGCAAAAGCAAACGTCCTTGAGCGACATTACAAAAGGGCGCACGCCGATGTACCGGCGTGCGCGCAAAGCAGTTGCGGCAGGTGACTTTTTTCAATTAATTCCATTGTCCTGCATAGCCTGTGCAGTCCCGGAAGTCCTGCATGACCGCGTTCTGGATGGCGATGCGGACGGCAGGGTCCTTTCCGCCCACGCTCTGACCGTTCAGCGTATCGGCGGAAAGGCAGAACTTGGTGGTGGAGGTTACAAGAATTTCATCGGCGGATTTCAAAAAATCCATCGTGAAGGGTTTTTCCAGCACCGGGATATCCAGCCGGTAACAAACCCGGATCATGTGGCTCTTGGCGATGCCCCGGAGGATGAACTCGTCGTTGGGATGAGAGTACAGGACTCCGTCCTTCAGGACGGAAATGTTGGAGTGGGCGCATTCGGTGACGATCTCACCCCGGTGGAACACGGTCTCCGTGCACCCGGCGCGGTGCGCCCGCTGGGCGGTCATCACATTGCAGAGCAGATTCAGAGATTTGATGTTGCAGTGGAAGAAGCGGGTGTCCTCCTCGTCGTTCAGACGGATGGGGATATTGGGGTTGGGGATGACCTGAGGACGAACCAGCACCCACAGTTTGCCGGGCAGATTTTTGGCATAGGTGTGGCTCCGCGGCTCCACGCCCCGGCTTACCTGCCAGTACACGAAGCAGCTTTCGCCCTCCACCTGCCGCGTCAGCCGGGTGAGAAGCTCGCCCAGCGCCTGCTTTTCCATGGGAATGTGGATATCCAGCAGCCGTGCGCTGGTGTAAAACCGGTTAAGATGGTCTTCCAACAGAAATATGGTGCCGTTTGCCGCCATGGCGGCGTCGTAGCAGCCGTCGCCGAAGAAGTGGGCGCGGTCATAGAAGGGGACTGTCAGTTCCTCGGGTGCGCCGATTTTGCCATCGTAATAGGCCAGTGCTTTCATGGTATCCGCCCTCCTTATAATATATGTTCTGCGATTCTCCGCGCCACTGCGACGCCGCTGGCGGAGGCGTGGGACAGGGAATGGGTGATGCCGCTGCCGTCGCCGATGACGTACAGTCCCGGATACCGGGTCTGCAAATGCTCATCCACCGCCACTTCCATATTGTAGAATTTGACCTCCACGCCATAGAGCAGGGTGTCGTCGTTGGCGGTACCGGGGGCAACCTCATCCAGGGCGTAGAGCATCTCGATGATGCCGTCCAGGATCCGCTTGGGCAGCACCAGACTTAAGTCGCCGGGTGTCGCGTCCAGCGTGGGGGTGACGAAGGATTCCGCAATGCGTTTGGGGGTAGACCGCTGCCCACGGATCAGGTCGCCGAAGCGCTGAACGATGACGCCGCCGCCCAGCATGTTGCTGAGGCGGGCAATGGACTCGCCGTAGCCGTTGGAATCCTTGAAGGGTTCAGAAAAGTGCTTTGCCACCAGCAGGGCAAAATTGGTGTTGGAGGTCTGGCGGGCGGGGTCTTCGTAACTGTGGCCGTTGACGGTGATGATGCCGTTGGTGTTTTCGTTGACCACCGCGCCCTTGGGGTTCATGCAGAAGGTGCGGACGAGGTCGCCGTACTTTTCGGTGCGGTAGACGATCTTGCTTTCATACAGCTCGTCGGTGAGGTGGGAGAAAATCTCCGCGGGAAGCTCCACCCGGACGCCGATATCCACACGGTTGGACTTGGTGGGAATGTCCATGTCACGGCAGACGGACTCCATCCATTTGCTGCCGCTGCGCCCCACGGAAATCACGCACTGGCTGCACGAAAAGCTCCCGGCTTTGCAGGTGACCTGATACCCGCCATCCACAGCGGCTACGGATTCCACCGGCGTGTCGAAGTAAAACGTGACCTTTTCTTTCAGGTAGGCGTAGAGATTTTCCAGCACCACATAGTTGATGTCGGTGCCGAGATGGCGCACGGAGGCGTCCAGCAGATGCAGGTCGTTCTGCATACACAGCTTTTTGAATTTTGTACCGGCGGTGGAATAGAGCTTGGTGCCTTCGCCGCCGTAGGCCATGTTGATCTGGTCAACGTAGCGCATCAGCTCCAGCGCTTTTGCCTTGCCGAGATACTCGTAAAGCGTACCGCCAAAATCGTTGGTAATGTTGTATTTTCCGTCGGAAAAAGCGCCTGCGCCGCCGAATCCGCTCATGATAGAGCAGCTTTTGCAGGCAATGCAGGACTTGACCCGGACACCGTCAATGGGACATTTGCGGTTTTTCAGCGGGTGTCCGGCCTCAAAGACGGCGACCTTCAGTTCCGGGCGCAGCCGGGTCAGCTCATAGGCGGAAAAGATACCGCCGGGCCCCGCGCCGACAATGATCACATCGTAATTCATGACTACCTCACAACGTATAATTTTGCAGTCAACCATTTACGGCGGTTGGTAGAAACGCTCAACCATATTATGAGCTTATACCCGTCCAGTATAACACAGCCGGAGCGGGATTGCAACCAAAACTGACTAAGAAAAAGCCAAGGCTGTCCGACAGATCACTGGGATTTTTGCGCAGCAAAAATCCCAGAACCGTTACGGCTCTGGGATTTATTGGTGGGGGAGGACGGATTCGAACCATCGAAGCGAAACGCAGCAGATTTACAGTCTGTCCCCTTTGGCCACTCGGGAACTCCCCCATATTTTGTTCGTTCGGTTGCAGGCTCAAGGAATGCGCCGGTTCTGGTGGAGCCGGTAGACGGACTCGAACCCCCGACCTACTGATTACAAATCAGTTGCTCTACCAACTGAGCTATACCGGCGTCTCGAACCGAACACGCTTATTATAGCACGGAAAGTCGATTTGTCAAGCTTTTTCGTGCGGCTTTTTGGAAAAAGTTCGGGAGCGGATTTCCCGCTCCCGAACAGCAACATTTTAGAGCTTTTTTGGGAAAAATCAGAATTCTACGTCCATTTTTGCTACGACGGCGGCGCAGCGGGGGCACAGGCCCTCGGCGTTTGCCTGCTGGCTATGCATCCAGCAGCGGGGGCACTTGGTGCCCTTGGCCTCGGATACGCCAATGGTCAGGTTCGGATAGTTGACGCCTGTGCCAACCTCAGCGCCTTCCTCGGGCTGCGCCCAGACGCAGTCGGAGACGATGCATACCTCGGCCAGATTCACGCCCTCGCAGGCGGAGCGGATGGCGGCGTCCTCCGTCGCCAGAGTGACGTGGGCTTCCAGCGCCTTGCCGATACGCTTGTCGGCACGCGCCTTTTCCAGAACGCCGTTGACGTCCTGACGCAGCTTCATGACCACGTCCCACTTTTCCATGGCGGCGTCTTCCAGCGCGTACTGGGCGAAGCCTTCCGGCATCTGGTTCAGCAGGACATTCCGGGCGTCATCACTGGCGCGATGAGGCATGGACTGCCAGATCTCGTCGCAGGTGAAGGCCAGAATGGGGGCGAACAGCTTCGCCATGGCGTCCAGAATCAGGAACAGAGCGCTTTGGGCGGAGCGGCGGCGCAGACCGTCCTTTTCCTCGCAGTAGAGACGATCCTTGATGATGTCCAGATAGAAGGAGGACAGCTCCACCACGCAGAAATCGTTGATGGCATGGGACACCACATGGAACTCGTAGTTGTCGTAAGCCTTGCGGCAGACCTGCACCAGCGCGTCCAGACGGGTCAGCGCCCAGCGGTCAAGCTCCTCCATGTCCTCAGGAGCAACGAGGTTGTCGGGGTCGAACTCGTTCAGGTTGCCAAGGCAGTACCGGGCGGTGTTGCGGAACTTCAGGTAGCTCTGAGACAGCTGCTTGAAGATTTCCTTGGAGCAGCGGACGTCGGCGTGGTAGTCGGCGGAACCGGCCCACAGACGCACGATGTCGGCGCCGTATTCCTTGATCAGGTCGGCGGGGTCAATGCCGTTGCCCAGGGACTTGTGCATGGCGCGTCCCTGACCGTCCACCGTCCAGCCGTGGGTCAGAACCTGCTTGAAGGGTGCGCCGTGTCCCAGCGCGCCGACAGAGGTCAGAAGGCTGGACTGGAACCAGCCGCGGTACTGGTCGGCGCCTTCCAGATAGACGTCGGCAGGCCACAGCTCGGGAGTGTCCTTCATGAGGGAGGCGTAGTGGGTGGAGCCGGAGTCGAACCAGCCGTCCAAAGTGTCGGTCTCCTTGTCGAAGGATTTGCCGCCGCAATGGGGGCAGCTCAACCCTTCGGGAATCAGCTCCATGGCGTCCTTCTCAAACCAGACGTTGGAGCCGTATTCGTCGAACAGCTCGGAGAGGTGGGCGATGGTCTCGTCGGTGCAGACGGGCTTGCCGCAGTCCCGGCAGTAGAACACGGGGATGGGCAGACCCCAGCGGCGCTGACGGGAAATGCACCAGTCGGCACGCTCCCGGATCATGCTGATCATCCGCTCGCCGCCCCAGGCAGGCAGCCACTTCACATCCTTGCAGGCGGCGATGGCCTCGTCCTTGAAGGACTCCACAGAGCAGAACCACTGAGGGGTCGCCCGGAAGATGATGGGCTTCTTGCAGCGGTCATGATGGGGGTAGGAGTGGACGATCTCCTCGGAGGCGAACAGAGCGCCGCTTTCCTTCATGTCCGCGAGAATGACGGGATTGCTTTCCTCGGTCTTCATACCGGCGTACTTGCCGGCGTAGTCGGTATGGCGGCCGTAGTCGTCCACGGGGACGACCAGATCCATGCCGTAGCGCATGCAGGTCTGGTAGTCGTCGGCACCAAAGCCAGGGGCGGTGTGGACACAGCCCGTACCGGAATCCATGGTGACGTACTCGGCGTTCACCAGACGGGAGGTCTTGTCGATGAAGGGATGCTGTGCCAGCATATTTTCAAAGAACTGGCCGGGGTAGGAGGCGATGACCTCGTAATGCTCGAAGCCGCCGATGTGCATGACCTTGTCCATCAGGGCTTCCGCCATGATATAGGTCTCGCCGTTGTCGGCCTTGACCAGAACATAGGTCTCTCTGGGGTGCAGGCAGATGGCAAGGTTGCCGGGCAGCGTCCAGATGGTGGTCGTCCAGATGACGAAGTAGGTGCGGCTCAGGTCGAAGCCTGCCAGTTTGCCCAGATCGTCCTTCATGGGGAACTTGACGTAGACGGAGGTGCAGGGGTCATCATGGTACTCGATCTCGGCCTCGGCCACGGCGGTGGCGCACACGGGGCACCAGTACACGGGCTTCAAGCCCTTGTAGATATAGCCCTTGTCGAACATCCGGCCAAAGACTTTGACCTCCTGCGCTTCAAAGTGCTTGTCCATGGTGCGGTAGGGGTGCTTCCAGTTGCCCACAACGCCCAGACGTTTGAAGCCCGCCATCTGGCGCTGGATATAGGTCTCGGCGAATTCCTCGCAGGCGGCGCGGAACTGGGGAACGGGCATGGCCTTGTGGTTGAGTTTGCTCTTTTTGATGATGGCTGTCTCAATGGGCAGACCGTGATTGTCCCAGCCGGGAACATAGGGAGTGTAATAGCCCATCATGGCGTGGCTGCGGACGATGAAGTCCTTCAGGGTCTTATTCAGGGCGTGACCCATGTGGATGTCGCCGTTGCTGAAGGGAGGGCCGTCGTGGAGCACAAAGGGGGGGAGATCCTTGTTCTTTTCCAGCATGGCCTCGTAGAGATCCTGCTCCTCCCAGCGGCTGAGCATACCCGGCTCCCGGGTGGGCAGACCCGCCTTCATGGGGAAATCGGTTTTCGGTGTGATGATCGTGTTTTTATAATCCATCGGAATACTTACCTCCAAAAATGAATTCATGATAATGTGGGGCAGGGAAGTGCGACCCTGCGATCAAAAGGAAAGCGCCTTTGTCTCGTCAAAAGAGACAAAGGCGCGTTGACCTCTGCGGTACCACTCTCGTTCCGGCAAAACCGGCACTCACGGGGAATCTCTGAATCAGAGCTTCCCTTACGCTGTATCGGGCGTGTCCCGGCGCGGTCTACTGCCTTTCGGGTTCGGCGCGCTGCTCGGAGGTGATGCAAACCGTCTCCTGCTTACTGCCTTGCACCAAAACGGCAGCTCTCTGAAAGCGGCGGAACGGCTTACGTGTCCTCGTCAAAGCTTAAACATTATAGGTTTTTCCCTTATCTGCGGGAAGTGGGATCGTAGTTACGGCCGAATTGCAGGTTCAGGCTGGCAAAGCGGCTGGTGGTGGAATCATTGGCGGTGGGGTGCTTGGGCGCGGCCTTGGGGGCGGTGTCCGTGGTGGTGCCGATGATCGCTTCAATGTTCTGGGAAATCTCGTCGGCTACGTCGTCGCTGCTGACCTTGGGGGCAGGAGCGGCCGGGGCAGCGGGAGCTGCGGGCACTACGGGAGCCACACGGGTCGTGGGAGCCGTGGAGACGGCCGGTGCGTTGGCAGTCTTGATCCGATCCAGAGCCTGAATGCAGGAGCGCATCTGATCCTGAATCTCGTTGATCCGGGCGGAAGCGGTTCTGCGGGCTTCTTCCAGACGGGCGTTCTCGGCGGCGATCAGGGCGCTGTTGTTGGGAACGCTCTGGACGGGCTGGGCGACAGGCTGGGCAGCCTGTGCAGCAGCGGCGGCGTTGGCGCTGCTGAGCATCTTGGCACATTTGGCCTCTGCTTCCATGACCATCTTGTCACAGGTGCGCTGGGCGTTGGCGACCTTTTCCTTCATGGCCGCTTCGTTCTTGCGGTATTCTTCCAGCTTGCCGACAAGAACGCGCATCTTGCTTTTCAGCAGGGCGTTCTCCTTGTACAGCGTTACGTAATCCTCCGTCAGAGGCTCCAGAAACTCGTCTACCTGCTGCATATTGTAGCCGCCGAAAGTAGACTTGCTGAAAGAAATCTGATCGATCTGCTGCGGTGTAAACATGGTGACTTACCTTCCTATCTTTTAGATATAGCTTTCAACCTCGGCCTGCAACGTTTCCAAATCGCCCACAATGTCCATATTGTGGGGGCAGAACAGGTAAGCAGACTGGGCGATTTTTTTCACATCGCCGTCCAGAGCGTATACACAACCGGACAGGAAATCCACGACCCGGCGGGCCATGGCCTTGTCTACATTCTCCATGTTGACGATGACGGCCTTGCGGTTGCGAAGGTCATCGGCGGCCTTGGAGGTGTCGTTGAAGCTGCCGGGACGGAACAGAACCACTTCCTGCTTGTTGCCGGTGTTCATGTTCAGGACCTGACCGGAGAAACCGGCGGCGGGAGCGGCGGACGTGGTGCTGGTCATGGGACCGAAGCCGTAATCGTCGGCTTCCTCCTCCTCTTCCTCCTCGGGGGCGGGAGTGGGTGCCGGCGCGCGGCGGGGTTTGCGGCGGGCGGGAGCAGGCTTCTCGGGTTCTTCATAATCATCGAGGTAATCGTCATCCTCGCCGTAATCATCGTAATCGTCGTCTGCGTAGGGCTGGGCAAATTTCTTTACATTATCCCACAAGCTCATTCTATATGTCCTCCTAATGTATGCTCACATCATTTTGATGAATCCCTGGCATAGTCTCTGGCACCAAAAATAGCGGTGCCTACACGAACCATCGTGCTGCCGGAAGCGATCGCGTCGGCGAAGTCTCCGGACATGCCCATGGATAAACAGTCCACCTTGACATTATCGTATTTTTTCTGCCTTATGTCAACAGATAAGTGGAACATTTTTTGAAAAAATTTTTGATTTTCTCCCGAAATGTGGCTGATTGGGGGGATTGCCATGAGACCTTTAATACATATGTTTGAAAATTCACCAATTTTTTCCATCAGAGGGAGAATGTCCTCCGCGGCAAAACCGGACTTGCTGGCTTCCTCGCCGATGTTGACTTCCAGCAAAATATCCTGCACAATGCCCTGCCGGGCGGCTTCCCGGTCGATGGCGGCGAGCAGACGCTCCGAGTCCACGCTTTGAATGAGGGACACCTTGCCCACCACCTGCCGGACCTTGTTGGTCTGCAAATGGCCGATGAAGTGCACCGGCGCGCCGTCGTAGGCGTTCTGGGCGAGCTTGGCGGTCAGCTCCTGCACCCGGTTTTCGCCGCAGCAGTCCACACCGGCGGCAATGGCCTGACGCACGGCGTCGGCGTCGTTCATTTTTGTGGCGGCGCAGAGCAGGATTTCCTTTGGGTCACGTCCCGCGGCGAGGGCGGCGACTTCCATTTGGCGGCGGATTTCGGCGACGTTTTCGGCGATAGACATAAGAATTCTTCTTTCTGTTTAGATTGGGAACCGGAGTTTACACTGAAAAAAGGGCAACGGAAGGCTTATGCTCCGTTGCCCTTTTTGCGTCACGCAGTTGCGGCTGCGGCCTTCAGCGGTTTCATGGGGGCGAGGGTGGAGATGGCGTGCTTGTAGATCATCTGCTGCTTGCCATCGGATACCAGCACCACTACGAAGCTGTCATAGCCCGTAATGACCCCCCGGAGCTGGAAGCCGTTCATCAGAAACAGGGTCACGGGAATCTTGTCCCGTCGCACCTCCTTCAAAATAGCTTCCTGTAAGTTGATCGCGTCAGACATATGGATACCTTCTTTCTCATATTCGGCAGGTACATAACTCCCCAAGAACTGCCGTATTTTTAGGGTATCCACATCCTAACACGTTTCAGTTGTCAAAATCGCTCACAATCCGTCGAGCGTTTTCCAGAATTTCCCGCCCGGTGTCTCCGGTGTCCTGGATGAGCCAGTGGATGGCCTTGTTCCGGCGGAACCATGTCAGCTGACGCTTGGCGTAGCGGCGGGAGGATTGGCGCACCAGATCGGCTGCTTCCTCTATTGTACACCGGCCGTCAAGAGCATCCACGAATTCCTTGTAGCCGATGGCCTGCATGGCGGTGGCCTTTTCGGGAATGCCGTCGGCGAGAAGCCCCTGAATTTCCTCCACCAGCCCCTGCTGAAGCATGAGACTGACCCGCAGATTGATACGGCGGTACAGCTCGCCCCGCTGGGCAAAGTCCAGCCCCAGCCAGATAGGGGAGTACCGGGGCGGAACGGCCTGCGTCTTCCGGTTGTGTTCCGTAATGGTCTCGCCGGTTTCCAGATAAACCTCCAGCGCCCGGAGGATGCGCTTCCGGTCGGAAAGATGCAGACGCCCGGCGGCGTCGGGGTCTACGGAGCGAAGCTGCGAAAGCATGGCCTCCATGCCCACGGTATCCGCCTGCGCTTCCAGCCGCTCCCGGACACCGGTGGCGGGGAAGGGGGCAAAGGCGTTGCCGCGGATGAGAGAATCCATGTAAAGCCCGGTCCCGCCTGCGATCACGGCGGTTTTTCCCCGGGAAGTGATGTCGTCCACAATGGGGGCGGCCATATCACAGTAGCGGCTGACGGAAAAATCCTCCCACGGCTCGGCCACGTCGATCATGTGGTGGGGGATTCCCTGCATTTCCTCCAAGGTGGGCTTCGCGGTGCCGATGTCCATGCGCTTATACACCTGCATGGAGTCGCAGGACACCACTTCACCATTCAGTTCCTTCGCCAGTGTTGCGGCCAGCGCGGTTTTTCCAGATGCCGTCGGCCCGGCGATGCAGATGATGTTGTTCATAAATAACTCCAAACAGGGCGTTACGTCCGCTTGAACTGCTTTTCCAGCTGCTTTTTGCTTAAAGAAACGCAGATGGGACGGCCATGGGGGCAGTATTTCAGGTCTTCCCGGCTCATGACCTCTTTGGCCACGGCGAGAAGCTCCTGCTCATCATTGACCCACCCGGCCTTGATGGCGGCCTTGCAGGCAACCGTGTGGAGCAGCTCGTCCCGGACGGTGTCCTTGCTTTCCCGGCGGCCGGACAAAAGGTCGGCGGACAGGCTTTCCACAGCTTCGGCGGCGTCATCCGGGCTTAGATCCATGGGAATTTGCCGCAGAAGCACGGTGTTTTCGCCGAATTCCTCCACCGCAAAGCCCAATTCGTCCAGCATATCCGCGTTGGCAAGAAGTTCCCCGGCCGCGGCGGGACTTAAGCGCACGGGGATGGGGGACAGCAGACTCTGGGCGCTGATTTTTTCGGGGTGGGCTTTCAGCTTTTCAAAGAGAATGCGCTCGTGGGCGGCGTGCTTGTCAATGAGAAAAGCATCGTCTCCCTGCTCCACAATAATATAGGTGTTGTAAAGCTCGCCCACCATCCGCCACTGGATCTCGGCGGGCATGGGCAGCTGGGTCTGCTCCATTTCTTCCGGCTTCGTTTCTTCTTTCTTGGGGGGGGCGGGGGGTACAGGCGCAACTTTTTCCGCTTTGGGTGGGGTCTGGCTCGCCTGAACCTGAGGAAGCATCACGAACTCCCGCAGGGGCATATTGACGGGACGCTCGATTTTTGCCGCTGTTGCAGCCGCCGCAGTTTGCTTCGGCTGGGGCGCGTCCTTTAACGCGGTGGAGAAGGTTTTGTACTCCTGAGGTGTCATGGTGCGGAAAAAGGTGCCTTTGGGAGCGGGATTTTCCGGACGGGGCGGCATCTGGGGCGGGGTGGACACCTTAGCGGGGGCATCGGGCGTGACCGGTGCGGCGGACTCCCCGGCGGGCGTCCGGAACCGGATTTCGGGGCGGTCGGTCTGGGTGTTCAACGCGCCCAGTACGCCGTAGTGAACGCAGTCAAATACCGCTTTTTCCGACAGGAACTTTACCTCTGTTTTCGCCGGGTGGACGTTCACGTCCACGGCGTTGGGCGGCAGAGTCAGATGCAGCACGCAGGCGGGGAACTTCCCAACCATGATCTGGTTGCGGTAGGCTTCCTCCAAGGCGGAAACCAGCAGCTTGGATTTCACGGGGCGGTCGTTGACAAAAAAGGTTTGCAGACCCCGGCTGGGGCGGGCATCGGTGGGCTTGGAGACGTAGCCGGTCAGGGTGTAGGATTCCCAGCGGCTGTCCACCTTCACCATCCGGGCAAAGTCCCGGCCATAGACGCAGTAGACCGCCGCCTGCAATCCTCCGTTTCCCGGGGTGGAAAGTACCTGCTTGCCGTCCCGGAGGAACTGGATGGCCACTTCCGGGTGGGCAAGCGCCTGCATCTGCACGGCGGCGGTCACACGGCTGCCCTCCACGGTGTCGGATTTCATGAATTTCATCCGGGCGGGGGTGTTGAAAAAGAGGTCGCGGACGATGATGGTCGTCCCTTCGGGACAACCGATCTCGGTTTCTTCCAGAATTTTTCCCGCTTCCAGCTTTAATGACGTGCCAGACATGCTGCCCGCCGTCTTGGTCAGAAGGTCGATGCGGCTGACGGAGGCGATGGCGGCCAATGCCTCGCCCCGGAAGCCCATGGTGCCGATGGCGGCCAGGTCCTCGGCGCAGCGGAGTTTGGAGGTGGCGTGGCGGAGAAAGGCCGTCCGGGCGTCCTCGGGGGACATGCCGCAGCCGTTGTCCGTGACCCGGAGGAAGGTCATGCCGCCGTCCCGAATCTCCACGGTGACTTTGGACGCGCCCGCGTCCACCGCGTTTTCCAGCAGCTCCTTGACCACGGAGGCGGGGCGCTCCACCACCTCACCGGCGGCGATCAGATTGGCGATATGGGGGGATAACTGAATGATTTTCGGCATAATAGATTCACCTCAGGCCGCCGATGGCGAGCAGATTGATACAGGCATGGATGATAATCGGCGCGAAAATGGTGTCGCTTTTGGTATACGCCCAGGCGAGGGAAAGTCCCGCCGGGAGGTATTGCAGCACCGCCATGACCAGCTCCAGGGGAGAATACTTTCCGATGAAGCCCAGAACATGGATGGCGGCAAAGGCGAGAATAGAGACAACGTAGGCTACCCACCGGGATTTTCCGTAGAGATTGCGGAAGATCAGCCCCCGGAAGACGCATTCCTCGGCAGGCGGAACCAGAATCACGGTGCTGACGACCATAAGATAGCGTCCGCTCCGGCTCATGGCGGAGATGACGGCGTCATTGTAGTTGGTAAAGCCGGGAACCAGCAGCCTTATCAGCCGCAGGGTCAGAAAATTGCAGGCATAGTAGGCGGCAAGCCCCAGAACGACCGCCTGACAGAAGTACGCTAGGTGCTGGGTCGCCTGCCGGGCGCTGCGTCCTAAGAACTCGTGATAAATCAGAATTGTCGCCAGAAAATTGATAAGGTAGTAGGTAAAGTTCAGCTCTGCATCCGTCAGCGGTTGAGATAGCTGATCGTTGACCATTTGCAGAATTAAGGATAGCAGCAACCATTGGAAAATAAAGTAGACGCCGCCTGCCACGGATTCCTGGGCAGTGGGACAGGCAGAGAGACTGCGGTTTCGTTTCATAGTTTAATCCAACATTTTCTTCAGTTTGTACAGCTCATTCATGGCTTCAATGGGGGTCAGGGTCTCCACGGAAATGGCGCTGAGAGCGGCAACCACCTGCTGGGAGGTCAAATCCATCATGCTGACCTGGTCTTCCGGCTCTTTCTGTGCCGCAGGAGCAGTCACGACGCCCTCACTTTCCAGCTCGGCGAGAATTTCTCTTGCACGGGTGATGACCGGGGCAGGGATGCCCGCCAGCTTGGCGACCTCGATGCCGTAGCTGTCGTCCGTTGCGCCGGGGACGATTTTCCGCAGGAAAATCATCTGTTCTCCCCGCTTTTTCACCGCAATGTTGTAGTTTTTCACATTGGGCAGCTTGTCTTCCAGCGTGGAAAGCTCGTGATAGTGGGTGGCAAACAGGGTCTTTGCCCCCAGACGCTTGGGATTGGCGGCATATTCCAGAACGGCGCGGGCGATGGCCATGCCGTCGTAGGTGGAGGTGCCGCGACCGATTTCGTCCAGAATCAGCAGACTGCGGGAGGTGGCGTATTTCAGAATGGTGGCGACCTCCGCCATCTCCACCATGAAGGTGGACTGTCCGGAAGCCAGATCGTCGCTGGCGCCGATGCGGGTAAACACCCGATCGACCAGCCCGATTTTCGCGCTGCGGGCGGGGACGAAGGAACCCATCTGCGCCATGAGCACGATCAGTGCCACCTGACGCATATAGGTGGATTTGCCCGCCATGTTGGGGCCGGTGATGATGGACACCTGATTGTCCTCAGCACCTAAATGGGTGTCGTTGGGGACGAACAGGGAGTCTTTCAGCATGGCCTCCACCACGGGATGACGGCCGTTTTCAATGGTAATTTCCCGCCCCAGCGTGATTTCCGGGCGGCAGTAGCCCCGCTGCACTGCAACGGCGGCGAGACTGCACAGCGTGTCCGCGGCGGCCACGGCGGCAGCGGTCTGCTGCACCCGGGCGGCCTGCTTGGCAAGGTATTCCCGAAGCTGGGTGAAGATCTGGTATTCCAGCGCGGTGAGCCGGTCTTTGGCGGTAAGTACCTGATTTTCCAGCTCTTTCAGCTCCTGGGTGATGTAGCGCTCGCAGTTGGCGAGGGTCTGCTTGCGGATATAATTTGCGGGTACCTGGTCGATAAAGGACTTGGACACCTCAATATAATAACCGAATACCCGGTTGAAGCCCACTTTCAGGGTGCGGATGCCGGTTTTTTCCCGCTCGGATGCTTCAATGGCGGCGATGGTGCCGCTGCCGCCCTCCATGATGTCCCGCAGACGGTCGGCTTCCTCGCTGGCGCCCTTGCGGATGATGCCGCCCTCCCGGATGGTCAGGGGAGGATCGTCCACCAGCGTGTTTTCAATGCGGTCGGCGCAGTCCGTCAGAGGGTCGATGGCCGCTTCCAGCTTCTTGAGCAGGGGAGAGTCGCACTTTTGCAGCTGCGCCTTTACGTCGGGCAGCGCCCGGAAGCCACGGGCAAGTCCCAGCAAATCCCGGCAGTTGACGGTGCCGGTGACGATGCGGGTCTGCACCCGCTCTAAGTCGGTGACGTCCCGCAATGATTCCTCCAGCTCGCCCCGGACGATGACGTTGTCCGTCAGCTCCTCCACCGCGCCGTGGCGGCGGGTGATCTCCACCGGGTCAAGCAGGGGCTTTTCCAGCCATGAGCGGAGCATCCGCCCGCCCATGGCGGTGTGGGTCTTGTCCAGCACCCACAGAAGCGTTCCCCGCTTTTCCTTGGAACGCATGGTCTCCGTCAGTTCCAGATTCCGCCGGGCGTCCAAATCCAGCTCCATGAACCGGCCGGTGGTGTAATATTGCAGCTCCCGGATGTGGGCAAGGTCGTTTTTTTGCAGAGTCAGCAGGGTTTGCAGCAGCGCGCCGCTGGCAATGACGGCGGCGGGCATTCCCGCAATGCCCATCTGGGAAAGGGTGGCATGGAAGTGATTTTCCAGCAGTGCTTCCGCACTTTCCAGAGCGAACAGCTCCTGCTTTCCCTCGCTGACGCAGCAGCTTAAGCGGCGGAAAACGGCGTCGTCAATGACCTCGCAGTCCACATTGGAACCGTAGCGGAGGATTTCACTGGGGGCAAAGCGGCCAAGCTCAGAGGCTACGTTCTGGGCGTCGGAGCAGACCGTGGTGAAGAACGCGCCGGTGGAAACGTCGCAGAAGGCAAGGCCGAATTTTCCGCTTTCCCCGTAAATGCAGCCGATGTAGTTGTTTTTGTTCTCGTCCAGCATACAGCTTTCGGTGACGGTGCCGGGGGTGATGATGCGGGTGATGTCCCGCTGTACCAGTCCCTTGGCGGTGGCCGGGTCTTCCATCTGTTCGCAGATGGCGACCTTGTAGCCCTTCTGCACCAGCCGGGCGATGTAGGAGTCCACGCTGTGGTAGGGGACGCCGCACATGGGCGTCTGTTCCTCCTTGGGCTTGCCCCGGTCACGGGTGGTCAGGGTGAGATCCAGCTCCCGGGCCGTCAGCTTGGCGTCCTCGTCAAACATCTCGTAAAAGTCGCCCAGGCGGAACATCAGGATGCAGTCCTTGTGCTGGTCCTTGATCTGCTGATATTGCCGCCGCATGGGGGTCAGTTCATTCGTTGCCTGTGCCATATGTTGATTCCGTCCTGTTCTATGTTTGTACAAAATTCAGCAGATATCCGCCGCTTTTCCGCTCAGGCTCCATGTGGTGGCGGCGGTGATGGTGATGTCCTGATAGGTGCCGATCATGTCATCACAGCCGGGGAAGCGCACCAAGCGTCCGCCCTCGGTGCGGGCGGTGAGAAGGTCTTTGTCTTTGCCGTCCACAAGACAGCGGAGGGTTTTGCCAATGTAGGAATTGTGGATTTCCTCGGAGATGGCGTTCTGCACTGCGCAGAGCCGGTCGAAACGGCGGTTTTTCTCTTCCTTCGGGGTGGGATCGTCCATTTTCGCGGCGGGGGTGCCGGGGCGGGGGGAGAAGATGAAGGTGAACAGGCTGTCGTAATGCACGGACTGAATCAGGCTGATGGTCTCTTCAAATTCTTCATCGGTCTCTCCGGGGAAGCCAACAATAACGTCGCTGGTCAGCACCAGCTCGGGCATGACCTTTTTGGCGTAGTTCACCTTTTGCAGATAGGTCTCCCGGTCATAGTGGCGGTTCATGGCCTTCAGCACACGGGAGGAGCCGGACTGGAAGGGGAGATGCAGCTGCTTCGCGATTTTGGGATAGCGCGCCATGGTGTCGAAGAGCTTCTCGCTGGCATCACGAGGATGGCTTGTCATGAAGCGGATGAGAAAATCCCCCGGAATCTGGGCAATGGCGGCCAGCAGGTCGGCAAAATCCATGCCGCAGCTCAAATCCTTGCCATAGGAGTTGACGTTCTGCCCAAGAAGGGTGATTTCCTTCGTGCCGCCCTCAATCAGCGCCCGGCACTCGGCGAGAATGTCCTCCGGCTGACGGCTGCGCTCCCGCCCACGGACGTAGGGGACAATGCAGTAGGTACAGAAATTGTTGCAGCCGTACATGATGGATACCCATGCTTTCAGCTTGGAATCCCGGACTTGCGGAATGCCCTCGGCGATGGAGCCGGGTTCGTCTTCAATAAAGAACTGCCGCTTTTTCCCGCTGAGGACGTTCCACAGGATTTGCGGGAACTGCCACAGATGGTGGGTGGAAAACACGCCGTCCACGTGGGGGTAGCTGTGCTTGACGCGGTCGGAGACCTTGGTTTCTCCCGCCATGCAGCCGCACAGAAAAATTTTCTGCTCCGGGTGGCGGCGCTTGGTGTGAGTCAGCGCGCCCAGATTGCCGAAAACCCGCTGCTCGGCGTGTTCCCGGATGGCGCAGGTGTTCATGATGACCACATCCGCGCCCTCGGCGCTGCCGACGATGGCGTAGCCGCACTGGGCGAGGAAGCCCTGCAGCTTTTCGGAATCGGCCTCGTTCTGCTGGCAGCCATAGGTCTCCACGTAGGCGGTGGGGGTGCGTCCCTTTGTCTGCCAGTAGGCGGCAATTTTATCACAGCAGGCGAACTGGGCGTCCAGTTCGGCCTGAGAAATGACGGTGGTTTTGGTGTTCATGTAGGAAATCCTCCAGATACTATCTCAATATAAAATCATATCATTTTTTCCGCCTTTTTGCAAGTGCCAGTCGCGGAGAAATGAGATTTGCCGCATCCGGCCGGCAGGGATTTGTAAATATTTTGTGTTCCGCTTGCATTCCGGGCATGTGCGTGGTAAACTAAGCGGGTATGATTGCCCGTGTATACGGAAACTCTGAATGGAGAAAGAGGATATTTCATGGAAAAATGTAAGTTTTGTCAGGAAGAACTGGCAGAGGGAAGCACTGTCTGCCCCCACTGCGGGAAGGACAATGCCCCGGAAATTGAAACCGAAACGGTAACGCCCGCAGAGGAAGTCTCCGAAGAAACCACCGTCGTGGAAGAAACTGCCGACGAAAAGACCGAGACGGAAGCGCCCGTCGAGGAAGAAACCGCCGAAACGACGGAGCAACCCGCCGCAGAAGAAGCGACGGAGGAAACGCCCGCCGAGACTCCGGAAGCGCCCAAAACCGCCCCCTGGAAGATCGTCGCCGCTGTTGCTGCCGTGGTCGTCCTGATCGCCGCGCTGGCGGCGCTGGTCATCGGCGGTGTGAAGGGCGGAAAGACCCCCGCCGAAACTACCGAACCGACTGTCGCCGCCGAAACCGCCGCAACGGAGACGCAGGTACCCGCTACAGTCCCCGCCGACGGCAATCCCGACGACGTGACCTGCAAGGGAACCTACACCGTCACCGACGAGGAAGCCGCCGCTGCGAAGGACACTGTTGTGGCTACCATGGGCGACGAGCAGCTGACCAATGGCAAGCTGCAGGTGTACTATTGGAACGTTGTTCAAAGCATCCTCAGCTCCAACTATGGCTACAGCCTGATGTATCAGGGCCTGCTGGACTATTCCCAGCCGCTGGACACCCAGCTGTGCAGCGAGGACAGCAGCCTGACATGGCAGCAGTTCTTCCTGGGTGAAGCGCTGAACTACTGGCAGATGTATCAGTCCCTTGCACTGGAAGCAAAGAACGCCGGTATGGAAATGCCCGCGGAAGATCGGGAGTATCTGGACGGTCTGGAGGCTTCTCTGGAGGAGACTGCCGCAAACTACGGCCTTTCCGGCATTGAGGAACTGCTTCTGAAAAATGTCGGCCCCGGCGCGGGGCTGGAGGAATTCGCCGGTTTTCAGGAGCTTTATTATCAGGGAAAGCCCTACTACACCGCCGAGACGGAGAAGCTGGTACCCACTCAGGAGGACTTGGAAGCCTACTACACCGAGAATGAAAGCTACTTCACCGGTAACGGCGTCACCAAGGACGGAACCTACGTGAGCGTCCGCCACATTCTGGTCATGCCCGAGGGCGGCACCACGGGAGACGACGGTACCACCACCTATTCCGACGAGGAATGGGCGGCCTGCGAAAAGAAGGCGCAGGAGATTCTGGACGAGTGGTTGGCAGGCGATGCCACCGAGGATTCCTTCGCGGCTCTGGCGGAGGAAAAGTCCGAGGATCCCGGCTCCAGCACCAATGGCGGCCTGTATGAGAATGTCGCGAAGGGTCAGATGGTGGAACCCTTTGAAGATTGGTGCTTTGACGAAACCCGCGCCGCCGGTGACTACGGTCTGGTGAAGACCACCTACGGCTACCATGTGATGTACTTCGTCAGCAGCACCCCCATCTGGGAGACCTACGCAAAATCCGGCTGGGTCAACGAAAAGACGAATGCGTTCATCAAGAAACTGGCGGAGGATCACCCCATGGAGGTCGATTACAGCGCCATCAAGCTGGGCTACCTGAATCTGGGAGCCTGACAAGTCAAAACGCGAAACGGCGTGGCTGTGCCACGCCGTTTTCTGCGCTAATTTTGTCCACCGGCATTTCTTTCCGTATTATTTGGGTGTAAGGCCCTTACAGACAAAGGAGTGAATCACTTGGAAGATACGCAGATCGTTGCGCTGTTCTTTGCCCGGTCTGAGGAAGCAATTTCGGAAACGTCCAAGAAATACGGGAGATATTTGAAAACCATTGCCGGTAATGTTCTTCCCAGCTCTGAGGATGTGGAAGAAATCCTCAACGATGTATATTTGGCCGCCTGGAATTCGATTCCCCCGAACCGCCCGCCGGTGCTGAAATACTACCTGTCCCGAATCGTCCGGAATCTGAGCTTCAAGAGAATAGAGTATCTGACCGCCGAAAAGCGGGGCGGAAACGCCGATATCCTATTACAGGAGCTGGAAGACTGCATTCCGGACACCCGCAGGAATATGCAGGAGGTGCTGGAAGCGAAGGAGCTGGGACAGCTGGTGAACCGTTTCCTCGGCACACTGCATCCGGATGACCGCAGATTGTTTCTTGCCCGGTATTATTATGCCATGACGGCGCCGCAGCTGGCGGAAAAATACGGCGGCTCTGCCCGTCAGGTGAAATACCGGCTGGAAAAAATGCGAAGACAGCTGAAATACAGTCTTGAAAAGGAAGGAATATGCATATGAAGGCAACAGACTTAAACCGGGCACTGAACTATGTAGATGATGCGTATCTCATGGAAGCCGACACTCCGTACAAAGTGATTGAAACTGAAAGTAAGGAGATTAAACCCATGAAAACCCAAAAAAGAGCGTTCCGCATTTTACTTGCGGCAGCATTGATCGGTGTTCTTTCCATTACGGCCTACGCCGCAGAGATGCTTCCCATTCACAAGCTGGAATCCGGAAAAACAAAGCACTATGAAAGCTACTCGGATGTAGATCGGGCAATCGCTCAGGTCGGCTTGGAGGTTTCGGTGCCGGAGGAATTTGAAAACGGCTTCCGATTCCAGGGCGTGGACGTCGGTCAGACGATCGGCAAGGACGCTAGGGACGAAAAGGTTCTTACCTACCGGCAGCTCAGCGTTTCCTATGAGAATCCCCAGGGTCAGGAGCTGACGCTCCTCATAAGAGCGGACATGAAGGAGGTTTCCGAAACCGAGAGCATTCCGTCCATCAGCAGAACGGTCGATACGATCGCGGCAAGATACTATCTGGATCACTATAAGTTTGTGCCGGGTGACTACAAGCTCTCCGAAGCCGAGGAAGAATGGGCAAAACAGCCTAATAACCATGTTACCTATGGCTCCGATACGGTGCAGGAAAGGGACGTAGCGTTCCTGTGCTGGACGGAGGACGGCATTTGCTACAGCCTCCTGGATCAGAACATTCTGAATCCGGATACTCTGTTCGCAATGGCAGGGGACCTGATTCAGCAGTAAAGGCAGATAAAAACAAAACCGGCATCCCACTTTCTGTGGGATGCCGGTTTGTGCTATTAGGGTCTATCTGAAAACCGTCAACATGCCCAAACAGCGGGTCTTTTCCGCCTG
>OLPW01000563.1_pt1 | contig 43900 bp, 36 predicted proteins | sample 1672161 | NCBI WGS metagenome assembly OLPW01 (sample SAMEA3136654, study PRJEB25190) | human gut metagenome
TTTTAATAGCTGGATCTAATCCAAAAGAAAAAGAAGTTATTATTGATTTGGTTATGAACTTCTTAAATTAAATAATTTTATACAATTTCTACCATTATATTATATTTTTTTTACATTAATTTTCGACAATGTTTGACTTCGCTTAACAAATTATGATAAACATTTAATATACATAATATAAAAAAGACTTGAATTTTCCATATCCACGTAATATAATCTTATTGGTTACATAATTCTTCACTTGCGAGAGTTTAAGTATAGAAAGGAGTGAAAACATACAACTAATCAGAATTATTTAGAATTACAAGCACAAAAACTACAGAAAGGTGAAACACAATGAAGAAAAGGCGTATATTACTATCGTTGATTTTGACATTTATGCTACTTTTTTCACAGGTAGTACCAGTCTCAGCACTTGAAGCCACATTGGACACTACAACAGATACCACTACTGAAATAGTAGATGGGGATGTTACAGTTCAAAATGGTGAAAATGACAAGGCTCAAATTGAAATCGACGATCAGAAACTTAAGACGCAAGTTGTAACCAATGACCAAAATGATCAGACGCAAGTTGTAACCAACGATCAGAATGATCAGACACAGGTTGAAACCAATGATCAGAATGATCAGACACAGGTTGAAACCAATGACCAGAATGATCAGACACAGGTTGAAACCAATGACCAGAATGATCAGGCACAGGCTGAAACCAATGACCAGAATGATCAGGCACAGGCTGAAACCAATGATCAGAATGATCAGACACAGGTTGAAACCAACGATCAGAATGATCAAACGCAAGTTGTAACCGATGAGCAGAATGATCAGACACAGGTTGAAACCAACGATCAGAATGATCAGACGCAAGTTGTAACCGATGAGCAGAAACTCAAGACACAGGTTGAAACTAATGAGAGTAAGCCAGAACAAAATCAAGTACTACGGGTAGCAAATGATATCACTTGGACTAATAAAGGTGAATTTCCCTTTGTTACAAAAGTAAAGATATCAAATGAAAATGGGGTAGAAATAGGCGAAGGTTCATTTGATAGAAATCAGAAAATAAACCTTGATTTTTATTTTTCTATTCCTAACGATGCAGTTGTATCAGCTGGAGATATGTATACAATTGCTATCCCGGATGGGTTTGAACTGGTAGGTAATCTTTCCGAACAACAGCTGGATGAGACTAGCGGAATTGATGTTACATGGGAACTGACTGACAATGTTATTACTATCAGGTTTTACCAGTCGTTAGATATTTTGTCTAATGTATCTGGATACATGTCAATTGGTTGCTGGTTTGACAAAGATTCACAGCTTGGTCAAGACGGACAAGATATAACCTTTGTAATCGCAGGTCAGACATATACGGTTGATGTATATTATGATGAGATTACAGATTCTCAATCTGCAGATGTAGTAAAAAAAGGAACATACAACAAAGAAACAAAAGAGGTTACTTGGACTATTACTGTAACACCTGATAATAAGAATGCTACTCTTAGTGGTGTAACGGTGAAAGATTACTTTGATACCTCCGTTCTTAAGTATGTACAAGGATCTTTTAAAGTTAATGGAAGTACTATTGCTGATAGTAATGTAATATTCAATACTAATGGATTTGAGTATAAGTTTCCAGCTGAAACGAGTCCAGGAGCTAAGACTATTACATATAAAACAGCAGTGGCTGATGGCTATTTTATGAGTGATGCTAAGACTGTAAAGAATAATGTTTCAACATATATGCCTAATGGGGACAAGTCTTCAGAGGCTGAAGCAGAAGTTACGGTTGAAAAGTTGCCCATGCAAAAAGCTTCAGTAAAGTATAATGCTATAACAAAAACGGGATCTTGGAAAATTGTAGTAAACAGAAATAAGCTTAGCTTAAAAGATGCTACAATAGTTGACAACTATCCTAAGGGTACTTACATTGATACGGATACCATTAAGGTAGATGGTAAGAGTACCCAAAATTACAAAGTTGATAGCAACAAAAATACATTAACTATATATCTTGGTGATATTGATGATGAAGTAGTTATAACATATGATATGGTAATTACTGATTTTGATCAACTTACCAAGTATGAAGATACTTACTACATTCGCAATTATGCAAGTTTAAACTCTGGAAATTCTGTTATTGAAGATGCAACTGGTGAAGGCTGGATTGGTATTGGGACAGGCAACATTCCCATTGAGAAGAGTGGTAAAGTCAAAATAGACGATACTTATGGTCAGTATATTGAGTGGTGGGTTGAAATCAATGGTAGCTACTCATCTGATTATAAGGAAATAACCGACCCCATTGTATTTTATGATAAACTACCTGAAGGAACATCATTTATTCCATGGGGACTGGTAATCACAGCATATTTCCCGGATGGAACAAAAGCCTCAAAAACCATTGATACTTCAGAAGTATACAACTCAAAAACCAATGAAGTTAGTTACACAATAACTCCAGGAATGGATTTTTCAGGAGTAAAAGCGACTGCTGATTGTACCTATGGCATTTGGTTTGCAACTAGTATTAATGGCGTGCAGGAAGGTAGCTTTACCAATACTGCTAAAGTAACAGTGGATAACAATACAAATAGTGACACTGCTACAGTTGATGTTTCTTACAAAACCGGAGATATGATTGGAAAGTCTGGATCATATAATTATGAAAATAATACATATGATTGGACTATTCAGTTTAACAAAGGTGAACAAGCTGTTTTGAATCCAGTAATCACCGATTCTCTTCCGAGCGACCATGTCCCTGCTTATGATTATATTTATGTAGATGAGCAGAAAGTTTTGCTTGATGGTACTAAAGTAAATGGTATTTCGGCAACTTATGATGCTGGTAATAATGTCGTAAAGGTTTCGTTTGAAGGCTACATACTTAGTGCAAGTAAAATTTATATTAGCACAAAATATGTTGGAGAAGGTACTCAGGGAGATGCTAAAAACAATGTAGAGCTAAAAGGAGACAATTTTAGTCATTCCTTTACGGCAACTGCAACTGTAAAGTATAAGCCCTTGCCTATTCTTCAGAAGAAAACTGACTATACCAGCGGTGATACAATTACTTGGAAAGTAGTACTAAACTTGGATCATGACAATTTAGGACAGCTAAGCCTTGTTGACCAATTATCGCCTGGTTTGGATTTTGATACTTCGAGTGTAAAATTGTATCTTGCCAATATTTCATCAAATGGTACTATTACTTCCACAAACACTCAGGTTGAAATTAGCGAGAGTGGAATAAAGTTTGATCCTACGACTGGACTTATTACAATTGTACTTCCAAAAGATTTGGATACGCACCAATGCTATATTTTAAATTTCGATACTCCTATAAAGGATAAGGATTTAAAAAGCATAACTAATTCTATTACTTTTAATGGTACCGATTTCCAAGAAGGAACTACTAGTGAAGAAGTTATCTTGAAAACTACTTCAAGTAGTAGTGGAATTGTTGGAGAAGCCGGAACTGTTAGAATTAAAAAATTAGACCAGAAGACAAATAAGCCTCTGGAAGGTGTACCGTTCCAACTGTTGGACAAGAACAAGAATGTAATTACGTCGGCCGGTTGGGCTGTAACTGATTCCAACGGAATCGCTGAGTTTAAAGATTGGCTTCGTCTTGATTCGATATACTATGTCCAAGAAGTACGAACACTTCAAGGATATTTGTATGATGATACATCGTATGAAGTCAAAGTAAACAGTAGTGATGAAACTAAAGTTGTTGAAATTACTGTCTATAACATTCCTGATGAGCGCATAAATATTAAAGGAAGCAAGACATGGGAAGACGGAAATAACCAGGATGGTATTCGTCCGGAAAGCATTACGGTAAATCTTCTTGCAAATGGTAAAGTCGTAAAGACAGCCACTGTAACAGAAGAAGATAATTGGAGCTATGTATTTAGCAACCTTCCGAAGTATGCAGAAGGAAAGGAAATTGTTTATACAGTTTCCGAAGAAGAAGTTACTGGTTATGAAGTAAAAGTTGATGGTTATAACTTAATCAACACTCATGTGCCAAAGTCCGAAAATGGGACAACGCCTAATACGAATAATAACGACCAGAATCTTCCGCCAAAAACGGGAGATCATGTAGACATTATGCTATTTGTAATCATTGGAACTGTTAGTTTCATACAAATGATTATTGTATGCATACTGAAGAAAAAGAAAACTCTCAAGTAATTGTTTTACTAATGTAGGCAATCACTAGAGCAAGAGGAAGAGCCGTCAATCTGACGGCTCTTTCCAGTTTTTTTATAATTAAAATATTTATTAATCCTCTTTTATTTTTAAGAAAATATGATATAATTTATCTAAATTAAAAAGAAAAATGCTAAGTAATTAATTTTAAGAAAGGAGTAAACATGTTTAAAATACATTCACCATATAAACCAACTGGAGATCAGCCTCAAGCTATTGAAAAAATAGTAAATGGATTTAAAAAAGGTGCAAAAAATCAAACTCTACTTGGAGTTACTGGATCTGGAAAAACATTTACGATGGCAAATGTAATTGCAGCTTTAAATAAACCTACAATAATAATGGCACACAATAAAACTTTGGCTGGACAGTTATATTCAGAATTTAAAGAACTTTTTCCTGAGAATGCTGTTGAATTATTTATATCATATTATGATTATTACCAACCCGAAGCATATATTGCATCAACTGATACTTATATAGAAAAAGACAGTAGTATAAATGATGAAATTGATAAACTAAGGCATAGTGCAACAGCTGTACTATTTGAAAGAAAAGATGTAATTATAGTTGCTTCAGTATCTTCAATATATTCTTTAGGTTCTCCAGATGATTATTCAAATATGGTACTTTCAGTAAGACCAGGAATGAAAAAATCAAGAGAAGAAATCTTAAAGAGACTTGTTGAAATGCAGTATACAAGAAATGATATAGAATTTGTGCGTGGTAATTTTAGAGTAAAAGGCGATATAGTAGATATTTTCCCAGCTGACAACTCAGAAGAAGCTATAAGGTTAGAGTTCTTTGGAGATGAAATTGATAGGGTTTGTTTAATTGATGGGATGACTGGAAAAGTAAATGCTGTATCAAAACATGAATTTATATACCCAAAATCTCACTATGTAATACCTAGAGAAAAAATAGAAGAAGCAATTAAAAAAATACAAGTAGAATTGGCTGAGAGAATAAAATTCTTTAAAGAAAGAGATAAAATTGTTGAAGCATATAGGATAGAGCAGAGGACTAATTTTGATATAGAAATGTTAAGAGAAACAGGATTTTGCCAAGGAATTGAAAATTATTCGGCTGTATTAAGTGGAAGGGCACCTGGAAGTATGCCTTATACTCTTTTTGATTATATGGGGGATGATTTTTTAACAATAATTGATGAATCACATGTTACCATACCACAAATAAGAGGTATGTATAATGGAGATAGAGCAAGAAAAGAATCACTAGTTGAAAATGGATTTAGACTTCCATCGGCTTTTGATAATAGACCTCTTAGATTTGAAGAATGGGAGAAGAAAACAGTAGATGTTATGTATGTTAGTGCAACGCCTGGTGATTATGAGTTTTCTAAATCTCAAAATGTAGCAGAACAAATAATACGACCTACTGGATTATTAGACCCTGAAATAATTGTAAAGCCAACTGAAAATCAATTAGATGATTTATTAAAAAATATAAATGAAGTTACAAGTAAGGGCGAGAAAGTACTAGTAACTACACTTACTAAAAGAATGTCAGAAGAACTAACTACATATTTATCAGATAAAGGTGTAAGAGTAAGATATATGCATTCTGATATAGATGCACTGGATAGACTTGAAATTATACGTGATTTAAGGTTAAATAAATTTGATGTATTAGTTGGTATAAATCTATTAAGAGAAGGTTTAGATATACCGGAAGTATCACTTGTTAGTATATTAGATGCAGATAAAGAAGGATTTTTAAGGAGCGAAAGATCTCTTATTCAAACTATTGGACGTGCTGCTAGAAATGCAAGTGGAAAAGTTATTATGTATGCTGATGAGTTAACTGAATCTATGGATAAAGCTATACATGAGACTAATAGAAGAAGGAAAATACAGTCTGAGTATAACAAAGAACATGGAATAACACCAAAAACAATTACAAAAGATGTAAGAGATAGTGTAAAAGCGACTATTGAAGAAAATCAAGAAGAAAAAGAAATTACTCTTAAAAAAGGTGAAAGCGTAGAAGAAAGTATTGAGCGTTTAACAGAAGAAATGATGCAATATGCTAGGAAATATGAATTTGAAAAAGCAGCTACTATAAGAGACTTTATAGCAGAGTTGAAAAATTTGAAATAATAATACTAAAATAACTATATAATATATATTATATGGTTATTTTTCATTGCACCATTTAATAAAATATGATATAATTTACTAAAAAAATAGGAAGGAATGAGATGAATTGTTTCATATATTTAATACAGAAGGTTTAAAAGCCTTTTTATATACTTTACCTGCTTTATTAATATCACTTTCTATTCATGAATTTGCACATGCATATACAGCGTATAAATTAGGCGATAAATCACAAAAAGCATTAGGAAGATTAACGCTTGATCCAATCAAACATATAGATTGGCTAGGTTTTTTGTGCATTGTATTATTTGGATTTGGTTGGGGAAAGCCGGTAAATGTAAACACAAGAAGTTTTAAAAATGAAAGTAAAGGAATGATGCTTACAGCATTTGCAGGTCCTTTTTCAAATTTTCTTCTTGCAATATTTTGTACATTAGTATTAAAAATATTAATAGTTACGGGTGCAATTTCACCTATGCTAAATTCTGGTGCTGGTAGTATTTTAGCAAATATGTTAATACTTACAATACAGTTTAATGTAGTATTTGCAGTATTTAACATGATACCACTTCCACCTTTTGATGGTTCAAAGGTATTAAGATATTTTCTTCCATATAAAGCAAAACAAGCTTTTGATATGTTAGAAAGATATTCTTTTATAATAATTATTATTTTCTTTGTAACAGGTATTGGAAGTTATATAATAGTACCATTTGTAAATTTAATTTATCAGCTTATTATGCTAATATTATAAATGTAAAGGAGTAAAAATGATAGGATTAAGTATAGAGACTAGTTGTGATGAAACTTCAGTTGCAATAATAGAAAATGGGAGAAAAGTTTTATCAAATATTGTTTCAACACAAATAGACATACATAAGGAATTTGGAGGTGTTGTACCAGAAATTGCTTCAAGAAAACATCTTACAAATATCTCATATGTAGTTAATGAGGCAATAAAAGAAGCAAAAATTTCTTTTGATGATTTAGATTATATTGGAGTAACATATGGACCTGGACTTATAGGGGCACTGCTTGTTGGTGTTTCATATGCAAAATCTCTTGCATATTCTTTGAATATTCCTATAGTTCCAACACATCATATTGAAGGACATATTGCTGCAAATTATTTAACATATAACGAATTAAAACCACCTTTTTTAGCTTTAGTTGTATCTGGTGGACATTCACATTTAATTCATGTAAAAGATTATAGTAAATTTGAAATTATAGGTAAAACTAGAGATGATGCTGTAGGAGAAGCATTTGATAAGGTGGCTAGAGTTTTAGGTTTGCCATATCCGGGAGGACCAGAAGTTTCAAAGTTAGCAATAAATGGTAAAAGAACATATACATTACCAAAAACAAAATTTGATAATTTAGATTTTAGTTTTAGCGGGATAAAAACTGCAGTTATAAATATTGCTCATAAAGAAGGAGAAAGTTTAAGAAAAGCTGATATGGCTACATCTTTTGAACAAACTGTATGTGAAGAATTAATATTTAATACTTTAAGGGCTGTCAATATGTTAAAAATAGATAAAGTCGTTTTAGCAGGCGGTGTCTCTGCAAATAGAGTATTAAGAGAAATGTTAGAAAAAGCAGCAAAAGAAAATGGTTTTAAGGCATATATGCCAGATTTAAAATATTGTACGGATAATGCAGCTATGATTGGAAGTGCTGCACATTATAATTATGTAAGTGGTAAGTATTATGAAATTAAAGATAAAATGGACTTAAACGCTATTGCTAATATAAAAATTGGGGACTAGTTTTAAGTTTTGAATGGAGGAAAATAGATGGCTATATTTGCTATATCTGATTTACATTTATCGTTTGGAACTGATAAACCTATGAATGTTTTTGGACAAGTATGGGAAAATTATGAAGATAAGATAAAGATAAATTGGAAAAGTAGTGTAAATGAAAATGATATTGTAATATTGCCAGGTGATTTATCATGGGGAATTACTTTAAAAGAAGCAAAAAAAGATTTTGAATTTATAAATAATTTACCTGGAAAAAAAATAATTTTAAAAGGAAATCATGATTATTATTTTTCTACCAAAACAAAAGTGGAAAAATATTTTAAGGAAAATGGCTTTGATACAATTTCGGTTTTACACAATGATGCTATTGAAACTAATGAATGTATAGTTGCTGGAACTAGAGGTTGGGGTAAAACTGAATCAAGTGATAAAGCTTTAGATAAAAAAATAATTTTACGTGAAGAAAATAGACTTATATTATCCTTAGAAAAAGCAAAAAAGATACAAGAAAAAAGTCCTGATAAACAAATTATAGTTGCAATGCATTTTCCACCATTCATTGGTAATTTTCAAAAAATAATGAAAGATTATGATATTAAAAAGTGCATATATGGGCATTTACATGGATATGGGCATTTTATGGTAAAAGAAGGTATAATTGATGGTATAGAATATAAAATGGTGTCTTGTGATTATACTAAATTTAATATGGTTAAATTATAATATTACACATTTGTTTCATTTGTGTTAAACTTATTTAAAAACAAAACTTTTGTTTGACAAATGATTAGGCATATGATATAATTTTACCAAACATAAGTTTGAGGAGGAAATTTAGTATGGGGAATACTAGTTTAAATGTACAAGAGCAAAGAGTTCTTGATTATATTAAGGAGACTATTAGGACAACGGGTTATCCACCTTCAGTTAGAGAAATATGTGCTGCATTAAATTTTAAATCAACTTCATCTGCACATCAATATATTTCTAGACTTGCTGATAAAGGTTATATCGATAAAAAAGATTTAAAAACAAGAGCTATTAGAGTTATTGGTGCTGAATCAACTATTTCTGTTCCTATAGTTGGTAAAGTAGCAGCTGGTGAACCAATACTTGCTCAAGAAAATATTGAAGATTATTTTTCTATAGGAGAAAGTTTCTTTAGACAAGATGAACTAAAAAATGATAATTATATTTTAAAAGTACAAGGAGAAAGTATGATTAACGCTGGTATCAATGATGGCGATTATATCATAGTTTCAAAACAAGAAACAGCTAGAAATGGTCAAATAGTAGTTGCAATGATTGATGGAAACGCAACTGTTAAAACTTTTTATAAAGAAAATGGTTATATAAGATTACAACCTGAAAACGATACTATGGAACCAATAATTGTAAAAGATGTTACAATACTTGGAAAGGTTGTTGGATTATTTAGAAAAATATAATTAATTTAGATTATATATCACTTTTAATTTACCCTCGCATACTATATATAGTAGTCGGGGGTGTTTTTATGAAACTAGATAATATAAATGTAGGACTAGGTATAACCGGCTCTTTTTGCAATTTTAATAACGTAGCAGAAGTAATTAATAGGTTAAAAGAAGAAAATGTTGGTAGAATAATCCCAATAATATCTGACTGTGTTAAGCTATATGACACTAGATTTTATAAAGCCAAAGAATTTAAGAAGATGCTAGAAGAATATACAAATGAAAAAGTTATAGATACAATTGTAAAAGCAGAACCTATTGGTCCTAAAAATTTAATTGATATAATGTTAATATGCCCATGTACAGGAAATACACTTGCTAAACTTGCAAATGGAATCACAGATACTCCTGTATTAATGGCAACTAAAAGTATTTTGAGAAATAATAAGCCGGTAGTTATTGGTGTGTCAACAAATGACGGACTTGGTAAATCACTTAATAATATTGCTACTTTAATTGATAAGAAAAACCATTATTTTGTTCCTTTTTCTCAAGATGATTACATAGCAAAACCAAATTCATTGGTATTAGAATACTATTATATAATAGATGCATTAAAAGAAGCTTTAGAATTTAGACAAATACAACCAGTTTTAGCAATTAAATAATAAAAAGACTGGGAAGATTTTTTTCTTCCCAGTCTTAATTTTACATTTCTGTAAATTCTTCTTTCATATTTTCATATGCAAGAATAAATGTCGTTCTTTTTATTCCAAGATTTTTGTTAAATAAGTCAAAAGGCTCATATTTCTTAGAATATAACAAAAAATTTAAGTTAGCATTTTCGAAATCCTTTATATATTCTCTTATTAAAGATCTTGATACAGTAGTTAATGTAAATTCACCTATAAGATCAATTAATACTAAACTGTGTAATTTCTCATGTCGTTTTTCAAACAAAATAACATACCTATACGATGAAAAAGCCTTGTTGTTAAAAAGTCCAACAGTAAATAAAGAGTTATTTGTAGAGGTATTTAAATATAGCATTGGGGTACTTGACATGATATACACAAGATAAGTAAAAGTCCTGGAAGTATTATCATTTAAAGTTAAAGAATTTGCTTTTTGCTTAAATTCTTCTCTTTTAATTTGATAATTTTCAAGAATAGATGAATTGCTGCTTTTAAAATACTCATCCATATTTTTCAGATCGTATTCGTACAGTTTACAAAGAACACAAAGGTCTTTTAGAATTATAAGTTTTACAGAGATCCGATTATCTTTTTCTTTTACAATTACAGCATACTTGTATTTTTCGCTAAGTTTCTGGTTTGGTTTTCCAGATACTATAGAAGTGATATATCCATCACTATCTAAGTATATAGTTTTTGCCTTTGAAGATGTTGCCACATTGTTACCGCTTGTCATAACGTTGCCTCCTGTAATAAAAATTTTTATATACATAACGGTATATATGGGCTAATTATATCACCTTAAATATACATTGTCAATCGATAAATTTACATAAAATGAAAAGTGGAAAAATGAGGTACATAATTGTTATTTTTTTAATAATATAGTTAGCATGATTGCTGTCTAGTTTTGTCGAAGCATGTAAAAAATACCTATTTTTTGTAAATTTAACTTTTTTTTTGGTGATTTATGTGATATAATTGGATATGTGAAAGGAGTATTACTATGAAGGTAGGTTTAGTTTCGTTAGGATGTAGCAAGAATCAAGTAGATAGCGAAATGATTTTAGGCTTATTCAAAAAATTTAATATTGATATTACTAATGATGTTGAAGAAGCTGATATTATTGTTGTAAATACTTGTGGATTTATAGAATCGGCAAAAAAGGAAGCAATAGATACTATTTTAGAAATGGCTGATTATAAGGTATATGGAATATGTAAAGCTTTAATTGTAACTGGATGTTTGGCAAAAAGATACAAAAAACAAATAATAAAAACTATGCCAGAAGTTGATCTTTGTATAGGCGTAGATGAATATGATAATATAGGTCAAATTTTATCTGAATTTTTAAATCAAAATATTTTAAATCAACACCTTGACTTTAACGATAGAGTTATTTCAACTAATTTCCCACTTGCATATATTAGAATTTCCGATGGATGTGATAACAGATGTAGTTATTGTGCAATACCACTTATTAGAGGAAATCATAAAAGTAGAAAAATAGAAGACATCGTTTTTGAAGTAACTAATCTTGCAAAGCAAGGAATTAAAGAATTTTGTTTAATAGCACAGGATACCTCAAAGTATGGATTAGATATTTATGGAAACCTTAAATTAAAAGAATTAATATCTAAAATAACCAAAATAGAAGGGGTAAAATGGGTAAGAATATTATATATGTATTTATTTGAAACAACAGACGAATTAATAGAAGAGATTGCAAATAATCCAAAAGTTTGTAAATATTTTGATATTCCAATTCAACATATTTCAAATAAAATGTTAAAAGATATGAATAGACATGACACTAAAGGATTAATATATGAAAGAGTAAATAAGATAAGAGAAATGGTACCAGATGCTATACTTAGAACTACAGTTATAACAGGATTTCCTGGGGAAACAGAAGAAGATTTTAAAGAATTAGAAAAAGGAATAAAAGATTTAAAATTTGATAGACTTGGAGCTTTTGCATATTCAAGAGAAGAAGATACAAAAAGCTATAACATGGAAAATCAGATACCAGAGAATATAAAAGAAGAAAGATTAAAAAGAGTATTTGAAATTCAAAAAGATATATCACTAGAACATAATCAAAAAAGAATTGGTAAAAAATATGAGGTAATTGTTGAAGATGTATCTGAAGATGATAATTATTTTGTATGTAGATCTATGTCAGAAGCACCTGATGTAGATGGTAGAATTTATGTTAAAATAGATGAAGAAAGCTCGAATAAAATAATAATAGGAGATTTTGCAAATGTAGAAATTATTTCATGTAATGAGTACGATTTATTTGCAAGACTACTTTAATATGTATATTTTATATAAATGGAGGAATAAATATGTATAACAAGGAAAGTTTGAAAAAGTCCACTTTAACTGATTTAAGAAAAATTGCTGAAGATTTAAATCTTTATGGTTATCAAAGATTAAAAAAAGAATATTTAGTAGAAGAAATTATAAAAGCACTTGAAGATAATAATGAACTAGAAGAGAAAAACGACATACAAATTGAAAATCCAGAAACAGATTATATAGCTGAGGGAATTTTAGAAGTAATGCCAGATGGCTATGGATTTTTAAGAAGTGACAATTATTTACCTGGAGATAAAGATATATATGTATCTCAAGTGCAAATACGTAGATTTAAACTTGCAACTGGGGATATGTTAAAAGGAATAGCTCGTTTTACTACAGATCCACAAAATAAATTTCCATCTTTAATATACATTGATAGAATAAATGAAGATAGAGTTGAAGTGGCTTTAAAAAGAAAATCATTTGAATCATTAATACCAATTTATCCAACTGATAGATTAAAACTTGAGACAGTTAAGACTGAATATAGTACTAGAGTTATAGATTTAGTTGCACCAATAGGGAAAGGACAACGTGGACTTATTGTTGCTCAACCTAAAGCTGGTAAAACAACTATGTTAAAACAAATTGCAAATGGAATATTAAAAAATAATCCTGAAGTTTATTTAATGGTACTTTTAATTGATGAAAGACCAGAAGAAGTTACTGATATAGAAAGATCAATTGATGCAGAAGTTATTCATTCTACATTTGATGAGTCACCAGAACATCATATTAAAGTATCTAAAATGGTTCTTGAAAGAGCCAAAAGATTAGTAGAGCATAATAAGGATGTAGTTATATTAGTAGATAGTTTAACAAGACTTACAAGGGCAAATAATCTAACTGTAGAACCAAGTGGTAGAACTTTATCTGGAGGACTAGATCCAGCTTGTCTTCATTTTCCAAAGAAATTATTTGGAGCAGCTAGAAATATAGAAAATGGAGGAAGTTTAACTATCCTTGCTACTATTCTTTCTGAAACAGGCAGTAGAATGGATGATATTATTTTTGAAGAATTTAAAGGTACTGGAAATATGGAAGTTCACTTAGACAGAAAATTATCAGAAGAGTATTTCCATCTATTGATATATATAAATCTGGAACAAGAAGAGAAGATTTATTACTAAATAAAGAAGAACAAGAATGTAGTAATTGTATACGTAGATTACTATCACAAAATGGAAGTCTATCTAATATAGAAATAGTTGAAAAAATAATGAATATAATTACAAAAACAAAAGATAATAAAGAATTTATAAAAATTTTTTTAGAAAATGTTAAAAAGAAATAGAAACTTTAAACATTATATGGTAAAATATATACGTTATGAATTTTTATTAAGAGAGGTTTTGAATATATGAATAAGAAGATAAAAGTAAATTTTGAAGATGGTAGACAAATAAGCGTAGATTACAAAACAAAAGCAATTGATGCTGTGAAATTAGTAGAAAATGATGTTAGTGATATCTTAGCTTTAAATATTAATAATGAAGTTAAAAACTATTCTTATGAATTAGTTTCAAATGAAAATATTATTAAATTTATAAAATTAAATAGCCAAGATGGATATAGAATTTATACTAGAACTTTAAAAATGGTTTTATATATGGCACTTACTACCTTATATTCTGGTGCTGATGTTGAATTTATTACTACAATAGATAAAGATCAATACTTTACAGTAAATAATATTGATTTAAATGAAGAAAAGATAAGTGCAATAAAAGAAAAAATGCTTGAAATTGTAAATAATGATTATCCTATAATAAAAAAGAGTGTATCAATTGAAGAGGCAACAATTTTATATACTGCTTCTAATGATGCAGATAAGTTAGAACATATTGATAATAGATTAAGGTCAAATTTAACTATGTATTTTTGTGAAGGATTATATAATTATTTCTATGGTATATTAGCACCAAGTACTGGATATGTTAAAAATTTTGATATTATACCATATAGAGATGGAGCTTTACTTGTAATACCAGATGAGGATATGAAGCTAAAGAAAAAAGTAAAAGATAATAGATTGTATGATACATTTATTGAGTTTAATAAATTAAATAAAGTTATTGGCATAGAAAATGTTGGAAATTTAAATGAGAAGATTCTAAATAATAAGATTAATACAGTTATACAAGTTGCTGAAGCTATACATCAAAGAGAAATGGTAGAGATGGTACTTGATATAGAAAAAAGAAAAAACATTAAAATGATTTTAATTGCTGGACCATCTTCTTCTGGTAAAACAACATTTGCACAGAAATTAGGTGTTCAGCTAAAGCTTACAGGGTATAACCCAATAACTATATCCATGGACAATTACTTTGTTGAAAGGAAAGATACACCGCTTGGTGAAGATGGCAAATATAATTTTGAGTGTGTAGAAGCATTAGATATTGAATTATTTAATTCTCAAATGAGAGATTTAATAGCTGGTAAAACAGTAGAATTGCCAGAGTTTGATTTTGTTGTTGGAACTAAGAAATATAAAGGTAATTATTTAACTTTAAAAGAAAAAGATATATTAATAGTTGAGGGAATTCATGCACTAAATCCTATACTTACTGAGTTTACTCCAAAAGAGAATAAATATCATATATATATAGCTCCGATTGCTACATTAAATCTTGATGGATATACCAAAGTTTCTTCTTCTGATACTAGATTATTAAGAAGAATGGTAAGAGATTATAATACAAGAGGACATAGTGTTGAAAGAACTTTTGAATTATGGACAAATGTAAAAAAAGGTGAAGAAAAATATATATTCCCATTTGTAAATTCAGTTGATAGAATTTATAATTCAAGCCTTATATATGAGCCAAGTGTTATGAAAACATTTGCTCAACCTTTACTTTTACAAGTTGAGAGATCAAGTCCATATTATGGTGAAGCAAGAAGATTATATGAGTTTTTAAATAACTTTTTACCTATGGAAACTACAAATATTCCAGTTGATTCAATCATTCGTGAATTTATAGGTAATGGATGTTTCTTTAGATAGAATTAAAATGTAATATGAAAAAACAGCTCTTCATTTAAATAAAAAGTGAGGGCTGTTTATATTTTAAAATAATAAATTAATATAATCACTTTATTTTTTATGCTTTTTGTAGTAAAATATATATGTAAATGTTTATTCTAGTGTGGAGGTATTATGCAAAGCGTATGGAATGTAAAGAAATATGATGAAGAGCTAGTTGAAAGAATTTCAAAAAAACATAAAATAACTAATATAGCCGCTAAACTACTTATATCAAGAGGTATACAAGAAGAAAAAATAGATAATTTTTTAAATGGAACTATAGAAGATATAAAAGATCCTTTTTTAATAAAAGATATGGAAAAATTAGTTGATAGAGTAGACATGGCTATAAAAAATAAAGAAAAAATTTGTATATACGGAGATTATGATGTAGATGGTATTACCAGTATTACAATAATGTATAAGTTTTTAACAAATCTTGGAGCAAATGTTATATATTATCTGCCTGATCGACTTATAGAAGGATATGGTATTAACAATAATGCATTATCTGAGATTAAGAAAAAAGGTGTAAATTTAGTTATAACGGTTGACTGTGGCATAACTGCTGTTGAGGAAACTGAATATGCTAGATCAATTGGTCTTGATATGTGTATTACTGACCATCACGAGTGTTCAGATATATTACCAGATGCAATAGCTATAGTAAATCCAAAACAAAAAGATGATAAGTCTGATTTTAAGATGCATGCTGGAGTAGGAGTGGCTTTTAAATGTCTTATGGCAATTGCTAAAAAATATAATTTAGATAAAGAAAGTTATTTAAAATATTTAGATATTGTAGCTATAGGTACTATATCTGATATTGTTCCGTTACTTGATGAAAATAGAATAATATCTAGGTTTGGACTTGAAAAAATAAGACAAACTAATAATATTGGACTTAAAGCTCTAATTAATCTTTTAAAATTTAACGATATTGATAGTACAATGATTTCTTTTGGAGTGGCACCAAGAATTAATGCTTGTGGAAGAATGGGTAAAGCAGGTGTAGCTGTAGAGTTATTATTGGAACAAGATGAAAATAAAGCAGAACTTATAGCAAAAAAACTTGATATGTTAAATACTAAAAGACAACAAGTAGAAAAAGAAATATTTGAGGAAGCGTTAAAAGAGATAAATGATAAAAATTTAGATCAAAACGCAAGTATTGTATTGTATAACCCAAACTGGCATAATGGTGTTATTGGTATAGTTGCATCTAGACTAGTTAGCATATATTACAAACCTATTATATTACTTACAAAAGAGCAAGGAGTAATAAGAGGGTCTGGAAGATGTCAAGTTGGAGCTTCACTTTATGAAATTCTTACATCATGTAAAGAACTCCTTATACAATTTGGTGGACATGAACTTGCTGCTGGTCTTAGTATTGAAGAAGAAAATATAGAAAAGTTTAAGGAAAAATTTGAAAGTGTTGTAAAAGAAAAGTCAAAAGGTATAAGTGAGCAAATAATAGATATTGATACAGAAATAACTGTAAAAGATTTAAATTTACAACTACTAAAAGATATTCATAGATTAAAACCATATGGGCAATCAAATAAACAACCTTTATTTATATATAAAGGATTAAAAATTGATTCAATAAGAACTCTTAAGGAAGACAAACATCTAAAATTGACTTTAAGAGATGGTAAATTTTTAATCGAAGGATTAGCTTTTTCACAAGGAAATAGAAGAGACGAATTAAGAATTGGTGATAAAGTAGATGTAGTTTGTAATGTAGAATTAAATTCATACAACTCACCTAAAACAATTCAATTAGTTATACAAGACTTTAAAAAGTCACTTGAAGTATAAATTTTATTATTATACTATAGACTGGGAGTTTAATATTCCTAGTCTTTTCTTATATGTTTAAAAATAAAAGAGTTTTATTGAAAAATATGCTAAATTGATGTATAATACAATATATATTTACTAAATAAGATGGGGGAACGGTTATGAATAACACAGCTAAAGTTATAAGTAAAATATTAGAAGATGAACATATTAAGTATGATAGGGCTGTATTAGAGAAGGTTACTGAATTTTGTGAAGAAAAATATGGTGATAAGAAAAAAGGAAATATATATATGCTTGACCATGTAATAGGGGTGGCAAGTTTAGTTGCTACATTAAGAATAGATGATGTTTCTGTTTACGCATCACTATTACATGGTATGGTAAAAGCTGATGATTATGACAGTAAAAAGATGAGAGCACTTTTTGGTGATGAAATCGTTGATATAATTGAAACAGTAGATAGATTATCTTGTTTAAATTTCAAAACTAAAGAAAAAGTAGATAATGAAGTACTAAGAAATATGTTTCTTGCAATAGCAAAAGATATAAGAACTGTAATAATTAAATTATTAGATAGACTATATAATATGAGAAATATATCAAATGTAGATAATGAAAATGTAGTAAATAATATGGCAAAAGAATGCTTGCAAATTTATGCACCAATTGCCCATAGACTTGGTATGTCAAAAGTAAAATCTGAACTTGAAGATATATCTTTTAGAATATTAATGCCTGCTGAGTATGCAGTTATTAAAAAGCAAATTGATGCTAAAAAAGCACAAAGAGAGCAATATATAGAAGAAAGAATTAAAGAAGTAACAAGTGATTTAAAAGCTCAAGGAATAGAAGCTACTGTATATGGAAGACCAAAGCATTTTTATAGTATATATAAAAAGATGAAAGAAAAAAATTGTAACGCTGATGATTTATTTGATCTTCTTGCAATAAGAGTAATTGTTAATTCTATTAAGGATTGTTATAGTGTACTTGGCATAGTTCATGATAGATATAAACCAATGCCAGGTAGGTTTAAAGATTATATAGCAGTTCCTAAGACCAACATGTATCAATCATTACATACTACTGTTTTTGGAGAAGATGCAAAGCCTTTTGAAATCCAAATTAGGACTTGGGATATGCATAATGTTGCTGAGCGTGGTATTGCTGCACATTTTTCATATAAAGAAAAGACAAAGAAAATATCAGAAGCTGATAAGAAAATAATTTGGTTAAGACAAACTTTGGAAATACAAAAGGAACTAAAAGATAACACTGAAAATTTAGATAAGATAAAGGGTGAAATTTTTGGTGAAGAAGTTTTTGTATTTACTCCAAAAGGAGATATTAAAGCTTTGCCAAAAGGCTCTACACCTATAGATTTTGCTTATTCTATTCATCAAAAAATTGCTGAAAAAATGGTTGGAGCTAAAGTAAATGGAAAAATGGTGCCAATTAATACTAAACTTGAAAATACTGATATTGTTGAAATAATAACTTTAACTAGCTCTAAAGGTCCAAATTCGGATTGGTTAAAGTATGTTAGAACCTCTAGTGCAAAAAACAAAATAACATCTTTTCTTAAAAAGCAAGGAAAAGAAGTAAATATTGCAAAAGGAAAAGAACTATTTGAAAAAGAGTTAAAGAAAAAAAGATTGCCAAAAGATATATTAAGTAAAGAAGAATTTGTTAAACAAATGTTAAAAAAGAGTAATTTTAATACACTTGATGAAGCGTATGAAAATATAGGCTTTGGCAGTGTATCTCCACTTAAAGTTGTAAATAAATTAGAAGAGGCATATAGTTTAAGTTTAAATCCACAAGAAGAATTGAAAGTAAAAAATACTTTATCTAAAACAAGAAATAATGAAAATGATATGGTTATTGTAGAAAATATACCAAACTGTAAAGTTAAGTTTGCAAAATGTTGTTTACCAATACCTGGCGATGATATAATAGGGTATATAACTTTTTCAAATGGTGTTTCAATCCATAGAAAAGATTGCAAAAACCTTAATAACTTAGATACTTCTTCACGAGTTATAAATGTATCATGGAAACCTAAAAATAAAGCATATTTTGCCGCTAAGATTAGAGTAAAAGCAAATAATAGAGATGGTTTAATATCAGACTTAATTAAGGTTGCAAAAGATTTAAAGATAAATATTAGTGAAATGAATACTAAAGTAACTGAAGATAGAGAGGTAATTGTTGAATTAGTTGTAGACGTGTCAGATACAGAAACATTACAAAAGATTATGAAATCATTAAAAAAGGTAGATAGTGTGTTTGATACTAAAAGAATTCATTAATTAGAGGGGAACTGTATGATAAATATTGAAAAAATTGAAATAGATGTTGCAAATCAAGGACATATTACTAATTGTTATTTAGTATATGATGAGAATAAAGAGGCGATTTTAATAGATCCAGCATATAATTCAAATGCCATAATTTCTAAAATTGTTAATTTAGGACTTACTTTAAAATATATAGTTATAACTCATGCGCATGGTGATCATATTGGTGCTTTAGAAGAACTTGTAAATTATGCTAAGGCTAAAGTTATAATAAATAAAAATGATTATAATATGTTAATAGGAAAAGAGGAAAATTATTGTGATATGTTATTTGTAAAACAACCTAATTTAAATGTAGATTTCATAATACCGGTTGAAGATGGATATAGTTTTAATGTTGGAAGCTTAGAGTTTGAAACTATTAATACAAAGGGACATTCGTCACGGTAGTATATGTGTATATGAAAAAAATTCGAAAGTTCTTTTCACAGGAGATACGCTTTTTGCTGATTGCTATGGTAGATGTGATTTGAATTCCGGTAGTTTTAACGATATGGTAAATAGTATAAAGCTATTATTTAATAGATTTAGTAATATTGTTATATATCCTGGACATGGAAAAAGTGTTAAGATTGAAGTAGCTAAAAGATATGTAAAAATGTTAATGGCAATGAAGGGTGTAACAATATAGGAGAAGGTTATGAATTATTTTAAGAATATTATTGAAGAGGAATCAAAAAAAGATTATTATATAAAATTACATGATTTTGTAGAAAATGAGTATAAGACAAAAACCATATATCCACCACATGAAAAAATTTTCTTTGCTTTAAAAAATACTCCATACGAATATGTTAAGGTGGTTATAATAGGTCAAGATCCGTATCATGGTGAAGGAGAGGCACATGGAATGTGTTTCTCTGTTAACCCAAATATAAAGATACCTCCATCTCTACAAAATATATACAAAGAGTTACATAGAGATTTAGGATGTAAAATACCTAATAATGGATATTTATTAAAATGGGCAAGACAAGGAGTTTTGTTATTAAATAGTGTACTTACTGTAGAAAAAGATAAACCTGCTTCACATCAAGGAAAAGGATGGGAGATTTTTACAGATAAAATAATATCAGAAATAAATAAAAAGGAAACACCAGTTGTATTTTTATTATGGGGAAATTTTGCAAAGAAAAAAGCGGAGCTAATTACAAATCCAAAACATTTAATACTTACTTCATCACATCCAAGCCCTTTTGCAGTTAGGTATGGATTTGACGGATGTTCTCATTTTTCAAAAACTAATAATTTTTTGATAAAAACTGGACAAGCTCCAATTGATTGGCAAATAGAAGATATATAAAAAGGAGAATAAAATGAAAACAAGTGATTTTTATTACAACTTACCACATGAACTTATTGCACAAACTCCATTAAAGCAAAGAGATAAATCTAGAATGATGATTCTTGATAAAAATACTGGAGATATAGTTGATGAAAAATTTGAAAATATAACTGAATATATAAATTGTGGAGATACAATTGTACTTAATGATACAAAAGTATTGCCTGCAAGATTATTTGGGCATAGAGAAAATAAAGAAGAAGCAATTGAAGTTTTACTTTTAAAACAAAGAGAAGGTAATGTATGGCAAACATTAGTAAAGCCTGGTAAAAAGTTAAAAATCGGTACTAAGATTATATTTGATGAAAAACTTTTATCTGCTAATGTATTAGATATTTTAGATGATGGTCAAAGGGTAATTGAATTTGAATATTCAGGTATATTTAATGAAATACTTGATAAACTTGGAACAATGCCACTACCACCATATATTACTGAAAAATTAGAAGATAAAGATAGATATCAAACTGTATATAGTAAAAATTTAGGCTCAGCTGCAGCTCCTACTGCTGGTTTACATTTTACAAATGAAATATTAGATAAGCTAGCAAAAAAAGGTGTAAATATTGTATATGTTACTTTACATGTTGGGCTTGGAACTTTTAGACCAGTAAAAGTTGATGATGTAGAAAAACATGAAATGCATAGTGAATACTTTGTTATTGATGAAAAAGCATGTGATATAATAAATGAAACAAAAAGAAGAGGTAACAAAGTATATTCTGTTGGGACTACTTCATGTAGAGTACTTGAAAGTGCTACAGATGATAATGGAATAATACATCCTATGGCAAAAGAAACAAATATATTTATATATCCTGGATATAAATTTAAGATGATTGATGCATTGCTTACAAATTTTCATTTACCAGAATCAACATTAATAATGCTTGTTTCAGCATTAGCAACAAAGGAATATATTCTAAATGCATATAATAGTGCAGTAGAAAAAAAGTACCGTTTCTTTAGCTTTGGAGATTGTATGCTTATAAAATAAATAAGAAAAAATAAATAGGTCTTAGCTTTTAGCTAAAACCTATTTTGTCTTTAACTTTCAATTACTGGTATGAATTCAAGTAGCTGATAACCTTTTAACCTTACAAAAGCATGGTTTATATCATCTTTTAAGTTAATTGTACTATTTAATTCATCTAGTACTTCACAGTTAAAATGAGAGCAAATTGCTTTTAGTGGTTTGGCATCCCGCGATGCAAAGCATGAGCATTCTCTGCTTGTGTTATAGACCGCTAGATTAAGAATTACTGGATTACCGGGAATTACTTTTTTTACTTTTACTTCAATTTTTTGTGCCATGAAAAACCCTCCTTAATTATGTTTTGGGTGGATATAACTTATGAAGAAATTATATCACTGTATTCTTTATATGTCAACCATTTTAAAAATAGAAAGCTATTTTACTTAATAAACATTCTATTTTAATTAGTTTATGGTTTTTCATTGTAACACAAAATCTATTAATTTCTTCATTGATTTTTGATAGTTCACATGGAAATTTTAAATTCAAGCATTTTTCTAGATAAAGTGAAAAATCTTTATTTTTTTCAAGATAACCTATATGTACTTTTTGATTACTATCATCTACAAAGGCGATATAACATGTGGATATAGAACTTTCATGAAAAAATATAATTTTGCCAATAAAATTTTCTTGGTACATAATCTTTCCTCCTTAATCATTTTAGAAAATTTTTATTTTAATTATATATTATATGAAAATTGTAATTTGTTAATGCATATATACACTAAAACTTGACATAATTCGAAAATAATGGTATAATATCTATACATTTTATATAAACTGCTTTTAGATTAAAAAGCATGATTTTTAAGGAGGATAATTATGAACATTTTAACAAGAAAAATTAAGCGGTTTGCAAAAATAATTTTGGGGATTTTTTGTTTGATTTTAGCTTCAATCTTTTTTGCAATCTCATTTTATACGATTTGTAATGGGATCGAATATGAAAAGAACGTATTTGACCTTACATCGCAAATGGAAAAGGAAGACAAAGAAGAACTTGAAACTCAGCTAAAAGAGTTAAGTAAAGTAAAAGGGATTAATTTTTCTCTTGCATACCATACTGAGGTATTTGAGATTAATGCCGAATACATAGATAATTTAAAAGCAGCATTTGATAAAAATATATGTGAATCAGATGTGCTGTATGTTTACACAGACAAGACTAAAACGGTTCAAAAAGTGGTAGCAGGGGAAGTAAGTGAGCTAGGAACTGTAAGCTCTGATGAAGAACTTACAAACCTTTTAATTCTTGATATGGCAAAATCTAGTAATAGGGATGGGAACATGTTTGATTATGCTATTAAAATTTTAAGTATTATATGCTTTGTAATTCTTGGAGTGGCACTTGCATTAAAGGCTTTTAAATTACTAGAAAAAGATAAAATTGTTGAGCCTGTTAACTAAGCCTAATTTATTAGTTTGTGTGGCAAATATTGTCACACAAACTTTTTTTCTTTGTTTTTTGGTTGAAAAAAAAAGAAAATATGGTATAATTAATATGTGGTAAAGGAGGCCAAAATGTTCTTTTCAAAAATAAAAGAAAATCTAAAAAAGACTAAGGAAAATTTAGATATAAAAATAAGTAATGTATTTGCAAATAATAAGGATATAGATAAAGTAATAGATGAACTAGAAGAAACACTTATATTATCAGATGTTGGTATTAATACAAGTGTAAAAATTTGTGATAATTTAAGACAAGAATTAAAAAAACAAGTTGATAAAAGTGAAAATGCAATAAAAGAGTTGCTAAAAAAAGAAATGGAGAAAATATTATTATCTTCTGGTAATGATAGTGATAATTATTCTTTAGACGAAAAACAAGTTATTCTAATAGTAGGGGTAAATGGAGTTGGAAAAACTACTTCTATTGGAAAAATTGCAAATTTATATAAAAAAGAAGGAAAAAAAGTTTTACTTGCTGCAGCTGATACTTTCAGAGCTGGAGCAGTAGAACAGCTTGAAATATGGGCAAAAAGGACAAACTGTGATATATGTTCTGGTAAAGAAGGACAAGATCCAGCTTCTGTTGTATTTGATGCTGCTACTAAATTTAAAAATGAAGACTATGATATTTTAATATGTGATACAGCTGGAAGACTTCATAACAAGACAAATTTAATGAATGAACTTGAAAAGATTAATAGAATAATAGATAAAAATTTAGAAGGTATAAAAAAGGAAGTTTTGATTGTACTTGATTCTACAACTGGTCAAAATGGTGCGATTCAAGTAAAAAGCTTTTATGAAAAGACAAGTTTAAATGGAATAATACTTACAAAACTTGATTCAACTGCAAAAGGCGGTGTGGTATTTAGTATTGTTTCAGAACTTAATTTGCCAATAAAATACATTGGTGTAGGTGAACAAATAGATGATATCGAGATATTTAATCCAAAAGAATTTGTAGAAGCTATTATATAAAGTATAAATACAAGATAAAAAATATGCATATATTTTAGTATTAGGAGTGATATCATGGAAAAGTATAATGAGTTAGAGAAGATATTGGATATAAATAGAATAAGATATAACGAACCTATGAAAAAGCATACAACTGTAAAAGTAGGGGGAACTTGTGATTGCCTTGTTATGCCTGAGTCTATAGAAGAAATAAAAAACATAGTAAATTTTGCAAAAGAAAATGATATAAAATATTATGTTATTGGAAGTGGAAGTAATTTACTTGTTACAGATGAAAAAATACATGCACTAATAATTAAAATTGGAAATAAATTTGGTAAAGTTATAGTAAATGGAAATATAATAACTGCTTATTCAGGAGCAAGTATGCCTTATGTTTCTATGTGTGCTAAAAAAAATAATTTAACAGGTTTTGAATTTGCTTGTGGAATACCTGGCACTATTGGTGGTGGTATTAGAATGAACGCTGGAGCATACGGTTCAGAAATGTCTAATATAGTATATAATGTTACATATTTAGATGAAGATGGAAATATATGTACTATAAATAATAAAGAGTTAAACTTTTCATATAGAAATAGTTTCTTTACTGATAAACCAAATTTAGTTATATTATCCGCTGTATTTAAATTAGAAGAAGGAAATCCAGAAGATATATCAAAATTAATGGAAGAAAATTCAAAGGCAAGAAAAGAAAAACAACCTTTAGACATGCCAAACTTTGGTAGCGTTTTTAGAAGACCAGAGGGCTATTTTGTTGGTAAGTTAGTAAGTGATTGTGGACTTAAAGGTTATACTATTGGAGGAGCACAAGTTTCAACAAAACATACTGGATTCATTGTAAATACTGGTAACGCTACTTGTGAAGATATAGTTAATTTAATACATTATATACAAAAAGAAGTAAAAGAGAAATTTGACGTAGATTTAAAATCTGAAGTCGTATTTATTGGAGGAGAAATTTAATGAAAACAATACTTGAATGGTTAAAACCAGGAGCAAGAGTAAAAAGATATATTTTAATGCAAATTGTGTCGGTTGCTGTACTTATATTTTGTATAGTAACATTAAGAGGAGTTTATGACTTAAATGAAAAAATGTTAATTGCATATATAATTTTAATAACTTTATCTATTTTTGGTATAATATTTTCTTTTGTACTTGCACAAAAAAATATATTATTTGTTTCTTTAAAGAATATATCTAAAAAAAATAAAAGTATAAGAGTTAGAAAATTGTTATATGCTGATCCAAAATTAAAGAAGGGACCTAAAATTGTTGTTATTGGTGGTGGTAGTGGACTACCAAATCTATTAAAAGGTTTAAAAGAATACACATCAAATATAACTGCTGTAGTAAATGTTTCAGAAGATGATACAACTATTACATCAGCACTTGGAAATACAGATTACTTAACACCAGGTGATATACGTAAATGTATAGCTGCACTTTCAACATCTGAGGCAGAACTTAACAAATTATTAACATATAGAGAAAATGATAGTGTACAATCAGTAGGAAATACAATAATTAATGGGCTTACAGAGATTTGTGGAAGCTTTGCCAAAGGAATTGAAAAGATACCTGAAGTATTTAAAATGCAAGGTAATATATACCCAGTTACAACTGAAAATCTTGTACTTTGTGCTGGACTTGAAAATGGTGAAGTTGTTGTTGGAAAACAAAATATAATTGAAAGAGTAAGAGAGACAAAATCAGCTATAAAGCAAATATTTTTAAAAGAAGGTGGAATAAAGCCACACCCAGAAGTAATTGATGCTATAAAATCAGCAAACGTAATTGTACTTGGACCAGGTGCGTTATATACATCTGTAGCTTCTAATCTTTTAATAGAAGATGTTTCAAAAGCTATTATTAAGTCAAGAGCTAAAAAAGTATTTATTGCAAATATAATGAACCAGCCAGGTCAAACTGACGGATATACTCTTGCAAAATATATAAATGAAATAGAAAGATATATTGGAAAACATGTTCTTGATTATGCTATTGCAAATAGTGGGCCTGTAACAGAAGAAATGATTAAAGATTTTAATCAAGAAGGTTCTTTTCCTGTTAAAATAGATTTAGAGAATATATCTAATAGGGCTATTTGTGTAGTAAAAGAAGATTTAATATTAACAGCTAAAGATGCAATTATACATGATCCAGATAGACTTGCTGAAATAATAGTAAAAGTTTCAAAATCAAAGAATGTTGGAGATTTAAATATTGTAAAAATAAAGAAAAAACATATGAGAAAAGAAAAATCATTAAAAAATAAGAAAAATAACTCTAATACTATGGCAAAAAGTAATTCTAAAAAAACTACAAAGAAAATTTCAAATGCTTCTAGTAAAAAGAGCAAAGTAAAAGAAGATAGAGCTCATGCAAAAGCTCAAGCTACTATTGATAAATTAAAAAATGCTGTTAAGAAAGGGTCGTAATTTTAATGTTTAAATACAAAAGAGGAATAAATAATATTGAACAAGCTAAACAAGTTGAATATGTATTATCTAATAACAAGAATTCTTGTCTTAGTATGTCTGCCACACTTGATACAAGAAAACCATATAATGGTATGTATATAAAGGATGGAAAGATAATTGTCGAAAATCTTATGGAAGAAATTGAACTAAAAAATAAGTTATATAGAGTTGGACAAGTTATGACGTCAGTTCAAACTATTTCTTGTGATGAGTATATAACTAATATTGATTTAGAGAAAAATACTTTTAATTATGATTTTGGTGATATAAAATTTAGTAAGAGTTTTTGTTTTAGTAAAGACAGTGATTTATTATGTATAAGATATGATATCTTTAACAATACCACAAATAATGCTAAGTTTAGAATACTACCACTTATTACATATAGAGAATTATTTAAAATGAAAGATTCACAGAGCTTACGTTTTAATCAACGTAAAGTAAATAATGGTGTATTAGTTAATTTAAGTATAGTAAATGAGGAAAATGTAGTTATTAAATCTGATAAGTCAAAATATACTAAAGAATCCAGAATTATTACAAATGTAAAACATGAATACATAACAAAACAATTAGAAAAAGAAATAACAACTGAAGATTTATTTGTACCAGGAAATTTTGAAATAGATGTAAAAAAAGAAAGTAATCAAATTTTTAATTTATATATATGTCAAAAGGATTTTAACATAGAAAATGTAGATGTAAATAAAATTTTTACAGAGTATGAAAATAGTAAAAATAGTATAAAAAGTGGGATTAGAGATGAGTATGTTGAATTAAAAGATTTAGCTGTACAAATTAGTAATTTTAACATGAATGATAAGTTAATAGATACATTACCATATGAGAAACATTATGAATTAAACTTTGATTATGAATTTAAAAATGGAGTAACAAAAGAAGATATTATTACTCTTACTAATATTGTTAAGTCTATTGAGGGACAATACTTAACTTTTGATAAAGTTAAAGATGCAAATAATGTATTAATAAAGATAAGAAGATATATAAGGCAAATAGAAGATATAAAAAATGAAAGTATTAATAAAGACTTTGTGTTGTTAAAACTTTGGTATATTGAATCTGCAAATAGACTAATTCAAAAAGAAAGTAAATTTGCCAGTTTATATCTTGAATTTATACATGAAATCTTATATGATTTATTTATAAAAGAAGATAAGGATAAATATTTAACAGATATTAAGACATGTGCTCTATCATATAACGCAATAAAGATATATGAGAATTTGTTAGAAGAAAATGATGATGTAATTTATGAAATAGGTGAGTATATTAATAGTGTTATTTTGACTAAATTTTGGGATGAAGAAAAAAGAACGATGAAAGAGAACATTACAGATGAAAATTCAAAGCCAAATATTAATATGATATATACTCTTAGTCTTTCATATCCTTGCATAGTAGGAGACATTCAAATAAAGCTTTTAGATACAATTTTTAAGGAATTATATACGCCATATGGTCTAAGAAGTAAGCCTAGAAGTTCTAATGAACCTTGCTATATATATCCTAAATATATGGCGCATTTTATAAAGGCAAATTTAAGACAAAATGGTGTTACTCGTGCTTCACAAAAAATTGCTTTTAATTTGGTTAAAGAACTTTTTCAAGATATAAATAAATATATTAATGGTGCAATTAAGTATATATATTCTGAAAAAGGAGTTTTAGTTGATTCTAGAGGCTATGACCTTTATACAAACGCTGAAATTATACGTCTTTATGATATGTTAACTTAAAGGAGATTATAAAATGATAGTATTAGGGATAGATCCTGGATTTGGAAGAGTGGGATATGGTGTTATTGACTATACAAAAAATAAGTATAAAGTATTAGAATATGGGTGTATAACTACACCAGCAAATTCTAATTTTTCTAAGAGACTTAACAAAATTGAAAGTGATTTAAAGGAGATTTTATCAAGATATAAAATAGAGGCAGCTTCTATAGAAGATTTGTATTTTAATACAAATTCTAAAACAGCCATAAAGGTTGCTGAAGCAAGAGGTGTTATTTTAAATACGCTTGTAAATAGTAATATAGATATATACGAGTATACGCCATTACAAGCAAAACTTGCTATAGTAGGTTATGGTAGAGCTGAAAAAACACAAGTAAAAGACATGGTAAAGAAATTTTTGGGTCTTGAACAAATGCCAAAATTAGATGATACTACAGATGCTTTAGCAATTGCAATATGTCATACTCATAATCTAAGATTTAATAATTTTATAAAATAAAGTGTTACATTTTAAAATGTAACATTTTTTTTACAAAAAAGTAACAAAACTGAAATTTTAGCTTTTTTTCGAAATTTACTTAATTTTATACGATGTTTTTAATGAAAAATGGCGGTAATGAATACATAAAATTTTTAAAATAAAATTTTTTTAAAAAACTATTAGAATTATGCAAAATACTCGTGTTGAAATATTTTTAAATAATGATATAATTATTTTATATGAAATTTTAAAAATTAGGTGATAACGGATGAAAAGTGGAGTAAAAAATAGGAAGGCAATTAGTTTAATTCTTTTAATAATAATTGTTATTATAATGCTTATATTAGCAACAACTGTAATAGTTTTTGTCTTTAGAAAAAGTCCTATTCAAAATGCTAAAGATGTTAATTTAAAAAATGATATGCAAACTATGTTAGACATGCAAAATGAAAAATATAAAGATTTATTATTTCAAAAAGCAGGCGATGATTCTAAGATAAATGATAGCGATTTCCAAGGTGTAATTTCTGATGAGTATAAAGATCAAGGATTTGATGCTACAAAAGATGGAGTTATATATAGAGGTGACGATGAGCATGTAAAAGAAATTGCAGAAGAAATGGGAATTATAGTTACTGATAAAAATATAGAGCCAGAAATTGAAGGTATATTGTACTCATCTACAACTTGTACAATAAAAGTAGAAGTAACGCCACAAGATACACTATCACAAATAGATGAATATAATTATTTCCTTAGTCAAGATGGTGTAAATTGGAGTAAGTATGCAGAAGCAGAAACACCATATGTTATTGGTAGACTAAAAGATAATACTGATTTTAAAGTAAAAGTTGAATTAGTTGACGTAAATGAAAACAGGGTTGAATCTTTACCTGTAACAGTAAGAACAAAAGAGTTAATAATTGGTACCTTAGAAGCTAAGCTTGGTTCTAGTACTGGACCAGATTATGAAATAGGTACATGGACAAATGAAAGCGTATGGGTAAACGCTGTTCCTTCATCAACTGGTTCTACAAGTTATAGCGTTACGGGAGCTAATAAAGTTGAACTTGGTACAACGACGCCAACTACATTAGAAAAACAGGGAGAATCAAATCTTACCCTTATAACTACAGATGGTACAAATAATAAAATAGCAGAATATTCAATTAAAATTGATAAGGATGCACCAACTGGTAATTTAGTAACTGACATTAATACAAACTCTATTGCTGTAAATATAGCTGATGCGGCTGATAATTTAAGTGGTATTAAAAGTTTTGATTATTATCTAGATGGAGAGTTAAAGAGTACAAGTACATTACCTAATTATACATTTAACAATTTGATTCAAGGAAGTATGCATGAGGTAAAAGTAGTAGTAACTGATGTTGCTAACAATTCAGTTACATTTACAAGAACAGAAACTCTTCCTATGATACCAGATGCAAATGCTGTTATTACACATACTCTTAATCCAGATACATGGACAAATCAAGATGTTACTTTAAAAGTTACATATCCAGCATATAAAGGATTATTTGCACAATATAGTGACTCTGTAGATTCAAGTGGAAACAAAATATGGAGTTCTGTTTCAGAAATTGGTCAAGCAATAGACTATACAACTGCAATAAGAACTAACAAAACAGTATATGTTAGATATATTGATATTACAAATCAAGTAGGGCCTGAAAAACAAATACCTATTGTAATAATAGATAAACTAGCACCAAATAGTATTGCTATTTCACCAAGTACACAGCTTAATGTAAAGTCTGTAAGCGTAAATATTTCAGCACAAGATGCAAATGCAACATCAGATTATGGTATGAGTGGTATTGAAGAAGTAAAATATCTATGGAGTACTAGTTCAAGTAAAATGGGAACTAATGATTCAGCTTGGAATAATGCAGCAGTTGTATCAAATAATTCATACGTAACAAGATCTGGTACATCTGAAACTATATATTTACATGTAAGAGTAAAAGATTTAGCAGGAAATTATACTACAGCTGTATCTGGAAAATATATTATTGATAATACAGCACCAGCTGTTAGCTTTTCACCAAATGGGAACTCTTCTTATAGCAGGTCACAAAGTTCAAGAGTTACTGTTAATGATAATTATAGCATAAACTCTGATATGGTAAGATATTTATGGACACAAAGCACTAGTGCACCTGCTGAATCAAGTTTCCCAAGTGGAAATAGATTTACTAGTGGACAAACTATAACAAAAAGTGATTCATCAGGTAACAACTGGTATTTATGGGTACTAGCTAAAGACTTGGCTGGTAATACTACTATAACAAGATCAAATGTATTTTATTTAGATAATACAGCTCCAGTAATTTCAAGTTTTGGTAGAACTTCTAACGGAGTTAATAATGTAACATTTACTGCAAATGCATCAGATGCACATAGTGGAATAAGGACATATCAGTTTTATCTTAATAATAGCTTAAAAAGTACGGTAACTACTTCTTCTACTTCTGCAAGTTATAATTACACTGGTTTAACACCACTTGTTAATTACAACTTTAAAGTTATTGTAACAGATAATGTTGGAAATACCGCTCAATCTAGTACTAATTATGCTATTAGTAATGTAGCTGAAGTAAGAAATGTGTCTGTAACAGGATATGATGTATATATATATACAAATAGTGGTAGTACAAATGTAAGAGTACCTACATGGACAGATAGGAATGGTCAAGATGATCTTAAAACTCCATGGTCTAGTTATTATTTAGCATCTAATTTAGGAAATGGAACATTTAGATATAGGGTTAATATATCAGAACACAATTATGAAAGTGGGTTATATAGGTCTGATGTATATATAAATGGAGGTCATATTGCTTCATTAACCGCTACAGTACCAGCCGATACATCTGCACCCGCAAGACCATCAGTTACATTAAGATATAACAATTCTTCTGGTTCTATTTATCCTAGTGGTACATGGACTTCAAGTAATGTATTTAATAGTGTAACATCAAGTGATAATGTTGGGGTTAGTAGATATCAATATTCAAATAATGGTTCATCTTGGTATGAAATTCCAAGTGGATGGTCACCTTCAAAAAGTGGTAATAATTTAACATATTTAATTTCTAGTGGTAATCAAACTTATTATATTAGAGCAGTAGACTATGCAGGAAATGTAAGTCCGGCTTCTAATGCATTTACTATTAGAATAGATAAGACACCTCCAGTTGCTTTTTCATGTAGCTCACCATCACATGATAAAACATCTATTACTATATCTGCATCATCATCAGATCCAGAAACAGGAATTTCTAAATATGTATATGAAATTGTTGGTGGTTCAAAAGCAGAGTCTACATCAACAAGCTATAAATTTAGTGGACTTAATCCTGGAACAACTTACAAGATTAGAGTTACTGCATATAACGGGGTAGGTCTTACAAGGGTATCATCAAATACTATATCTGTAACTACTGATCCTAATGCTTGTGTAACTCACGAATTTGGTACATCAAGAGGTTCAGACAGTGCAGAGTATCTAAACTATAGAATAAGACCATATCACTTTACTGATGATTGGGAATGTTCAGCTGGGCATTGGCACTGGGCATCTACTGATACAAATGGTTATTATGCACAGTGTATACATTGCGGTAGAATGATATTTAGAGATCTTGAATATGAAACAGGAGAGACATGGTATTTATGGTGTCCATACTAAAATATATTGATAAAAAGGGTGATTTAAGTGAAACCACAAAGAAAAGAAAAAAATAAAAAATCTAAAGGATATTTAGTTATATTAGGAATTATCGTATTAGTATTTGTAGTATCTATAGTTATTTTCTTTGCTTTTCTTAATAAGAAAAATGATAATCAAAATAATGTAACTTATGATAATATAGATAATTATGATGATGTTTCAGTTGATATTCAAAGTATAGATAAAAATGGAGTTATATTTTCAGACTTTTATTACAAAACATCAAAAGATGCACAAATTTTATATATGAAAGCTAAAAATAGTACTGATACAGATATTACAGAATCTAGAAAATACCAAGTTAGTGTTATAGGTTCACTACCTCTAAATGATGCTATGGAAGTATTTTATATAGATCCTTTAAAGGCTGGAGAAGAAGAGGTTATTTCGATTTCATTATCAAATATAGTAAGTAATGTAACACAGATATTTATAGATGAATTTTAAATATATAAAAAAGACTGTTAGTTAAATACTAACAGCCTTTTTCTACTTTTATTCTCTTATAGCTTTAATATTGTATACTCTTTTTCCATATCTTAACTCTTTAAGTTTTTTCTTAAACTCCATTATAACTATTGGAGTTATTGATACTGCAAGAGTAAAGAGCCATTGCGTAAGAGTTAATGGAACAACGTCGAATATTTTTGCTATAGGTCCAATTATTACAACTGCTATTTGTAATATAGCACCAGCTAAGAACGCAATATTTAAATATTTATTTTTAAATACACCAATTTCAAATATTGAATTTTCACTACGTATATTAAAACTATGAACTAATTCTAACATACTGAGTGAAATGAAAGCCATAGTTCTAGCAACTTCAAGTCCATACAAATGATTTCCAACAGTAAATGCAAAAAGAGTTAAAAGACCAATCATCGTACCTTCAAAAAATATTTTTGACCATAAACCATCTGAAAATAATCCTTTTTTAGGATTTTTTGGCTTCTTATGCATAATTGCCTTATCAATTGGTTCAAGTCCAAGCCCAATTGCTGGAAACGAATCTGTTACAAGGTTAATCCATAATAATTGTATCGCAAGTAATGGACTTTCAAGGCCTAATAGTAGTCCAAAGAAAATAGTTACAATTTCACCTACATTAGTTGCAATTAAAAAGTGTACAGCTTTACGTATATTATCATATATATGTCTACCTTCTTTTACAGCTTCAACTATTGTAACAAAATTATCATCAGTTAAAATCATATCTGAAGCATTTTTTGCAACATCAGTACCATTAAGACCCATTGAGACTCCAATATCTGCATTTTTTAGTGCTGGAGCATCATTTACACCATCACCAGTCATTGCTACAACTGCTCCAGTAGCTCTAAATGCTTTAACAATTCTTACTTTATGTTCGGGTGTAACTCTTGCAAATACTGAGTATTTCATTATATCTCTTTCTAATTTATTTTGTGGCATTTTGTCTAATTCTTCACCAGTTATAGCTAAATCATTTTTACCAAGTATTCCAAGATTACTTGCAATCGCTTTTGCTGTTAGAATATGGTCACCAGTTATCATTACAGTTTTAATCCCAGCTCTTTTACAAGTAAGAACAGCTTCAAATACTCCTTCTCTTGGTGGGTCAATCATTCCAATTAGTCCTACAAAAGTTAGATCTTTTTCTATAGAATTACTATCAATATTTTTTGGCAAACTAACAACATCTTTAAAACTAACTGCTATTACTCTTAAGGCTTCATTTGCCATTTTTTCATTATTTGATTCAATCGAAGAAAGATTACTTCTATTTAATATATAAGTATTAGAATTAGAGTAATAATTAGAACATCTCTTTAAAATTACATCGGGTGCACCTTTTGTAACTATTCTATAACCAGTTTTTGTTTTGTGAATAGTAGTCATCATTTTTCTACCAGAGTCAAAAGGGATTTCATTAACTCTTTCTTTTAGCTTTGTGCTATATGCACCATATTTTATTCCAGCGGTGACAATTGCAGCTTCTGTGGGCTCTCCATTTACAGTTGCTTTTCTTCCGGAATATTCAACTATACTATCATTACACATAGAGCCTAGTTCTAATACAAAATTAAAATCTTTACTATTTATACCGGATTCTAATATTCCATTTACACCTGTTATTTTTACCACTTTCATTTTATTTTGAGTTAAAGTACCAGTTTTATCTGAACATATAACACTACTGCTACCAAGTGTTTCAACAGCTGGTAATTTTCTAATTATTGCATTTTTCTTTGCCATTTTAGTTACGCCAATTGAAAGCATTATTGTAACAATAGCTGGAAGTCCTTCTGGGATTGCTGCAACGGCAAGACCAATTGATGTCATAAAGATTTCTATAAATGATATTTTTTTAATCAAACCAATAATAAATATAGCAATACAAATTATAATACATGCAGTACCAAGTTTCTTACCGACATCGCTTAATTTCTTTTGAAGAGGAGTTTGAGGAGATTCATCTGTTATAATCATTTTTGCAATAGTACCAACTTTAGTACTCATACCTATATCAGTTACAATTGCTTCACCATGCCCATTTGTAACTATAGTAGAAGAAAATACAGTGTTTAACATATCACCAAGTGGTACATTTTGTTTTAAAATAACTGAAGGATCTTTTAATACTGGAACAGCTTCACCAGTTAAAGCAGATTCTTCAACTTTTAAGTTAAACGCTTTAACTAGATGACAATCAGCAGGTACTAAATTACCAGCCTCTAAGATAATTACATCACCTGGTACTAAATTAGAAGATTCAATATTTACAACTTTACCATCACGTTTTACCTTAGCAACTGGTGCAGATAATTTTCTTAAAGCTTCAAGTGATTTTTCTGCTTTATTTTCTTGTATAATTCCCATCATAGCATTAAAGAAGACAATTGCAACTATAATTATCGAATCCATATAATCGTTGCTTCCTTCTACATAAGATATTATTGCAGATATAACAGCTGCTATAAGCAGTATAATTATCATAAAATCTTTAAATTGTGCGATTAACTTTGAAATAAAGCTAACCTTTTTCTTTTCATCTAGTTTATTTTTACCAAAAACTTTGGCTCTTTTTTCTGCCTCCTTTGAAGATAGACCTCTTGAAAAATTAGTATTTAACTTTTTTTCTACCTCAATAGAAGATAGTGTATGCCACATATAACCACTCCTTTGTACAAGTTACAATAAATGTATATGTTTAAATTTAAAAAATATGTATTGTTATATTTTTAAATCTTTTTTGTTCATACACTGAGTTATGAAAAGTAGTGCTATGTATATAGCAAGGAATATAATTATTTTTATAATTAGTGAAAATATATTACTTGCAGTATCTAAATTAATAAAAGTAATAATATATCTAGTTAAAAGTGCTGCTCCAACTGGTTTAAAAATCCAAGAAAAATATTTAATTTTTAGTTTTGTAACTTTTACTAGTTGTTTAATACTTAAAATTCCATTTAATAATTCACTTATGTATATAACTAGTATGTATCCATATATTGAATAGACTGGGAGTAAAAAATAAAGTAGGGTAGTACTTACAAATAAATCAAGTATATTACATTTCATTACATTTACTTGTTCATTTAATCCTCTTAACATGCCATCTACAACTGTATCTATATACATTATTAAAACGGCTGGACTTAAAAGTAATAAAAATTTTGATACTTCACTACTATTATATATTATTGTACCAAGATCATCATAAAAGGTCATAAATATTCCAAATATTCCTGCTGAAAACATAAAAGTTGTTTTAAAAATTCTGCTTGTAAGCGTGTTAATTCTTTTATAGTTTTTAGTAACAAACAAACTCGAAAACTCTGGTATTAGTAATCCTGCAAATGAATTTATAAATACACTAGGAAATAGTAGTATTGGAAGTACCATTCCACTTATTAGTCCATATTTGGATAGTGCTTCTGAACAACTAAGACCAGATTTTTCAAGTCTAGTTGGTACAATAAGTTGTTTTAGTGTTGAAAGTCCAGAACGTATATATGAAGTTATAGCTATAGGCACACAAATATTAAGTATAGGTTTAATGTAATTTTCTGTATTTTTTTCTTTATTTGCTAATTTCCTCTTATCAATTAGGTATAATATAAATATATAAAAAAATGAGAAAGTTTCTGAGACACAAGTTCCAATAACTAGACATATACATGCATAATCTAAACTCTTTGGTAAAAATATATTTAGGAGTGTACATGTTAATACTATTTTAAATATTATTTCTAGCAACTGTGAACTTGCCGTTTTAAATACTTTTCTTGTTGCTGAAAAATAACCATTAATTGAGGCTGACATTGATATAAATGGTAAGCTAAAAGCAATAAAGTATAATGGAGTAACTGTAATTTTATTATGCAAACATACTTTTATTATAAAGTCAGAAAATGTTAGTATTAGTAAAGAGGCAATTACACCGCAAATTAGACTAAATAATATACATTGCTTTATAGCTTTAATAGCACCATTTTTTTTGTCTTTTGCTATTTCTTCTGATACTATTCTTGTTGATGCAAGATTTATACCAGAAGTAGCAAGAGTTATTGCAAAGGAATATACAGACATAATAAGTCCGAAAAGTCCAACACTTTCAGCTCCAATTTTATTAGATATATATACACTAAAAGAAATACCAATAGTTTGCATTAAAATAGCAGTCGCAGTAAGTATTACTACATTAATTAAAAATAATTTTGCTTTTCTCAAAAAATCACCATCTTTATATATTATATAAATATATGAGTTTGATTAAATTTTTAGAAAAAGAGGTTGCAAAAAATGTCACTATCTGGTAAAATTAATTAGTATGAAATGCACTTTTTAGGTGCAAAAAATTTTTTAGGAGAGAATTTAATGAAGAAATTTTTAAAAGTAGGAGGTTTATTCCTATTATTTCAAATAATATATGTTCCAATTTTATGTATATGTTTGGTATTTTATGGACCATTTACAAATGTGCGTGATATGATTGTTACAACAGCTATGACAACTATGACACATCAATATTTTGCAACATGGTTTTTAAGTGATGAAAAAATAGATGAGATATTAAAAGCAAATAGACCTGAAGAGAATATAGAGGAACAAGAGGTAGAAGAAATACAAATAGATGAAAATGCAACTGATGGTATAGAAATAGTTGATGTTAGTTCATCAACTTTTAAAGGGTATTTAATGATTGTAAATGACCCTTCTAGAGTAAAATTAGTTTCTGCCCCTAAACTTGGAAAAGTTGGTGCAACAACTTCTCAAATTGTTAAGGAAAATGATGCAGTAGCAGGAATTAATGCTGGAGGTTTCCAAGATGATGCTTTAGGAACTGGAGGTAAACCTGATGGACTTGTAATTGAAGATGGTGAACTTATTTCTGGTAATTCATACACAAGTTATGGAGTAGTTGGTATAGATGATTCAAATAGACTTGTTGTATCTAATGCAATGACATATTCAAAAGCAAAGGCACTTAATTTAAAATCTGCTGTTACATTTGGTCCTGTTATAATAATCAATGGTCAACCAACAATAAGAACTGGAAATGGTGGTTGGGGAATACAACCTAGAACTGCAATTGGCCAAACTAAAGACGGAAAAATATTAATGTTAGTAATTGATGGGAGACAGGCTGGCAGCTTAGGTGCAACATTAAAAAATGTTCAGGATATATTACTACAATATGGAGCATACAACGCATTTAATTTAGATGGTGGAGCATCTTCTACAATGGTATATGACGGAAAAGTAGTAAATAGTCCAAGTGATATAATGGGAGAAAGATACGTTCCTAACGCATTTATAGTTACAAAACCAGTAAAAGAGTAATGGGGGAAAATAATGAAGAAATTTTTTGCATATTTGCTTATGTTTTTTTCGATTGGAACTATTGTTACAGTAATTGGTTTATCTATATTGGATGATTTTATATATTCATTAGGGCAAACTAGTGCGGTAGATATTGCAGAAGTAAATAATGAAGAAAATGCAACAATAAAATCTTCTGCAGGCATAAAAATAGAAGATGGAGCAACAAGTTTACAGTATTCATATAATAATGAATATTACTCATATTTAAAAGATGATAAGATATATATAAATACTTTAAAGGATACTAAAAATTATGCAACAATAGAGGAAGAAGATCCAATTTGCTACTACAATATGTTATATGATAAAAACCTTATAATATATTTTACAGCAAAGAAAACAACTACAACAAATACAAGATTACAAATAAAAACATATAGTATAGACAGTCAAAAAACAGTAGAATATAATGTATTTAATGTACAGAACTTTTCTAAGATAAAAGATATGAATATGTCGCCAATAATAAACATAATATATATTAATATTGAAACAAAATCTTCTACAAGAACAAATAATGTTATATATAGAGTAGATTTATTTAATAGTATGTCAATAGTAAAATCAGGAAGTATTATCGACAAAATGATTATGTTACAACATAGAGATAGAGTATACTATGAAGATAGCAATAAAAATGTATATAGTTCATATGGATATTTAAATATTTTTAAAACTGATGTTGAACTTATTGGAATCGATTTAGATGATAATTTATATTTTTTATCTAGTGATTTAAAAAATATTGTATATAAAGTATATAACAATAAAATTGTAGATACAATTAAGCTAAGTGATAGTGATGTTGTAAAAACATATACAAACAATGTTGGAACATATTTAATTTATCCTACATATGTAATAAATGTTGCAGCAAAAGATCCATATAGAAGAATTGGTAGACTTTCTAAATATGTTGAGTTTGAAGCAATTAAAGGGGATACTATGTATCTTAGAACTTCTGATAATATGCTAGTTACAACTAAAGTATTAGTAGATGAAGAAGAATAAAAGATAAGGAGATAATATAATGAATATATTATATACAATTATTTTTGGAATTGTAGAAGGTATAACAGAGTGGCTACCAATTAGTAGTACAGGACATTTGATATTAGTTGAACAATTTTTAAAGTTCAAAGATGTATCACCAGATTTTTGGTCTATGTTTCAGGTAGTAATACAATTTGGTGCAATACTTGCAGTCGTGGTATTATACTTTAAGAAAATATGGCCTTTTACTAGGAATAAACAAAATGCAATAAAGCAAACTGGTATATTATCAATCTTTGATAAAAAAGTAATGAATTTATGGGGTAAAATATTAGTTGCTTGTGTACCAGCAGCAATAATAGGGTTAGCGTTTGATGAAAAATTTGAAGAGTTATTTTATAACCCAACTTGTATAGCGATTGCATTAATTGTATTTGGTATAGCATTTATTGTAATAGAAAATTTAAATAAGAATAAAAAAGGTGGAAAAGAAAAGAATAGTGAAATTACATATAAAGATGCATTAATTATAGGGTTATTTCAATTAATAGCTGCTATATTCCCAGGTACATCACGTTCAGGAGCAACAATAATAGGTGGATTATTAATAGGGTTATCAAGGCCAAATGCTGCTGAATTTACTTTTTATTTGGCAATTCCAACAATGCTTGGAGCAAGCCTGTTAAAATTAATAAAATTTGGTTTTGCATTTACAAGTACAGAACTTATGATATTACTTTTAGGTATGTTTGTATCTTTTTTAGTTTCAATGTTTGTTATAAAATTCTTAATGAATTATATTAAAAAACATGACTTTAAAGTATTTGGATATTATAGAATTGTACTTGGAATTATAGTGCTTGCATATTTTCTATTTATATAAATAAAAAAGATGAGATTTTTTAAGTTACTTTTTAGTATCCTAAATTTTTCTCATCTTTTTCCAATAGTTGGGAGGAAAGCTAAATAATATGTATATAATAGTATTAAATTTTAAGGTTCATATAGTATAATTCTTTCTTTAAAATTTCTTAAGTTCTTAAATATTGTTATTAGAAAAATGCTTCACTTGCTTGATTTCTTTATAGATATATTATTAACTTATTTCATAATACTCAGATTAATATAGAAAACTGGTAGTTAATATATTCAACACATGACACAGTAAACTTAAATAAATATTTAGAAGCGATAAAATATGGCTTGTTGAAAAAAATGAGGAAGGAACTATTTGAAGTATTAGAGAATTTTGTAAAGTTTTAATAAGGTGTTGACTTTTGTTCGTAGTCATGATAAAATTAAAATGCCATTAAAAAGTGGCACTAAAATAAAAGAAGATGGCATACAACGAATATAATAGGATATCAAATTAAAAGTCAGCATTTACTAAAAATAAAGAAAATTGTAGACAATGATGATAATGGAGATAAATTTGTTATTGTCAGGACTAAGAAAAACATAGATTTTATGAGAGAATATAGTTTAAATAATGAAGACATTAAAGATATTATAAGAGGTCTTTCAGTATATGATTGTTTTGCAGGTCCAGAAAAAGATAGAAATCCACAATATGAAGGGTGGATATTTAAATTTGCTCCTTTATTTGAAAACACTAAGCTTTATATTAAGATTAGAGTGGAGAGTACAGAAAAATCCGTTTGTTTGTCAGTACATGAATTTGGTAAATATGATGAGGTGAATTAAAATGAGAGTATATTGTCCATTTTGTAAAAAAGAAGTAGAGTATAAAATAGAAAAAAGAGACATAAAGGAATTTAGAGGAATAGAAATAAATACTTATGAAAATGTAGCTATATGTAAAGAATGCCATCAAGATTTATATGTAAATGAAATTGAAGAAAAAAATAATGAAAGAATATATGAACTATATAGAGAAAAAGCAAATATAATTAAACCACAAGATATTATAGACTTAAGAGGAAAGTATGATATATCACAAAGAGAATTAACTGCTATTCTTGGATTTGGAAAAATGACTATTAATCGATATGAAAGAGGTGGAGTACCAACAAAATCTCAAAGTGATTATATAAAATTATTAATAGATAATAATGATAAATTTATAGAAAAAGTCAAAGAAGCATATAAAAATAATAATATTAACGAGAAGACTTATGAAAAAATAGTATCAAAAGAACTAAATAATAATATTACCAAAAAGGAAGTACAAGATAATATAAGAAAGTATTTGAAGTTTGTATTAAATAGAAAACCTGACATCTATAATGGATATAAAACATTAGATATAGAAAAGATTGAAAACATTATTTCTTATATTGCAAGTAAGGTTAAAAATTTAACAATTACAAGTTTGAATAAATATTTATGGTATATAGATATGTTATCATTTAATCAAAGAAGTATAGCTATCACAGGACTAACATATCAAAATCAAAAATTTGGACCCACTATAGTAGATAAAAAATATGATGAAATATCATTACTAGATGAAAAATATACACGAGAAGATATTGAAACTGAAAATGGTAATACGACAAAAATTATAAGTAATGGAAATTATAATTTAGACAAAATAAGTGATACTGAAAGAAAAATAATTGATACAATAATAAAGATACTTAAGAACAAAAGTGTGACTGATATATCTGAATTGTCACATAAAGAGGAAGGTTGGAAAAAAACTAAAAGATTTGAAAGAATATCATTTGAATATGCTATGAAATTAAATATAGTTAAATAAAAAGATAGAAGCAAAATATTTCGATTTTTATTTCAATAATTGAAGTGGAAAAATAAAAAATAATAGAATGTAGCAAGAAGAAGGGTAATTTTTCTCATCTTTTTAGTTTTCATACATTGAATTAAATTAGAATAAGTGATATAATATGCCCAAAGTTTATGTACTAAAATAAAATTATGTTTTAGGAAAGAGGGTTAGAAAAATGAATAAGAAATTTGAGTCGCCCTACATCTACATTGGTAACACAATGTTTACTGAGGAGGATGAATACAAAGACTATATTATGAATACAGAGGGTGTATATACACCTCGTGAAACATCAAAAGAAATATATCGGAGATTAAAATTAATAGGAAAAATTGATGATGTGGCATATAGTATTTTTAGGTATATCATGTCTCAAGAAGATTTATTGGAAAGGGTTGTTTTCATAACTAACGGATTCTATCGTAAAAATAGGATTTGGTATTGTGAAGACTTAGAAGAATTTTGGGTTGAATCATATGACAGAAATTCACAATATCATTTACGTAATATGTATTCAACTCAAAGAGATGGAGGACTTCCAGCAATGATTACATTTCTTTATAATCTTGATAAGTATAAACCAATTTTTATACAGTTGCCAGATGTCGAATTTGAAGAGTTTGATGAATTTGAAGATTTTGGCATGATTTAAATAGCTTATAAGAATTTAAGAAAAAATAGCACAGAATACTAATCTGTGCTATTTTTATGTAAATCTATAGACTTTTAATTAACTTTATGATAAAATACGCATAATTAAATATTTAATTCTATTAAACTTAATATGGAGGGAGTGTTATTTATTAACACGGTATTAACAATTTCTCAACAAGAGATGGTATTAAAAAATCAAGGTATAGTGGTACATTGCATTGATAAAGTATTAAAATTAGATCCAAGTCTTTATGAAGAGGCTTTTTCTGTTGGAATAGTTGGACTTTGTAAAGCAGCACTAAATTTTAACTTAGATAAAGGTGTATCTTTTTCCAGTTTTGCTTTTAAAGTTGTAAAGAATGAAATACTTTTTTATAATATAGGAAAAATCGATTTTTTCAAAAATAAATGTGAATTTAAATTTTGTCGAAATTTGCGATGAAAAGTATAGCAAAAAGTATTTACAAACATTTGTTTGTGTTGTATAATATTCTCACAGAAGGAGGTGAGAATA
>OLPW01000567.1_pt1 | contig 43643 bp, 20 predicted proteins | sample 1672161 | NCBI WGS metagenome assembly OLPW01 (sample SAMEA3136654, study PRJEB25190) | human gut metagenome
CTTAATCCACATATCAAACCATAATCGGATAATTTTTTCTCTCTCGTTCATAAAGCACCTCCACAACTTCCGATTTGTCGCTCACAAGCAAAAGCATTATACCACATCTTTACGAATTTTTCTACCACTTCGACTATACTCACAACTTAATGACTTCTTGAATACTTGCCGAAAAAGAAAAACTGCCATCGACTGACAGCAGTTTTCTTTCGGTTGGTACTCCGTTAGGAATACACAATGTCATTCAATACAATCTCGTCTGCACAGGCTCGAATGTTATTCATCTTTCCAACCCAGCGGAGCATATCCCTTGCTTTCAGTTCTTCTGTTACACCTTGCTTTCTTGCCATTTCCTTTATCAGATACTCTGCCATATCACGAGCCGACGTATCAATTTCAGCAAGGTGTTCATATAACTTTCCGCTTGTCAGCAGAGTGTAATATAAAACTCGCTTGTGTTCTCTCAAATAGCGTTTCCTTAACCGCCCGTATTTTGAAAGGGGAGAACTTTCCTCTACTATCAGGCAGGGATAATAGTAATCTCCGATGAGTTCGTATCGGATACCTGTTCTTTCGTCTGTAATAAATCTTTGCATAGTTCTTTCTCCTTTTGCTTCTTGTAGTAAAACTCCAAGGTTTTCTTATTGTGGTTTACCTTTTTACATTCCGCTGAACAGAATTTCTGCTGACTGTGTGTAGGCCAGTAGGTACTGCCACACACAGCACATACACGCTGACGATAATAATGATTGCCTTTTTCCGCTTCTCTGTCGGCTTTCGTCTTATCCTGCCTTGCCTGATAGCAACAATCCTTTGAGCAGAAAATCTGTCGGTTGCTTGTAGGGATAAATTCTTTCTGACAATGCGGACACACTTTTGTTTTGACGATTTCGCCACCGTTTTCAGCAAGTTTTTTCGCCTTTTGCTTCTCTCGATAAGCTTTTTCACGCTGACACTGTTTCTCCAATCGCTTCTTTTCTGCTTGTTCTTCTTGCTCTTTTATCTCAGCAAGTTCTTCCTCGGTGTAGGCAATATCGACTTGTCCGACATAATTGAAATAAATGTCAACCTTTTGCGTTCTTGCTTTACCTACACCTTCGGATTCATACACCACAATCTTGTCAATGAGTTCGGTAAACATCAAATCGGAAACTTCCGTAGGATTTTTATACTTGCGTATCAGCGAAACAAAATGCTGAATATCCATAGTGCTGTCTTTTTCTTCGGAAAGTTCCTTTTTCATCGTTTCCATTTTCGCTTCCAATTCAGCCTGTTCATCGTCATACTGTTTCATCAGTTGCTTGTATTGTCTTTCGGGTAGCAATCCCGATATAAGATTTTCATACAAGCCACGAATGAGCGTAGAGAGTTCGTCATAGCGTTTCTGACAGCGTTTCAACTCCGATTGATTGTGCTTCGGCTTTTCCTCCTGCTTGTCTTTCCAAAGGGATTGCAGTTCCAAAGCAAAGGCTTTTTCGTCATTCAGAACGAATTTTGAAAAGCGTTTAACTGCCGATAATATCAAGGCTTCAACATTATCAGCACTAATCGTATGGGAAGTACAGAAATTAACCCTGCTTGCATACCCGCCGCAACGGTAAGAATACTGAACAGAACCGTCTTTTTTGCTGTAATGCGTTTGCAAAGTCATTCTCCTGCCACAGTCGGCACAATATAGATAACCGCTCAATCGGTTGCTGTGCGTTCCTCTTGCCGCAGCTCTGTTCGCTCGTTTCTTTCGCTTCTGAACGCTGTCCCAAAGTTCCTGCGATATGATAGGCTCGTGGGTGTTATAAAACACATACTGCTCATCTTCATCGGTAGTCTTTCTCTTATGCAGTTTGAAATTGGTGCTGACCGACTTTCTCAAAACAGTATGCCCAAGATATTCCTGTCTGCTTAAAATCGTTCTAATGGCAGATATGCCCCAAATATAAGGGTCTGCAAACTTAATCCCGTTGTACTGTTCTGGGTGATATTCCTTTGCATATGCGGCAGGAATTAAAACCTTTTCTTCGGTCAGTATTTCCGCTATGGCTCGTGGACTTTTGCCCTCATTGGCAAGCAGAAAGATACGCTTTACCACCTCAGAAGCCACAGGGTCAACAACAAGCGTCTGCTTATCGCTCGGCAATCGGTTATATCCATAAGGGATTGAACCGCTACAACGCTTTCCGTCTTTCATTCGTGCGTCAAACACAGCCTTGATTTTATTGCTCGTGTCTTTGGCATAAAATTCGTTCATAATATTCAAAAACGGAGCAAAATCATTATCCGAAGCATTGTTGCTGTCAATGCTGTTATTGATTGCAAGAAAACGGACATCTTTCTGCGGAAACAGAATTTCCGTATAAAATCCGACTTGCAGATAGTTTCGCCCTAATCGGCTCATATCCTTAACAATCAATGTTCCGACATTGCCTGCTTCAACTTCTTTTATCAACGCTTGAAAGCCGGGGCGATTGAAATTCACACCCGAAAAACCATCGTCAGTAAAATGGCGGATATTCTCAAAGCCATTCCTACGGGCATAATCTTCAAGATATTTTTTCTGATTGGTAATAGAATTACTCTCGCCATTCAAATCATCATCTCTTGATAATCTCTCGTAAAGTGCCGTAATCTTTGAAGCCCTTGACATTCTCTTAACCTCCTTCCTTATGTATTTTCAATTTAGGACAGTTAATTTTATCGTCCTATTAAAGTATAGCCCTCAGGCGTAAGCTCTATTGCGGTAACGGTTTCGCCAAAAGTAGAAGCCCAGGCATCAAAATGCTGTAGTTCGTTCTTTGCAAGGGTGTCATATTGTAAGTAACGTTGAATGGTGTATAATTCCACCATACTGTTTGAAATCGGAGTACCGGTCGCAAATACGGTTCCTCGACCGCCTGTAAGTTCATCAAGGTATCGGCACTTCATAAAGAGGTCGGAAGATTTTTGTGCTTCTGTTTGTGCAATACCGCCGACATTTCGCATTTTTGTGTAAAGGTAGAGGTTCTTGTAATAATGACTTTCGTCAATAAAAAGCCTGTCGACACCTAACTCCTCAAAAGTAACTACATCATCCTTGCGTGACTGATCGTTAAGCTTTTCAATTTTCTGACGAATAGCTTTTTTCGCTTTCTCAAGCTGTTTTATCGAGAAATTTTCTCCTCGATTGCGTTTTAATTCGGCAATGCCGTTTGTGATTTCGTTTTCCTGCTGTTCGAGAGAAGCTCTTTGACGCTCAATGCTCATCGGTATTTTTTCAAATTGTGAATGACCGATAATTACAGCGTCATAATCTCCTGTAGCAATACGACCACAGAACCTCTTACGATTTTTAGTTTCGAAGTCTTTTTTTGTTGCCACTAAAATATTCGCAGAAGGGTAAAGCTGCAAGAACTCGGCAGCCCATTGCTCGGTGAGGTGGTTCGGAACTACGAACAGCGACTTGTTGCAAAGTCCTAACCGCTTTGATTCCATAGCTGCGGCTACCATTTCAAAAGTCTTGCCTGCGCCGACTGCGTGTGCAAGAAGTGTGTTTCCACCATATAGAATGTGTGCGACAGCGTTTCTTTGGTGTTCTCTGAGCGTAATCTCAGGGTTCATTCCGCTGAATACAATGTGACTGCCGTCATATTCACGAGGACGAATTGAATTGAATCTTTCGTTATATAACTTGCAAAGCCGTTCTCTGCGTTGCGGATCTGACCATACCCATTCCTGAAAGCCTTGCTTTATCAGCTCCTGTTTTGATTGAGCAATAGCCGTTTCTTTTTTGTTAAGCACCGGTTTTCTGCTTCCGTCAATATCTTCAACATAATCGAATATACGTACATCCTTTAAGTTCAATGTTTCTTCTATGATCTTGTACGCATTGATTCGAGATGAACCGTATGTGTTATACGCTTTTACATTACTTCGGTCATACGATTTGCCGTCGATACTCCATTCTCCCGTATACTTTGAGTAATGTACAATTATACTGCTTTTTGCGTATCCGGGAGTATTCAGAAATTCATAAATGAATTGTTGAACAATATCGACCGGCAACCAAGTCGAGCCTAACCGTACAGATATTTCGCTCGCTGTCAAGTCTTCAGGCTGAACCTTTCCTAACGCTTCGATATTAATGTTGAATGAAGAATCGGCTTCTGCAAACTTTTTGGCGATTGCAAGCTTTTCTCTGACATTGCCGGACAAATATTCATCTGCCATGAAATACTTAACTTGATTATCGTCATTTCCGTTATAAAGAGGGTTTAAAAAAATTACGCCTTTTAGATCGTTGAAAATCTCATCTTCCTCTTTTCCGGTCAGACGTTTCATGTATTCCATATCAATTATAGCTTTTTCGCCGATAGACACAGCGAGTGCTTCGCTTGCCGTATCGACCTGTGTAACAGGCTTATGCGGCATTATCGTTCTCTTAAAGAATATATCCGCTTTACGTTCAAAATCACCTTCATTGCCGATTATCTCAAGGGCAGATAAAAGTGCAAAAGAACTGTCATCGCCAAAAGCAGATTTGTTAGCTCTGCTGTTGATATGACCGTATTTTTTAACGTAAGTGTCGTAAACCGCATTAAGTTTTGCCTGTTCTGCCTTTATCTCTTCATCGGGATAGTCTTCTGATTGTAATTCTATCAGATTGCGAACGCAATCTCTTATTCCGATCATACCCTTAATTCGGTTTTCAGCAGTTGCCGATACCTCTATAGGCGACATACGGGAATTTTCACGGAAATAGATTTTATCGTCCACTACCGTGTAAGAAAAATTTCTTACCGTAGGGTTGGCAGGAATCGAATTATCTTCTTCCTCAAGCTCATCGGTTACCGCATATTCGGAAATCTCTCCGTGTATATTTGCTACCGCTTCCGATAACAATTCTGAAAGATCGGCATTTTCAAACGGCACGCAGGTTACTTCTTCGCCAAAGCGACCGCTTACGGTTTTCATCTCGCCGAGTATCATTTCCGGATTCTGTACAAAATATGAGTTCATTGTGATGCCGTTTTCGTCAGTGTCAAGATGGACCCAATCCCGTTCAATATCAACGAGCCTGTCACGCTTTTGCAGGAATAAAATATCTGACACAACCTCTGTACCTGCATTGCCCTTAAAGGTATTATTCGGCAGTCTGATTGCGCCGAGGAGTTCTGCCCTTTGTGCTATATATTTTCTGACAGATGAATTTTTCTTGTCCATCGTGCCTGTACTTGTAACAAGAGCCATAATACCGCCGGGACGTAACTTATCCAAAGACTTTGCAAAGAAATAGTCGTGGATAAGGAAATTATACTTATCGTATCTCTTATCAAGCACCTTGAAATCACCGAACGGAACATTGCCGATAACTCCGTCAAAGAAGCTGTCCGGCACATTCACTTCTTCAAATCCCTGTGCCGCTATTGAAGATTTCTGATAAAGCTGCTGTGCAATGCCTGCCGAGATTGTATCAATCTCAACGCCGTAAATCTTTGTGCTTTTCATTGACTTTGGCAGCATACCGATGAAGTTACCGATACCGCAGGATGGTTCAAGCAGGTTACCCTCCTTAAATCCCATCTGTTCCATTGCCTTGTATATGGCATTGATTACATCGGGAGGGGTGTAAAAGGCGGTCAGTGTACTTTCTCTTGCGGCGGCATATTCTTCGGGTGAGAGTATAGTATAAAGCTCTGCAAACTCATTTGCCCACGCTGAATTATTCTCGTCAAAGGCTTCGGGCAAACCGCCCCAGCCGACATATTTAGACAGGACGAGTTGTTCTTCGGGTGTGGCAAATCTGTTTTCAAACTTACATTCTTTGAGTACCTTTATTGCTTCTGCATTTCTACGAAAGCGTTCTTTCTTGCCTACTTGTTCAACGGGATTGGAACGCAAATCAAAGTTATTTCGCTCTGACATCGGAACATCGGGGTGCAAGTCGAAGCTCTTTACCTTTGACTTTTTCCTCTGTTCCCAAGCAGGAGCAACCGGTTTTTGTTCTTTGTCGGATATGTCATTGGGGATTTCATCAAAATCAGCGGTATCGTGAACAGGCTCGGCGATTATTTCAGGAGTTTTCTCCTGCGTTCCGAATTGCCTGTCAAGCTCCTCGTGACGGTCGTATTCCTGTTTTGCAGCGGTAATCAGCGCTTCGCCGAGAGTTTCCCACGAATGCGTAACCTCAAATCCGCCCTTGGTGCGGAATGTGATGCTTTCCTCGCTTTTTGTTTCGGAAATATCAACATCGTCTATACCGTCCTTGCTGCCGAAAAATTCGATATGGTTGAGCTTGCCGTACATACCCTTTGCAAGCTCCGCACGGACGTCCTCGCCGTTGTGATACCTTGTTGTGATATCCTCAAATTTGTCTGCGGTCTTACCTGCGCCGATAAGCCAACGGCTGCTTGTGCCGCTGTATTTCTGCGCTTTTTCGTAATTAAACAGCTTGTCGGCAAGTGTGTCCATTTCATCACTTGCAAGCTGATTGTCCGCAAGCAAGGTGAGATTATCGGTAAGGGTACGGCGGACTTTTCTTTCCTCACGTGAAAGCGTGAAGTCGGGAACTTCCTTAAAACCTACGCTGTCAACAAAATGCGCCGTGATTTTTCCGTTCTGCTTAACGCAGATAATGTCACTCACCGAAAGGGAATGTCCGTGGAAATCTTCGGGACGATTGACGTTGAATTTTGCAAAAATATCCTCAAGCGTTTCGTTTTCCTGCATTCTGCCACGATACACCTGATTGTAATTTTCACGGTCGGCATACATTCCGTGAGCCTGCATATATTCGCTGTTTGTAAAGCGATAGTCCCTTAATTCCTCGCCGTCTTTCAGCTGATAAATGGCATATCTCGGCTCGGTCAGAGCAAGCAACTTGCCAACGTAATTTTCTTCTCGGCTTGATATATCCTCGCTGTCAGTCATAAATTCCTCAACAGCCCCATCAAAGCCTGCGCTGCCCCTGTCAAGCGTTTCCTGCTTGCAGTTTTCAAGCAGATATTCCATAGGGTCGTCTTTCAGAACTGCATTGAAAATGTCGTCATAGGTGAGGTAGTTGTACACCAGCTGACCGCCTGCGGCACTGTCGGGATTGTAGTAAATCCAAGTGACCTGCTCAATTTCGGGCTGAACGTAGAATTTATCCACATCGGACGGGATTTCGGGCTTCTGACTTTCAGCTTTTTCCACGGAATTTTGCTGAATTTCTTTTCCGCTTGCAGCTACAAGTGCCGTGAGCTTTTCTCTGTAACCCTCAATTTCTTCTACAGAAATCCATTCGGGTTTTGCGTTATCGGAAAACGAGTTATAAAGCTCAAGCATATTATGGATGTGCGTATCAACGTTTTCACCGTCAAGATAGCGTATAGCACCTGCGCCGCCGTTGCCGAGCATATAGTTACAATCGGATTGCATACGGCTTAAAAGCTGATAGCGAAATTTATCGTCCGAGTTTTTTCCCGGAGAAACAGAAAAAGCAGAGGCTTTTGTAACCTCTGCTTCATATTCTGCTATGAAAGCCGTTTGTTCATTGATTGACGGTAACGGCTTAATGTTGCTTAAACGCTCATTATTATCTGCTGAGTAACTATCTCTTGAACTTCGTGCCTGAGATTGTTCATCAGCTGAACCCATTTCATCATATCTTTCGCTTTCAGCTCTTCTGTCAGCCCCTGTTTTACCGACATCTCTTTGATCAGCTCGTCCTCCAGTTTGAGCGCTCTCTGTTCCGTTTCTGCGAGGTACTGTGTTAACTGACAACTCGTCATCAGATTGTAGTACATTATCTTGTGGTGCTGCTTCAGATATTCCTTTTTCATCTGTGCCCATTTGCCGAGTGTTACCTCCTGCTGTTCCGGTAATGATAGATCCGGAATCAGATAGTCGCCCTGCATTGTGTAAGTGATTTCTTTCATAATTAGAACTCCTTTCGCTATTATAGCTGATATTGTTATCAGGCATTATCGCCTGTTGATTTTCCTTTTCAATTGCACGAACCGTTTTTGCGACTACACCGAGTCCCATTTTGGCTATATCGCTTGTGGCATATCCGATAGAGTTCAACAATTCATGTGTGCTGAAATATTCTATACCATCAAAATCGGATTCGGTTAACCCACTGTCTGCTCCAAGACGTTCGGAAATCATATACACTACGCTGTTTTTTACAAGTCGTTTGTATATTTCTTCAGCTTCATCAGTACTTATATAGTCTATTTCACTGCCTGTTCCGTTTCTGATAAAATTATAGATATAGTCATCTATGTTGTCATCCACTGCATTAGATACGCTTTCTTTAATTACGCTTTCAAGACTATCCAAGTCGCTTAATGTGCCAAATGTATTTTTTAATGCTTCCGTAACATCGCTTTGATATTCGTCAGACATTTTCCATACCGGAACTTCTCTTGACCGTTTTGTTCCGTGTGTATCGGTGATGTCAAAGTAGTATTTAAGTCTTTGGCTTTTGCCCGAAGGATCCTCAAATACTGCGATGCCTTTTGCACCTCTGTTGACCCATCTGCCGAATGCTGTGTTCCAACGTTCGATTTCTAATACCGCCGTTGCGTCCGGACGCTGAGCAAACAGTAACAGCTGTTCGTCAAAACGTAGCTTGTAATTTCTGCAAGCAGTTCTTAAGAACGATTGCCACGCTCGAGCGTCTTTCGTCACATCGACAATGATTTGATCGTACAAATCATTTATCAGTTCGTACTTCCTTGCCATATCTATACCTCCGTTTTTTCTGCGGCTCACTTCTTAGTAAGCCGTCATCATTTTATATAAAAAGTCGGAGAATAGATTTCGCCGACTTTATTATAACACTTTTCGTTGCGTTTGTCTATCATTATAACATTAAATATTAAACAAATTAAAACTGGATTTTTTGTTGCTTCTGCTATTTTTCTTTTCTGAGTTGTTTCAGTAGTTGATCAATTTCCGTTTCGTTTTTCCTAAGGAAAACTATATTATACTTATCGCCTTTTTTAAAATAGGCAAACTGTATACCGGATCGCTTTATGTTGTCAAGCAATTCGGGGGCAACCATTCTATATTTAGGTTTCTCACCGTTTACTGCGGCTAAACGTTTTATTTCTTTGTTTAGTCTGTTATTTCGTTCATACTCTGTTTCCTGCTTGCTCTCATCCGCAGGGTAGAGAATTTTTGTAATGAGTTCTTTGGTGTCCGGCATAAACGCAACATTATATTTCCCGTCGTCCTTAGGAAAAGCCGCAAGCTCGATTTCATTCAATTTTAAAAGCTCGAGCTGAATTTTTGTAACGATCATATAGCTGAGCTTTGTATTTGAAGAAGCGGCGAGATCTTTTAATCGTTTGTATTTTCGTGAGTTAATCAATTTATCCGATTGCTGTGCAATTTTTTTGCTGTCATAACCGAGAGCCTGACAGATTATTTCTTTGTTATATTCCTTGACTGTAATAACTGCTGTGTTAGCTTCCAAGTTCACATTGGCACTGTAGAATATCGGTAGAACAATAATTTTTCCAAGCTGATCTGCCGGAATTTTAACAGCAAAATTGTTGCCCTGGGCTGATATCAGATCTCCGTATCTGATGTTCTCGCACCGATATTTTGTTCTGATTATATTCGTATTAGCTGTAGTCCTATTGGATAACCGGTAGCTTTTATGTTCTCTGTACTTTTTTCTATTCGGACTTATGAAAAGTGCACACAGTAATCTTTACTGTTCAACAGAGTGGATAATTTCGTTAGCAAGCCGTTCGTAGCAACGTGCAGGATTTATCCAAGACATATACTCTGAAGCCGTTATTCTGTAACTTATGCTGTTCTTGATTGCACGAGAAAAAGGTATAACGGTATTCAGAACCTTATCACCAAGGTTCTTTTTCATTATCTCAAGTAACTCTTGATCTGCTTTGTTACCTTTATCATATTTCGATGCAAAGCAAGCGTATTTTGTACCGGCATTTGCGATTTTCTGTGTTACTCTTGCAAGTCCCTGGACTGCAAAAGTTCCAAGTTCGATTGGCACATATACATAATCGCAGATTGTCAAAACATTTTCGGTGAAATCGTTCATTGCAGGCGGCATATCAACTATTATGTAGTCGTATGTTGACTGCCTGAACTTAATTATATTTGACTGTTTTTCTTCATCTGATAAGTTGACAAACTCATTAGATATTGCGTTCATTCTAACTGACGAAGTTACTATATCAATGTTATCATAACGTGTTTTTTTAATCAGTGGCTTCTCATCGGTGCAGACAATAGCACGTTCACAACCGATCTCGTCATTTGTTAAATCGGTAAAAAATCGGGAGCTGTTGCACTGACCGTCAAAGTCAATTAAAAGAACACGATTTTTACGATGGGATAACGTGTATGCAATGTTGATTGCCGTGGAAGTTTTTCCAACTCCGCCTTTGTTGTTGTAAAAAGCGATCATTTTCATTTTGTAAACCTCTTTCTGTTGCAGGGCAACACATATTGTTAAGCCTCTTTATAAAATAAAAAGCAACGGAAAAGGACGGCAGGCTTACTTTTCCGTCCTACAGTGTAGCTATCACTGTCCGTTGCCAAGAACGACATAATTACAATTCCCATCATAAGTACGCTTTAACGTGCCCTACCTCTTAATTTGTCGTTCATGCGGTATAACCGCTTGTGAGAGCCGCCGGAGTTGCACCGGCTTTACACTGTTGCTCCCGTATAAGGTGCGAAACCGTGTCGCACCATTCAATTATAGTTAATGCTGCATATAGTCTTTTTTCTTTTCTTCTTCAAGCATCGCTACATACTGTCCGTAACTCATCTTCTTATCGAGAGCCATCTTCTCGACTTCTGATATTCTGATTTCGCTTTCGGTTTTACGTTTGTGCGGTGCAGTAAAATCAATTATTTTTGCAGGCATTAGCTCACCTCCTTTTTAAAAACAGAAAGCACGGACGAGCCGTGCTTTACAATATTTGATAAACATCTCAAATTATGATATAATAATCAAATTAATTGGAAATGGAGTTAATAAAATTGAAAACATCACTGTAAAACAGGCGATAGATCGCTATATAGAAAGCAAAACCGCTGTTTTATCCCCATCTACTATCTACGGTTACAAAAAAGCAAATCAGCGTTATTTGTATATTTTGCACGACGTTAAGATAGCTAAACTTGACCAGGAACTTATTCAGCGAGCAATCAATAAATTATCTTATTGTTATTCACCTAAAACGGTACGTAATGCGTATGGTTTATTGCACGCCTCTTTGCAAATGTTCGCTCCCGATTTTGTCTATCGTATATCACTACCGCAAAAGATAAAATCATCATTTTATGTACCGGATGAAAACGAAATAAAAGTAATATACAAACTAATCAAAAATACAGAGCTTGAGATTCCATTTTTATTAGCCAGTCAATGTGGATTGCGTCCTTCGGAAATATGTGCATTGACAAAGGATTGCATTACCGCTGACGGATTAGAAATTCGCAAAGCAGTTGTAATAAATGAGCATGGCAGAGAAGTATAAAAGCCGCCTAAGTCATACGCCGGATATAGGACAATACCAATATCGCCCTTACTGCGAGATAAACTAATGAATACTCCGGATAAAAAACGGATTTGCGTTATATCTTCAAATAAAATAAGCCGTGATTGGAATTCATTTCTTCGTAAACACGGGCTACATATATTTAGATTCTATTCTTTGCGACATTATTACGCCAGTCAAGCATTATTGCTTGGAATACCACAGAAATATATTGCGGAATTAATGGGGCATTCATCGACTGACATGATTGAAAAGGTCTATCAGCACACCTTTCCATCTGCGATGGAAGAATTTAAGGTTCGTATTGCTGATAACATAGAAAAACTTTTGGGGTAATAAGGGTTCGAATCCCTCTTGGCGTGCCAACCGCTTTGATAATCATTATCAAAGCGGTTTTTCTTTTGCATATTATATACAGAAAAGGCGGAACGGTTTTTTATGCTGTTCCGCCTTATATTATTCCGTTTTAACAAATTCAGATACCCATTGGATCCCCCAGAACACCGTAAGATGAATAGCCGGGTCAGACAGCATAAGTACCGCACGCTCCGTTTTACTTGAATCATCGTCCTGCACTCTGAGTATCTGATAAGCAATACCCGCAATTCCGATGAACACGGCAGGAAGCATACTTGTGGCGAAGCTCATTGCAACGCCGTATAAAACAACCAGTCCGCATGTGCCTATAAGCCTTTTTAAAAAGTAACGTGACGTATCGACCTTTCCACAGAGTGTTATAATTATTGCAATTACACTGCATATTATAGCTCCGAAGCAAACATACCGCCACAAAGCGTCAAGCCGTGTAAACGCTGAAATTCCGCCTGCATAAAGAAAGTCGGTAACAGTGCGTGCAATGCCCCATATAATAATTAACACAGGAAAAAGCAATGATTGCAAAAGTGCCGACTTGTCGTTTGTGAACATGGTACACCCCCATTTATGGAAATCGCATTGAAGCTGTTATGGTATTTATTTGTGATACCTTTTCCCTGCAATAATACTATACGCCCTGTAAATCTGCTCCAGAAGCATCACCCTTGCAAGCTGATGCGGAAACGTCATCTTCGACATCGACAGCTTTATATCAGCCATCGCCTTTATCTTTGGCGCAAGCCCGAACGAGCTTCCGATTATGAAGTTCACCGCCGACTTTCCCTGCACCGCCGTATCGCTCAGCTTAGCGGCAAGCTCCTCGCTTGAAAGCTGCTTTCCCTCAATGCACATAGCAACGGTAAGAGCGTTCTTCGCCAGTTTCTTTTCTATCATCTCAGCTTCTTTCTCAAGTGCGTCCTCTATCTGCCTGTCAGACGGCTCATTCGGCAGTGCGACAGGCTCAAGCTCATATATCTTCAGCACACAGGAGCCTCCGAGCCTCTTTTCGTATTCCTTGCAGGCATCTCTCAGATAGCTTTCCTTCAGTCTGCCGAGGCAGATTATATTAACACCTTGCATCAGCGTCTTTTAGCGTAGCTTTCAAAGCGGCGCTTCTCCTTTGATGCCAGCTTTCTGCGCTTGGAGTTTTCTATCGTTCTTGTAACTATAAAGCAGATAAGCAGTACAACTATTCCGACAGCCGAAACCTTGAACCACGGCTTGTCGAACTCGTCCTTTGCTTTTTCTATATAATATTCCACGTCCGATCTTGCAACGTTGTTGTTTGCCACAAGGTTCATCGTGGCGATAGTTTCGCCCTTGAATTTAACGTCCATTACGCCGAGTATATCGCCCTTTTTCACGGGAGCCTGTACGCTTTCGTATACTTTAAAGACCTTCTGCACTCCCGATTCCTTTACCGATTTCGGCATAAGTGCAGTGTAATCGCTTTCGGGTGTCAGTATAACGTGCGTTGCGCTCTCTCCCATTTCGACCTTGACTTCGGTTATCTGCTCGTCCTTGTTTACTACAGTAGCCATTTCAAAGTTTGTGAATGCCCACTTGTAGAGGTTGAGTGCGTCGATCATCGAATACCAGTCGTCATAGTATTCGCCGTTCTTGTCCTTTACCGGTGCGCCGAGCGTCACAAGGATATAGTTGTACTGATTCTTGGCGGCTGAAACAAGGCATCTTCCGGCTTCGTCCGTAGTGCCGGTCTTTGTGCCGTATGCGTATTCATATTCGTAAACACTGCCGGGACGAAGAAGTGAGATAGTGCTGTATATCGAGTAACCGCTGGGGTTAGCGTCATTTTTCGGCATCTCATATTCATAGGTGCTTGTTATTTTCTTGAACAGCGGAAATTTGTCGTAGGCGTATTTTGTCATTTTATACAGGTCTTCCGCAGTTGTGTAGTTGTTGTCGTTATGCAGGCCGTGAGCGTTCACAAAGTTTGTTCCGGTACAGCCAAGCTCCTTCGCTTTTTCATTCATCATTCCGATAAACTTTGTGATGCTTCCTCCGCCTATATTATAGGCAAGAATGTTTGCCGCTTCACAGGCAGACGGGAGCATAAGCGCATACAGACAGTCCTTGTATGTCAGGTTGTCCTGCAGCGGCTCTATCGCCGCATTTGACGGGTCACTGTAGTTCGGGTCCTCGTAGAAATCGTTGAAGCAGTCATAAGGCACTTCCACCTTCTTTGACAAAGAGCCCTCGGACAGATGCTCAAGCGCAATTATGCAGGTCATTATTTTTGTGGTTGAAGCAGGGTACATTTTCTTGCTCTCGTTCTTCTTGTACACCACATCTCCCGTATCTGTGTTGACCATATACACAGCCTCGCTGTATATCTTGTCGGTGTTCGGGTCAAAATCATATACCTCGTCGTCGTTTTCCGCAAAAGCGGTAACGGAAAGCGAGCATAACAGCATAGCCCCGCAAAGCAGAGCAGACGCAAAGCGTAATATCTTCTTCATAATTTATTCCGTTCCTTTTCATCGGAGATTTTTAAATATGTTCCCTATTATTGTATCACATATCGCCGAAAAAGAAAAGACTTTTTTGCTTGTTAATATTTTATTTTGCGTATTCTCCTTGTCGGCTTTCCTTTTTTGTGTTAAAATAGAATAAGAATTTTCTTACAATTCGGCAAGAAAGCCGTATCTGCCGAAAAAGCGGAGTAAAATACAAGGGGGTGAGAGTATGAACGGAAATGTGCGGAGAAATGCCAAAACAGCTTTTGTATGCGTATTGTTTATAATAATTGTTTCTTTGTTTTTCTATCTTCTTACCGCAGGCACAATGCCGGAATCTGTCGATATACCGTCCACAGACAAAATAGCTGATGTCGATTTGTCAAAGCAAGGTGTCGGTATAGATATATCATCCGGCGAATATTACACAGGACGGCTGTATACCCCGGACGATTTTGCAAAAGGCGATATATCGCAGGGTAATCCCGATGATAAATATGCCACATTCCGCATAGTACTGCCCCTTGAAAAAGGCGTCACCTACGGACTTTCCGGAGAAACGGCGACCTATGCACAACAGGTTTATATTGACGGAAAACTGCTCAGCGAGGTCGGTAAGGTGTCCGACAATGCCGAAGAATTTGTCCCTGCGACAGACAGATACACGTTATATTTTACCGCACAGGCGGATACTGCGGAGATAATAATCCGTCACGCATGGTTTAATCACAGGACAGGCACGATACAAAAGCTGTGCCTTGCAAAAGCTCCGCTTATATCCGCAAATGACAGGGCGCAGACCGTTTGCGACGGACTTATTGCAGGAACTCTGCTTGCTATGGCAATATTCTTTTTCGGAATGTTCCTTCTCGGAAACAGAAAACGCAGTATGATGTGGTTTTCGCTCACCTGTCTTACTGCGGCCCTGCATTATCTCATATACGAAAGCAAGCAGATAGGCGTACTGTTCCCCTATCTTGACTGGTACACGGAGCATAAACTTGAATACATCACGAATATACTTTACTTCGTGTTTATACTGCTCTATGCCTTTGCCGCACTCGGATTAAGACCGCATAAGCATTTTGTTGTGACCTCCGTATGCTCGGCAGGTGCGATATTGCTGTTCTACATCTTTGCGCCGTCAACCGTTTATACGCATTTTACCGTTGTTGCAGGCGCTGTTATGGCGGTATATCTGATTCTTTCTTCTGTATATATCTGTGTTACGGCGGTAAAACACAGGCTTATGGGCTACATTGACAGCATTATAGTATGCTCAACCGTTGTACTTACCACAGTCGTTTATTTAATAGAAGGGCTTACCTACTTCACGAAGATATTCTACATCCGCTCCTATGCGACTATATTGTTCGTGTTCTGCAATGCGGTCATGCTTACTATAAATCTGTCCAGAACAGAGCGCCGCCTTGACGAATCGAAACAGCGTGAATCGCAGGTCACCCATATGAATGAAACGCTTGAAAAGCTCGACAGGCTGAAAACCGATTTTATGCACAATATCGCCCATGAAATGAAAACTCCGCTCACGGTAATGAGCGGATACGCACAGCTTACCGAAAAACAGATAGAAAAGAATGTCGTAAACGATGAAACATTGTCAAATCTTGAAACGATTTCAAGCGAGGCTCAGCGTCTGTCCGATATGGTGACAAAGCTGCTCTCGGTATCTCATAACGAGGTCACAGTAATGGAGCTGAGCAGATTTGCCGCAAGGGACGTTCTTTCCGATGCGGCGGCGGTTTGCAGACCTATACTTGCAAAGCACGGCAACCGGCTTGTCACAAGGGCGGATAACTGCCCCGATATAATAGCAAACCGTGAAATGCTGCTTCAGGTGCTTATAAATCTGGCTGTAAATTCGGGCAAGCATACCGAGAACGGAACAGTGACATTTTCTGCAGAAAGATCCGCCAACGGTGATAATTTCGCCGTGTTCACGGTATCCGATACCGGAACGGGAATATCCCGTGAGGCGCTTGCACATCTGTTTGACAAAGGCTACAGCACGGACGGCGGAAACGGGCTGGGACTTTATATCTGCCGTGATATTATAGAATCGACAGGCGGCGAAATAACCGCAGACAGCAGTGAAAACGGAGCGGTGTTCCGCTTTACCGTACCGTGTGGAAAGGAAGATGCAAAGTGAGTACGATTCTGCTTGTAGAGGACAATCCGCATATAATGAAGATAAACAGTTCGTGTCTTTCTATGGAGGATTACAGCGTTCTTGAGGCGGCAGATGCGGCGCAGTGTCGCAAGCTGTTGTCCGAGAATGATGTCGACCTTGTGATACTTGATATTATGCTCCCTGACGGTGACGGAGTATCGCTTTGTCGTGAGATAAAGGCAAAGTACGATATTCCGATACTGTTCCTGTCCGCACTCAGCGAAAACGATGATATTATAACGGCGCTGAGAGCAGGCGGCGATGATTATCTGCCGAAGCCCTACGATATTCAGGTGCTGATAGCAAGGGTAGAGGCAAGGCTTCGCTCGGTACGGAAAGACAAGCGTTATATCTCGTTCGGAAGGCTCAGACTTGATACGGTTTCAATGGCGGCATATTTTGCCGACAACGACCTGCTCACCACCCAGAAAGAGTTCTCGATTCTGCTGATGCTTGCCCGTAATATCGGCAGTACAGTGCCGAAAGCCGAGCTTTATGAGAATGTGTGGGGTCTGCCGTATTCCGACAACGCAAATGCGCTGTTCACGGCGGTTTCACGGCTTAATAAAAAACTCGATGATAACAAAGCAGATGTGACTATCACCTACGAAAGAGGCAAAGGCTACGCACTTGAAAGCATATAGGATAGCAGTACCGTGCTGAAAGCCGAGCTTTATGAAAATGTATGGGGTCTGCCGTATTCCGACAACGCAAATGCGCTGTTCACGGCGGTTTCACGGCTTAATAAAAAACTCGATGATAACAAAGCCGATGTGACTATCACCTACGAAAGAGGCAAAGGCTACGCACTTGAAAGTATATAGGATAAACGAAAACCGCTTTTTGCTTGTTTTGCATCCGCACTATCCCTCGCTCCGCACTAAACATCCTTGCCATATGAACGCTCTGTTGGTTTTGCATCCGCACTATCCCCTTGCTTTGCACCACCACCCTTGCCTCCCCTCGAAAAAGGGGAGGTGGCTTGACGGCATTGCAAAACCGTTATTCTACATTATCTTCATTTTGTAATTTACCGGACTGTTTCCAAAATTGCTATACTTTTTGCCGTCAAGACGGTGGGGATTGTGTTTGCTTAGAAGATTTGAAGATAGTACTCCTATTAATTTCAATCCCCACCGTCACGGCTCGGAATAGTTTCAGAATTGTAAAGGCTGGACTATCTGAATACTGTACAGCAAGCCAAAAAATTATATCAGCCGTGCCACCTCCCCTTTTTCGAGGGGAGGCAAGATATGGTGCTTGGCTAAGGCAGTACCGCTATCAAAACGATAGCGATAAAGCATAACATGACAAAATGGGCTTAAACTATGCAGAAAGCAACGCAAATTCCCATCCTACTTGGCTCCCCTCGAAAAAAAGGTGAAGTTCTGTTGTTCGGTCAAGCCGAGCCAACTATGGTGGGGATTGCTCCCCATCTGCACCATCAATGAGATTTTCCGCACTATCCCTCACCCCGCACCACCCCTCCCAAAACCTCACCATTCCTCGAAAAGCAACACTCTCACCCTCGCCTCCTTAAAGCATACAGACTAAACTAAAAACCGCTCCCGTAACACTCCGGGAGCGGTTTTGTATATCCTTATATTATCAGTTTGCAACGATGTTTACGAGCTTGCCGGGAACAACTATCTCCTTGCGGATCGTCTTGCCCTCAAGCGACTGTGCGATAGCTTCCTTTGCCATCTTCAGCAGTTCGTCCTTGTCGGCAGCTGTAGGCACGTTTATACGAGCCTTTATCTTACCGCACAGCTGAACTACTATCTCAACGGTGCTGTCAACGCAGAGTGCCTCATCGTATGTTACCCACTGCGCTTCGTTCAGTATGCCGTAGCCGAGCGAATTGTACATTTCCTCGGTGATGTGGGGAGCAAAGGGATTCAAGAGTATCAGCAGCGATTTCATCTCGGCATCATTGATCTTGCCGTTTGCGGTGATCTCGTTGATAAGCGACATCATAGCGGCAATAGCCGTGTTGAATCTCATCTTCTCAATATCTTCGCTGACCTTCTTTATCGTCTTGTGCATTGATGTTCTCAGCTCGTCTGAGTATTCATCGCCACGGACAAGCATATTCTGAAGATTCCATACACGGTCAAGGAAACGCTTGCAGCCCTTCATACTGCTGTCGTTCCACGGAGCAGCCTGCTCATAGTCGCCCATGAACAGAACGTATACACGAAGAACGTCTGCGCCGTATACGTCAACAACGTCATTCGGGTCGATTACGTTGCCTCTTGACTTGCTCATCTTCTCGCCGTCCGGACCTAAGATAAGACCCTGTGCGGTACGCTTTGCGTAAGGCTCGGGAGTGGGAACTTCGCCTATATCGTAAAGGAACTTGTGCCAGAAACGTGAGTAGATCATATGACGGGTAACGTGCTCCATACCGCCGTTGTACCAGTCAACAGGAAGCCAGTATTTGAGCGCTTCCTGCGAAGCAAATTCCTTGTCGTTGTTGGGGTCGCAGTAACGCAGGAAGTACCAGCTCGAGCCTGCCCACTGGGGCATTGTATCTGTTTCTCTGCGTGCGTCCTTGCCGCACTTGGGGCATTTGCAGTGTACGAATGAATCTATCTTTGCAAGCGGGCTTTCGCCGTCCTGACCGGGCTGGAAGTTCTCAACGGGAGGAAGCTCCAGAGGCAATTCCTCATAAGGTACGGGAACAATTCCGCAGTCGGGGCAGTGTACTATCGGGATAGGCTCGCCCCAGTATCTCTGACGGTTGAACGCCCAGTCCTTCATCTTGTACTGTACGCCCTTTTCGCCGCAGCCGAGCTTTGCAAGTACGCCGAGCATCTTTTCGATAGCGTCCTTCTTGTTAGTGATGCCGTTCAGCTCGCCCGAATTCACCATCTCGCCGTCGCCCGTGTAGGCTTCCTTCGAGATGTCGCCGCCCTTGATAACCTCGATTATATCAATGCCGAACTTCTTCGCAAATTCATAGTCACGGGTATCGTGAGCAGGAACCGCCATTATAGCGCCCGTGCCATATCCCATCATTACATAGTCGGAAATGTATATCGGAATTTCCTTGCCGGTAACGGGGTTTACGCCGGTAAGACCGTCTATCTTGACACCCGTCTTGTCCTTGACAAGCTGTGTTCTTTCGAATTCGCTCTTCTTGCTGCACTCCGCCTTGTAAGCGTCAAGGTCGGCAATGTTCTTTATGGAATCCCTGTACTTTTCTATTATGGGATGCTCGGGAGCGATAACCATAAAGGTAACGCCGTAGAGCGTGTCGGGACGGGTCGTGTAGATACGCAGCTTCTCACCGTTTTCCTTGATGGAGAAGTTGACGAAAGCGCCTGTAGACTTGCCTATCCAGTTCTCCTGCTGGAGCTTTACGTTAGGCAGATAGTCGACCGTTTCAAGTCCCTGTAACAGCTTGTCGGCATATTCGGTGATACGCAGGTACCATACTTCCTTGGTCTTCTGCACTATCTCGCTGTGGCAGATGTCGCAGTGACCGCCCTGTGAGTCCTCGTTTGAGAGTACGACCTTACAGCTCGGGCAGTAGTTTACGAGCGTCTTATCCCTGAATACAAGGCCATGCTCGAACATCTTGAGGAATATCCACTGAGTCCACTTGTAATAACGCTCTTCGGTGGTGTCGATGACCCTTGACCAGTCGAACGAGAAGCCGACGCGCTTGAGTTGGCTGGTAAATTTTACTATGTTGTTATCGGTGACCTTACGGGGATGAACGCCGGTCTTGATGGCGGTGTTCTCGGTGGGCAGACCGTAAGCGTCAAAGCCAATCGGGAACAGTACGTTGTAGCCCTGAAGCCTTCTCTTGCGGCTGACTACCTCAAGGCCCGAATAAGCCTTGATATGACCTACATGCATACCTGCGCCGGAGGGGTAGGGGAACTCTACGAGAGCGTAGAATTTCGGCTTGGTACTGCCGTTTTCAGCCTTGAATGTCTGATGCTCGTCCCAGTATTTCTGCCACTTACTTTCTATGGCAGAAAAGTCATATTTTTTCTCTTCCATTTTGCGAGTTGTCCTTTCATACGCCCGATATGGCGGTATAATTCAATTTCAACCTTTATTATAATACAAAAACGGCTGTTCTGTCAAGTAAAGAGGCGAGTAAAGCGGCAACAGTAAATGAATGTAAAATAAAGGTGAAATATGTCATTCACTGCGTGATGATTTATGATGAACCGGTTTTTACGTCTGAGAGGGCGTAAACCGTTATGTTATCGGGGGTGACGGCAGATTGATGCAAGAATATCCGAATGATGAATTTTGATGATTTTAGATTTTTCCGACACGAAGGGAGAGATATTGCAAAAACTTGAAAATTATGGGAGATTTTTGGTGGCGGATTGCTTCGGGCGGATAATGTGGTTCGGCTTATCAGTGATAATGCCAAATATAGATAATTACGGTATATCGGATTGCTGTTAATTGGATTGGAAGTGTTACGAAAAGAGGGGGCATAACAAAGGCTGTAAAAATATGGGGGTGTCGGCGGCGGCAGCTTCGAGTGGATAATGCGATTCGGCTTTTTTATTGATGATGTAAAATATAGATAAATACTGTATATAATATTCGCAATGATAAAATTGAAATCACAACGAAACGAGGGGGAGAAGAAAATCAAAGAGGGTGGGGTTTTGTTTTGTGGAAGATCAAGGGGGCAGGGATGATGTTACGCTTACAATATAATTGATATTAATAATTGCAAAAAGCAATATATCAATTTTAGTATAATGAGTTGTGAATATCGGAGGTTGAATTGTAACTGACGGAGGGTGCGGAAAGGGAAGCGATTACTGTGTTTAAAGTGCTGTTTTCTTGACAAATGTACTTTGCTGTGTTATTATGATTATATAAATATTTGAAGTGGGAGGAAATGATAATTTATTATCATATGACGCAAATGAAAAGATGTAAGATATATTCTGCGTTGATGAGCGTATGTATTTTGCTGACATCCTGCAGTTCAGGCGGCGGAAGTTCATACGAAACTAAGTCAGAAGCTTCTTCAAATGCGGCTGTGACATCTGTTTCTTCGGTAACTGTCACAACTGCTCCGGTTACAACCGTGCCGGTAACAACGGCGCAGGTAACAACGGCACCCGAAACAACAAAATCCATCACAACAGTAAAACCCGAAACCGCCGCACCATCTGCTTCAGCTACGGCAACCGCCGCAACGGAAAAGCCGAAATGGATCGAAAATAAAGCAGACGAAACGCTGTATGTAACGGTGGACTGCTATGAACGAACGGGTGCGTATATCGGTGCGCCTGCCGGCTCGATACTGAAGCGGGGCAGTAAGATAGCTGTCACAGCTACGACCGACACGGATTATTACAAATTGAAAAACGGCAGATATATCCACAAGGATTATACGAGTAGGACAAAGCCTGCGGAGACCGCTCAGCCTGCTTCAAACGTACCTGCCGCCGGCTCTTTTGAAGAAGAAGTAAACAAGGTGACACTGAAGCCGGTCAGAACCAACACAAAAAAGCTGGACGATCTGGTTGACAGAATCCTTTCAAAAATAATCACCAAGGGTATGACCAACAGCCAGAAGCTGAAAGCGATATATGATTACATAATTGCAAACTCGTCTTATGAAATGAGAATAATTGATTATGATGAAATGATGACTTTCGGAGATAATGCCTACTTATCAGACGAAGATGCAATAACCGCATATTATGCCTATCTGATTCTGTCTGACGGATATGGCGTGTGCGACAATTATTCTTCCGCATTTACGGTGCTTGCGAGGGCTGTGGGATTCGACTGCTACAGCATAGGCGGAAATGTTGCATATTCCGGCGGAGGATATACCGGACATAAGTGGAACAATATCAAGGTCGGAAACACCTGGTATGAATTTGACACACAGATAGAGGACAAGTATAACGAGCTGAACGGATATACAAGCTATTTTTATTACGGAAAGGTAAGAAACAGCAACCCGACATTATACATCTATCCCGAAAATCTTGACGAGGTTATCGGTTGGTACAAGGGCTTCAGATTTGCCGATCCGATGAAATGCGTTGCCGATATAACGGTCGGTGACAAAAACCTCAAGCTCCGTTATGAGCAGAAAAAGTCAAATCTTGAAATCTGGGGAAATGCTGATTATACCGACGATTATATCAAGTATGAAAACAAGAAGCTGCCGACGCTTACCGTAAAGCTGAGTATAAGCGAGGGCACAGCACCGTTTGACTATGAAGTAATCGTTAGTCACGAAAAAGACGGCACACAAACGTATCTTATGGATGAAACGAAATTTTCGGTAAAGGACAAGAGTGCGACATTCTCCCTTAAGCTGCCGGAATACGGGGAATATACCGTAGAATACAGGATGCGTGACAGCTCCTCAAGAGAGATATTCAAAATGGCATCGGTGTCTGCGTATGACAATTCTGCGCTTAAAGGCGAGCTTACGGTGAAGAAGGAAACAAGAAAAGACCGGCTCGACTACGGAAATACATATGTAAAGCTGAATTATACGGGCGGAGGAAAAGTAAATTGCTTTGACTGCATTGCCTATGGCGATGAAGAAACGGCTTATGGCGTATTCGGCAATGACGAGTGCTGGTTTAATCTGAAAAAGGGAAAGAAATATCTGATTGTAGCGAGCATTACCGATTCTAAGGGCAAGGTGCATGATTTCTCAAAGGAATTTACCTATAAATAAATAATAAAGCTGACCGGTGTCTGTAGGGCACCGGTCAGTCTGTTTGTAGAAAAAGTATGTTTTTTCAAAAAAAGTGCTTGTTCTCAATCCCTATCCCCTTTAGGACACTCTGATGGCTTTGCTTCGTGCAAAGCTTGGTGTGTCCTTATTTCGGCATCCTTGCCGAAAACCCCTTTCCCCGGGAAAGGGGCTATATTACTGGGGCTACCGCCCCTAGACCCTGTCGGGGGCTACGCCCCTGCGACCCCATTTTTATCAACGATAGAGGTTTATCGACAGTCTGAGCTGACCGGTGTCTGTAGGGCACCGGTCAGTCAGTTTGTAGAAAGAGTTTTTTGTTTAATGTGCTTATGTTATATCGTTCAGCTTTGACTATGACAACAGGCTACCGATAGTTCTGTTTATGGGGCAGTGCTTCTCGGGTTCGCTGTTCAAATTAATACACTTGGCGATATGAAAGAGGGATGGTGGGGGTTTGGGAGGGTTGGGGTGGGGCGAGGGATTATTGTCCTTTTGCGATGGTCGTGGGGATAGAGAGGTTAGGTGCAACGGGAGGGGCAAGCCCGCTCCCCTACAAAAAGTGGGTGGGATAATGCGGATGTGAAACCAACAGAGCGTTCATTAATAGGCAAGGGTGGTGGTGCGGAGCGGTGGGGTAGTGCTTGGTGATATATTTCACCTGACCGGTGGGTGTAGGGTGCGGTTTTTTGTATTATGAGCCGCATTTATGACCGTTTGCGCCGTTATAACAACCGTTCGTGCCAAAAAGTTGAAATCGCAAAGCGAATGAGTTATGATATAATTATAAAATTATAAGGGGGAGAGGTATGCTCATCTGCGTTTACGATACCGCAAACGAGGCGGAGATACTGAAAGCGAAAATAACACAGATCGCAACGGCGGCATATCGAAGAATTGCCTACAGGGTATGTCAGAGGTATGAGAGCTTTGTGACGGAGTGTAAGACGGCTGACCTTATAATCGTGCTTGCCGATGGAGCGGACGGTATGGAGGGCGTTATTGCGGCGAAGAATGCCGACAGGGATACGCCTGTAATATGGCTGTCGGACGATGAGGGATTCGGGGCGCAGTCATACAGGCTTGGCTGTACCTATTTCCACAAGAAGCCGATACCGCTTGAAAAGCTGAAGGAGGCACTGCATAAGTGCAGGTGCATGGCATAAGCACGGGTAAATCTACAGGAGGAAAAACATGAAGAAAAAATTTGTACGGCTCATAAGTGCGGTGCTGTCTGCGGCAATGACGCTGACGGCTGTACCGTTATCGGCATTTGCCGAGGGCGAGACACATACGCATGACGGCGAGAGCAATGTCATCACGACACCGCTTGATTTCAGAGAAAAGAAGGCGGACGAAAACGGTGTCGGCTGGAGCTGGGATTATGACACAAAGACGCTGACGCTTGACGAAGTGAACATTCAGGCGACAACAGACAGTATGAGCGTCGTAACAGTCCCCGACGGTACGGAGATAGTGCTGAACGGTAACAATACTATCGTACAGACGGACACCGGCGACAGCTATACATACATTCTCAGTGCCGTAAATACGAATGATGTTAACTGTGACGGCACTATGACGATCAGCGGCGAAGGTGTGCTGAATGCAGAGAACCGCTCTACAGACAGTATGGCACGCTCTCTCGGCGGATCAATAATCATTAACGGCGGTACTGTAAACGCAACAGGTAAAGTAGTTGCAGAGTCGCTTGAGATACATAATGACGGCGCACTGAACGCCGAAGCGTCAGCTGTATCTAATGACGGTGCGGCTGTCGGTGTCAAGCGTGGCATTACTGTTGACGGCAACGGCAGTCTTACAGCCGTTGGCGGTGCTGTAGAAAATGAATATGCCAATAACGGCGCAATATTGCTTAACAGTAATTTCGGGGACAAAATTTCCGTCAGCGGAAACGGCAGTATTACTGTGCCTGAAGGCAATGCAGCAAAAGTCGGAATATACTACGACGGAAACAAAAGCATAGATGCCGAAATAAGCGGCGGTAAGGTCACTGCTTATGGTACTAAGTGTGGCATTTACAAAGTAAACCTTATAATGAGCGGTACAGGCTCAGTTTACGCTACCGGCGGTACATACGGTATCGGTCAAACTGTACCGACAATAGACGAGGACGAATTTGTAGTAAAGGGTTCGACTGAGTTCAAGGCTTCGGAAAGTGCTGTGACAGGCGAGGTCAAGTATAACAGCGGCTATTATGAGATTGGCGGAGCGGACGCTAAGACGGTAGTTATAAAGCCTGATACTTCTCCCCGTATAATACTCGGAAAGCAGACAGGAATATTCAAGACGGAAGAGTATGAAATAATTGAAGGCATGACTGATACCAAGCTCAAGGGTACGGTTTACTTTGATATTACTCTGAAGAATATGAGCGATGAAGAGTTTGCAGACGCAAGAGGCTATTTCGGCGGCGATGAACCCGATTTATTAGCAAGCATAATCAAGACCGATTACGGCTGGGTGTGCATGGTCTGCGATACCGAGTTTTCGACTACATACGACACTGATAATACTCTTACAATAAAGTGCGGAGATATTGTATCCAATACCGTTCAGGTAAAGTCGAATGCAAACCGTTTCAACAAGGTTACACAGGGTGACAACACAAACAGAACGGTTTTCTATACAAACACTTCGCAGGAAGAGAAGGACAATTACAAGCTTGTAAGCACCTATACGGTTGACAGTGAAAGCATAAGCTATAACTGGTACAGTACGAACAGTGCATACAGTGCAGATGAGCTCGGTGCGGCAGTATCCGGAACTGGCGGCGAATTCAAGCTTGCGGATAATATTCCTGCCGGAAATTATGTTCTGTATTGCGATATAACCTATTCAGACGGTGACAGCACAGAAACTGTTACAGAAAAATTTACATTTACATATAAAGAATGTGCACATGAAAACGGTTATTCCGACGGTAAATGCACAAACTGCGGAGCGTTATGTGATCACAGCAATATTGATATTGACACGGGTAAGTGTAACGAGTGTGGGCGTCAGTTTGTTGCTACAATCAGCACAGACGGCAGTGCGCCGACAGGCTGTGACACGCTCGCAGACTGCCTTGACAGCATTACTGCCGATACCGGAAACTATGTTAAGATCTATCAGGATATCGGCGATACATCGGCAACTGCAACTTTAGATACTATAGATGTAAAACACAATGTTATGATCGACCTTAACGGTCACAAGCTGAACAATATCAAGCTTGGGGTCAACAAACTTGGGGTCAACAAAGACGTCACGCTTACATTAACCGGCACAGCGGGCAGTTATGTTACGCAGGTGTATGTTCGCAAAGGCGGCGGATCATTCATAATTGACAGCGAAGCAAATGTAGAATTTAATACAATTTTTGTTGAGGACAGTGCACGGCTTGCTGTAAACGATGGCGCAAAAGTAACTACAGAGCAGTTGACTGTGATAGCATCCGTGAATGATGACGGAACTACAACGACATCTGTAAAGCTCGCTACGGGAATGAAGTTAGGTGGGCTGACATATCATCGCCAAAACAATTCCGGCGCTCTGAAATTAGGCAATCTTCTTGATGTTACCCGGCAGGCACTGCGACGTGAAGATAACGGCAATTATCTTGATCTTTATAAAGAATATGGAAGTATGGGTTATTCCGTTGCGCTTACTGTTGTTGAGCATACTGACGCTGACCACAAATACAGCAGTGGAACAGGCAAGTGCGAGGAGTGCGGAAAGCCCTGCGAGCATGGCGGTGATATAAACACGGACACCGGCATCTGCTCAATCTGCGGTGCGGTTGTGTCTGTCGCAATCTATACAGATGCAAACGGAATCTCAAAGTATGTAGATACCGATGAGCTTGACTCTTTACTGAATGAATACAACGGAAGCGGCACGATAAAGCTGTTTAAGGATTATTCTAAACCAAGCGCTCAGTATGACTTATACGGAGAGCTTACAATTGACTTAAACGGACGCAGATTAAATATCCGGAGTATTACTCCTTGCAAAAACGGAAAGCTTACAATCAAAAACAGCGGCAATCCGGTTATGCTCGGTTGTAATGTATATCCGACAAGCGACCCTTCCTACGCCGGCGGTACGCTTATAATAGACGGCGATGTAGTTTTAGACACTTCGATCTATGTATATGATTCGAGTACGGTTATACTGAAAGACGGTACATATACTGCCGGACTTTACGCAAGGGACAGCAAGACATTATATGATATGCTCGGAGAGGGTAAGGCTTTCTTCAAGACTGACGGAACTCTTTTCAACGCAAGCGTTAAGGAAATATCAAGCAGTGTAACGCTGATAGTCAAAGACCACAGCCATACCTATGTTGACGGCAAGTGCGACTGCGGATATGTATGCCCCCACAGTGATGTTGACATTAACACGGGCAAGTGTACAGAGTGTGAATATCAGTATGCGGCTGTTATCGTAAAGGACGGGGCTGTAGCTTCTGTTTATAAGGAAACTGAGATGGAAGCGGCTTTTGAAGCGGCTGACAGAGAAGCAAACACCGGCTGTACATTAAGAGTATACAAGAATTATACAGGCAGCTATACAACACTCAGCGGTAAGTTCACGCTGTGGATCGCTGAGAAAGCCAATGTAGGTACGTTAACTGTTTCGGGAGATATAACCGTTACGGGATCGGGAAAAAATAATCGTATTTATGGCGATTTCAATGTAGCGGCCGGCGGTAAGCTGACATTTGACGAAAAATGCGGCGCTATGGGAACTGTGTCGGTAGGTGCAGGTACATTTGACTGCTATAGTACATTTTCTATAACACTCAATATAAACGATGCAAGCAGTGACGTAATTCTTCACGGCGGAGCTTTCAAAACAATATGCTATAACGGCGGCGGGGACAGAGCAAACGCAGAAATACTGACTTTGTTGGCTGAGAACCGTATGTTTATGAAGTCTCCCAATCCTGAGCCGATAGACGGCTCAAAAACACTGTTGAAAGACGGTTTTGCAACACCTGTTATTGTAATACCACATGAAGGTCACAGTTACGACAGCACAACGGGCAAGTGTACGATTTGCGGTAAGCGGTGCGGTCATACGGATGTTGACAGCAAAACGGGTGTATGCCCTACCTGCAAATATCAGCTTACTGCGAGCATTTCGAGTGCGGGAACAGCGAAGTATTTTGATAATATAGACGACGCTTTTACTGCGGCATTATCGGCGGAAAACAACGGCTGTACGCTGACATTGTATAAGCACTGCGAGATTACACAGAACGTAGAAATCGGCAATACAACGGTTACTGTCGATGTGAACGGATGTTCACTCGGCGGAGAGGCAGATATAAGTGTAAATAACGGTGGTGTGCTGTACCTTAAGGACAGCAGGAAAAGCACCTACTACGGATGCATAGACGCACCTTTTAGTGTAAACGGCGGTACGCTTATAAACGGTACTGCAGACGGCGGCAGTTCAGCCGCAGATGTACTCAATTTAGTCATTAACAGTGCTAAGCGTGTCGAAATATACGGCGGCATATTTGAGAATGTTTATATTGCACACGCAAGCGGTGTAGCTTTATACGGCGGAAGGTACAACACCATCTGCGGCGAGGAAAGCAACAGCACACCTGTAAACGATCTGCTTGCAAAGGGTTATGCATTTGCGACCGTACAAGAATTCACAACTCTCCCCGAAAGTATAGTTGACGGCAGTGCGAAGACGATCGGCGACGGACTTACAAATGTCATGGTTGTAGCGCATGAGCATAGATACAACGTGGAAACGGGCAAGTGTCCGTGCGGCGTTTGTGCGCTTGCTATATTTACCGAGACAACACAAAGCTCTGAAACTTATACATTTATTGAAAGCGAAACACAGTTTAAAAATATTGCGGAAAATGAGGCTGACGGTGTATTAAAGCTGACCGGCGATGTAGATTGTATTGTTAAGGGCATAATAATAAACGGCAATAAAACGATCGACATGAACGGTCATACGCTGAATGTTTCGGTCGGTACCGAGGAAATAAGCGCAGTAGCGGTTTACGGAAATGTAACCTTTGAAAACAGCGGAAGCAGCCGTGCAGTTATAAACGCCACCGGCGTTTATTCCTATGGAATGGTAACTGTAAACGGAGATATTGAATTCGATACTTTTGCAACATTTGAAGACGGCGACGCTTTGATCAATGCCGGAGTATTCAAGAGCATTTATGTTCAGGGAAGAAGTGTAATTGAAATACTGGGTAGCGGTAAGGCGCTTGCAAGTGAAAGCGGAGAAATACTGAATGCAAGCGTACAACAAATATACAGAGCAGGCGATAATATATTTGTTACGGCTCACCCGAAGCATACATACGATGATCACGGCAACTGCGCTTGCGGATATAAGTGTCTGCATGACGGCGAGGGTCAGGTAAATGAAGACAGCGCCAACAAGGTGTGCAGTGAGTGCGGTGCGAAAATTTACGCAAAGGTAACTACTGCCGACGGAAAGGTAAAGTATTTCGACGACATAACCGAGGGCTTACGGTATGCGGATAAGGCTGAAAACAAGGGCTGTGTTTTCACTCTTGTAACAACCGGTGGACTTGAGAACGATATTACATTGTCAAGCGGTCAGTTTACTATTACCGCGATCGACGACAATTATATCAACGCTTATACACGGAAGATCAATATTAAGGGTGCAGAAATTACTGTTGAGAACTGCGCTTTTAATTGCTTTGTAGGTTTATATAGCGGTTCTCTTACATACCCTGAAGGCTCGACCTCCGTTTGCATTAACGGTATTAGTGTATTTGGCGGTACTTTAAATATCAGTGACGGCGTAAGTGAAAACTTCGGTGCTAATAAATTTACTATATCAGACACTGCAACGGACGCAAAGGTGACTATAGGCGGCGGTATTTACGGTGAGATCAAACTCGGACAGTATACGTTTAAGGATATACTGGCAAGCGGCACTCGCTTAATAAGCGTTGAATACTCGCAGGAGACTGATGAGATAATAGCTACTAATGAATTATTATACAGCATTGTTTCCGAACAAAACACCTTGGGCGTTGATGATGACAAAGACTATCGGTTTGTCAAGTGCGACCATAAGAATGAGGACGGCAGTTATGCCTTTAATGACAGCGGTATATGCAAATACTGTAACTCTGAGTTTGCCGCAAGCGTAAGCTATACAGACGGCGGCGAAAAGACAGAGCTGTTCAGCGATATATGCGACGCTTTTGACAAGGCTAATGAGATAGGTACGGCTACAGTAACGCTGTATAAGGATATTACAGACAGCGAACGTACACAGGAGATTACCGTTATGGGCAATGTAACGCTTGAACTGAACGGTAAAACACTGGGTGGTCGTTATGGCATAGCGCGTATATCGGTATCTGACGGTGGTACGCTTACTGTAAACGGCGATGGCGATATGGATACACCTATTTACGTTAATGAAAACTCAAAATTAGTCATTAACGGCGGTGGATACTTCAATTCTGTGTCAGTTAAAAAAGGAGGCAACGCAGAAATAGGCGGCGGCACTATACAAGGTCTGTCCGTTCGCGGTAACGTAAAACTCAGCGGCGGTAAATTCAACGACATCGAGATATTTAACGGCAATCTTGAATCTGTTCTGGCAGACGGTTATGCGTATAAAAATGCTGACGGCACTTGGCTTTCGATTGATGAGCGTGAAAAAGATAGCTATTTGGGCGGTTCTAAAGGAGCGTTATCCGTAGAAGAAGCGCCGATAAAGAGCGCAAGTATTGCGTGGGTAGGCGAAGAAGCGCCTGTTATATACCGTAACGGAGAGAAATATTTATACGTCGATATTACATACGAATTGGCGGTCGGTTCAAGGGGTGCAACCTATTCGGATTTCGTAAACGGCAATAATCGCATTAAAGATTATAATTTGTACAATAAATATATGGTACACTGTTATGAAATCGGTAAGCTTGCGGCTAAAGACGGCGAGGTTGAATATTACATTGTACTTAAGTGCAACGGATACGAATATAAGTCGAATGTGCTTAAGCTTACACTTGCAACCTGCTCACACCCGAAGGATAGCTTTTCATACGAAAACGACGGTTTTGTAATCTGCGGTATATGTGATGCATTGATAGAAGCCGAGGTAGTAGATGCTGACGGCAAGTCGTTAGGCTATGCGGATATAGAGAGTGCCATAAAGCTGGCACAGGAGAACGAGGGCAGCACTGTAAAGCTGATGTCGGAAGGAGTATCTGAGTCCGTTACCGTGACAGGCGGCAGGTTTACTGTTGACTTTAACGGTAAGAAGGTATTTTATCAGTTCGATGTCAACGGCGGTGACGTGACTTTCACTTCTTCGGTAAAACAAGCCGATGTAGAAACTCTGATAAGCGGAATCGAAGTAAACGGAACTGACGCTAAGGTTACAATTGACGGTAAAATCAAGCTGGGAAGTGTAACATTAACAAGCGGTGCGCTTGCAGTAAACAGTGCCGAGAGTTATATTAAAGAACTGTCAATAAATGGCGGAAAGACTGTTGTAAACGGTGCAAATATTGATGCACTGAAAGCTAACGGCGGAGACACGGTCATCAATTATGTTACAGCCGATTCTTTAAGCGTGAATATCAACGGGTCCGGTAGCATCTCTATCGTAGCCGGCGAGTTCGGTAGCACCACTTGCAAAACAGACAGCGGTTATACTTTAGGTATGGCAATTGCGAGTGGAAGCAGAGTTTACGACAGTAATATGAATGGCGCTATTATTTACACATACGATGCTATTCAGACCATGACCAAAACCGATAGAATTTTTGTTGATAAGTGCGTCCATAAGGACGGAAAAGGCAGTTATGTGCTTGACGGTAATCCCTGTCCTTACTGCAGTGAGGAAATTGTTGCAACTGTAAGCTATACTGCCGGCGGAAGCGAAGAGACAGATCTGTTCAGCGATATATGTGACGCTTTTGACAAGGCTAATGAGATAGGTACGGCTACAGTAACGCTGTATAAGGATATTACGGACGATATTACAGATACGATAGCTGTTACAGGCAATGTTACGCTTGAACTTAACGGTAAAAGGCTCTCACAACCCGGTACTGATGTATGGTATTCCATAGAAGTAACGAGCGGTAAGCTGACCGTTAACGGCAGTGGCTTAATAAAACGTGTTGCTGTTCGCAACGGCAGCAATGCGGAAATCAACGGTGGTACTTTCTCTGACTTCATAATTAAAGACGGCGGTAACGCTGTAATTAAAGGCGGTCAATTCTACAGCTTACAGGTTTCAGGCGAAGGCAGAAACGTAGGACAGCTTCTTGCGGATGGCTATGCCTATTGGAGGTTTATCGATTCCGGCATCTGGTCTACTATTGCAGAGCGTGAAAAGCAGGATATAGCTAATGTAGAAGTAAAGGAAGCGCCGATAAAGAGTGCAACGGCGACAGCAAATAAGACTGTGCTGTACCGCAACGGCGGAGGTGCACGGCAGATCTCATTTAAATTCAATGTTAAGACAAGCGACGGATACACGGTAAGTGATGCCAATAAGGTCACAGTCGGTTTATATGTCGGCGATACCTTAATAAGAGAGAGCGACTTCGTCGGAAATTCATATACGTTTGCAAATGCAAGTGAAATTTCCGATACTGACGGCACTGTAAAGGCACATCTTGTTATCAAGCTGAACGGATATGAGTATGTGACGAATGATGTCGAGTTTGAAATAGCGACCTGTACGCATCCGTATGACGCATTAACGACAGACGAGTATGATTACTATTGTTGTTCGTTATGTGATGCCGGCATAAATGCGATACTTGTTAAAACAAACGGCGACAAGGCATGCTATACCGACAATGTGCCCGAAGCATTTGAATCAGCACAGCTTGAGGAGAACAACGGCTGTACATTAGAATTATACAGAGGTGTGAACAGAGACTGTGAGATCACACAGGGCAGCTTTACCGTTTTATTCAAGAAAACGGGAAGTGCATCTGCTGTGATCAAAGTAAGCGGCGGAAATGTCAAGTTCACGGGAGATGACGGCTGTACATTGTCGAAGTATCCGGGAAGCTCTGTGGGATATCTCATAGCTGTAACGGGCGGCACGGTAACGTTTGATAATATAACTATCGACGATGACAGTATCAGCGTAAGCGGCGGCAAGACTGTTATAAACGGCGGTACTTATAATAAGCTGAGCGTCAGCGGAGGTACGGTCACTATAAACAGCGGTACATTCAGCAGCATAGATGTAAGCGCAGAGGGCAAGGCACTGAAAGATCTGCTCGGCGAGAACAAGGCGTTTGCGACAAGCGACGGAAAGCTGTTTGACGCAAGCAAGGTTTCGGAAAGCGATAATTCACTTACGGTAATCGACCACAGCAAGCATGAGTATGACGAAACAGGAAGGTGCGGCTGCGGTTATCAGTGCCCGCATGATGACGTTGATACCAAAGCAGGCGTGTGCAGAGAGTGTAACACAAAGATATACGCTGCAATCACTGTAAAGAGTGAGACCGGAACAACGGTAAAATACTTTACAAAACTTACGGAAGCATTTGAGTTTGCGGCAAAGAACGAAAACAAGGGCTGTACGCTGAAAATGCTCAGAGATTTCTTCGATAGAAATACTGACATTAACGTAAACGGCGGAAAACTTACTGTCGATATGAACGGCTTTGGTGTCTATATCAATAGCTTTAACGGATCCGGAACCCAAATCACTATACGCAGTGACAGTAAGTGTACTTTTGGGGTTGAAAATGGATTTAGCATGGACGGCGGCACTGTTACTTTCTCGGGAGAGGTCAGCGTAGTTTGCCAGAATGTGAAATTAAATGCCACATACTTCTCCTCCTATGTTGAAACGCTGAAAATTGACACGCTGATTTTAGAAGACGGTGTTCTGCTTAAACAGCTGGCAAGTATCACGAATGCTAATATCGCTAATATAGACTGCTCAAGTGAAATTTATCTTTATCAAATTTTAGCGAGCGGCAGCCGTGTCGATTCTCAGCTGTACAGCGCTCTGAAAGCAAACGCTTCGTCAAACTTCGATAACGTAAGAATAATAAGATGCGACCACCCGGACGGTGTGGGCAGAGATAACCGTTGCATATACTGCAATTCATTGATCGCTGCAAGCGTAAGCTATACCGAGAACGGAGCGGAAAAGACAGAATATTTTGTTAAGGAAGATCTGGGAAAGGCGTTTGCCAAGGCAAACAGCGTTGCAAGTGCAACAATAACAATGCTGATGTCTTCCGTTTATGATACAGACTACCTCCCTGTTACAGGTGATGTTACACTTATTGCAAATGGCGATAACGCCATCTTGTATAATACAGTAAAGGTCGCCGATGGCGGTAAGCTGACACTTAGAGGCAACGCCAATATTTTCGCTGTAATTGCCGAGCCGGGCTCCAGGTTGACTGCCGAAGAAGCCACAAGAATCGCATATCTCACCGTAAACGGCGGAGATGTTAAGCTCAGCGGCGGACAATATGATAACATTACGGTAAAAGATGGCAAGATAACAGATATTCTGGCTGACGGCTATGCGTATAAGAAAACAGAGGGCGGTGCATGGCTGACGCTTAAAGAACGTGAGGTGTCGGAAGCAAGCGGTGTTACCGTTGCTAAGGCGCCGATAGTAAAAGCAACGCTTAGCACAGAAATAAACAAGCTGTATCGCAACAGCAACGCAAACCCCACGCTGAAGTTCAACCTTGCTCTTGCTCACGGCTCGAACCTGAACGACTCGTATGTAAGTAAGAGATACGGTATAAACTCCTATGTAAGCGGAGATATAATTTATAGCAGCTTAAGCGCACTTATAAAGGACGCTAAATTGTCGGCAGACGAAATAATTGATAAGGCGGGCGACAGCGATGCTGCCAAGATATACTTCGTAGTTACTACCGGTGACGGCTATGAAATAAAGTCGAACACTGTAAGCATAGACCTTGTTGACTGTGATCATTCTCAGGTGGTCGATCCTACAGCGGACAAGGAAACCGCAGGTAATATTACCGAGCCGACATATTGCGAGATATGCGAGAGCAAGTTCAATGCAAAGATAACAAAGGGCGACGATGTCAGGTATTATAACAATCTTGACGAGGCTGCGAAAGACGCTCAGAAGAGCGAAAACGAGGGCTGTACCTTATATCCGCTTTATAACAAGAACGGATACGGCGGTCAGTTAGTCATAACCGAAGGTAACTTCACGCTCAAGTACGCAGTTCGTACAGCGTTCTCACGTCCGATCATCATAAACGGCAAGGCAAAGCTGACGGTTACGGGACGTTGTGCGGTGACAGCGTTTGAGAATCAAGACGCATTCATAGTGCAGGGCGGTGATGTCACATTTGACGGGCTTGCTACAGGCAGCAATGTGACCATAAACGGCGGAAATGTTACAATGGCCGCAAACAATATAAATTGCCTTACTATAAACGGCGGTAATGTATCCATTTCGTCAGGTGGGTTTGCCGAAATCGTAACTACGGTCAGTGATAAGGTGATAGCCGATTATATCGATCCCGGCTTCTGGGTACAGGACAGAGGAACAAAAGAGTGGATAGATATATACAGCCTTAATAAGGCAACGGCATCATCGACAAACGGACTTACGGTACGGTTGTGTCCGATGCAGATAATCAAGCCGATTGATACTGTATATTACACCAACGGCTATTATCCAGACGGTATACCGTCACTTCAAATAAGTGCAGTGCCGTGGTATTCAGGCGAGGTCGACGCAAAAGTTGCTTATCAGTGGATCGCCATTGATGAAAACGGCTACGAAACAGTGATAGAGGGCGCTACAGACAGAAAGCTGTCGCTCGAAAATCTCACAACGGGCAGGTACTACTGCCGTCTTACCTACAGCAATGCTGCAACGGCGGGAGTTTCGATGAAGTCGGACGTTGTAACGGCTACGATAACCGAATGTGAGCATTCCGGAGGAGAGGCTACCTGCACCAAAAAGGCAAAGTGTGAAATATGCGGAGCGGAGTATGGTGAACCTCTCGGTCACGACTATGTTGTAATCAAAGTAGTTGAGCCTGACTATCGCAACGAAGGCTACAGCGTATTTGAATGCACAAGATGTAAGGATTCATATATCGGAAACCGTGTTCCCGTAAAGCCTATTCCCGATGTGGAAGAAATAGCGGTTGAAAAGACGACATACAATGAAGTCGATATAAGCTGGAAGAATATAAGCGGTGTTGACGGATATTATGTCGAATGCTATGTCGGCAATCAGTGGAAGCGGATCGGCTTCAGCACGGACGGCGACAGAGTAGCGGCAAAGCTGAGCGGTCTTTCTGCAGGCCTTAAATATAAGGTAAGGATAGCGGCTTATGCAGGAAGCTTCACCGGCAAGTTCAGATGTTTCTATGTTGATACCGTTCCTTCTCCCGTATGGAATATAAATACGGTGAAGGCTACCGATGAAACGGTAAGAATAAGCTGGAACAGAAACACCAGAGCGGACGGCTACAAGGTAGAGTGGTACATTGATAATCAGTGGTCTGCAAAGACTGTTACCGGCAACAATAATATAGCGGCGGTTATAGACGGACTTTGTGCAGGAACACGATATAAAGTAAGGGTAAGCGCATATAAGGGCGACCTTTACAGCCCGTATACATACGGCTATATCGATACGCTCCCGTCAAAAGTTACGGGTATTACGCAGACAGTAACATCTTCTTCGTTTACGCTTACATGGGATAAGAATGAAAGTGCGGACGGCTATACCGTTCAGTACTATGCAGACGGTAAGTGGAATGAAAAGACGCTGACCGGCAATAACAAAACTACCGTTACAATAGGCTCTCTTAAGGGCTACAAAACCTACAAGGTCAGAATAAAGGCTTATAAGGGTGAGCTTCAGAGTACATTCGACGATATTTATATCACTACCGCTCCGACAAAGGTCGACGGTCTTAAGGTAAAGAGCGCAGTTGACTCAAAGGCAGTAGTTATATGGAATGCGGATGCAACCGCTGACGGATATAACGTAGGATATTATATCGGCGGTAAGTGGGTCGAAAAGACCATAACCGATAATAAGACAGCAATGGCTGAACTTGACGGACTTACACCTTACAGCACATATAAGGTAAGGGTAAGAGCGTATAAGGGCAATCTGTACGGCGATTACAGCTATACTACGGTTACTGCAGTGCTTTCACCGGTAACCAATATCAAGGTTGTATCGGCAAAAAGCAACTCGATAACCGTTAAGTGGGGTAAAAACGCAAGTGCAGACGGATATAAGGTTGAAATTTACAAAGGCGGCAAGTGGGTCAAAAAGACGTTAAAGGGCAGTACGAATGCTACTGTCACTATTGGCGGACTCAGGGCCGGAAGCGTGTATAAGGTAAGGATTGCGTCTTATAAGGGTGCAAATACAAGCACTTTTACTTATGCGAATGTGAATACAGCCAAATAAGCTGACAGTAAAAAAGAGAACACCGGGCGACCGGTGTTCTTTTTTGTGTATCGGATGCGTTTTTACTATAAGAACAAACTGAGCCGTAAGCAAGAGTGCTTACGGCTTGATTTGTATAATTATAACGTTAATATCCGCCGGTAACGTAACTTTAGCCAAGCTGAAACAGCCGGAACGGCGAATTTGGTGCGGCTCACAGCCGCCGCTTACTTAAAATAACGGTTTAAAAGACCTTCAAATGCCTTGCCGTGACGGGCTTCGTCCTTAGCCATCTCGTGAACTGTGTCGTGGATAGCGTCAAGATTCAACTGCTTTGCTCTCTTAGCGAGGTCAAGCTTGCCCTGTGTAGCGCCGTGCTCTGCGGCAACTCTCTTTTCAAGGTTTTCCTTAGTGGATGCGCTTACAACATCGCCTAAAAGCTCTGCGAACTTTGCTGCGTGTTCAGCCTCTTCCCAAGCTGCCTTTTCGTAGTAAAGACCTACCTCGGGGTAACCTTCTCTGTGAGCGGCTCTTGCCATAGCGAGATACATACCTACCTCTGTGCATTCGCCCTCGAAGTTTGCCTTTAAGCCTGCGATGATCTCTTCATCCTCAACTGCCTTTGCAACGCCTACCTTGTGCTCGTCTGCAAACACAAGCTTATCGTTTTCCTTAAGCTCTGTGAACTTGCTGCCGGGAACCTTGCACTGGGGGCAGAACTCGGGAGGTGTATCTCCCTCATGAACGTAACCGCATACCGGACATACCCACTTTTTCATAGTAAATTACCTATCCTTTCATAGTGATAAAATCATTATTTTCTTATTGTTATTAGCGAAATCAGTAACGTTTACTGATTTGTTGGTTTTATTATAACCGATACTTCGGCGTTTGTCAAGAGGTTTTTGAAAATTTTTTTGTAAAAATTAGGTTAGTTAGGACTTACTAAAAAGGGTGAGGTTTTGGAAGGGTTGGTGTGGGGCGAGTTGTGATTGTGAACGCTTAGAAGTTTTAGGGATAGAAGTTCTATCAACTTCAATCCCCACCGTCTTGACGGCAGACCGACTTAGTAATTATAAAAGTCGGATATATCGCATAAAAACGCTGTAAAATTAGGCTTGTGCCTTGCCGTCAAGCCACCTCCCCTTTTTCGAGGGGAGGCAAGGGTGATAGCGATTTGCTACATTTTGCGAAACCGGCAAAGTGTTTATAAGCCAAGTTTGGTGTTTGCAGTTTATATGCGGTTGTGATGAATTGTAGGAATATTCGTAGTGGAGTGGGCGGGATAGTGCGGATACAGAATCATATCGGAGAATACAGATGTTAGCATTACGAAAAGTGAGAGGGATAGTGCGGTTTTGGAAGTTTAGGGCGGCTTGGGAGGAGAATTACCGTTTTCAGCCGATTAAATGCCGTTTGTGCCTTTTTCGTTGCAATTGCCGAGAAAAACGATTATAATTAATATGTGAGAATATGGTTATAATTACGGCTAAGAGAAAAGGAGAGCTTATGAGAAAAACAAGCGAAAAGATATTACGGACACTGCTTGCGGCATCGGTGCTTACAACGGCTGTGCTATCGAGCGGCTGCCTTGACGATGAGGAGGAGATTTCCAACGGCACGGCAAGCGACAACAGGCAGACGAGTGACGGCGGTAATTCGGAAGGCAGTGAAAGCAGTGATAATAAATATGACGGAAGTGTTACGGGCAGTCGTGCGTCAAAGCTGACGTTCAGCGGCTCGGACGGGATAAGCATTGCAAGAAAACAGCGTGAAGCCGAAAAACCTATGGGCGAGGACGGCACACAGACGGTATTCGTTTATATGTGCGGAAGCGACCTTGAAAGCGAGAACGGGCTTGCGAGCGGCGACATTGAGGAAATGATCGCAGGGTCACAAAGCGAGAACGTGAAATTCGTCATTCAGACGGGCGGCGCGGGAGCGTGGGCGGATACATACGGCATCTCTGCCGAAAAGACACAGCGTTATGTTGTAACCGGCGGAGAAATAAGCCTTATCGAAGAAAAAGAGTCTGTCAATATGGGCAAGGAGGATGTGCTTGTCGATTTTTTAAGCTGGGGTATAGAAAACTATGCGGCGGCTAAAATGGGGCTTATCTTCTGGAATCACGGCGGAGGAAGTATAAGCGGCGTGTGCTTCGACGAGCTTAACGAGAACGATTCGCTGTCGCTTGAGGAAATAGACACTGCGCTTACATCTGTATATGACAAGATGACGGATAAGTTTGCGTTCATCGGCTTTGACGCTTGCCTTATGGCAACGGTAGAAACGGCGAATATGCTTGTTCCACACGCTGACTATATGTTTGCATCTGAGGAAACGGAGCCGGGATACGGCTGGGATTATACCGAGATAGCAGGCTTTATGGAAAGTAATCCGACAGCGGATACAGCCGAACTCGGAAAGACGGTCGCTGACAGCTTTATGGCATCGTGCGAGGCTATCGGCGCAGGCGGCGAGGCTACGCTTTCGATAACGGATCTCAGCCGAATAGACGAACTTGTAAAGGCGGTGAATGATGCCGCCGAGGAAATGAACGATATTTCTTCCGACCCTGCACTGCTTGCGAATGCGGTAAGAAGCATCTATACCGTAAGAGCATACGGCAGTAACAACGATACAGAGGGATATACCAATATGGTGGATCTCGGCTCTATGATAGCGGCTACGGTATCGGGCGACAAGGCGGACAAGGTTATGTCGGCGCTTGAAAAGGCGGTAGTGTATAACATCTACGGCGAGGACAAGGACGGTTCAACGGGGCTTTCGACCTACTATCCGTTCGGCGTTTCAGGCTCTAACGAGCTTGCCACATTCGGCAAGGTGTGCGTAAGCCCGTACTATATGACGTTTGTTGACAGAATCGCATACGGCGCACAAAACGGCAGTACGGACGGGTACAGCGGTGAAAAAACATGGCTTGCGGACGGTGCGGTGTACTGGAGCGACGGGGATTATTCCGACTACGAGAGCAACTGGGAACATTACAACAACAAGACCGACAACATGGGCTTCTGCGGTGATAAGAGCAGTGTACAGATAGATGTCGGACCTGTGCTTGACGATGAGGGAACGTTCTACTTCAATGTTACGGACGATACTATAAACAACCTTGCGAGCGTAAACTGCTCGGTTTACCGTGTTGACGAGGAAACGGGTGAGCTTATCGAATTCGGCGTTGACCAGAGTACAAAGGTCGATTTCTCATCGGGACTGGTCGAGGATAATTTCAGCGGTCAGTGGTATATGATCGAGAATAATCTTATCCCTATGTTCATAGTGGAGAAGAACGGAAACAGCTCGGTCTACACATCACCCGTAAAGCTCAACGGCAAGGAAACAAATCTGCGTATAGCTATGACGCAGGACGGCAATGCGTATGACATAACGGCGCTTGGAACATGGGACGGCGTAAACGAAAACGGCGAGTCGGCAAGGAGTGTTGTTCCGCTTAAAGAGGGAGATGTCATAGTGCCGATATTCAATACTTACGACAGCGAGGGTAACTTTGCAGGCAAGGCGGAGGGCGATGAATGCACCTACAGTGGCGATAATATGATAGAGTTTGTCAATCTGCCTGCAGGCGACTACAGATACAGCTTTGTTATAAACGACATTTACGGAAATGTGTGCTATACCGGCTTCACGGTATTTACGACAGACGATGACGGGAATGTGTTCTTTACGCCGGAAGAGTAGTAAAAACAGCAAGCTGTATCGATCACGCATTTTTCTTTTACAAAAAAACTAAGAGGAGAACCCCTATGCCAAACCGGATCATCACAGATATTTCAGATTATATCTGTGTGTCAGGAGAACCTCAAAAGGTCGATGCGATTTTTCTGCCGGGCGGCTCACACCCTGAACAGCCCGAATATGCCGCAGAATTATACCGACAAGGTTTGACTGATTGGATAGTCCCGTCAGGAGGAGTAAGCGTTAAAGAGGAAAAATGGCACGGCGTCCGTTCAAAAGCAGAAATTTATAGTGGCGATTACCGGTCAGATTGCGAGTTTTTTACAGATGTACTCGTAAAAAACGGCGTTCCGCAGACTGCGATCATTGAAGAAAGCAAGTCGGGGCATACCCGTGATAACGCATTTCTCTCTCGTAAAGCCATTGATGAAAAGGGCATAGTGATAAAAAGCGGTATAATTGTTTGTAAAGCCTTTCATGCTCGCCGATGCTTAATGCTGTATCAAATGGCTTTCCCGAATGTTGATATGACGGTCTGCCCCGTACATTGCTATAACATCACCAAAGAAAACTGGTATACGACCGAAAAAGGAACCGATCGAGTGCTCGGTGAGCTTGCACGGTGCGGAAATCAGTTTGTCGGCGATCTCAAGACTTATCTTGATCTGATATGAAAATACTGTGCTGCCTTCAGTAAAAACAGCAAGCCGTATCAAGTTTCGGCTTTCTCGTTTGTGATAAAATGAATACAGTCGAAAAGATGGAAGAAGGCTGTAAGGGGGAAAACAGATGAGTGAGATAAACGAATGGCATATGAATATTCAGAATATTGTTGACGACATAGACAGGTGTATAAAAAGCGGCGAGGATGAAAAACTGACGCTGGGCAGGCTGTCGCAGACGCTTGGCTATTCGGAATACTATGTTTCAAGGAAATTCAGCGAAATATCGGGAATGAAGCTCAGGGATTATATGAGATACCGCAGGCTTGCTTTTGCGCTGAGGGAGCTGAGAGATACCGACAAGGGCATACTTGACATAGCACTTGACTACGGCTTTACATCTCACGAGGCGTTCACAAGGGCATTCAAAGCGGCATACGGAATTACTCCGAGCGCTTACCGCTCGCACCCTGTACCTGTAATTCTCCGCACGGCTATAAGACCTTTCGACTGCTATCTTTTATGTATAGGAGGAACAGGTATGGCACAGACAAACAGTGATATTAAGGTGTATTTCGTAACGATCCCGGCTCATAAATTCCTGCATATCAGAAACTACGAGAGTATAGGGTATTACGACTTCTGGGAAAAGCAGAGTCACATTCCCGGACAGGACTGCGAAACTATATGCGGACTGCTTGACAGTATCAAGGGCAAGCTCGACGATATGGGCGGCGATGAGGCGAACAGCGGAAGCGGTCAGGTGATGGCGTACATAAACGAGCCTGAGGGAAGAATATGCAGCTGGGGCATTCCGCTGGCTGAGGCTTACGGTGTAAGGCTTCCTGCCGACTACAGCGGAGAGATACCAAAGCAGATGCAGATTATGGACATGCCTGAGGGCGAGTATATCGTATTTGAACACGGACCGTTCGACTTTCAGACCGAAAACAGTGCGGTTGAAGCAAAGATAGAACAGGCTATGAAAGACTTTGATTATGAAAAGTCGGGCTATGAGCTTGACAAAACGCAGGGCAGGGTGTTCTACTTCTATCACGACTGCAGGAGATACTGGAAGTATATAAGGCCTGTGAGGAAAACCGGATAAACGGAAAACCGCCTTTTAAGCAGGGCGGTTCTTCGGATTATGCAGGGCGATGCACTTGACACCGGCTTGATTTTATGTTATATTATAGATACAAAAAGAGGGAAACGACAGACGGTCGCTCCCATAAAAGTGGTTTTGAAATAACCGCCTCAGTTTGGTAGCGAGGGCGGTTATTTCTTTTTATTAAAAGAAATGATTGTGAATATCATAACTGTGAAAGCAGTAAGAAATATTCCTATCTGTGTTAAATCACTTAGCGTTATGTACACAGCTTCACCTCCTTTCAAAGTGCAACGCACTTTCGGGAGATGAATTGACCGCCTGACGTCCAAGGTTTCCCTCGTGAATATTTTAGCATATTATCGGGGGAATGCAACTTTTCCGGACTTGACACCGGCTTGATTTTATGTTATATTATAGATACAAAAAGAGGGAAACGA
>OLPW01000573.1_pt1 | contig 43550 bp, 29 predicted proteins | sample 1672161 | NCBI WGS metagenome assembly OLPW01 (sample SAMEA3136654, study PRJEB25190) | human gut metagenome
AGCGTATGGATCCTTTTCTGTGTCATGATAAGCTCCTTTTGCCCGCGGTGTGCGGGATCTTAATGCCGCTCACTATACCATAAAAGTGAAAAAGATGCAAGATTTCCCGCCCCTCTGGTAAAAAATACGCCCGCCCGCAGGAAGCGGACGAGCGTACCGGCGACAGGGAGATGGTGCCGCCACGGGGGGAGGTGAAACCTGAAAAAACGGAAAAGACTTACTTGCTGGTGACTTTGCTGACGATGCCGACTACCACAAGAAGACCGGCCAGAGCGGCCATCACGAAACTCGGACCCATGCTTCAGCGCCTCCTTTCTGCGGTTTTTCTTAACGTGTCTTTAATGTACCACAAGTGCGGGGATTTGTAAAACGCATCATAATCATCAAAACCATGAAAAAAACTTTGCACAGGGCTGACGGATATGCTATACTTGCATCGGGAAAGGAGCGTGCGCCCATGAGCGTTGCGAAATATCAGATATTCCTCAAGACCGTGGAGTGCGGCAGCTTCACTGCCGCGGCGCGGGAGATGAACTTTACCCAGTCCGGCGTCAGCCACGCCATCGGCTCACTGGAGGAGGAGCTGGGTGTGCCCCTGCTGATCCGCAGCCACGGCGGCGTCACCCCCACGGCGGACGGACGGGCGCTGCTGCCCTACTTCGAGAAGATGTGCGCCATGCAGCACCAGCTGGAGCAGCAGGCCGCCGACCTGCGGGGTCTGGAGACAGGTCTTGTCAAGGTGGCTACCTTCACCAGCGTGTCCGAAAAGTGGCTGCCCAACATCCTCAAGACCTTTCAGACCCACTACCCCCATATCGAGTTTGAGCTGCTGCCCTCCAACTTCAACAGCGAGATTGGCAACTGGGTGCTGAACGGACGGGCGGACTGCGGCTTCATCAGCCTCCCCGCCCCTGTTGAAAAGTATCTGGACTGCTGGCTTCTCCAGCGGGACCAGTGGAAGGTCATCGTCCCCTGCGACCACCCGCTGGCGGGTGCGAACCCCTTCCCGCCTGCGGCGCTGGAGCAGTATCCCCTGATCCTGCTGGACGAGGGCGACGACTATGAGATCCAGGCGGTGTTCGACACGCTGGGCATCACGCCGAAGATCCAATACACCGTCCAGCAGGATCAGACCATCTTGGCCATGGTGTCCAGCGGGCTGGGCATCAGCATCATGGAGGAACTGATGCTCTACCGCTGTGCCTATCCGCTGGTGTCCTGCTCTCTGCCCCAGCCGTTTTACCGGAACATCGGTATCTGCGTCAAGGACAGGAACGCCCTGTCCAACAGCACCCGGGCCTTCATTGACCACACCCGCCGCTGGGTGCTGGCCAATTTTCCCGACGGCTGGAACGCCCCGCCCCCCACTGTCCGCTGAATGCGGAACGAAACGCCGCCCCGTGCCGTCAGAAATGGCAGAGGCGGTGTTCTGCCGCCCGATGAAAGGAGTGTTTTCGATGAAAAAACTGTGTGTATTCTGCATGGCCCTGCTGATGCTGGCCATGACCGCCTGCGGTAAGGACACGTCCGGCGGCGGTCAGTCCGTGGATCTGCGCGCCGCCTATGAAGCAGCCATCGCCCAGGTCAACGAGGAGCTGGGCGACAACGCCCCCGCCCTGCTGGAGGAAACGGCGGTGGAGATGCTGAACGGCTACTACCCCGGCATCGCGGACATCCAACTGAAGCAGTCGGTGTTCTTCCTCTCCCCCACTGCCACCTCCTGCGAGGTAGCCATGGTGGAGGTGGCTGACAGTGCCGACGCAGCCAAGGTGCGCGACATCTTCCAGGCCCGTGTGGACACCATGGCCAACGATACCATGTATCCGGACGAGGCCGCCATGTGGAAAAACAGCGCCACTGTGTCCGTCAACGGGAGCTACGTGGTGCTGGAGGTGCTGCCGGAGGGCTGCACCGTGCCCGACGCATTTCTGGCCAGATTTTGACGTTACGCTGCATTTTCCCGCCCTATGTGGTATGAAGAAATGTCTGGTCGTCCGCGCCTTCGTCCCTGCATAGGATGATGCAGGCGGAATCCATACAAAAAGAGAGAGGTCCTGCACAGCAGGACCTCTCTCTTTTTGTATATTTCGCGTCTCTTACTCGCGGCGCAGGGCCTCAATGGGGTTGAGCTTGGAGGCCTTCACCGCCGGTACGAAGCCGAACACCACGCCGATGACCATAGAGAAGGCCACGGCGATGATGCAGGCCGGTACGCTGATAGCCACCGGTGTGCCCATGATGTGGGACATCATCTCCGCCAGGCCGATGCCGCAGGCCACGCCCAGGATGCCGCCCATGCTGGTGAGCACGGCGGCCTCCGTCAGGAACTGCCAGCGGATACGGCTCTGCTGCGCGCCGATGGCGATCTTCAGGCCGATCTCGCGGGTACGCTCCGTCACAGACACCAGCATGATGTTCATGACGCCGATGCCGCCCACCACCAGGGAGATGGCGGCGATCCAGATGAGCTGCCGGTTGGAGCTCTCGGACAGGCTCTGCAGCTGGCTGGCCTGCTGCAGCAGGTCCTTGGACTGGTACTTGTAGGTGTCGCCGGAGATAACGTGGCTGTTGAGGTACTCCGCCACATTGTTGCCGGCGGTGGTCATGTCGTTGGTGGACACCGCCCGCACCGCCGCATACTGGGGCTCATCGTAACGATAGACGATGGGCCAGCAGCTGTCGGGGATGAAGATGGTGCCGGAGGTACTGCCGGAGTACATGTAGTAGTCATTGATGTTGTTGATGACCGGCTCCGAGGACACGCGGGAGGACACCACGCCCACCACGGTGAAGGGCTCGCCGCTGATCTCCAGAGTGCCGCCGATGGGATTCTCGCCCTGAAACAGGCTCTGGGCGCTCTTGGTGTCGATGAGCGCCACCTTCCGGCAGCTGGCGAAGTCCGACTCCACAAAGGATCTGCCGTAGTTGACGGCGTAGTCCGCCGCAGACAGGAAGTGGCTGTCGATGCCGTACAGACTGCCGCTGAAGGACGTATCGCCCACGTACACGCCGTCGGGCCACTGCCGCTGGTGGTACAGGGACACATCCGCCACGCTGCCCAGCTGGCTCATCTCGCTGCGCATGTCCTCCGTGATGGTGCTGACGCCCTGGGGAATGTCGGAGTAGTCCAGGCTTATCTCATTGCCGTCCTGGGTCAGCTGCACGCGGACCACGTTGTTGCCGGCGCCGATGAGGTTCTGCTTGATCTGCTCGTTGGTGCCCTGAATGGTGGATACGATGGTGATGATGGCCGCGATACCGATGATGATGCCCAGCATGGTCAGGAACGACCGCATCTTGTGGCTCCACACGCCCTGAAAGGCGAGATTGATATTTTCTAACATCGCTTCGCCCTCCTTACAGTCCGTTGTATAGCTCGTCGGCGTTGGCTTCCACCGTGGCGGCGCCCTCCCGCACGTCCTTCCCGTAGGGGAACGCCACATAGTCCTCCAGCGACAGTCCGCCGCGGATCTGGGTGTAGCTTCCCCACAGGTCGCGTCCCGTCTGGACCCAGCGCTTCTCCAGCCTGCCGTTGTCGCCGCGGGCCATTACGTAGCTCTTGCCGTTCTCCGTGCGGATGAACATGGTCTGGAGATAGATGGTATTGCCGTCGGTGGTGACGGTCTTCTGATAGGACATATCCACATAGTCTCCGGGCTGCAGGTTGGCGTCCTCGGAGACGAATACCTTAAAGGGATAATAGGACACATTGCTGTTGCCGTCGCCCCAGCTGCTGCTGTTGTCCGTGGGGAAGTCGCTGATCTCCACGATCTCACCCTGACAGCTGGCGCCGGTCATCCAGCTGCTGATGTCCACCGTGTCGCCGAGCTTCACCTTACCCAGGTCCAGCTCGCCCAGTGCGCCGGTGATGTAATAGCCGCCGCCGCCGGAGACCTCCACCACAGGCTCGCTGTTGTTATAGGCCTCGTCCGCCGGCCGCACGGCCTTGACCACGCCGTCGATCTCGCTGTATACGGTGCCGTCGCCCAGCTCCTTCTTTTTCTTGTCCAGCCCGATCTGAGCCTGCTTCACGGAGCGCTGGCCGTCGTAGACCTGCTTTTCCGTGGTGGCGATGAGGGACTTCAGCTCTTCCTTGGTCAGGGACTCGTTCAGCAGCTTCTCGATGGTGGCCAGCTGCTCCTCGCGGTCCTTGATCTCCGCGGTGGTGGGGGTCACATAGCCGTCCTGATAGGCGGGCAGGTCGTTCATCACCTTCAGCTTCACCGGCGTCTCCGTGTCCTCGGCCACGATGTACATGCCGTAGCAGGTGATGGCGCCGTTGTTCACGTTGCCGGCTCTGGTCACCAGCACCACGTAGGCGCTGTTCCGGCTCTTGGGCAGGATGTCGTTCCGGATGATTTCGTCCGTCAGGTAGTACTCCTTGGTGCGGGTATCCTCCAGCCACTGGTAGTACAGGGGCTTATCCTTGCTCTGGCCAAGGCTGTCGCCCAGACGGCCCTGCTTCACGGGGGAGCCCCGTCCGGCCAGCTGGTCCTGCTGGGAGCGCAGCTTCTCCAGAATGGCGGCCACGCGGTCATATTCCTTCTGCAGCTCCTCGCGGTTCTCCGCCTTGCGGTACAGGGACAGGTTATTCTTGGCTGTTTCCAGCTCCAGCTGCATGCGCTCCAGCTGGATCTGGGCGCCCTCCACCTCCGCCTGAGACAGCGTGGTGTCGTAGGCCAGCAGCTTGTCGCCCTTCTTTACATTCTGCCCCTCTTTCACGTACACCTGACTCACCGTCTGGCTCTGGGAGAGGTAGATCTTCTGCAATTTATCGGTGCTCACCGTGCCGCTGGTGTTGGCGGTGTCGCCCCAGTAGTCGGTCATGGCGAAGCTGGGCACGTCGAACACCTTCACGTCGCCGCGCTGGGCGTTCCGCGCCAGCGTCAGGCCGCCCCATACGGCGGCGCACACGGCTGCGGCAATGCCCACGATCAGCAGCGTCTTTTTCAGGGATTTACTCATGGAACGCACCTCCTGACAGCACACCGTCGCGAATGTTCATAATGGTGTGGGCATGCTGTGCGATGCCCTGATCGTGGGTGATCATGATGATGGTGGAGCCGCTCTGGTGCAGCTGCTGGAACAGATCCATCACCTGTGCGCCGCTGGCGGAATCCAGCGCGCCGGTGGGCTCGTCAGCCAGCAGCAGCTTGGGCCTTCCCACGATGGCCCGGGCGATGGCCACGCGCTGGCACTGTCCGCCGGACAGCTGATCCGGCCGGTGATCCACGCGGTCGGACAGGCCCACCGTCTCCAGCGCCTGACGGGCACGCTCCAGCCGCTCCGCCTTCTTCACCCCGCCGTACAGCAGGGGCAGCGCCACATTCTCCACCGCTGTCAGCTTGGGCAGCAGGTTGAAGGACTGGAACACGAAGCCCAGCTCCTTGTTCCGCACCTCCGCCAGCTGCTTGGGACTGCACTTGGTGATATCCTGCCCGTTCAGCAGGTAGCTGCCGCTGGTGGGCACGTCCAGGCACCCGATCAGGTTCATCAGCGTGGTCTTACCGCTGCCGGAAGGCCCCATGATGGCAAGATACTCCCCCTCCTCCACCTCAAGGTCGATGTGCTTGAGAATGTGGTTCACGGATTTTCCCATGGGGTAGTCCTTGCAGATGTCGTGCATTTCCAGGATCATACTCAGCCCTCCACCGGTGCGTCCGTGACGGCGCCGTCCGCAGCGGGCGCGGTCACGTCGCCGCCGTTATCCGCGCCGGACATATCCGCCATGCCGCCGTCCGCCATGCCGCCGTCCGCCATGCCGCCGTCCGTCATGCCGCCGTCCGTCATGCCGCCGTCCGTCATGCCGCCGTCCGTCATGCCGCTGCTGCTATCGGGATCGAAGGTGCTCTCGTCGTAGGGCACGCAGGTCATGCCGGCCTTCAGCGTCTCGTCGGGGAAGGCGATGTAGTCCGACGCCGTCAGCCCGTCGGTGACGACGTAGGTGTCCAGCTCCGCGTCATGCTCCCCCAGCGTCACGCTGCGCTTTTCCAGCTTGCCGCTGCTGCTCTGGGCCCACACCCAGGGGGAGGAGTCCGCGTCGTTGATGAAGTAGGCCGGCAGGTGGATGGTGTTGGCGTCCTGTGCGCCCTGTCCCAGATCCGGCTCGATGTACACGTGCTGGCCCATCAGCAGCCCATCGCTGCTGCTGAGCTCCACATAGAACGGGTATTTGCTGGAGTTACCGGTGTCGCTGCTGCCGCTGTCGTAATAGTTGCTGCCGCTCTGGGCAGGGTTGTTCCAGTCGATGCTGGAGATGGTGCCCTGCCACGTCTGGTCGCTGACACGGGAGCGGATGATGACGCTGATGCCCTCGCTGAGCACCGATGCGTTGTTCTCGTTGACGTAGCCCTTCACGCGGTAGCCGCCGGTCTGCACGATGGAGATCAGGGGCAGAGGATTGTTGTTGCTGTCGGTGCTGCCGTTGGCGTTGACGCTCTTGACCTCGCCGGCCACCTCCGCCTTCACGGAGCTGTTCTGCATGTTCTTCTGCAGCTTCTCGATGTCGCGGTTCTTTTCGGCGATGCTGCGGTTGGTTTTCTGCATCTCGTTGTTATAGCCCCGAATGTCCAGCAGCAGCCGACGGCGCTCGGTGTCATCCGTGGTTTCGTCCAGCGCGTCCTCCGCCTGCTTCTTCTCTTCCTGCTGTGTTTCCAGCTGAGACTTCAGCTCCTCCAAAGACAGTTGGGCATCCTCTAAATCGATTTCAAGCTGGCTCATATCATAGGTGAACAGCACGTCGCCCACGTTGACGGCGTCGCCCGCCTTGACCTTGATCTCGCCGATGGTCATGGAGTCGTCCTTTTTGATGTTGGTCTCGCCCAGCGCGCTGACCACGCCGGCAAAACGGTCCGTCATACCGGCGGAGCCCAGCCCGCAGATCATGGAGACGGATTGCACGGATGCTTCGCCGGCGCTCTGACCGCAGCCGGCGGCCACGCCCAGCAGCATGGCCAGCGCCAGAATGAAAGCAGCTTTCTTCATGGTGTTATCTCCTTTGCCTTTCCTCTGCGGTGCGCCGCAGTATTCCACATACATGTATGACGGCGCACCGCGGAAAAATGTTCCGCAGAATTTGTGAAAAAGCGTCGTCAGATGCTTGATTCCATCTTACCATGGCGGCCCCGTGCAAATGTGAACGGAATATGAACAAAGCATTAAGGCCCGACTAAGATTGCCGCCGAAAATGTTGACAGCGCGGCGGCCCATGGCATACAATATCACCATTCCCATACGCCGCCTCTGTCTGCGCGGCGTCTGAAAGCGGGAGGGATCTCTATGACGAAAAAACGCATACGTCAGATGAACAGCGCCCTGCGCCGCCGCCTTACCGGCCGCCCTGCGGCGGACTGGCTGCCCCAGGGAGAGTCGTTTGCCCGCCGTCTGGAGACGGAGGGCTATATGCAGCGCTTTGTCCCCCTGTTTCAGGGGCGGCGCCTGCGCTGCGCCGATGTGCTGGCCCTGTGCCGTCCGGAGCTGGATGCTCTCAGCGGCGGAGCTGCGCCGCAGCAGGGCTGGCTGGCCTATACCTACGACTTTGCCCACCGCCTGCTGTATCCGGAGCGGGACACGCCGGAGCCCTTCGGCCCCGGAGCCGTGTTTTTCCTGTCGGTGCTGCAGGTGCTGTTCGCCGCGGAGAACGAGGTGCTGCCGCCGAACCCCGCCTGGACATTCCGGCTCCTGACGGAGGCGGAGCTGTCCGGCAGCGCCTGCGCCGTCAGCTACGTCCAGATGCTGCGCTGTTGGAAGCGGGAGTACGTCTATGAGCTGATGCGTCTGGGGCTGGAGGCCACGCCCTACCGCACGCTGGAGCACATCGCCGGCGTCCACCACGTGGCCATGACGGCGGGCCGCGCCCTGCACCGCGCCGGTATCCCCGTGGATCTGGCGCTGGTGTCCGGCAGCGCCGCCGGACACGACATCGGCAAATTCGGCTGCCGTCCCGGGGAGCGGGTGCCCTACCTGCACTATTACTATACGGACCTATGGTTCCGCCGCCGCCGTCTCACCGACATTGGCCACGTGGCCGCCAACCACTCCGTCTGGGATCTGGAGCCGGACTACCTGTCTGTGGAGTCGCTGCTGCTGATCTACGCGGACTTCCGCGTCAAGCAGAGCGTAGGCCCCGATGGGCGGGAGATCACCCGCATCTCCTCCCTGTCGGAGGCTTTCGACGTGATCCTATCGAAATTGGACGCCGTAGACGATGCCAAGCGGCAGCGCTACATGCGGGTCTACGCCCGCCTGCGGGATTTCGAGCAGTTCATGGCCGACAAGGGCGTGGACGTGACGCTGCAGGGCCATGACACGCCGCCCCGCCCGCAGAAGCAGACGGCCCTCATGACCGACGAGGAGGCTCTCCACGCCATGACCATGCAGTGCGTGGGCCACAACATGGAGCTGATGAGCCGTCTCACCGGCCAGCGCAGCTTCGCCCAACTGCTGGAGCTGGCCCGGGGCGAGACCAACTGGCGCCGCCTCCGCGCCTATCTGGGCGTGTTCGAGTCCTACTCCCTGTATCTCCACATTCCCCAGAAGGTCCAGACGCTGGCCTTTCTCTACGAGCTGCTGATGCACCGCGAGGGCGACATCCGCCGTCAGGCGGCGGCGCTGCTGGGCGAGATCATCGGCGGCTTCCACGCGGGCTACGCCAAGGAGCGCCCTGCGGGCAGCCGCCCCGACCCCCGCGCCATCACCGATCTGGACCAGTGGAAGCTGTATCTGGAGAAGATCATCTACCCCGACCACAAGCTGATGCCCCAGCACCGCCGCTGGATCGGCTATACCCTGAAATTCGCCGTTAACTCCCTTCTGCAGCACAGCGCGGGACGGGAGGAGCGGTTCCTCTCTCCCCTCTTTGCCTACTATCGCCACCCCGAACAGGTGGCGGACACCGTGGCCTTCCAGCTGCTGGACACGGCGGCGGCTCTGCCTGCGGCAGCCTATTCCCGCCGCCACACGGCCCTGCTGCTGCACTTCGCTCAGGAGCTGTCCACCCACGACTCAGTGGAGGTACGCACCGCCGCCGTGCTGCTGCTGGACCGGCTGCACCGGCTGTCGCCCCGCTCCGCCGCGCCCCTGCGGGCGCTGGAGCACATCTCCTGCGACGGCAGCAGCACTCTGCGCCTGCTGCGGGAGGACGTGCTGTCCGGCGGCGCCCCCGTCATCCTGGCGGATGACGCCGTGTCCGAGATCTTTCTGGACAACCTCAAGACCGCCACGCCGTGGCTCACCAAGCAGGCCAATATCCGCCTGCTGACGGATTTTGCCCGCAGCGGCGCCAGCCCTGTCCTCCACATCGCCACCCACCTCTCCAACCTCATCAAGGTCAGCGACCGCGTCACCGTGCGCCATAGTGCCGGTAATGCCCTGCTGGAGCTGGCGCCCCGCTTGACGGCGGACCAGCGCAACGAGGTGGCGGTGGAGCTGTGCCGCGGCCTGGAGCTGGGGCAGCAGGAGTTCACCAAGTATATCCCTGACTATCTGGGCCGCTTCATGCTGTGGCTCCCCCCTGCCGAGCTGGATGAGCTGCTGGACGACCTCTGGGTGAACCTCAGCGCCGCTGACAGCCGCGTGGCCGCCTCGGTGCTGGATACCGTGGGCGTGGTCTACGAGGCCTACGACACCTACCGTACCCGCTTTCCCGAGGCGGACGAAGCCTATCGCCGCCGCCGTCAGCGGCTGCTGGGCATGCTGATGCGGGGTCTGTACGGCATCGACGACGCCGTGCGGCAGGAGGCGCTGTACGTCCTGGGCCGCAGGGTGTTCGGCTCCGCGGAGCTGGGCGACCACGAGAAATGCCGCGCCTTCGTGCTGACGGAGCGGAAGCTGCTGGCCGCCTACGACGAGGAGCCGGATCACGGCCTCACATTCTACTACCGTGCCGCCATGCTGGGGCGGCTCTACCGCTTCATGACGGAGGAGCAGCTGTTTCGCGAGGGCTTTGATTTCGGCCCGCCCCGTCCCATCGCCTTCTTTCCCGGTACCTTCGACCCCTTCACCCTGTCTCATAAGGGCATCGTCCGCGCCATCCGCGACGCAGGGTTTGAGGTGCTGCTGGCCATTGATGAATTCTCGTGGTCCAAGCGGACCCAGCCCACCCGTATCCGCCGCCGCATCGCGGCCATGTCCGTGGCCAACGAGTTCCACGTCCACATCTTCCCCGAGGATTTTCCGGTGAACATCGCCAACCCCGCCAACCTGCGGCAGCTGCGTCAGGCGTTTCCGGACCGCGGCGTCTCCATCGTGGTGGGCAGCGACGTGGTGGCCAACGCCTCCTCCTACCGCAAGCCGCCGCAGCCGGACTCCATCCACACCTTCGACCACGTGATCTTCCGCCGCACCGAGCCGGACGCCGCACCGGCGGATTACACCTGCATCACTGGACATGTGCTGGAGCTGACGCTGCCGCCCCAGCTGGAGGAGATCAGCTCCACCCGCATCCGCGAGGCGGTGGACGCCAACCGCGACGTGTCCAATCTCATCGACCCCATGGCTCAGGAGTTCATCTACCGCAGGGGCCTGTACCTGCGGGAGCCCCAGGATAAGCCGGTGCTGCGGACGGAGGATCTGGCCTTCCTGCCCTGCCCCGCGCCGGAGAGCCGGACGGAGCAGCTGCTGCGCCAGATCTTCCCCGATGACGGCGGCCCCATGCTGGAGCGTCTCCGCGCCAGCGGCGACGAGCTGCTGCTGCTGACCGACGGCGTCAGCGGCCAGGTGCTGGGCGCGGCGTCCTACCGCTGCCTGGACTCCCAGCACCTGTTTGCCCGCCTGAACGATGCCGCCCTCAGCGCCGTGGTCCGCCAGAATGCCGGCGGCCGCACCCTGCTGGTCAGCGGCCTGTTCGTCCCCCGGGGCGACCGGCAGCTGGACTTCGGCCAGCTGCTGCTGACAGAGGTGCTGACCACCGCTCTCAGCCGCGAATATACCTACGCACTGTACTGCCCGCTGGAGGGCGCCGTTTCCGGCTATGGCCGTCAGCTGGCGCAGCTCCAGGGCTTCGTGCCTGTCCAGCATCGGGAGGGCTGCGACGTCCTGGGCGTGGACATGCGCTGCCCCATCGTCCTGAGCCGCAACGTGGAGACGGCCATCAAAGCCCCCCTCAGCACGTCGCCGCGGGTGCAGGCCGCCATCGCCGAGGCCCACCGCCGCCTGCAGAGCATGCTGACGCGGCTCCAGCCCGGCTCTCTGGTGCTGAGCCTGTCCGCCGGCGTCATCTACCACCGCCTGCTCCAGCGCATCACCCGGTGCAACAGCGTGCCGGCGGAGCCCACGACGCCCCGTGTGCTGGGGCCCGACATCTGCGTGCCCTACGGCAAGCTGCTGCGCGGCGTGGCGGTGCCCAACACCGTTACCAAGACCCTGCGCACCGACAAGGTCTACGAGGCGGACCTCAGCACCTATTCCATCGAAGCCTACCCCGACTACTCGCCGCTGCCGGATCAGGTCCGCACCATCCGCGCCTTTGACCGGCCCGTCATTCTGGTGGACGACATGCTCCACGACGGCAAGCGCATCCGCCGCCTGGCCCCCCTGCTGGAGGAGACCCACACGCCGGTACACCAGGTGCTGGTGGGCTACCTCACCGGCATGGGCCGCGACCTCATGGAGCAGCTGGGTTATCCGGTGGACGGCATCTACTACCTGCCCAACCTGCGGATGCGGTTTGTGGAATCCACGCTGTATCCCTTCATCGGCGGCGACACCGTCCGTCGCGCCGAGCCGCTGTCCGGCGGACTGCAGCCCTCGGTGAACCGCATCCTGCCCTACGCCTCGCCGGAATTCGGCCCCATGGACGGCCGCACCGCGTGGGAGCTGAGCCTTTGCTGCCTGGAAAACGCGCGGGATATCCTGCTGGCGCTGGAAACGGAGTTCCGCAGCCTGTACGCCCGCACCCTGACGCTGAACCGTCTGGGCGAAGCGGTGATCCTGCCCCTGTGCCCTGACAAGGGCGGCTGCATCGCCTACGATGCCAGCCGTGCCGCCTCCGCCTGTCTGGAGGGGGACATCGAGGTGCTGAAGCGGATGCGCCCCGGCGACTGATACGAATGGATACGAGAGGAGAACGACCATGGAGCTTTTCAACAAGGTTACGGCTGGGCGTCTGGCCCTGCCGGAAAAAGTGCGCGTGAACCTGCTGGCTCTGGGCGATGTGGGCAGTACCCTGCTGCTGGGCCTGCGGCTCATGGGCGGGGATGTCATCTCGTCCATGGGCATCTGCGATGTGCGGGAGAATGCGGCCCTGCGCTGGGAGTTCGAGCTGAACCAGATCCAGCCGCCCTCCGGCGCGGCCCTGCCGCCGGTGGAGATCATCTCGCCGGAGCAGCTGTTTGACGGGGACGTGTTCCTGTTCTGCGCCTCCCGCATGGTGCCGGACACCTCCGTCACCGGCGGCGACGTGCGCATGGCCCAGTACGGCCTGAACCGTGAGCTGGCGGCATCCTACGCCCGCATGGCGCGGGACAGGGGGTATCAGGGCCTGTTCTGTGTGGTCAGCGATCCGGTGGACCCCCTGTGCCGCGCGGTGCTGCGGGCGGGCGGCTGGCCGGACGGCACGGGCCTGCGGCCCTGTCAGGTGCGGGGCTTCGGCCTGGGCGTCATGCACGCAAGAGCGCTGTACTTCGCCCGCAAGGATCCCCGCTTTGCCGCCTACCTCACGGAGGGCCGCGCCTTCGGACCCCACGGGGAGGATCTGGTGCTGGCCAATTCCATCGACCGCTATGACGACGCCCTCTCCCGTGAACTGACGGAGCGGGTGGCCCACGCCAATCTGGAGATGCGGAAGCTGGGCTTCAAGCCCTATGTGGCCCCGGCCCTCAGCTCCGGTGCGCTGAGCCTGCTGGCCCTGCTGCGGCGGGAGTGGCACTACTCCTCCGTGCATATGGACGATATTTTCATGGGCTGCCGCAACCGGCTGACACCGGACGGCGCCATCGAGACGGAGCATCTGACCCTGCCGCCGGCACTGGAAGCGCGGCTGGCGGAGACGGCGGCGCGGCTGCGCGCCATCGACTGAGGAGGTGCGGGCCATGCTGACGGTGTTATTGCCGGAGAACCGGTACAGCCCGCCCCTGCGGGAGCTGCTGGAGCCCCTGCTGCCAGAGGGCAGCGTGTTCCGCGATCCTGATGCGGGGCTGGAGAGCCTGACGGGGCAGCGGCTGCTGTTTGCCGTGGCGCTGGATGAGGGCGGCTGCAGCGAGGCGTATTACCGGATGCTTTCCCGCCTGCGCCGCAGCACCACGCTGCTGCGTGGCTGCGTGGCGGGTCTGGTGGTCACCGGCGTGGGGGAGTTTTACACAAAGGACGTGGCGCGGGACATGGTGTTCGCCGCCAACCAGTCCGGCTGCGCCTTTCTGGGGCGGCCGCTGGTGGAGGCCACTGGCTCCCTGCGGAACTTCCGCACCCAGGCCCAGATCGGCGGCACCGATGAGGTCACAGCCTTTCACGCCGCCGTGGCCGAGCTCATCGGGCGTCTGGCGGACTGGGAAAAGCCCGCCCCCATCCGGCACATCCTGGCGCTCCACGCCTCCCAGCGCAGCACCTCCAACACGCTGGCGCTGTGGGAGCTGGTGAAAAGCGCCCTGCCGGACACGGTGACAGTGGAGGAGATCTGCCTGCGCAACGGCACCATGGCGGATTGCAACGGATGCAGCTACACCGCCTGTCTCCACTTCGGCGAGCAGGGCGGCTGCTTCTACGGCGGGCCCATGGTGGAGGAGGTGTATCCCGCCATCCGGCGGTGCGACGCGCTGGTGATGCTGTGCGCCAATTATAACGATGCGCTGGCCGCCAATCTCACGGCCTGCGTCAACCGGATGACGGCGCTGTTCCGCCAGAATCGCTTTTACGACAAGCGTTTGTTCGGGCTGGTGGTGTCCGGCTATTCCGGCGGCGACCTGCTGGCACGGCAGCTGATCTCGGCACTGAATATGAACAAATCCTTCTTCCTGCCGCCCCACTTCTGTCTGCTGGAGACGGCCAACGAGAGGGGGAGCCTTGTGAAGCTGCCCCACATCGCCGACGAGGCGGCGCAGTTTGCGCAGCGCATGATGAAGAATTAAAAAAATCCTCCCGATTTGTCAGGAAAAATCGGGAGAACGGGGAAAAGCAGAACAGGACAAGGGGCGGATATGCGAAAAACGCATATCCGCCCCTTGTCCTGTTGGGGAGAAACGATCACGTCAGGAATTTGGCTTGTCATGTTTGCTGCGGAGGGCCTCGTTCAGCGTCCGCCAGCCCAGCATGGCGCACTTTACCCGCGCCGGCATGTGGGCCACGTCACGCAGAGCGCCGGCCTCCTCCAGATGGTCGATCTCATCCTCCGAGGCCTCGCCGCGGATCATCTTCTGGAACAGCTCACAGAGGCGGAGCGCCTCATCCTGCGGGCGTCCGATGACCATGCCCAGCATGATGTCCGCCGACGCCTGGGATACGGCGCAGCCGCTGCCCACGAAGGCCCCATCGGTGATGGTCTGGCCGTCGGTCTTGAGCTTCAGGCGGATCTCATCGCCGCAGCTGGGGTTGACGCCGGCCAGCTCGATGTCCGCATCCGGCAGGTCGTGCTTGAACTCCGGATGGAGGTTGTGCTCCGTCAGGATCTCGTTATAAAAGCGGTTAGTTTCCATAGCCCATACGCTCCCTGATGGTGGACAGGCTCTGCAGCAGGCGATCCACCTCGTTTTCCGTGTTGTAGAAGGCGAAGCTGGCCCGCACCGTGGCGCTGTATCCCAGATGCTGCAGCAGCGGCTGGGCGCAGTGGTGTCCGGCGCGGACATCCACACCGTCGCAGGCCAGAATTTCGCTGACATCGTGGGGGTGGACGCCCTCCACGGTGAAGGTGACGATGCCGTTATGCTCCTCGGCTCTGTCGGAGCCGACGACGTGGATATGGGGCATATCGGCCATGCCGGTCAGCGTCCGCTGCGTCAGGGCCAGCTCCTGCCGGTGCATGGCGTCGAAGCCCACGGACTCCACATACTCAATGGCGGCGCGGAGCCCCGCCGCGCCGGCGGCGTTGACGGTGCCGGCCTCGAATTTATGGGGCAGCTCGGCAAACACCGCGCCCTCACGGGTAACGGACTCGATCATCTCGCCGCCGGTGAGGAAGGGGGGCATCTCCTCCAGCAGGGCACGCTTGCCGTACAGCACGCCGATGCCCATGGGGCCGTAGACCTTATGGCCGGAGAAGGCCAGGAAATCCGCGTCCAGCGCCTGCACGTCCACAGGGATGTGGGGCGTGCTCTGGGCGCCGTCCACCACGATGACCGCGCCGTGCCGGTGAGCTATGTCGGCCAGCTGTCGGATGGGGTTGACGCGGCCGATGACATTGGAGACGTGGGTCACGGCCACCAGCTTCGTCTTGTCGGTAATGACGGCCTCGGCCCTGTTCAGGTCCAGACTGCCGTCAGGCTCACACTCCAGAAACTTCAATGCCGCGCCGGTCTGGCGGCACACCATCTGCCAGGGCAGCAGGTCGCTGTGATGCTCCAGAATGGAGACCACCACCTCGTCACCGGCCCTGATATGGCTGAGACCGTAGCTGTATGCCGCCAGATTCAGACCCTCGGTGGTGTTGCGGGTGAACACGATCTCCGACGTGCTTCCGGCATTGAGGAAGCGGCGCACAGCGGCCCGGGCGTTCTCATAGGCATCGGTGGCCGCCACGCTCAGGGGGTACAGGCCCCGCAGGGGGTTGGCGTTCTGCTCGCAGTAAAAGCGGTTCACCGCGTCCAGCACGCACTGGGGCCGCTGGGCCGTGGCCGCGTTGTCCAGATAGGCGATGTCCTGCGCCATCAGCAGGGGGAAATCCTTTCGATAGGCGTTGGTCATGTCACATACCTCCGTTCAATTCATGCTGCACCGCCTCGGCGGTGGCATCGTCGCCCAGATCATGGGCCAGACGCTCCACGGCGGCACGGGCCATCAGGCGTTCCGCCGCATCGCGGTCGAAGCCGCGGCTCTCAAAGTAAAACAGGGTGTCGTCATCCAGCGCGCCGATGGTGGCGCCGTGGGTGCCCTCCACGTTTTCCTCGGCGCAGAGGATCAGGGGCACGGTCCTGTTCACCACATCATCGCCCAGCAGCAGCACCGTCTCCTGCTCGCTGCCGGTGGAGCCGGCGGAGCCGTTCTTGAAGTCGATGGTGCCGCGGAACACCTTTTTGGCGCTGTCGGACAGAGCGCCGGACACGTCGATGTCGCTGCGGGTGTTCCGGCCCACATGGTCCACGGCCAGATTCAGGTCGATGACCTGCTGCTTCCGGCCCAGATAGCCCATGGCGGCCTTCAGGGACGCACCGTCGGCCAGCGTCAGCCGGTCGTCGGCGTAGGTGTCGCCCCGGCCGGGAAGCAGACGGTACAGCTCCACGGAGCTGCCCTCCGGACAGTGGGCCGAGACCTCGCTGCGCAGGACGGCGTGCTCATCCATGACCTGCACCTGCACCAGACGGATGACCGCGCCCCTTTCGGGCCGCAGCACCGTCCGGACATGGAGGTGATCGCCGCCGCGGAACATCTCGTACACGGTGACGCGCTGGCCCCGGGCGGCGGTGATCTCCACCGTTCTGCGGGCGTAGGGGGCATCGGCGGACAGCTCCAGCCGTCCGTCGGCGGACAGCACCTCCGTGCCGCCGTCCACGGCGCCCGCTTCGTCCCAGAGGAGGGCCGTTTCGTTGACGCCCAGCCGGTTCCAGGTGCGGGTGGGCAGTTTATTTACCAGAATCGTTTCCATTTACAGACTCCTTTCCCGCTTAGCCGATGCTGCCCTTCATCTCAAGGCGGATGAGGTTGTTCATCTCCACGGCGTATTCCACCGGCAGCTCCTTGGAGACGTTGTCGGCAAAGCCGCTGACGATCAGGGCCCGGGCGTCCTCCTCCGTCAGGCCGCGGCTCATGAGATAGAACACGGCGTCGCCGCTGATGCTGCCGATGCGGGCCTCGTGGCCGATGGCGGCGTCACGGGTGCGGACATCCATGGCGGGGATGGTGTCGGAGCGGGACTCCGAATCCAGCATCAGGGACTGACAGGATACCGAGGACTTGGCGCCCCTGGCGGTTTTTTCCACCACCACGCTGCTGCGGAAGGTGCTGACGCCGCCGCTCTTGCTGATGGAGCGGGTGTTCATATACGAACTGGTATTTTTGCCGATGTGGACCACCTTGGCGCCGGTGTCCAGATCCTGCCCCGCGCCGGCGAAGGTGACGCCGGTGAACGTCATGCGGGAGCCGTCGCCCTTCAGGACGCTCATGGGGTAGAGACAGCCGGTGTGGGAGCCGAAGGAGCCGGACACCCACTCGATGACGCCGCCTTTCTCTACCAGCGCCCGCTTGGTGTTGAGGTTATACATGTTCTTGGACCAGTTTTCGATGGTGGAATAGCGCAGCTTGGCGTTCTTCCTGACGTACAGCTCCACGCAGCCGGCGTGGAGGTTGGCCACGTTGTACTTGGGGGCGGAGCAGCCCTCGATGAAGTGGAGGCTGGCCCCCTCGTCCACGATGATGAGGGTGTGCTCGAACTGGCCGGCGCCCTTGGCGTTCAGCCGGAAGTAGGACTGGAGAGGGATGGACACCTGCACGCCCCTGGGGACGTACACGAAGGAGCCGCCGGACCACACCGCGCCGTGGAGCGCGGCGAACTTGTGGTCGGTGGGGGGCACCAGCTTCATAAAGTACTTGCGCACCATGTCGGCGTACTCGCCGTGGAGCGCGCTCTCCATGTCGGTATAGACCACGCCCTGAGCTGCCACCTCGGCGCGGACATTGTGGTACACCAGCTCGGAATCGTACTGGGCGCCCACGCCGGCCAGAGACTTGCGCTCCGCCTCGGGAATGCCCAGACGCTCAAAGGTATCCTTGATGTCCTGAGGCACGTTTTTCCAGTCGTTCTGCATTTTTGTGTTGGGCCGGACGTAGGTGGCGATATGGTCCATGTCCAGACCCTCCAGCGACGGGCCCCAGTCCGGCAGCGGCGTCTCGTTGTAAATTTGCAGGGAGTGGAGACGGAACTGCTGCATCCAGACGGGGTCGTTCTTCTCCCGAGACAGCTTTTCCACGATGGCGGGGGTCAGGCCCGCCTCCATGCGGTAGGCATCGTGCTCCGCGTCCCGGATGTCGTATACGCTGCGGTCGATGTCGTCTACATAGGTCTTTTCGCGCATGACGGCACCTCCGTTCACTGCTGCTGAAGGCCGGTGAAGCCCTTTTCGTTGATGGTGTCCACCAGCTCCGGCCCGCCGTTCTTTACGATGACGCCGCTTTCCATGACGTGGGCGGCGTCCACCGGCAGGGATTCCAGAATGCGGGTGCTGTGGGTGATGATGAGCAGCGCGCCATGCTGCTGCTCGCGGTAGAGGCGGACGCCGTGGGACACGGTGCGTACCGCGTCCACATCCAGGCCGGAGTCCGTCTCGTCCAGAATGGCCAGGCGAGGCTCCAGCATCAGCATCTGCAATATCTCGGCCTTCTTCTTCTCACCACCGGAGAAGCCCACGTTCAGGTCGCGGTCGGCGTAGCTCTCGTCCATATCCAGCAGGGCCATGGCGTCCTTCAGCTTTTTCTTGAAGTCCCACAGGCGCAGGCGGCTGCCGGTCTTTTGCTCCAGCGCCGTGCGGATGAAGGCGCTGAGGGTGACGCCGGGGACCTCCAGCGGGTTCTGGAAGGACAGAAAAATGCCGCGTCTGGCACGCTCGTTGACGGGAAGCTGGGTGATGTCCTCGCCGTCGAACAGGATGCGGCCGACGGTGACGGTATAGGCGGGGCTGCCGGTGATGGCGCAGCCAAGGGTGGACTTGCCGGTGCCGTTGGGGCCCATCAGGACGTGGGTCTCCCCTGCGCCGATGGTGAGGTCCACGCCGCGGAGGATCTCCTTGCCCTCGACGCCGGCGTGCAGGTTTTCTATGGTAAGAAGCGGTTTTTGCATGTTCGTTGCCTCCTGTGTACAATTTACCTACTAATCTACTGGGGATTATAGGACGAATAGCCTATCTTGTCAATAGGGAAATGGAAAAAGAAAAGCGGAGCGGCAAAAGCCGCTCCGCAGGGAGGTACGCAGGGGGTCAGGGCAGGTAGGTCAGCTGCACGGGGATGTGCTGCTCGGCGGTGAAGTCGAACCAGCGGCCGTCGAGGGACACGGAGGTAACGGTCTCCACGTCCACCATACGGTTGAAGATGTATACCGCGTGGGCGAAGGGGGCGGCGTCACTGTCGCCGTAGATGTAGCCCAGCACCCAGTTCATCAGGTTCTGGCTGTCGCTGCTCACCACATAGGAGGAGCCGTCGGCATAGTGCAGGGTCAGCTCCTGAACGGTCAGCTCCTGCGCGGGGGAGGCATTGTCCATGGTGATGCCCACGGCGGAGATGCGGGCCGTTTCGCCGTTGGCGGCGGTGAAGGTCCGGACGGGGGCGTAGGCGCGGGGCTGGATGGCCACGGCGTAGGGCTCCTTGCCCTCCGCGCCGCCGTCGTAAACGGTGAAGTAGAGGTTGTCGCCCTTCTGATACGTCTCGCCGGCGGCAAAGTAGGCCACCACGTCCAGATGGGTGGCGGTGCTGGTGGTCTTGTCCACGTGGAGCTTGACATTGACGCTGCCGCCCTGCTGGTAGTCGGGGGAGCGCAGGTACATGCGGGGCTCCAGCGGCAGGCCGTAGACCTCGCCGTAGCCGGCCTCCTCATAGGACACGCCCTCGGGATCGTCCACGGCGTAGGTCAGGATGCCGCAGCCGCTCTCGTCGATGAGGAATGTCCCCAGTGTGATGGTGGTGCTGCCAACGGTGAGGCCGGCGTCCAGCTTGGACAGGTAGTCGCCCACCAGGCGCTGCACCGTCTCCACATCGCCGGGGATACGCTCCATGTCCGGTACGGTGATGAGCTCACCGGAGTTGCCCTCCACCGTGGGGGTGGAGGCGTCCATATCGTCGGTGAAGGCGTGGAGCGTGGTGTCGCTGACGCCGTCGGCGGGAGTCACGTCCGCCTTGATGAGATGCACTACGCCGGCTGCTGCGGCCACCGTCAGCATCAGGGCGGCGGCGATGGCGATGACCACACCCTTGCGCAGGGTGCGGTGGGTCTTTTTGCTGTTCTCCATGGTTTTCTGAACCTCCATCAGTGTGTCGGGGGAGGCGTGCAGTGTGGAGAAGGTCTTTTGGAAAAGTTCATGCTCTGTCATGTCTGCGGCACCTCCGATAAAATGTACTTCAGCTTCTCTCTGGCGCGGGCCAGCCGTGTGCGCACCGTTTCCTCCGGTATGTCCATGAGGCCGGCGATCTCCTTCTGGCGGTAGCCCTCGTAATAGTACAGCAGCACCGGCACGCGGTAGCGCCGGTCCAGAGCCATCACCGCCTCAAACAGCTCCTGACACTGAGGCTCCTCAAAGGTCAGGCTGTTTTCATAGTCGGCGATGTCCTCCGTCCTGTGCCACGGGGCGCGGAGTATATTTTTGCACCGATTGACCGTAACGCGGATCAGCCAGTTCTTCACATGGGCGTCGTCATCGAACGCCTTGTCCGTTTTGTACAGCTGCAGCAGCACGTCCTGGGTCACATCGTCGGCGTCGGCGGGGGAGCGCAGATAGCTGTACGCCACCCGGAACACCGTATCCATATATCGCTCTGCCAGAGGGGAAAACTGTTGCTCTGTCATAGATCGATCTCCTTGCTGTCTGAAAGGCCCTTCATACTACATACACGCGGGGGCGGCGAAATGTTTCATCGACAAAAAATTTTTTATTCCCGGGAATGAGGATATCATGTGGAAAACGAAAAGCACGGCATGGCGCGGGGCATTCGCGTCATGCCGTGCTTTTTACGCTTCCGATGGCGGCTCCGTCTCAGGGAGTCTGCGCGTGGGGGACGGATGCTTTCTTCTTACGGACACGGGGGGGGGGACAAATTTTCGTAACGTCTGCGCCAGCAGGGACGCGTCTATCGGCTTGGCGACATGGGCGTTGAAGCCGGCGTCCAGACTCTGCTGGATATCATCGGAGAAGGCGTTGGCGGACATGGCGATGATGGGGATCTCCGCAGCGTCGGGACGGTCCAGCGCGCGGATGGCCCGCACGGTGTCCAGACCGTTCATCACCGGCATCATGATGTCCATGAGTATCACGTCAAAGGCGCCCTCCGGCGCGTCGGCGAAGGCGTCCAGCGCCTCCTTGCCGTTCCAGGCGCGGGTGACGGAGGCGCCGCGGTCCAGCAGCAGGAACTCGGCGATCTCCATGTTCAGCTCGTTGTCCTCCGCCAGCAGGACGTGGATGCCCTCCAGCCAGGAGGAACCCTCCGTCTCCTCCTCATCGGGGTCGGGGGCGTAGTGGCGGTCGATCTCAAAGGGCAGGGTGACGCAGAAGGTGGTGCCCACGCCCTTCCGGCTGGTGAAGGTGATCTGGCCGCCCATGGCCTCCACCAGACGCTTCACGATGGACAGGCCCAGCCCCGTGCCCTGATAGCGGGTGCGGGCATCGTCGGACTCCTGCATGAAGGGCTCGAAGATGTGCTGCTGGAACTCCTCGCTCATACCGATGCCGTTATCGGCGCAGGTGAACTGGTAGACGGCGCTGTCGCCGTCGGCAGGGAGCGCACGGCCGGTGAGCCGGATGCAGCCGCCGCTGCGGCCGTACTTGATGGCGTTGCTCACCAGATTCATCAGGATCTGGCGGAGGTGGGAGGGGCTGCCGATGAGACGGGGCGCGTTATCGGTGTCCCACAGGCACTCCACGGTGTAGGCGATGCCGTGCTCGGCGGCGTAGGGCTCGTTGGTGACGCGGACCTCATTCAGAATGTCCGCCAGAGCGAAGGACTTATGCTCCAGCTGGAGCTGGCCGCTTTCCAGCTTGCTCATATCCAGAACGTTATTCACCAGATCCAGCAGGGTGTTCAGGGCGGTGCCGGCCCGCTGGCGGCACCTTTCCTGAAGCTCCATGTCATTGGGGGCCTGAGCGGCCATGGCCAGGTAGCCCTGAATGCCGTTGACGGGGGTGCGGATGTCGTGGCTGATGCGGCGGAGGAACTCGCTCTTGGCCATGTTGGCCAGACGGGCGGACTGGGCCTCCTCCATGATCTGGGCCTGGTACTCAGCCTCCTTTGTCTTTTCACGGTTGATGTCCTGGAGCACCACCAGAACGTGGAGGGGGGTACCCTCCTCATCGAAGTCCACCGCCGTCACGGTGACGCGGCACCAGTTGACGGCATCGCCGCGGTGGGCCTGATAGTCGACGTAGAAGCTGTGGCGCACATCGGAGAGGTTGTCCCTGCGGAGGGTTTCGCGGATGGCGGCACTGCTCATCTGGCGGTCAAGCTCATCACGGTACTGCTCCAGCACCAGCAGATGGGTGAAGCGGTCCTTCAGCTTGGAGTAGCTGAAATCCTCCGGCAGGAAGCCGTCCAGCCATGGGGCCAGGAACACGGTGTCGAAGCGGTTCAGCTCCAGATCCACATAGAAAATGGTGAAGTAGATGTTCTCCAGAGAATGGAGCATGTTCACCGTCTTTTGCAGCTGGCTGTTGCTGCGGCGCAGCTCCCGCTGGCTGTCGGACAGCTCCCGGGTCTTGAGACCGAACAGCAGCACCCAAAAGACGCCGTACAGCGCGATGAACACTGCGGCGGCGGTGAGGGTGGAGGAAAAGACGGACAGGGCGGGGAAATAGATGTACAGGCCGTAATCCTCGCAGGCGGAGCGGGCGCCGTAATACAGATGTCCGCCGCAGCGGAACGATTGCAGGGCGCCGCCGCACTCCAGCCGGTTCAGGCAGTCCAGCACGGCGCTGTCATCGCCGATGCCGGCGGTGCTGGAGGCCAGCACCGCGCCGTCGCGGGTGATGAGGTAGGCGCCCTTGCGGTCCAGATGCAGGCCGGTGAGCAGGGTGGCCATGTCGACCTCCGTGTCGGCGAGAAGGCCGTTGGGCTGCTGGTAGAAGCCGATGACCACGCCGGGGGCGTCCCGCCGCGCCACGGCGCAGACATCATAGGAGACGCCGTCCTTCTCCAGACGCTGGGTGTAGATCTTGGCGGAGTCGATGAGACTCTCCAGCCGGGCGGAGGACGCGCCGTCCGGCCAGGCCATGCCCGCGTACTGACGGGTGTAGCCGGAGGCCTCCAGCTGCAGGTCCGCGTTGAGGAGGGCAACGCCGCTGAGCCGTATCTCGTCCACGAAGTCCTCCAGATAGGCGTTGGAGGCGAGGGTGGGGTCCAGCTCCAGATGGCGGCTGAGCGCCTGTACGCTGTCGGCCAGACGGAACAGGCTCTTGGTGCCGTCCGCCGATTCCAGCTTATGGAAGCTGATGCACTGCAGGCGCAGAGTGTCCAGCGTGTTGTCCGTCAGGGCCTGGGTGCGGCTGAGGCCGTTCCGGCCGGACAGGTCCAGGGTCAGGAGGAACAGCAGGATGCCGGCGAAGATGATAGGGACGACCCGCCACTGGAGGCGGGAGACGGTTCGCTTGATGTTGTTCACGGCGTCGTCCTCCCTAATGCGGTGTCGGCGCCCAACCCGAAGGACGCAGCGATGCGCTCCGTGGTGCCGTCGGCTTCCATGTCCGCCAGCGTCTGGGCCAGCAGGTCCCGCAGGGCGGTGTCGCCATCGGCGGCGAAGGCCACGCCCAGCTGGGCGTGCAGCAGCGGCTCATCCAGAAAGCGGTAGGATACGCCGGCCTTTTCCAGCGCGCCGGCCAGCGCCTCGGCGTGGCTGGCGCAGGCATCCACATAGTATTTGCGCAGGGCGGTGGCCACCTGATCCATATCCACCAGACAGTACAGGGCGCGGAGCTGGGGAATGCGGGCATCGGTGGGGTCGGAGAGGATGCTCTCGGCCTTGGAGCTGATCTGCACCGCCACGCGGCGGTCCACCAGATCGGCCAGGGTGCGGATATCGCTGTCAGCGCGGACGGCCACCACCTGATCGCTGTACAGGTAGGGGCCGGCCCAGAGGTAGGCGTTCTCCCGTCCGTTCATGGAGAAGCAGCCCCACAGGCAATCCACCTGGCCGATTTCCAGAAGGAGATCCTTCTCGTCCCAGCTGATCTGCCGGAACACCGGCTCGTAGCCCATGCGGCGGCAGGCCTCCGTGGCCAGAGCCACATCCACGCCGGCGGCCTGACCGTTTTCATCCAGATAGTTATAGGGGCGGTAATCGTCGCTGCCGATCACCAGCTCGGGGAGATCCCCGGACGGCTCCTCCTGAGTGCCGCAGGCGGCGGGCAGCAGGGCCAGCATCAGCACGGTCAGCGCGATGAGATATTTCCTGATGTTCACTGCTCCGGCGCCTCCTTGCTGTCGGGATCTGTGTCGGCATCGCCGCTGCGGCGGGACAGCAGGCGGGCGATGGCCAGCTCCAGTGCCTGTACGCTGACGGGCTTGGCGATGTGGCCGTCCATGCCGGCCTCCAGCGCCGCCTGACGGTCCTCCGCAAAGGCGTTGGCCGTCACGGCCAGAATGGGGATATGGGACAGCTGTGGGTCCGGCAGGGCGCGGATGCGCCGCGTGGCCTCATAGCCGTCCATCCTGGGCATCTGCACGTCCATGAGGATCAGGTCGTAGTGACCCGGGGCGGACCAGCGGACCTTTTCCACGGCTGCGTCGCCGTCGTCCGCCTCCTCCACCAGGAAACCGGCGTCGCTGAGGATCTCGCGGGAGATCTCACGGTTCAGGGCGTTGTCCTCCACCAGCAGGACGCGGCGGCCCGCAGCGTGGAGCCGCTCCCCGCTCTCCGGCAGTTCCGGCGCCGCATCGGCGGCAGTGCCGGTGCGGAGGGTGTAGGTGCAGACGAATTCGGAGCCTTTGCCCGGCTCGCTGCGGCAGGTGATGGCACCGCCCAGCTCCTCCACCAGACGCTTGGTGATGGCGAGACCCAGACCGGACCCCTCAATGCCGGAGACGACACTGTTGTTCTCCCGCTCGAAGGCGTCGAAGACGCGGCGGCGGAACTCCTCGCTCATGCCGATGCCGTTGTCCTTTACGGTAAAGCGGTAGTCCGCGGTGCCGCTGCCGCTGCCGGTCTGGCTGACAGTGTAGGTGATGTGGCCGCCGGCGGGAGTGTACTTGATGGCGTTGCCGATGAGGTTCAGCTCGATCTGGTTCATCTTCAGGGCGTCAAAGTACGCCACGGGGTCCTGTACGTCGCAGGCGACGTCCAGCGTCAGCTGCTTTTTTTGCAGATCCGCCTGAAACACGTATTTCACATTTTCCAGCATGGCGGGGATGTCGTGGGCCCTGATGTCCAGCGTCATCTTGCCGCTTTCGATGTAGGCCAGATCCAGCACGCTGTTGATAAGGCGCAGCAGATACTGGCCGGAGAGGTTGATCTTCTGCAGGCAGTCCGCCACGCGGGCGGGGTCGTTGACGTATTTTTCCGCCAGAGAGGAAAAGCCCATGATGGCGTTCATGGGGGTGCGGATGTCGTGGGACATGTTAAAGAGGAAGGTGCTCTTGGCGCGGTTGGCGCTTTCGGCGGCCTCCTTGGCCTGCCGGAGCTCCGCAGTGCGGCGCATATCGTCATCGATGCAGCGGGTCATGGAGATGGAGTACACGTCGCCGGTGACGTTTTCCGTTAGGATATTCCGGGTCTCCATCCAATGAACCTGCCCGTCATCGCCGGTCTGGCGCACCTGCACATGGAGCAGGCGCTGTCCCCGCCGGTAGGCGTCCAGCTGGGCATCGCGGTTCATGACGGCATACAGCTTGTCGAAGTCCTCTGAATAGGGCATGGTGGGCTTCAGAGAGTCCATCATCTCCTCCATGGTGAAGCTCCGGAACAGGCCCTCGTTGACGATGCTGTGGTTATAGACGGTGAAAGCCTCGTTTTTCGTCAGGTTCTCCTCCAGAATGAAGGGGTATACGGTGCTGGCGGCGGAGACGATCAGGTCCATGCTGGTACGGGTGCGGATGCGCTCATGAGTCAGCTCCGTGATGTTGCGGACGCCGGACAGCAGGCGGGGCTTCCCGGGATCGCTGTGGTCCAGAATGAACTTGCTTTGCAGATGCTGGAGCTCGCCGCCGGTGATGGCATCATATTCGATATAAAGCTCCCGCTGGCGCTCCAGCAGGGGCAGCAGCGTGTCCAGCCGGGCGGTGCGGAGGAACCGGTCACGGTCCTGAGGGCAGACGAACTGCCGGGCGAACTTCTGCATGCCGTGGGTATAGTCGGCGTCGCCGCCGGTCCAGTCCTCCAGACCGCAGCTCTCCCGCAGGCGGAACAGTTCCTCCTGCTGGGTGTTCAGATCCACGCTGATCAGGCAGAGGTAGTCGTCGGCCACGCTTTGCAGCAGGGAGGTCATGCGGTCGCGGGAGCGCTGGGCCTGAGCGGCGGATACCTGCTGGCGGGTGAAATAGAGCAGCTGGGCTCCGATCAGCATCAGGATCACGACCAGCACCAGCATAGTGAGGTGCTGGTCCCTGTTGATCTCCGCCAGCATCTGGGCCGCCACCTGGGAGGGGAACAGCTGCAGGAGGGACCAGCCGGTGCCGGACACGGGCTGGATGCCGCCCTCGGACGCGCCGCCGCTGCCCACGAAAGAAAAGGTCATGGCCGTCTGATCGGCGGCAGCCTCCAGCACGTCACGGGCCTGAGATACCTGAAAATGGGAGAGGGCGGCGTCCAGATCCTCCACGTAGGCAGAGCCCGCGGTGCGGTACTGGCCCAGAGAACGGCCATCGGCATCCACCAGCATGGTGAAGGCGGGGAAGTCGTAGAGCTCCGTCTCCAGTATGGCGGAGACAGTCTCCTCATCCAGAAGGCCGAGCAGCACGCCGATGACCTCATCGCCCAGCTGCACCGGCGCGTAAAAGCCGATGAGCCTGGCGCTGTTAAAACGGGACGCGGAGACGGAGATGATGCCGCTGCCGCCGCGGATGCCGTCCATATAATAGACGCGGTCCGCCACCAGCGCCGTTTCTCCGTCGCTGGTATAGCTGACGCCGCCGGCGTCGATGAAGCGGATGCGGTCAAAGCCGGAGGCCTGTTCCAGCTGGGCCAGATGGGTCATGTCCGCGCCGTCCTCCCCCAGCGCCTCACCGTACAGGCAGGCGGCGGAGGTGATGGCGGACAGCTTGTCCTGAAACACATCGCCCGCGTGCTGGGCCGTCCGGCCGCTGAGCACGCCGATGTAGACATCCAGCCGCTCCATCTGGCGTGTGTAGTTCCGGTGTGCCGCAGCGATCAGCAGCACCACCATGGCGGCGAGCAGCAGGACGATATTAGTCGCCATGTGCTTGACAAGGCGGAGGTGATTTTTCTTCATGGAACGATCCTCTTTATACCGGTGCGTCATGCCTCCAGCTGCGACAGGGTCTCTGTGACCAGCGCGTACTCCCGCGCCACGGCATCGTGCAGCGCACGGACGTTGTCCGGCATCACCGCGCTGCCCCGCAGGGCCTCGGTCATGGCGGTGCAGGCTTCGGCCAGACGGACAAGGCTCAGGTTCAGGGCGATGCCCTTCAGGGTATGGACGGCGCGGAAAGCCTCCTCGGCGCTGCCGCTGTCCACGGCCGCCGTCAGGCGGGCCATGTTGTCATCGCGGGGCAGCATCCGCAGGAACCGGCCGATAAAGGCATCGTTCTGCAGGCGGGCGGAGGCGTCCTCGTAGCTTCCGCCTACGGCGGCGTAGAATTCAGTCAGTGTCATGGATATTCTCTCCTTATTCCGTACAATATGGTTTATTCCTCATACACGACGGCGCAGTTTTTGGTGCGCTTGGCGCGGTACAGAGCCAGATCGGCCTTGCCCACCAGCTCGGAGACGCGGCCGGAGCCGTATGCACCGCCGATGCTCAGGGACAGGTGCAGGTCCGGATACTCCGATATCGTCAGGGCAGCCACGGCACGGCAGATGTCCTCCAGCTTCCGCGCCAGCACATGGGCGGGCAGGCCGTGGAACAGCAGGAAGAACTCGTCGCCGCCATAGCGCACCAGCTCGTCCCCGCTGCGCAGCATGGAGCGCATGGTCTGGGCCGCGTGGAACAGCGCGGCGTCGCCGGCGGGGTGGCCGAAGCGGTCGTTGATCTGCTTGAAGTTGTCCAGATCGATCATGGCCAGGGCGTACTCGCCGGTGAGGCTGCGCAGGCGCTCGTCGTAATAGCGGCGGTTGAAGACCTGGGTGGCGGAGTCGGTATACACCTGACGGTTGCGGACCAGCAGCTGATTCAGGATGTTCTCCTCGCCGCTGCCTATCATATCGTCGGGGCGGATGGGGTTGACGCACTCCAGCGCGTAGGGGATGCCGTCCACCTCCACGCATACGGCGAGGACATAGCAGACATCGCTGCCGAGAGTCTCCACCTTGCTCTGGGTGGTGCGGGTGCGCACCGCGTCCTGGGAGATGCAGCGCTCACAGCGCTGACGCTTGCCCCAGATGGCATAGCAGTGCCCGGCGCGGTCTATGGAGTGGCCGTTGGCATCGGTGGACACCTGCATGCGGATGCCGGGGTCCACCAGACGCACGGTCTGGAACATAGTGCGGTAGCTCTGCATCACAGGGCCCAGCTGCTCCGCCGTGACGCGAAGCACGTCGTCCCGCCCCATGGTGACGGGCAGCAGGAGCTGGCGGTCCGCCAGATGGCCGGCGGCGCGGTCATAGCGCTCCAGCCGCTCACAGCTGTCATCAATGTCAATGACTCTGCCGAACAGGGCGGCGCAGCGGCCGTGCTCTGCGGCGGACCACAGCGCCAGAATGGTCAGCTGGCAGCGCCGGGGCTGTCCGTTCAGCACCAGATGGGCCGCCACCTCCAGATACGCCTCGTCTGCGGTGAGGTCCGCCAGGCGGCGGCGGACGGCATCCACCGTCTCCGCTCCCACCCGCGCCAGAAAATCCGGATCGTCCAGAGGCGCCACGATCATGGACGGCAGGCCCATCTGCTCCGCGGCGCCGCGGGACAGGCGCAGGGAGGAGGGGTGGGGCGTGTATTCAAACCAGATATCCCTGCTGAGAGCGAAGAGGAAATCCTGCTTGGCGTAGGCGTCCTCCAGCTGCTGGGTCATGCGGGCGGCGGCCAGATCCTGCCCGCGGTACAGCTCCTCCACCGTGCGGCGGGGGGAGCGGCGGGCGGTGGCCTTGCGGTCCACGCCGCGTCTGGCGGCTTCGCCGACCTCGTCCAGACAGGACAGCAGCAGGGGGTTGAAGGAGCCACAGTCCCCGTTATGGAGCATGGCCATGGCCTGCTCGTGGGTGCAGGGCGCCTTATAGCTGCGCTGGTGTACCAGCACATCGTAGGCATCGGCCAGGGAGACGATCTGGGCGGCCAGAGGGATCCTGTCGCCCTTCAGGCCGTCGGGGTAGCCCTCACCGTTCCAGCGCTCGTGGTGCCAGCGGCAGATCTCCATGGCGTATTTGGTCAGCTTCTCCCCCTGATAGACGGGGAGCTCCGCAATGAGCTGGGCACCGATGACGGTGTGGCGCTTGACGATCTCGTACTCCTCCGGCGTCAGACGGTCCGGCTTCTCCAGCAGCTCACGGGGGATCATGAGCTTGCCGATGTCGTGGAGGCTGGCGGCCATGCAGACCGTTTCCACATCGGCGGGGTCCAGCGGGTGCACATCCTCCCGCGCCAGCAGCCGGCGCAGCAGCAGACCCGTCAGGCAGCTGACACCGGCCATGTGGCGTCCGCCGCCGCAGCAGCGGTGCTCCACGGCGGAGCTGAGGATGGACAGCATCTCCTCCGTGTTCTTCTCGTGGCGGTAAAAGTAAGTGGACACGATGTCCATGAGCTGCTGCTTCTTGGTGTGCAGCAGGATGGTATTGATGATGCGGCGGCGGATGATGCCTGTGGCAAAGGGGCGGTTGATGTAGTCCGACGCGCCCAGCTCAAAGGCGCGGTCGATATACGCGCTGCCCATCTCCGCCGAGATCATGATGGTGGGGACCGACTCGGTCCAGCCGCGGCGCTGCATCTCCTCCAGCACCTGAAAGCCGTCCATCTCCGGCATGACGATGTCCAGCAGCAGGGCCGCGATCTCACCCTTGTACATTTCCAGTGCGGAGATGGTCTCATGGCCGTCCACAGCCTCGATGATCTGGAAATCGTGATCCAGCATATTGGCCAGCATGGCGCGGTTCATCTCAGAATCATCTGCGATCAGCAGTTTCCTGCGATCCATACGAAAACGCCCTCCCTTTCGCCGGATGCCGTACCCTCCATGGCGCATCCGGCGCCATTTTTACGGCCGCACCCGCGGTGCGGCTCCCGAAGCATATAAAAAGCCACCTTTCATTATACCGCACGACAAAACGAATGACTACCGCTTATTCATAAAATATTGAGCGAATATTCGCCCGCGTGCAGGCTTCTGCTTGAAATAACTGGAAGAAACAGGGAAAAAGCCGCCGCACCGGCGGGGGGAAAGCGCTGCGGCGGCAACGGGGAGAACGGTCAGATTCGGGGGAGTTTGGTTGAAAGTTTGGTTATTCGTAAAGTAAAGTTTGCTGGGCAAACAGAAGAAAATGGATTATAATAAACCGGTATAATGGAGCAGATAAGGTGAGGGAAATGGAACAAAAAGGAAATATCACATATCCGCGGCCCCAAATGGAGCTGGTGTGCGTTCTGGACGAGGCGGAGCAGGCGGGGCATCTGCCGGAGACCATCGTGGAGGAATTCACGGAGCACCCGTTTTCCATGCCCGCGCTGTGGGCCTGCCGGGACCACTTTTACCGGCTGGACGCGGCGGCGCGCAGGAGCCATCCGGCGCTGCCGTCCGTCTTCGCCCTGCTGGCGGCCATGGAGGGAGATCTGGATCTGGCCAGGGAGTACGTGAGCCTGCTGGGGACGACGCCCAGGCACTGGCGGATGCAGGATCTTCGGGAGAAGGATTATTACCGCATCTGCACGGAGCTGGTCATGCCGTACATCAGCGACGGCATGTTCCTGCGCATCGTGCTTTTCCTGGTGAAAACGGGCATGGTGCCGGTGAGGTCGCTGACGCTGTCCGCCTGCCGTCCCAGCATCATCAACGGGTTTCGGGATTTTACGCGGTTCGGCCCGTATCTGGAGCGGCATAAGGACGCCATTACCCAGATGATCCACCAGCTGTACGGCAGCGTGGGGAAGAACGTCTATGAGATCATGCTGGCGGAGTGGTACTACCAGAACAACGACTGCTTCAACGCGCTGATCCTGGCGACGGGGACCATCCCGCTTATCGAGAGGGAGAGCGATATGCGCTGCCTGTTCGTGGCGCTGGCGCTGCAGATGCGCATCCTGCTGATGAACGGGCAGGCGCGGACGGCCAAGCCTCTGGGGGAGAAGATCAGAGACCGCATCCAGGAGACGGGGCGGGAGGAGCTGACGGCCAGCCTGAACGCGCTGGAATGTCTGGCGGCCTGCTACGACGGGCAGCAGGAGGCGGTGGCCCAGTGGCTGGAAAACACGGCCCCCGATGAGAATCGGGACATCTATATGATGGACATGTTTGCCTGGCTCACCAAGGTGCGCTGTTATTTGCAGGTGGGGAAAAACATGGCCGCCTACGTGCTGGTCAGGCAGCTTATCACCCTGCTGGAGCCGGGGAAGCGGCACATGGATCTGTGCGAGTGTCACATGCTGCTGGCCGCCGTGTACTACAAATCGGGGGACAAGGACCGCATGTGCCGGAAGCTGGAGACGGCGCTGGCGCTGGCGAAAAAATACCGGTACATACGGCTGCTGGCGGACGAGGGCGCCTGCATGGTGCAGATGCTGTTCATCTACCAGCGGGAGCGGGGCGCGGACGACTTTACCGACCGGATCATGGAGCTGGCGGGCGGCGTGAGCCGGTACTTTCCCAATTATCTGAAATCTCCGGCGGAGTACTACGAGACGCTGACCGAGACGGAAAAAAAGGTGCTGCGCCTGATGGCGCTGGGCATGAGCAATGACGAGATCGCGGAGCGGATGGGCCGGAAGGCGGGTACCATCAAGTTCCACAGCAACAGTATTTTCAGAAAGCTTCGGGTGTCAAACCGGCAGCAGGCGGTGAACCGCGGAAGAGGCATCGGCCTGCTGTGACATACGGCAGCCGTGAAAAAACAGAACGGAGGTTATGCACATGATCAAAAAAGGAGTATCCCTGCTGATGGCTCTGGCTCTGTGCCTGACGCTGCTGCCCGCATCGACGCTGGCGGCGGAGGCGCAGGGGCAGGCCGGTCAGGAGCAGACGGTCCTGACGCAGGGAAACGACGGGCAGACGCAGGCACCCGGTCAGGATGGTGCGGGTGAGGACGATAAAACGTCCGACGAAGCACCTGACAAAGCACCTGACAAAGCACCTGACAAAGCGCCTGACGAGGAGCCTGACGAGGCGGTTTCGGCTGTGCAGGCGCTGATCGACGCGCTGCCGGCGGCGGAGGACATCTCGGACGCCAACGCGGACGAGGTCTCCGGCCAGCTGGACGCCATCGACGAGGCGAAGCAGGCCCTGACGGAGGAGCAGGCGGCCCGGCTGGACCTGACCGGATACGACGCGGCGGCTGCCGCGGTGCTGGCGCTGGCGGGAGAGCCTGACGCCAATGAGTCCGCGCTGCTGGCCGCCATCGCCGGCACGCAGCCCGGCGGCAGCGGCACGGCGGAGGACCCCTATCGGATCACCGGCGCGGCGGAACTCATCTGGCTGCGGGACGCGGTGAACGCCGGTGAGGCGAACACCTGCGCGAAGCTGCAGCAGGATGTGGAGTACGTGGATGAGGTCTGGACACCCATCGGCACCAGCGAGCACCCGTATACCGGCACCTTCAACGGCAACGGCCACACGATCCGTGTGTGGCTGGATGACTGGGGACAGGCCCTGTTCGGCTATGTCGGCGCGAACGCGAAGCTGACGGATATCGCCGTGACGAAGCGCCAGAGCAAGAATTATTCCATCAGCGCCAGCGCTCCCCTGGCGCGCATCAACAACGGTACCATCACCCGCTGCCGGTACAGCGGCGGTATAACGGCCAAGGACAGCCTGGGCGGTCTGGTCTATACCAACAGCGGCACCATCGAGGCCTGCTGCGTGTACGCGGGACGACTGGACGGCGGCAGCCGCATCGAGATGTACTACAGCGGCTGGGCGGGCGGCATCGCTTATGAGAACACGGGCACCATCGTCAACAGCTATTTCTACGGCGACATAGTGCAGGCCCAGTCCAACGGCACGGTACGCGACATCATCGGCTGGGGCGCCATCGCCTATAAGAACAGCGGCACGGTCTCCAACTGCTACTACGGCGCGGACAGAGACGACGGCTACGGCGGCAAGACGGAGGACCAGTTCCGCGGCGGCGAGGTCACGTATCTCCTGAACGGCGGCACGGCCAGGGACGACTGGCGGCAAAACTGCTACGCCGGTGACAACAGCGACGCGACCCCCGTGCTGGACCGGAGCCATGCCCAGGTCCGGAAGACCGGCAGCAGCTATGTCAGCCTGTATCCCCACGTCCACTGCATCTGCGGCGGCGACGCCACATCCGGCGGCCATCCGCGGCACAGCGACGTGCCCTACACCGCATGGACGAACGACGAGGCGGCCAGCCAGTACGGAGACAGCAGCCATACCGCGGCCAACTCCCTGCCCAAGGATCCGGGCAAGTACTATCTGACAAGCGATGTGACGTTGCGTGACACCGGCACATGGCGTCCCGCGGACGGCACGGTGCTCTGCCTGAATGGTCAGACCGTCAGGGAGTTTGCTTTTGATACGCCCGCGTATGACGCCATTACCGTTGGCAGCGGCGTGACCTTCTCCCTGACGGAGTGCGCCTCGATCCAGGGGTATATCTATTGTGCCAGCAGCCGCAGAGCGGTCCACACCGTGAACAACAGCGGCACGTTCAACTTCTACAACGGACGGCTGCGGGACACCAAAAGCAAGGCCGACGGCGCGGCTGTCTATAACACCGGTACATTCAATATGTACGGCGGCACCATCAACGACAACAATACCACCGCGCGGGGCGGCGGCGTGTATAACGCCGGTGCGTGCAATCTCTACGGCGGCACCATCACCAACAACGGCACCGGGGGCGGCGTGTATAACAACGGCACGCTGACCGTGGGCGGCACCGCGACGGTCAAGGGCGGCAGCCCCAACGTCTATCTGGCGGCCGGAAAGACCATCACGCTGAACAGCGCGCTGGACGAAAGCGCCCGCATCGGCATCACGGCGGAAAAGCAGAGCAGTCTCACCGATACGGCGGCGTCCATCATTGTGGTCAAGGGCGGCGCGGCAGCCCTGAACTGCTTCTTCCCCGACGATGACGGCACCTATGACCTGTCCTATAACGACAAGGATGATGTTATCCTTCACCTGATCCGGGATCATACGCACTGCGCCTGTGCCCATAAGGCGAAGTACGCCAAGGACATCGGCAGCCACACCGAGCATGTGGACCGCGAGTTCGTGGCGTGGACAGATGAGCTGGTGAAGGAGCAGTACGGCAGCGGCACCACATACAAGGCGGCGGATACCCTGCCCAAGAAGGCGGGTTACTACTACCTGACAAGCGACGTGGATCTGGGTGCATACCCATGGGCGCCGAAGGACGGCACCATCCTCTGCCTGAACGGGCACAAGATCACCGGCAGCTGGTCTACGGCGGTGCGGATCGATTCCAATGCCCATATCGTCCTGACCGACTGCCGGGCCAGCGGCTCCATCAGAAACACCAACACCAGCGGTGCGGCGCTGAAATCCTCGGGCTCCAGCATCTCCCGGAACGGCATCGCCGATATCTTCCGCATTTCCCTTTCCGGCACCAGCGTGGGCGTCGAGAACTACACCAGCAATACCGTCAACCTGTATAACAGCACCGTTTCCGGCACCAGGTCCGCCATCTACAACACCGGTACGGTGAACATCGCCGGTACGGTCAAGGCCGCCAGCGATGCCGTCGATAGCGGACGTTACTGCGTGAACAATCTCGGTACGCTGAATGTTGACGGCACGCTGACGGCGGATGGCGGCAACATAGGCGTGGCCAATCGGGTCGAGGACTCGAGGAGCGGTACCATAACCGTCAACGGTACGCTCATCTGCACCGGCGACAGCGACGGCCTGAGCAACAGAGGTACGGCGACAGTCGCCGGTACGCTGACGGCCACCGGCAAGAGAAACGACGGTGTGTATAATTACGGCGGTACGCTGACGGTCAACGGTACGCTGACCGCCACCGGAAATGCCAGCGGCAGGCAGACCGACGGCCTGGATAACAGCAACAACGGTACGGTCACGATCAACGGCACGCTCACCGCCTCCGGCGGCCAGTTCAGCGTGTACAACTACGGCACGCTGAATCTGAGCGGCACGGTCAATGCCACCAAGAATGTGTTCCTCGGCACGGGCAGGACCATCACCGTGGTGGGCGAGCTGGACGACGCTACCAGCATCCCCATCCAGACCGCGGCTACGCCTGAAGCCGGCAGCCCCGTGACCATCGCCACCACGGAAAATGCCGACTGGATCAAGGAGGGCAGCTTTGTCAGCTGGACCCCCGGCAAGTACGCCGTCAGCCGCATCGACGAGGGCAAGACCGTGGTGCTGCGGGGCCATGCGCACGACTGGAGCTATACGCTGGGCAGCGACGGCACGGCCATCAGCGCCGAATGCGGGAATGCGGACGGGCTCTGCGGCAATCCCAACGGCGGCAGCGTCACCATCGCGCCGCCCAGCGGCGGACTGATCTATGACGGCAGCGCCAAGGCGGCCAGGCTGACCACGACCGGGTGGACGGCGGCGGACGTGGGCGAGATCACCTATCAGAAGGACGGCAGTGCCCTGTCCGCAGCGCCCGTTGATGCGGGCACCTACACCGCCGGCATCACCGTGGGCGGCCAGACCGCCAGCGTGACCTATACCATCCAGCAGGCTGTCCCGCAGGCGGGGGACTTCGCCTTCACCCCTCCCGATACGCTGATCTATGACGGCAGCACCAAAACGGCGGCAGTGGCGGCCAGGGCCGGTATTGCGGGCATGGGCGGCGTCACGGTGAAGTACTATCGGAACGGCGTCAAGGTGGAGCAGCCCGCCGATGTGGGCACGTACAACGTCAGGATCGATGTGGCGGAGGGCAAGAACTACGATGCCGCCGCAGACCTGACGGACGGCAGCTGGACGTTCACCATCGCGGCCAATGAGACCGCGCCGGCGGTGACGCTGAGCGGCGACACCACCTATACCGGCGGGCAGATCATGCCTGCGGCGGCCGTGAAGATCGGCAGCACCAAGCTGACCGAGGGGCGGGATTACACCGTCGCCTATGGCGAGAACCGAGATGTCAGCACGGGCGGCACCGTGACCATCACGGCCATGGGCAACTATGCGTTCAGCGCGGTGGCGGAGAGCTTCGCCATCACGCCCAGGGCCGTCACTGTCAGCGGCATCACGGCGGCGGATAAGACCTATAACGGTAGCGCTGACGCCGTGCTGGATGTCAGCGGGGCGGTCATCAGCGGCAAGGCGGAGGGCGACGCGCTCACCGTTTCCGCCGATGGTACCTTCGACAGCAAGGACGTGGGCACGGACAAGACCGTCCGTATCTCCGGCCTGACGCTGGGCGGCGCGTCCGCGGGCAACTATCGGCTGGCGGCCAGCGGCCAGCAGGCTTCGGCGATGGCCGCCATTACCCCCGCTGTCATCACGGTGACGCCGGATGCCGGTCAGGGCAAGACCTACGGCGAGAAAGACCCCACGCTGACCTACATCTCCGCCGGTGCGGTGAACGGCGAGACCCCCGCCTTCAGAGGCGTACTGGTACGTGACACAGGCGCGAACGCGGGAAGCTACGCCATTACCGGGGGCACTCTGGCGCTGGCGGACGGCAGCGGCTTCAAGGCGGACAACTATACGCTGAAGCTCGCGGATGAGGTGGTGTATTTCACCATCCACAGGGCGGCCTATGGCGACAGAACGGTGAACGGTTCCGCCATGTACGACAACAACGGCACCGTGGACCTGAGCAGCCTGATCGCGGAGGGCGGCACGGCGGTGCTGGGCAGCGTGACAGATGATGCCGGTGTGCTGAACGGTATGTGCTCGGTCAGCGAAGGTATCCTGCGCTTCGGCTTTGTGAACGATGCGTCCAAGGTGGGCAAGACCGCCAAGGTGAAGGTCAACGTCACCGGAGCCGACAACTATGAGGACTACACCATCACCGTTACCCTGACGGTGGAGGCCAAGCTGACGCCCAGTCCGGAGGGCGCGCTGACGCTGAGCCCCGCCGAGATCACCTACGGCGAGAAGCTGGGCGCCATCGCCATCAGCGGCACGATGCAGGCGGACGGCAGGACCGTTGCGGGCACGTTCACCTGGCAGGAGCCCGACATGGTGCTGGATGCGGGTACGCATGCAGGCGCTGCGTGGAAGTTCATGCCGGATGACACCAAGACCTATGTGGAGGCCACGGGCACTGTGACCGTTCAGGTCAACAGGGCCGCGCAGAGCGCCGCCGTCAGCATGGCGGGCTACACCTACAACGATGCGCCCAGCATGCCCAGCCTGACATATAAGGTGGGCGATGGCAGAGCGGTCTACTACTACGGCACCGAAAATGCCGCCAGCGGCGGCACGAGGTGGGAGAATGTGCAGCCCACCACGCTGGATGCCGGTACCTACTACATGTACGCGGTCATTGGCGAGACGGATAACTACAGGGAATTCACCACGGCGGCTGTGCAGTTTGTGGTGGAGAAGGCAACGCCGGACTATACGAAGCCCTCCGGCCTGACGGCAAAGTACGGGCAGAGGCTGGGCGACATCCAGCTGGTGAATCCCGAGGGCAATCTGGCCGGTACGTGGAGCTGGCAGGCGCCGGAGACGGTGCTGGAGCAGCTGGGTACCCAGAGCTTCTACGCCGACTTCAGACCCGACAGCAACAACTATAAGAAAGTGGCCGACGCCGCCATCGATGTGACCGTGGGCCCGGCAGACGGCCGGAGCCTGCGGACGGTGGAGCTGGTGCAGAAGTACACGGACACCGATGAACACACCTACGCGCCGGACTGGTCCGCGCTTCCCGAGGGACAGCAGTGGACGTTCAACAGCGAGGCCAGCGAGGTGCTGCCCAGGCAGGACTTTGCGGCGGACGGCAGTCTCCTGACCTACGCGATCCCCGAGGGGAAGGCGCTGGGCGACCAGATCACCATCACCCTCAAGGCATCCTGCGCCAACTATGAGGACTTCACCATCACGCTGCACATCCTCCTGCGGGAGAAGGACGATCAGGCGGCGCTGCGCGTCACCGGCGGCACCACCGTGGTCTACGGTGAGACGCTGCAGCTGGGCAGCAGCGGCGGCTCCGGCACAGGCAAAGCGGCCTACGCCGTGACCAACGGCACCGGCGAAGCTGTCATCGACCCCGATACGGGCCTTCTCACGCCGGTGAAGGTGGGCATCGTTACCGTGACGGTCACCAAGGCGGAGGACAAGGACTACAAGGAGGCTGTCAGTGACGCGGTGATCGTCACCATCACCAAGGCCAGACCCACCGGTCAGCCCAACTACACCAAAATCATCACCCGCGGCAAGACGCTGGATGACGCGGCGCTGACGCTGGACGGCAGCACCATCTCCCCTGCGGACGGCGTGCTGGAGTGGGTGGACGATGCGGGGAACGTGCTGCCGGGCAGCACCCGCGTGAAGGCCAACACGGCCTACAAGTGGCGCTTCACCCCTGCGGACGGCAACTACACCGCCCTCAGCGGTGAGATCGAGCTGTATTACAAGCCCAACAGCGGCAACCAGTACGGCACCGATCACACCATCAGGGCGTCCGCCGGCGCCAACGGGACCATCTCCCCTGCCGGCTGGACCTCCGTCGGCGAGGGTGGGGAGCAGACCTTTACCATCACGCCGGACGCGGGCTACGCCGTGGCCAAGGTGCTGGTAGACGGCAGGAGCGTGGGCGCGGTGACATCCTACACCTTCCGGAATGTCACGCAGGACCACACCATCGAGGCCGTCTTTATGAAGGCCAACGGCAATCCCCAGACCGGCGTGACCGTGACGCGGAGCACCACCGGCTGCGGGAGATAACGCCATGAGAAAGTTTACGCGCACCCTCTCCTGCGCTCTCATCGCCGCGCTGCTGCTGACCGTGGCGGCCACGGCCGCCGCCTGCGGCAAAAAGGCGGAGTATCCCACCGTTTCGGAGGTGACGGAGCCCCAGACAGTCGGCGAGGTCATCCCCGCTGTGGACCGGCAGGAGCAGTTGGCTGCCGCCAAAAGGGCAAATCCCGACACCGCGGCGTGGCTGTATATGCCCGGCGCGGAGGTGGACGATGCCGTGATGCAGGCGGCGGACAACGGGTACTACCTGCAAAAGGACGAAAACGGGAATTTCAGCGAGTGGGGCTGCTACTACGCCCATTGCGACGACCATCTAAGCAGCCGGAGCGCGCTGGATAAGAACACCGTGATCTTTGGCCACTCCGCCACCAACTGCGACCCGGACGGTCCGAAATTCACCAAGCTCCACCGGTACATGGATGCGGACTTCGTGCAGGAGAACCCCTACATCTACCTCTCCGTGGAGGGTGACGACATGGTGTTCCAGATCACGGCCTGCTTCATCACGGACATCAGCTTCGACTATATTTCTCCGGACCTCGCGGGTGAGGAACTCACCGGCCTCCTCCGGCAGGCGGAGGAGAAGAACTGGCTGGCGTTTGACGGCGTGACCTTCAGTGAGGAGGATACCATCCTGACGCTGTCCACCTGCTGCCGGAAGTACGACATGGAGAATACCGGCGACCAGCGGCTGGTGGTCATGGCGAAGCTGCTGCCGGAGGGCGCAGCGGCGCAGGACTTCACTGTGCGCCTGGCCTCCGAGCCGGCGATGCCCTGAGAAAGGCGCAGCAGGAAACAGGAAAGGCAGGCACCCTTTGGGTGCCTGCCTTAGTCTGTCGAAAAACCTGCCCGGGCACAAGTATCGGAGGGAAGGATCGTGTGAAAGGGAACCGTTAGGGTTCCCTTTCGCGTTCAATCACCCGCCGCAGCTCACAGCGAGACGGACATTTACTTTTCCTTGTGCAGCATCCGCCACAGAGTAGAGCGGCTCACGCTGCCCAGAGAGGCAACCGGGCGGCGGGGCTTCCCCCAAAAAGCCATGGTCTGTGCTTTTATCGTTATGAAATGTGAGGGGTTCGGATAGTCTCCGACTAGCTCATACTTCAGCCCCGTGCGTTCATCTGTGATAAATCTCTCCATTCGTATAACCTCCTGTTCCTTTCTGCAACCATTGTAGCAGGAGAATTAGCGGAAACCGAATGTGCGGATAGAAAAAAAGCGCCGCCTTGGAATCACTCCCAAGACGGCGCTTTTCTGTTGTGGATCAGAGCGAACACTTTACGGCGAAGCCGCCGCTGAAGAAATAGGTGTTCGTCCAATACCTGTTTGGTGGACCTGAAGGGATTTACCCCTCCGGGGCATAAACCTCGAATCCCTAGGTCCACAGTAAAAATAAAGCCACCCTTGCGGGTGGTTTATTTTTGGTGGACCTGAAGGGATTCGAACCCTCGACCTCTCGGATGCGAACGAATTAAAAGCTCTGATTTGTATTGATTTTCAAACATTTCCAGCGCTTTCGGCTGGAATGTAAATGGTCTTGTGGCCTCTTTTTCCCGTTGTAACCATGTGTCCCGGAAGCGTATGTGGTACGTGTTGTGGTCACAGGAGATGTGCGTCGATATCATCTAAATGAGGTGGTAATCTACATACGCCTATGATAGACCAAGTGAGGAAAATCGTCAACCGCTTTCTTTGGCAGGGGCAGTGCAGGGAATGGGATGCAATAGACAAAGAGAAACGTCTGAAGACGACGAGTATGGTTAGCCGCCATCTTGTTTAAAACAATTAATCTAAAAGAGAAAGCTATAATTGGATAACTTCTTCCCTTTTAATACTGCAGATATTTGAACACGAGGTCGGTTCTTTCGAAGTATTTCATCAGAATCACAGCAAAGATAAGCACCACACACTCGGCAATGATGCAGGTGTACCAGTTGACGCTCTCGCCAGCCAAGATGGGCAGTCATCGGAGGGTGAGCGTATTAAAGGCCAACACACGGAAGATGCAAGTGTGCTGCCATTTATATTTATTACAAAAACATAAAACTCGGTCGCTGATTATACCGTGTGTATAGAGCTGTGTTTTTTAAAATTAAGACCGGGGCAACTACCTATGCTAACGAAAAGACTGCTGTAGAGCATCGAGAAATGTAACGACGAGTTACCTCGAACTCAAAAAAATCCAAGTGCCCAAAATCTCCATCAGCCAGTGTGGGAAAACACAACCACAGATGCCACACGGCACGGTAAAGCAAAAGAGAAAAAGAACAGAAAATGCCGGACCCTATCTCTTGTGAAAACGAAGTGAGATCTGTGGGCACTATTGGTGCGGAACAAATACAATAGCCTATCTATCATTTCGATGGCTTTCGGGAACTGCTGGAGGTGCCGTGCACTTGACTACACATGGTTTCTATGCTATGCTCATCGAGGTCGGCTTATGTGTACCGGTCTGCCGCCTGCGTCCGGCGGCTGAAACACAGAAAGATAAGGAGAGTTTTCAACATGAGTAAATCCCAGCAGAATTATCTGGATCAGGTGGCCCAGCGGCTTCACCTGACAGCAGACGCGCAGAGCGGCATTCTCTTTGGGATGCAGGGCGGCCTGCATATGATGCTGATGCGCAGCACCAGCAACCAGAATTTTGTTTCTCTTGTTTTTTCCCTGACTCACAGCGGACAGGAGCCGGATGCGGCGGAAATCAAGGCTTTTGTCAAGAGCAACAAGCTGATTGTAAACTACTCCATTCGCCGCAGCCGGGTGGAATTTATCCTGAAGCCCCGATTCGGCAGCTTTAAGCAAATTGACCAGCTGGAGCAGGTCACGGGCGAGGTGGTATCCCTCCTGCGCACCGGCGGCTACCAGAGCTGCTGCCAAAATTGCGGGCAGACGGTGGAGACGGATGCATGCATCATGGCAGGGGTTCCGTCCCTGCTGTGTGACAGCTGCTATCAGCAGCTGGGCCATAATCAGGAACAGATTCAGCAGGAATCTGCCGGCAAGCCGGAGAATGTGCTGGCCGGTGTGGTGGGCGCTCTACTGGGATGCCTGCTGGGCGTGGGCTGCATTGTGCTGCTGGGACAGCTGGGCTATGTAGCGGCTTTGTCTGGCATTGTGCTGGCTGTCTGCACGCTGAAGGGATATGAGCTTCTGGGCGGGCGTCTGTCCACCAAGGGAATTGTGATTGCCTGTGTGCTGATGCTGGCAATGACCTATGTGGGCTATCGGCTGGATTGGGCCATTACTGTTGCCAAGTATTTTGAGGCCAGTCTGACAGATTCCTATCGGGCTATCCCCTACCTCATTGACGAAGAAATTCTGGACGGCGGCGTTTATACCGGTGAGCTTATCAAGCTGTATGCCTTCACACTGATCGGCGCAATCCCCACCATCATCAGCTCCGTAAAGAACCGGAAGATGGCCAAGGTGACTTATCGCATGCAGAGCCAGAGAGCTGTGAACAGCACTCCGGAGTTCTGATTCTGGGCAGACAAGCGAAAGATTTTAAAAAGATCAGGTGCAGCTTCAAAAGAAGCTGCACCTATAAACTGAAAGTAGACACTCACAAAATACCGGGTTGTCGTAAAACAGTAAAATCAAAAAATGGTGAAAACCTTGTGTTTTCAAGGGGCGGCGTGACGAAAGTCACGCCGTTTTCTTTTTCATCAGCTCATTCAGAGGAATGCAAAAGCCCCGCTTCAACTCGTTGTATCTGACATGACCGTTCTGAAAAGCATGGGAAAGCAATGGGAATGGACATTGCTGCCGGATACCTTCAATAACGAAATTATTGCGCACAGCGTTTCCCCGATTGCAGGGGATAACAAGCCCCATTATCAGAAAATGAAAGCCGATGCGGAAGCCGGAGATCCCGAAGCCATCCGGCGATATGAAGCCACCCTTGCCAAGCGCAGAGATGAGTACCACAAAAAGAAATCAAGACAGGAGGAAGTACCAGCATGAAGGAATTGAAGCCAAGAATCCACGAAAACGGCATCGACTACATTCTCGTAGGCGATTACTATGTGCCGGACTGGAAGCTGCCGGAGGAACACCGTCCCATTGGCAGGTGGGGCAATCTTCACAGGGCGTATTTGAGACAGTTTTGCCCTGCCCTCTATTCGACCCTTGTCCTCTCAGGTGAACTGCACACCTACCTTGCCGATCTGAACGAGCAGGCAACGGAAAGATGCAGTCTTATCATTGAGCAGATGGCAGAAGCCGAGGGCGTAGACGAAGCTATGAAAGCGGAAAATCAGATGTTATGGGTGCAGTCCATGAACTCCATCCGCAGCCGAGCAGAGGAAATCATCATGCATGAGCTGATTTATGATTGACGGTTAAGAGCCGGAAAAAACGCATATTTGATGCTGGGAACGCTTCGGACGAGGAATGTATCGCCGGAGCGTTTTCCATTGAAAAATCTCCGTTTTCTCCAAGTCAAGAGCCGGAGAAAACGCCCGAAAAACACCCCTATAGGGCTTTTTAAGGCCCTAAATGCGTAGGTTGGCGCTTTGTTGCGATATGCTCCACGGTTACGGTGTATTGTTCATATTCTGTTTTCGGGA